>Ga0207662_10000970_pt1 | contig 13346 bp, 8 predicted proteins | sample KBSS33LmetaG_FD_184338 | JGI IMG/M metagenome (GOLD analysis project Ga0207662, IMG submission 184338) | Switchgrass rhizosphere microbial communities from Kellogg Biological Station, Michigan, USA - KBS S3-3L metaG (SPAdes) (version 2) | ecosystem: Host-associated > Plants > Roots > Rhizosphere... | reverse complement strand
AACGCCAAGGACCCCCTGATCGCCGCCGCCCGGCGCGAGTTCGCCAGGCGCGGGCTCAAAGGCGCGCGCATCGAGGACATCACCGCCGCGTGCGGCCTGTCCAAGGGCGCCTTCTACCTTCACTTCCCCTCCAAGGAAGCCCTCTTCGGCGAGCTGGTGCAGCTCGCATGCGCAGCCGATCGCCCCGCGCGGATCGGCAAAGGTCAGCATCAGCGAGTCGCCCATCTGCTGAACGATCCGGCCGCCGTGCCGCGAGACGACTTCCTGCGCGCCCTTCGTCAGCAATGCGGTCACCGGCAGGCTGGGGCCGTTGAAACCCGCCGAACGCCCGGTCGTCTTGAGGCTGCGCGTGCCGGCCTGAGCCTGCTCGGTGCTGTTGGCCACGACGACCGGGGCGCCGGGGCGCGGGATCCAGCCCTGCGGCGTGCCGTCCTCGAAGTCGCTCACGATGGGCGGCGGCGTGGTCTCCGTGAGCGTGAACGTGTCGATGTAGTACGACACCATCGGGTCGGCCGCCTCGACGTAAAGGAGAAGGCCGCTGACATCGGTCGAGAACGAATACGACCCGCCGAGCGTCGTCCAGGCTCCGTCGGTCACGTTGTTGCCCGTGGCGATCGTGTCGAACGCCGTCCCGTCGTTCAGAATCGACCGCTGCATCGTCACGCGGATCGTGGTGGGCGCCGATCCCGGCGCCAGCCGCACGGACACGCCGACCTGGTACGTCGCGCCCTTGGCCAGCTGGTTGGTCAGGCTCAGGCTGGGGCCGTGGAAGTTGGCGGTGCGGCCGGTGGTCTTCAGGCTGTGCGTGCCGGTGAAGGCGGCCTCGGTCGTGTTGGTCAGGGTGACCGTCGTATTGGGCAGACGCGGGATCCAGTTCTGCAGCGTGCCGTCCTCGAAGTCGTTGTTGATCGGGGCGACCAGCGCCGAGGTGATGCGAAAGGTTTCGTCCGAGCCCGCCGATGAGGAATCGCGGGAGCACCCCACCGCGGCGACGACCAGACAAGACGATGCAAGGACCCACCACCTCTGTTTAGACATATGCGTGCCCCCCGAAAGGTTTTTCCAATAACATTCCTGCGAACGGATCTGCTTCGTTGCGCGCGCATGAGAGCCGCCTCTGACACCGCGGTCAATAGGGTGAACTTGTGAAAGTTGCACAACACGTTGCCGCGGTGACGCTGATCGCTGCCGGATTTTCCGGATGCGCGACGGCGCGCACGACCTGTCCGCTGGGGACCGAGCTGGCGCGCAGAATTTATTCGGGCGGCGCGGAGGCGGAGTACTGCCACCGACCCGACGGCATCCGTCAGGGTCCGGAGACGCGCTACTACGAGAGCGGCGCGGAGCACATCGCCGGCGAATATCTGGACGGCGCGCAGAACGGCGTCTGGCGGTATCGCTTCAGCAACGGCCGCAACTGGCGCGCGGAGCGCTGGGACGACGGCGCGCTGGTGGCGACGATGGTCGATCCGGCGGTCGCGCAGCTGTCGCCCGAACAGCTGGAGGCGCTCGGCCCGACCGATTCGAACATCATCAAGCTGGCGTCGCACGACCCGCGCCTGTACCGCGAATCGCGCGAGCAGGGCGGCGGCAACTTCGTCGTGCGCTGGGACAACGGGAAGACGCGCGTCGCCGGCGACTACGACGCCGACGGCCTGCGGATGGGCGTGTGGCGCTTCTGGTACGAGAACGGTCAGCTCGCGCGCGAGATCGAGTACCTGGCGGGCATTCGCGAGCGCGCGGCGCGCGAGTACCATCCGAATGGCGCGATGGCCGCCGAGGGTTTCTACGTCGGTGGCCAGCGCGAAGGGCAGTGGCGGTGGTGGGACGCCGGCGGGCGGCAGACCGGCGAGGCGGTGTACGCCGACGGCAAGAAGACGTCGGGGACCGGCGAGCCGAAGCCGGCACCGCAGCCGAAGTAGATCGGATATGCTGCGCGCATGAAGCGCTCGGTGACGGTGCAGATCGCGGGCGTCAAGTACGCCCTCAAGACCGACGAGGACGATCGCTGGGTGAAGTCGGTGGCGGCGTTCGTCGACGGGAGAATCCGCGACACGCAGAAGCACACGCGCACGCCCGACACGCAGTCGGTCGCCGTCCTGACGGCGTTGCAGATCGCCGAGGAGCTGTTCAACGAGCGCCGGCAGTCGAGCGAGCTGCGCAAGAAGATCCGCGAGAAGGGCCAGTCGCTCCTCGACGTGTTGGCGCGCGAAGCGCGCGTATGAGCCGGGATCTGGCGGAGCAGAAACGCGCGCTCCGCCGCGTGATGCGTGACGCGCGCGAGGCGCTCGGCGTTGCGGAACGCAAGGCGTCGTCGTCGAAGGCGTCGTTCCGGTTGCTGGCCCTGCCGGCGCTGGCCGACGTCCAGGGACGTGTCGTGGCCGGCTACGTCGCCGTCGGGGGCGAGATCGATCCATCCGTCGCGCTCGAGCATGTCGAAACATCGGGCGGGACCGTCGCGCTGCCGCGCGTGAGCGACGCGGCGCCGCGGCTGCGCTTTCACACTGTCGCGACCGGCGCGCCGTTGGTGACGGGACGCTTCGGCCTCTCGGAGCCGCCCGCGGCTGCGCCCGAGGTGGGCGCGGGCGCGCTGGCGGTGGTGATCGTTCCGGGGCTGGCGTTCGATCCCGCCGGACGGCGGGTCGGATTCGGGGGCGGGTACTACGATGGCGTGATCGACGACGCGCGCGCGGGCGGCGCGGCCGTCATCGGGTTCGCCTACGATTTCCAGATCGTGGATCGCTGCCCGGCCGGGCCCGAGGATCGGGCGGTCGACGCCGTCGTCACGGAGACGCGCGTGATCAACCCCGGCCGCTGAAAGTCACAGCGTTTCGAGAAACGCCGTGAGGTCCTGCTTGTCGGCATCGCTGAGCGCGGTGCCGTACTCATGGCCCTGGTTGCCGTTGCCGGGGACGCGCGTGTCGAGCACGAACCCGGCCGCGCCGAGCGGGAAGGTGACCGGGCGCTTCGCGGCCGGCTCGAGCAGCGCGCGCAGCGTGGGGACGGATCCGTTGTGCAGGTAGGGCGCGCTCGCCCGCAGCGCGACCAGCGGCGCGGCGCGCACCCAGCTCGCGCCGATGCGCGCGTGCCCGACGTGGCCGGGCCGCGCCGGATCGTCGATCACGGCCACGTCGAGCGCAAACGGGCGCTGCGTGATCGGAACGTCGAACGCGAGCAGCGGCTCGGTGCCGATGCCGCTGGCGCGCCGGTCCGCGGCCGGATTTCCCTGCGCGTCACCGTCGCCGTCGGCGTCGAACGGAAACAGCCGGCTCGACGACCACACCATCGGCCCGAAGTCACGGTGCTTCGCGTGACACTCGCTGCAGAACGCCACCTCCGCCTTCGCCCCCGGCCCGATCTTCGTCGCGAGCACGGAGATCGAAATGATCTGTGCGGGGAGAGGGTTGGCAGAGGGGCCCCCAACCTTGAGGCTTCGCCACTCATTCACCATCACGTGCGTGACATGGCAGTGCGTGCACCGCCCGAGCGGCGGCGGGTTCTGTGCCAGCGGAACACTGTTTTCGAGCGGCGCGCCGGAGTGACAGTCGGCGCAGCGCACAGGCAGCCGCGCATCGAGCGGTTGCGTGGCGTCGATCGGCGCCAGAACCGGACCATCGATCCTCGCCGCCGCGTATGCCCGCGGCGCGCGCTTGAAGATCTGGCGGTTGACGATCGTCCCGACGATCCGTTCGGCGAAGATCGCACGGCCGCGGTCCACGCTGTCCATGCCGTGGACGTCGACGGGCCGCGCGGGCGGCGCCTGCCAGCCGGCGGTCTCTGCCGCCAGCGCGCGCCGCACCGGCGCCGCTGCGTACATCGACGGGATCTCGGCGAGCGCGCGCGGGCTCAGGGTGGTGTGTCCGTAGATCGCGTCCGACCAGAGCAGGCCCGGGAACGAATCGTCCTGCAGGCCCAGCGTGCCAAGGTTGCGCAGATCGAAGAGCAGCGCACGTCGGGCGGCGCCGCGATCGGCCGCGGGCAAACCGAACGCGGCGAGCACTTCTGCTTCGGGACGCGTCGCAAGTGCGACCAGGCGGTCGACCCATGGCGCCGAAGCATCCTCGGACCCGGACCAGTTCTCGAGCGCGAGACCGGGCGCCGCCAGGATCCCTGGAACGCTGATGGGATTGACGATGCCGCGGACTCCCTGGCGCACGCGTGCGGTGCCCGCGTACTCCGCCGACTGGTACCCGGGCACGGTCACGTCGAGACCGAACTCGCCGGTCAGGTCTTGCCGCCCCGGGCCCGCCAGCAGCAGCCGGGCCCGGACCGTCCGCCCCGACGGAAACCCGCGCGCGCGCCGATACGCGGCCGCGGCCGTGTTCGCGTCGTCCAGCACCGCCGCGGTGGCGAGCAACAATCCGTAGTCGAACTGCCGACCCGGCACGCCGAGCACCACCCGGCCGTCGGCCGAACCTCCGTGGCAGAGCCAGCATGTCATCCCGATCTCGCCGCTGGGCGTGCCGTCGGGACGAAGCGCCTCGCGCAGCCCGAGGAACCCGGTCGACACCGAGATGCGCCCGACGCGCCCGCGCGGATCGTCGGGCGTCGGCGTCAGGCCGAACAGCGCGGGGTTCGCCAGCACGCCGCCATTGGCGTGGATGTGCCGCGTGACCTGCGTGTCGGGGCGGCCGTCGCCGTCGAGGTCCACCGGCTCGCGATCGAAGTCGATGTCCACGTCGCGGGTCCATGCGATACCCGCCAGCTGCGTCCAGTAGCGCGCGTTGGTGTTCGCCGACCGGTGCGCCAGTGCGGCGGTGGTTCGCGGCAGCGGATTCTCGTAGGGCCCGATATCTTCGATCGCGCGCTCCCGATCGTTCGCGCCGGCCGCGCGCGGCCAGGTCCACGGATCCGTGACGCCGGCGTAGAAGAGGAGCGCCTCTTCCCCGCCGGCCGGCTGAGCTCCGGGGGAGGGTGGCGACGATGCCTTGCGGCAAGCGGCGCCCGAGAGCGCGAACAGAAGGAGAGCGAACGCGACGGTGCTATTCTCGCGGCCTCTCATGCGCATCGGCGACATCCAGCTTACCCCCGGCGCCCTGCTCGCGCCGATGGAGGCGGTCACCGATCTGCCGTTTCGCACCGTCTGTGAGGAGCTGGGCGCGGCGCTGACCTTCACCGAGTTCCTCTCGGCCGAGGCGCTGACGCGCGGGGCGACCAAGGCGATCGGCCGCATGTGGCCCAGCCTGGGCGGGCGCCGCTTCGCCGTGCAGATCTTCGGACGCGAGCCGGACGCGCTCGCGCGTGCCGCCGGGATGGCGGTCGACGTGGGCGCCGCGATCGTGGACATCAACATGGGCTGTCCGGCCAAGAAGGTGACGGCCGGCGCGTGCGGTTCGGCGCTGATGCGCGAGCCGGCGCTTGCGGCCGAGCTGGTCTCGACGGTGCGGCGCGCGGTGCCCGCGGCCATCCCGGTGACGGTGAAGCACCGCGCCGGGTGGGACGACAGCTCGCTGAACGCGGCCGAGTTCGCGCGCGCGCTGGTCGACGCGGGCGCCGCGATGATCACCGTGCACGGCCGGACGCGCGCGCAGGGCTTCTCCGGGTCGGCGCGGATGGAGCCGATCGCGGCCGTGCGCGCGGCGTTGCCGCGCGAGATCCCGGTCGTCGGCAACGGCGACGTGAAGGACGTGGCCGCCTACCAGCGCATGAAGCGCGAGACCGCGTGCGACGCCGTCATGATCGGCCGCGGCGCGATGGGCAACCCGTGGCTGTTCCGCACGCTCGCGGCGCTGGAGCAGGGGCAGCCCGATCCGGGGCCGCCGCCGCTGGCGGAACGCGCCGCGGTCTGGCGCCGGCACGCGGCGCTGGTCGTCGAGCACAGCCCCGAGAAGATGCGGCTCCACGAGCTGCGCAAGACGCTGGCGTGGTACTCGCGAGGGCTGTTCGCCGGTTCGACGCTGCGCCAGCGCGCGTCGACGGTCGGGGAGCCGTCCGCGCTGCTCGAGCTGGGCGAGGCGTTCTTCGCCGATCTGCAGGCGACGGCAACCGCCGGCGCGGGCGACGCCGCCCTCGCGACGACGCCCGCCGATCCGGTCGCGAAGTCCGTCGCCCGCAACAGCCGCCGCGACGGCCGGAAGATCGAAGCCGAGGAACCATGCGCACCCGCGTCGTGAAGCCGGATCAGATCCCCTCGCCCCGCGGAGCGGGGAGAGGGTCAGGGAGAGGGGCCCGCGTTGCCGCAGCCTTCCTCTTGATCACCACAGCCTCAGCGTGCGAGGAGGTCTCGCACCACGACATCGGTGACGAGATCAACATCCTGGTCCGGATCCGCCGCCCCGAGCTGGTCGGGCCCGCGATCGATCGCCTGGCACGCTACCGCCGCTCCGCGATTCCCCAGATGGAAACCGCGATGCACACCTCGGCGCCGCCCGGCCGGATGCACCTCATCTCGGCGTTCGACAAGATCGGCGACGGGGAGGCGGTTCCGGTCCTCCGCCACGTCGCCGTCTTCGACATCACGCCCGAGGTTCGCGAAGCCGCCGAGCATCTCCTCTCGCGCTGGGCGACCGGCGGCGACGGAGCGCGCGCCGCCCGCGCCAAGGCCGCGCTGGATGAGATCGCCCGCAAGCGGGCGGCGGGCATCGGGCCGATGCAGTTCGGCGACAACGGGATCCCGGGCGTCCCGTCTACGGTCGGCGCGCCCGAACCGGTCGGCGCCGACGACAAGCCGTAGGGCCGGACCGGCAAGTCAAAGACGTTAACTAATTGTGGCCCCGCGGGGCCATTCCGGTGTAACTCCTAGTCGCTTTGACTAAGTCGAAACGTATCCTGCTCGCGACTGGTCTGGCCGCGGCTTTCGTGACTGCGGCGTTCGGGCCCGCGTGCGTGGGACGGCGGCGCATCGCGACCTCCAACGGAGGAATGACCGGGAACCTCTGCGGCGACGACATGCTCGCCGTGAACGGGCCCGGCCGCGGCGGCGCGGGCAACGAGGTGACGATCCTCGGCAGCGCGGGCGCGGGTGGATCCGGCGAGGGCGGGCAAGGTGGGTCGTCAAGCGGCGCGAGCACGAAAATCTCTTGCGGCAGCGCGACCGCGGATCCGCTGCCGTACGCCTCCGGCTACAACGCGGATCCGAACATCCGCCAGGCGGCCCAGCAACTGGCGGGCAACCTGACCGACACGGAGAAGCAGCAGCAGATGAGCGGGCTGCCCCAGTCGCCGCCCGGCAACTTCAACGTGTTCCGGCAGGAGGACAACACCTCGCGCGGCATCAAGGGGTTCTTCTTCCGGGACGGACCGCGGGGCGTGAACCTGCATGCGAACTTCGACGGCAAGCACGACTACTCGACGTCGTTCCCCGTGGCGATGGCGCGCGGCGCCGCGTTCGACGACGACCTGGAGTTCCACATCGGCCAGGCGATCGGCGACGAGACGCTGGCGTCCGGCAACACGATGATGCTCGCGCCGACCATCAACATCCTTCGCCACCCGGCCTGGGGCCGCGCGCAGGAGACCTACGGCGAGGATCCTTTCCTGCTCGGCCGCCTGGGCAGCGCGTTCGTCGTCGGCCTGCAGAAGTACATCGCCGCCTGCCCGAAGCACTACGCCGCCAACAACATCGAAAACGGACGGTCGGGCGCGAACGCGATGATGGACGAGCAGACGCTGCGCGAGATCTACGCCCGCCACTTCGAGATGGTTGTCGAGGAGGGCGGGGCGTCCGCGATCATGGCCGCGTACAACCTCGTGAACGGCGTGAAGTCGACGCAGAGCAAGCACCTGCTGACCGACCTGCTGCGGGACGACTTCGGTTTCCAGGGCTTCGTGCTGTCCGATTGGTGGGCGATGCCGAACGGCGCCAACCTCTCGACGATGTCCAGCGTGCTGCAGGCCACCGCCGTCGAGGCGGTGCACGCGGGCCTCGATATGGAGCTGCCCTGGCGATACAACTACTCGACGCTGACCTCTGCCATCGCGGACCACGCGATCACGTCGGCGGATCTCACGACGTCGACGGCGCGCATCCTGGAACAGAAGATGCGTTTCCACGTCGATTCGACGTCGGGCACGCCCGGGTGCCGGATGCCGTTCTCCTTCTACGACACCAACACGGCGGAGATCACGAAGAACGACGAGCCCGACCCGGCGATCGGCATGAGCCACCTGGACCTGGCCGAGCTGGCGGCGCGCGAATCGATGGTGCTGATCAAGAACGAGAACAACACGCTGCCCATCAACCGCGCGACGGCGAAGAAGATCGCGGTCATCGGCGCGAACATCACGTTCACGATCCAGTCGTCGCAGGACCAGAACGGCTGCTCCAGCAACTGTCCGCTCGACTTCACGACCAACGTCCGGACCGGCGACCTCGGGTCGAGCCGCGTCTTCCACGATCCCGCCAAGGCGGTCAGCCCCTTCGACGGCATCACGGAGGCCGCGGGCACGGGAGTCACCGTCACGCGCGGTAACACCGCCGCCGACGCCGCCGGCGCCGACTTCGTGGTCGTGGTGGCCGGCCTGACCGCCGAGGACGAGGGCGAGGAGTACACAGGCGCCGGCGACCGCACGACGCGCGCGCCCGGCGCGCCGGTGGCGACCGTCAACCTCGGACTCGACCCGAAGCGGAACACCGGCGTGCAGGACGGTCTGATCAGCGCCGTCGCCGCGATGAACAAGCCGATGGTCGTCGTGTTGGAAGGTGGCAGCGTCATCAAGATGCCGTGGCTCAACAGCGTGCCGGCGGTGGTCATGGCCTGGTACCCGGGGCAGCAGGGCGGTCGCGCGCTCGGCAAGCTGCTGTTCGGCGACGAGAACAACTGGGGCAAGCTGCCGCTGTCGTGGCCGGCGTCGGAGGCGGAGTTGCCCGAGTTCGCCAGCTTCAGCGGCACGACGGTGATGGATTATTCGCTCGGGTACCGCTGGTACGACGTGAACACCAGCCGGCAGCTGCTGCGCGCGACGCCCAGCGCGCGGCCCATGAGCTTCGGGTACGGGCTGTCGTACTCGAAGTTCCAGTACTCGAACCTGCAGGTGCCGTGCAGCGACGTCAGCCCGAACGGCGTCGTCAACGTCACCGTCGACGTCACGAACACCAGTGAGCGTCCCGGCGACGAGATCGTCTTCCTGTTCGTCTCGTACGGTCACACGTCGTCGCCGCGACGGCCGGTCAAGGAGCTCAAGGCCTACAAGCGCGTCAGCCTCAAGGGCCGCAGCCTGGCCGATCCCGACGCCGCCGACGGGCACGCGAAGCGCATCACGCTGCCGTTGCGGGTCAAGGACCTGAAGTACTGGGACATGACGCTGAACAAGTGGGTCGTCGAGACCGGCGACGTGCGCGTGATCGTCGCGCCGAGCGCGGCGGTCGCCAACGACGCGCTGGCGACGACGCCGGCGCTCTGCGCGAGCGGCGCCGGCAGCGACTGCGCGCTGACGGATACCTTCCAGGTGCGAGCCAACTGACCTCGACGATGCGGACACTCTTCTCGATCACCGCGGCGCTGTTGGTGATGGCGGCCGCGACCACCGTGCAGGCCCAGGGCGCGTCACCCGCGCCCGGCACAACGACGGATGCCGCGCCCGTCGCGCCGATTCCCGCGCCGTCCGCGGCGCCAGCGGAGCCCGCGCCCCCGCCGCCACCCGCGGCGCCGCCGACTCCGCCGCCCGCGCCGCCGTCGCCCATCGCCGCCGCAGCCGCCGCCTCGCCGCCTCCCGCCGCGCCCGCCTCGGAGGGCGGCGGCCCCGGTCCCGTCGAGCGCCTGCCGCCGTCCGCCTACCCGGAGGAGTACACGCGCGGCCTCTACGGCGGGTCGCTCTGGTCGACGTTCCACGGCGTGCAGTGGCCGTACTACGCGCGCACCGGCATCGGCGTCTCGGGCTACGCCTGGATCGACAACTCGTTCGAGCAGATCAACGTCGGCCTGCCGACCGCGACCTTCGACTACACGCGCGAGTACCTGCAGCAGGGACGCGTGCTGCTGCGCGTGACGCCGACCTACGCGCGGGGCGACCTCTTCGTGCAGGCGCAGGTGGAGCTCGTCGGCAACAAGGACCAGTCGGCGACGCAGCCGACGCCGGGCATCGTCGACGCCGACGACGTCTGGGCGCGCATCGGCCAGTGGCGCAGGTGGGACCTGATGTTCGGCCGCTTCGAGGCGTTCGAGATCTACCACCGCGGTATGGGCCTCGACATCAACACCGAGGAACGTCTGGGCGCCTTCGACCAAGTGAACACGCCGCCGGATATCTACGGCGCGACCTTCATGTTCGATCGGCCGGCGCGTCCGGGTAACGTCGCGTTTCACGTCTACCCGTACCGCTACCTGCGCATCGAGCTGCTCGCGCAGTACGGCGGCCTCGCCCAGTTCAACGAGATCGGCGGGCGCCCGGCGGTGGTGTTCGACATCGGCTGGCTCAAGTTGAAGGCGGCCGCCGAGTACCAGTTGCTGACCGCGCGCAACTCGGGCGACAGGGAAGAGAAGCAGAACCGCGGCTTCGCCGGCAGCGCGCAGTTCGTGTACGGGAAGTACGTGGAGGGCGGCATCAACTACGGTTACGCGAACAACCGCATCTTCACGCCCACCGGAATCCTGGACAGCACGAGGACCGCCGCGCTCTCCAGCATCGGCGTGTTCGTGAACGCGCGCGTCATCGAAGATCTGCTGGTCGGCGCCGGCTTCAACTACGTGTCGACCGCGAACGAGCACTTCAACACGTCGACCGGCTACTCGGACTTCGCGACGAACACGCAGACGTTCGTCGCCATCCAGTACCTGGTCTGGAAGCAGATGTTCGTGAAGCTGGTCGGCGCCTACGCGAACTCGCGCTTCGAGCAGTCCTTCAACACCTCGCGGCCCTACAACGACCAGATGTTCAGCGCGCGCCTCCGCATCCTGTATTTGTTCTGAAGTTTTCCGAGAATCCGCGCCCTTTGCGCGCCGGCCGGCGCGCATAAAGCTGGCTCTTCCCGGCGGTTTCGGTGTAATTCCTAGGTTTGCCGGGTAGCCCTCAAACCGGCTGAGCCGCGACCCGGTACGCGAGACTCAATAGGAAACAGAAGGAGCTTAAGCATGTCGCACCGTCGTTTTCTGCTATCCGTCAGCATCGCGTCCGTCGGCTGGATGTTCGTCACCGGCGGCGGTTGCGCGAGCCCGAAGCGTGACATGTCGGGCACGGCCGGAACTGGTTCCCCGGGGACGGCCGGCGACGGGTCGGCGGGGACCTCGGGTTCGGCGGGCGACAGCGGGGTCGGCACGGGCGGGCAGGGCAACGAGATCATCATCATCTCCGGCTCCGCGGGCACGGGCGGCACGGTCGGCGCGGCAGGCACCGTCGGCGCCGCCGGCACGGTCGGCGCCGCGGGTACGGTTGGCGCGGCGGGTACGGTTGGCGCGGCCGGCACGGTTGGCGCGGCGGGCACGGTGGGCGCGGCGGGCACGGTTGGCGCGGCCGGCACCACGGGCAGCGGCGGATCGAAGATGGCGTGCGCGAGCGCGACCAGCGATCCGCTGCCGTACACGAGCGGCTACACCGCGGACGCCACCATGCGCTCGACGGCGATGAGCACCGCCACGGCAATGACGGACGCCGAGAAGGCGCAGCAGATGAGCGGCCTGCCCCAGTCGGGCACCGCGAACTACAACGTGTTCCGGCAGGAGGACAACACCTCCCGCAGCATCCGGGCCTTCTACTTCCGGGACGGCCCGCGCGGCGTGAACCTGAACGCGAACAGCGACAACAAGTCCGACTACTCGACGGCGTTCCCGGTCGCGATCGCGCGCGGCGCCGCCTTCGACGACCAGCTCGAGAACCAGATCGGCATCGCGATCGGCGACGAGATGCTGGCGTCCGGCAACACGATGATGCTGGCGCCCACGGTGAACATCCTGCGCCACCCGGCCTGGGGGCGCGCGCAGGAGACGTACGGCGAGGACGTGTTCCTGCTCGGGCGGCTCGGCAGCGCGTTCGTCAACGGCGTCCAGCAGTACGCCGGCGCCTGCGCCAAGCACTACGCCGCCAACAACATCGAGAACGGCCGCGAGACGGCGGTCGCGATGATGAGCAGCGAGCAGACGCTGCGCGAGGTTTACGCGCGTCACTTCGGAATGATCATCCAGGAGGGCGGCGTCTCGTCGATCATGGCGGCGTACAACCAGGTGGGCGTCACGGGCGGGACATCGGCGCTGCACTCGACGCAGAGCTCGCATTTGCTCACAGACATCCTGCGCGGCCCGCCGGGCGGCTCGGGGTTCGGGTTCCAGGGCTTCGTGCTGTCCGACTGGTGGGCGATGCCGAACGGCAACAGCGTTCCCTACCCGGGCACCGCCACGCTGCAGCCCACCGCGATCCAGGCCGTGCAGGCTGGCCTCGATATGGAGCTGCCCTGGCGATACAACTACTCGACGCTGCCGAACCTCGTGACCGCGGGCTCGCTGACGCCGACGCAGCTGCGCGACGCCACCGCGCGCATCCTGGAGCAGAAGTACCGCTTCAAGGCCGACAAGACGACCGGCTTCGGGCTGAAGACGCCGTTCTCCACGTACGACTCGACGTCCAGCATCGCCAACAACAACGCGACCGACCCGGCCATCGGCATGAGCCACATCGCCCTCGCCCAGAAGGCGGCGGAGGAGTCGATGGTGCTGCTCAAGAACAGCAACAACACGCTGCCGATCAAGTCGACGATGACCAAGATCGCGGTCATCGGCGCGAAGGTGAACTACACCGTGCAGTCGACCAGCAGCCAGGACACCTGCTCGGGCAGCGGCGGCACCATCAACTGCAGCCTCGACTTCACCACCAACGTCCGCACCGGCGACCTCGGTTCGAGCCGCGTGTTCTCCGACCCGGCGAAGGCCAAGGGCCCGTTCGCCGGCATCATGGCAGCCGCCTCCGCGCACGGCGCCACCGTGACCATGTCCAACAGCGCCAGCGCCGCCGCCAGCGCCGACTTCGTCGTCATCATCGCCGGTCTCACGCCCCAGGACGAGGGCGAGGAGTACACGGGCGCCGGCGATCGCACCAGCGGCACCATCACCTCGCACGCGGTGTCGCTCGGCCTCGATCCCAAACAGAACAGCGGCGTGCAGAACGGCCTCATCACCAGCGTCGCCGGCATGGGCAAGCCGTTCGTCGTGGTCCTCGAGGGCGGCAGCGTCATCGACATGGGCGCCTGGTACTCGATGGCGCCGGCGGTCCTCATGGCCTGGTACCCGGGAATGGCCGGCGGCACGGCGCTCGGCCGGATTCTGTTCGGCGACGTCGCGCCGAGCGGCAAGCTCCCGATCACCTGGGACGCGAACCTCACGCACTGGCCGACGTTCGCGGACAACTCCGGCACGACGACGATGGACTACTTCCTCGGCTACCGGTACTTCGAGAAGATGGGGACCGCGCTGAACCCGGCG
>Ga0207662_10000963_pt1 | contig 13371 bp, 11 predicted proteins | sample KBSS33LmetaG_FD_184338 | JGI IMG/M metagenome (GOLD analysis project Ga0207662, IMG submission 184338) | Switchgrass rhizosphere microbial communities from Kellogg Biological Station, Michigan, USA - KBS S3-3L metaG (SPAdes) (version 2) | ecosystem: Host-associated > Plants > Roots >... | reverse complement strand
AACAGTTGGTACATCGGCGCCGGCTCGGGCGGAACGCTCAGCGATCGATTGCTCTATGGTGTCGAAGCGGTCTACGAAGGCGGGCGATCGCTTTCCAACAGCTTCAGCCTCGACAACTCGGCCGTCCCGGCGCAGGTCGAGCAGGTTCCCGCGCCCGTCTACCGGCGGCTGAGCGTGCTCCGCGGCCGGCTCGCCGACCTGCTCGGCTCGGCCGCCTACGGTCAGTACGAGGACGACTTCGTGTCCGTCACGCTCACCGACCCGAGCCGCCCCGAAGGAGCTATGGACGCCCTGCGTGCCCGCTTCCCGCACGTCCTCGTGCTCGCCTTCGAGCCGGAGGGCGTGCGGCCCGACCAGCGCGGCTACCGGGCCAGGACGGCCGGCCGCGACGACCTGTCGATTGCCGCCGAGTTCGTCATGCACGTCAGCAACGCGACCCCGACCGCGGCCGAGAAACAACTGCTGGCCAGCGCGTTCGCCGCGGTCCGCACGGAAGAGGCGGCGGGCTGATGCGCCCGCACCGGCTGCGCGTGACCGCATTCGGCGCGTTTGGCGGCACGGTGGAGGTCAGCTTCGAGGACCTGGCCTGCTCGGGGCTGTTCCTGCTGCACGGTGAGACGGGCGCGGGCAAGACCACGCTGCTGGACGCCATCGGGTTCGCCCTGTACGGCCGGGTCCCCGGCGAGCGCGGCAAGGCCAGGCGGCTGCGGTCGGATCACGCCGCCTCCGGCACCTCGACCGAGGTCCAGCTGGAGGCGACGCTCGGTGGCCGGCGGATGCGGATCACCCGCAAGCCGGAACAGGAGCGGGCCAAGCTCCGCGGCACCGGTACCACCACCGAGCAGGCCAGGGTGCTGCTGGAGGAGCAGGCCGGCGGATCCTGGCGCGCCGTCTCTACCCGGGTAGGCGAGGCGGACGCCGAGATCGCCGACCTGATGGGCATGTCCGCCGATCAGTTCTTCCAGGTCGTGCTGCTGCCACAGGGGGAGTTCGCGCGGTTCCTGCACGCCGACGCGGGGGACCGGGCCAAGCTGCTGCAGCGGCTGTTCGGCACGGACCGGTTCCATGCGGTCGAGGAATGGCTCGCCCGCCGCCGCAAGGCCACCGCGGACGAGGTGCGGGACGCCGAGGCGGGGATCTCCGGGCTGCTCGCCCGGGTCGCTCAGGCCGCCGGCGTCCCGGTCCCGTCCGACGACCCTGAGCCGTCGGACGATCCCCTCCCGTCCGACGACCCTGAGCCGTCGGACGATCCCCTCCCGTCCGACGACCCTGAGCCGTCGGACGACCCTCTGCCGCCCGCGGGCTGGGCCGCGCAGCTGGCCGAGGTCGCCGCGACCGCGGCCGCGGCCGGGCAGGCTCAGGTCGCCGGCCACCGCCAGGAGCTCGACCAGGCGCTTGACCTGCAGCGCGACGCCGAACGGCTAGCCGAACGGCAGCGGCGCCGGCAGGACGCCCTGGATACCCGCGACCGCCTGGCCGCGGCACAGGCGGACCTGCAGGACCGGCGGGCCGAGCTGGCCGCTGCTGCCCGCGCCGCCGAGGTGGCTCCCGCGCTGGCCGAGGCCGACCGGACCAGCCGGGCTCTCGCCCAGGCCCGGGTGCGCGAGGACCAGGCCCGGCAGCGGGCTGCCGCAGGACCCGGCGTCACCGCGCCGCCCGGCGCCAGCGCGGCTGAGCTGAGGGCAGCCGGCCAGGAGCACGTCACGCGGCTCGGCCGGCTGGAGGCGCTTCGGTCGGTGTCCCGGCAGGCGGACGACGAGGACGAGGCCGCCGAGGCCGCCCGGGCCAGCGCTGCGGCACTGGCCGCTCAGGTCGACGCCGCCACCGCCGAGCTCGCGGCCTGGCAGCAGCAGCGTCCCGGGCTGAGCCGCGAACGCGATCAGGCCGCCGAGGCCGGCCAGCGGCTGCCCGCCGTCCAGGCCGAAGCCGACCGGTACGGCCGCGCCGCCGACGACGCGAGCGCCCTGGTCAAGGCGCTAGCCGACAAGAGCCGTCAGGAGCGAGCCTGGAGCACCGCGAAGCTCGAGGCCGCCGAGCTGATCATGAGGGCGGCCCGGCTGCGCGAGGACCGGATCGACGGCATGCGCGCCGAGCTCGCCGCCACGCTGGTCAACGGCGCCCCGTGCCCGGTCTGCGGCTCGCTTGACCATCCCGAGCTGTGCGAGCTTCAGGGCGAGCGGGTGACCCGGGAGCAAGAAGAGGCCGCGGACGCCGAGGCGGCGGCCGCGACCGAGCGGGCCGAGTCGACCGGGACGAGGCTCGGGGCCGCCGACGAGCGCGTCAACGTCCTGTCCGCCCGGCTGCGCGAGGCCGGGTTCGCCGAAGTGGCCGACCTGCCCCAGGCCGAAGTGAGGAACCTCGAGAGCACCGCGCGTGACCTGGCGGGCCGGGCCGGCGAGCTGGCCGCCACGGCGGCCAGGCATGCCGAGCTCCAAGCCGCGCTCGAGGCTCTGGATCAGGCTATCGCCGACACCGGGAAACAGCTCGCCGAGCTGACCGAGCAGCGCGAGTCGGGCCTGCGCCAGGCCGCAGGGGCCGACCTGCGCGCCGGCCGGCACCGTGAGTCGCTGCTGGCCCAGCTCGGTGGCCAGCCTGACCTGGACACCGCGCTGACCGCGGCGCGCCAGGCCGCCGACGCGCTCACCGCCGCCGCCGACGCGGCCGACGCCACCATGCGCGCGGAGGACGACACCAGACGCGCCGGGGCCCTGGCCGTCCAAGCCACGGCCGAAGCCGGCTTCGCCGACCTGGAGGCGGCCCGCCGTGCCCAGCGGGACGCGCCCTGGCGGGCAGCGGCCGACCAGGCCATCCGCGAGCACGAGGCCTCGTCCCGCGCCGTCGCCGAGCTGCTCGCCGACCCCGACCTGGACGTAGCGCTCGATCCACCCGCCGACCTAGCCGGCGCCCGGGCGGCGGTCGGCGAGGCGCGGCAGGTTCACGACGACGCCGTGGCCGCCTACGACCGGGCTAAGCACCGAGCCGAACAGCTCGCCGACCTCGCCCCGCGGCTGGCCGCGCGGCTGGACGAGCTGAAGCCGCTGGCCGACCGGGCCGCCGAGGCCAGGCGGCTCGCCGACTTGGCCGCCGGCCTGGGCGCGAACACGCTGCGCATGACCTTGTCCTCGTTCGTTCTCGCCGCCCGCCTGGAGGAGGTGGCGGCCGCGGCCAGCGAGCGGCTGCTCAAGATGACGTCGGGCCGCTACTCGCTGGTCCACACCGACGCCCGCCGCGGGGCGGGCCGGTCGGGCCTCGGCCTGCTCGCCTGCGACGGCTGGACCGGCGTGGACCGCGACACCAGCACGCTGTCCGGCGGCGAGACGTTCCTGGCCAGCCTGGCCCTCGCGCTCGGCCTGGCCGACGTCGTCACCGCCGAGGCGGGCGGCACCAGGATCGAGGCGCTGTTCGTCGACGAGGGCTTCGGCAGCCTGGACGAGGACACCCTGGAAGAGGTGATGACCGTGCTCGACGGCCTGCGCGAGGGCGGCCGCACGGTCGGCATCGTCAGCCACGTCGCCGAGCTCAGGCAGCGCATCCCCGCCCAGGTCCGGGTGCACAAGGGCCAGGCCGGCAGCCACCTGACCGTACGAACCCAGGTCAGCTAGTTGGACGCGGGCCGAAGGCCCGGCGCACCATGGGGAAGTGCGTCCCTTTTCCTGGTGGGGCGGCCTGAGCCCGCGGCGGCGGATGCTCGTCGCGGTCGTGGCCCTGGTCGTGGTGGCCGGTGCGGTCGCGGGCACGCTGGGCGCGCTGGCTGGCCACCCTGATCAGCCGGGGGTCCCGGCCGCGGACGAGGGCCGGCCGGGTGACGTGCTCCTGGTCCCGGGTTACGGCGGCAGCACGACCGCGCTCGACGCGCTGGCGGGCCGGATCGCGGCGGCCGGCGGGTCAAGGTTCCACGCTACCGTGGTCAGGCTGGCCGGTGACGGGACCGGTGACCTGCAAGTCCAGGCGAACGTGCTGAACGGCTACGTGAACCAGGCGCTGGCCAGCGGCTCGGGCCCGGTGACGGTGATCGGCTACTCGGCCGGGGGGGTGGTGGCCTGGCTATGGGACGTCGAGTACAACGGCGTGGCCAAGGCCCGCCGGATCATCACGCTGGGCTCACCGCTGCACGGGGCCGACCTGGCCGCCGTCGGCGCGGCCGACGCGCCGGACGCCTGCCCGCAGGCGTGCGAGGAACTCGTGCCCGGCAGCTCCATGCTGCATCGCCTGCAGGGCACCGGCGCGGCCACCCGGCCGCCGTGGCTGTCCCTGTGGACCACTGACGACCAGGTCGTTCAGCCGCCCGATTCGGCCCGCCTTCCCGGCGCGGTGAACGTCCCGCTGCAGTCGGTCTGCCCGGGCGTATCCATCGGGCACGGCCAGCTGCCCACCGCCCCGCTCGTCGTCGGAATCGTGCTGCGTACCCTGCGCAGCGCCGCGCTCAGCCCGCCGCGAGCGTCCGATTGCCGTTCGCTTCAGGCGCTGGGCGGTTTAGGGTTACGCGGATACCCACCTGTCTATCCGTTCGGATTGTTCACGCCCGGCTAAGGCGCAGCAGGGGAGCCGCTGGTCACGCGGTGATGTCCTTGGTGGAGAAGTTCGCCCACGCGGCGGCCAGGAACACCACGACGTAGATCGCCTGGATCCCGAACCCGCGCTGGATATCCCGCCAGAAGACGGGCTGCCGGAAGAAGTCGATCCAGGCCAGCCAGTACCGGGTCGGCAGGTAGGGCTGGACGACGGTGGCCGCGTTGAGCGTGACCAGCACCTCGCTGGCCACCAGGGCGGCTAGCGCGCCGAGCGTCGAGCCGAGGGCCGAGTCGGTGATCGTGGACAGGAACAGCGCGATCGCGGCCACGCCGAGCATCGACACGGTGATGAAGGCGATCGCTCCCGCGGTCCGTTCGGTCAACTGGAGCAGGCTGAGCGGCGCGCCGGACAGCGACGTGACGGCCCCGCCCGCCGCCTGCCCCGCCGTCGGGGCCTGACCGGCCAGCCCCGGTGCCGACCCGCCCGCCGCCCCGCCAGGAACGCCCGGCGCCTGCCCGACGGCCGCGGCCACGGACGGGCCGAGCAGGAAGACCCCGGTGGCGTAGGCCGTGAACGTCACCGCCAGCACCACCAGCAGCACGTACACGGTGACCGAGACGAGCTTGGCGACCAGGAGCCTGGTCCGGCCGACCGGGCGGACCAGCAGGTAGCGCAGCGTGCCGCCGGTGGCCTCGCCCGCGATCGAGTCGCCTGCCACGACCGCCACCGCGACCGGCAGGAACACCGGCAGCACGAGCGCCAGCGCGGCCGCCGGGTAGAGCGCCCCGTCCTGCAGCACGGCGGACAGGAACGCGCTGCCCTGGCCGGGCGGCGGGACCAGGTGGGTGATCGTGATGAAGACCGCCACCATGAACGGCAGCGCGCAGGTCAGCACGACGCTGATCCAGGTACGCGGCCGGCGCAGCAGCTTGACCAGCTCAACTGTGATCACGAGATCTGGTCCGATCCGGCCCCGGTCACCGAGAGCACGATGTCCTCCAGCGTGCGCTGCTGCGGGCCGATCGAGCTGACCCGCAGCCCGGCGCCGACCAGCCTGGTATTCAGCGCGGCGGCGTCGGAGTAGCGGACCAGCAGCTGCTGCCCGTCCCGGTGCTCCACCTGCCCGTCGAGCAGCGCGGCCACCCGGTCGGCGTCCGGGGTGTCCACGACGATCCGGCCCGTCGGCGCGCACAGCGCCGCCAGGTCGTCCTGCAGGACCAGCCGTCCGGAGTCCAGGACCCCGACCCTGGTGCACAGCTGCTCGACCTCGGCCAGCAGGTGACTGGACAGGAACACGGTCACCCCGGCGTCGTTCAGCCCGACGAGAAGCTCCCGCAGGTCCCTGATCCCGCGGGGATCCAGGCCGTTGCCCGGCTCGTCCAGGATGAGCAGCCGCGGCTGGCGGATCAGCGCGGCGGCCAGGCCGAGGCGCTGCCGCATGCCCAGCGAGTAGGCCTTGACCGGCCGGCGGCCGACTCCGGTCAGGCCGACCTGCTCCAGCGCCTCGTCGACCCGGTGGCGCCGGGTACGCCGGGCCTTACCCGCGAACCCGCCGCCCGGGGCCCTGGGGCCCGCCGCGTCCAGCAACGTCAGGTTGGCCCGGCCGGACAGGTGCGGATAGGCGGCGGGCTCCTCGATCAGCGCTCCTATCTGCGGCAGTACCTCACGGGCGTGCCGGGGCATGCGCCGGCCCAGCACCTCGATCTCGCCGCTGGTCGCGTAGACCAGGCCGAGTAGCATGCGGACCAGCGTGGTCTTGCCCGATCCGTTCGGACCGAGCAGGCCGTACCGGTCTCCCTCGCGGACGTCGAGGTCGACCGAACGCACCGCGGTGACGGCTCCGTATCGCTTGATCAGCGCCCGGGTGATGATCACCTGAGAGTCACCAGTTCGGTCAGCTGGGTCGCGGCCTGCTCGAGCACCTGCGTGCTCACCGTCCCGGCGAGCAGGAAGGTGACGAAGAAGCCGGGCGGCCTGACGATGACCGCGTTGAGCAGCGGTGCGCTGATCTCAGCGGCGGGGGCGCCGGCTAGGACCAGCGGCATGCCGCCGGCCGTGACCGCGTCCGGGACCAGGTGCCGGCCGGCCGAGTCGCGGACGCCGAGCACGGCGAACGTCGTCAGGCCCCCGCCGTAGGCCCCGATCGTCTCAAACCCGGGCTGCACCCGGAGCCGGAGGCGCCCGGCCAGCTCGGCGGGCAGCGCCACCAGCCCCAGGTTGCTCAGAACCCCGGCCAGATTCCCGGGATTCGCTACGGTGAACCCGGTACCCGGGGCCGGGTCCGGCGTCAGCACTCGCTGATCCGGATGCCAAGGGCTGACCTGGAAGAACAGGCTTTGCAGGGCCGGGCGGCCCGAACCGCGGCCGAACACCTCGACCATCAGCGGCAGCCCGCTGGACGGGTCGGCCCAGATGTCCACCCGCCCGACGGTGGACGCTGTATCTGATGGTGTCATCCGCAACCCGGCCGCGCTACGGCCCGCGACCCGCACCGGCGCGATCACGCTGAACCTGGCCTGCCGGCCTCCCTCCGACAGCAGGCGCTGGGCCAGGGCCGGTGGTACCAGGTCGGCCGCGCGCGGCAGCCGGTACACCTGCGGCCCGAGGACCTCGGTGAGCAACTGGCTGCCAGAATTCCAGATGAAGGAGCGGTTGCCGCTGAGCTGGTACGTGTCCCGCTCGCCGGCGTCGGAGAGCACGTCGACCCGCCACCGGCCCGGCGTCGCCTGCCAGACCCGCATCTTCGTCACGCCGTTGAGCAATGAGGTCAGCCCGGTCAGGCCGGACACCGGCGGCAGCCCGAACGTCGCGTTGCTCTCCGCGTACCCCGCGTAGGATTCGTCCGCCGAGGCCAGGATGCGCGCCCTGAGCTGGCTGGCGGTCAGCTGCGGCACGCTCACCGGCAGCGCGCTGGCGATCACCGGCAGCCCGCAGAGCAGGCCCACGCCGGCGACCACCACCGCCCACCGGCGCACGATCTGGATCTTCACCAAGATCCTCGCAAGTCGGTTACTGGTGGGACAAGACGGTCAGATGATACATTTCGCCCAGATACCCAATAACGGTACGATAACCGCGGGCTCCCGGCAGGTGCGTCGCCCGCCACAAAAGCAGTTCGCGCCTCTCGTCAGGAGACCTTCTCCCGGTCTAGGATCGGAAACTGTCAGTAACGGCTGAAGAAACCCTGACAAGAAGGCTGTGGCGGGACGGCCCGGTGGGTCAGAGGTAGCGAACTGGTAAGGATCGTCATGACAATAGAGTCCGGTGTCCGGCGGATCGTCGTCGGCGTGGATGGCTCCGCGGAGTCCGTGGCGGCGCTCGGGTGGGCGTGCCGGGAAGCGAGCCTGCGCGCCGCGGAGGTCCTGGCCGTGCTGGCCCTGGAGTCCGCGTGTCATCAGGTCGCGAGCTATGCCGTCCCGGCGCCGAGACAGGCAGGCGGTAGCTGGGGAGCAGCCCGTGACGTGCTAAGACGTTCGGTCAGCGAAGCGCTCAGCCTGTTTCCTGGGGTGAGCGTGCGCACCGAGATCGCCGAGGGACTGGCCGCTCGCGTGCTGCTCGACCAGGCGGCAGACGCGGACATGCTCGTCCTCGGCCGCAACTCGAACGGCCCCGATCCGTACCGGGCCGCGGGTCCGGTGATCCGGGTCTGCCTGCGGTCCGCCCGGTGCCCGGTGGTCATCATCGGCGCGGTCGACGGGGTCGCTCCCGACCCTGCGGATCACGTGCCCGAGTCGTGGCAGCGGGCCCTGGAAGGCTCCGGCGCGGCGCGGTAATTCGTAACGGAGAGTAACAACAACCGGCTACCACAGGTACCCAATCGCTGGGCGCGGGTCGGGCTGATGCCGCGCCAGTGAGACAATCGTTCGCGTGCCGTCCCTGGTAGAGGTGTCCCCGCCGGTCAGCGCCGCGCTGCGGTCCGGCGCTCCGGTCGTCGCATTGGAGTCCACGATCATCTCGCACGGCCTGCCGCGGCCGGGCAACCTGGACGCCGCCCGGGAGTTCGAGGCCATCCTGGCCGGCCAGGGCGTGACCGCGGCCACGATCGCGCTCGTCGACGGCGTGCCCAGGGTCGGCCTGACCCCGGACGAGCTCGAGCGCATCGCCACCGACGAGTCCGTGGTCAAGGTCAGCAGCCGCGACATCGCCATCGCGGTGGCCAGGAAGGTGACCGGCGGCACCACCGTGGCGGCCACGTCGGTGCTGGCCGCCCGGGCCGGCATCCGGGTGTTCGCGACCGGCGGCCTTGGCGGCGTGCACCGCGGTGCCAGCGAGACCTTCGACGAGTCGGCCGACCTGACCGTCCTGTCCAGGACGCCGATCACGGTGGTCTCGGCCGGGGTGAAGTCCATCCTGGACATCCCGGCCACGCTGGAGCGGCTGGAGACCCTCGGCGTGGCCGTCGTCGGCTACCGCACCTCCCGCTTCCCCGCCTTCTGGCTCTCGGATTCCGGCTGTGACCTGGACTGGCGTGCCGACAGCCCGGGGGAGATCGCCGACATCATGGCGGCCAGGGAGGCGTTCGGCGAGCAGGCCGCGCTGCTCGTGGCCAACCCGCTGCCGCCCGGCAAGCAACTCGACCCGGAAGTGCTCAGCGGTGCGCTGGAGGCGGCCCTGGTGGCCGCGGCTGACGCCGGCATCCGCGGGAAGGCGGTCAGCCCCTTCCTGCTCGACGAAATCCAGCGGGTCACCGGCGGCGTCAGCGTCGGGGTCAACCTCGACATCGCCCGGGGCAATGTTGATCTCGCCGCGAGGATCTCACGGTCTTGGTCCGAACGGGCCGAGGCGCGTGCCCCCTCGTAGCCCTGCCCGCCCCCGCCAGGGCAACGTTCCCCCCCGCATCCTGGTCTGCGGAGACGTGATCAACGACGTGCTGGTCAAGCCGCTCGACGGTGTAACGCCGGATAGCGACACCCGGGCCACCATCTCGGCCCGGCCGGGCGGCGCCGCGGCCAACCAGGCCGCCTGGATGGCTCACCTCGGCGCCGACGTGACCTTCGCCGGCCGGGTTGGCGCCCGCGACGCGGCCTACCACCGGCGGGAACTGGCCCGCGCGGGTGTCCGCGCGCGCCTGGCCGCCGACCGGGAGGCCGAGACCGGCTCGATCGTGATCATGGTGGAACCGGACGGCGAGCGGACCATGTTCACCGACCGGGGCGCCAACCTGCGGCTTCGCCGCGCCGACGTGCCGGCCCGGCTGCTCGACGGCGCGGCGGCGCTGCACCTGACCGGGTACACGTTCTGCGAGCCGCCGCTGCTCGACGTGGCCCTCTGGCTGCTCGGCCAGGCCCGGGCCCGGGGGCTCGCCGTGACCATCGACCCGGGTTCGGCCGCCTTCCTGGCCCGGATGGGGCCGACCGCGTTCCTGCGCTGGACCGACGGCGCCGCGGTCTGCTTCCCCAACCGCGATGAGGCCGCCGTGCTCACCGGCGAGGCCGAACCGGTCGCCATGGCGGCCCGCCTGACCAGGCATTACAGCGTCGTATTGGTGAAGCTCGGGGGCGCCGGCTGCGTGCTGGCGGTGCCCGGCGAGACGCCGGTCCCGATCGCCGCGCACCCCGCCCGGGCCACCGACACCACCGGTGCTGGCGACGCCTTCTGCGGCGCCTTCATGAGCCGCTGGCTGGCCGCCGCAGCCCCCGGTGAGCCTCCCGCCCGTCTCGCCGTCCCGGCCCTGGTAGCCGCCGCGGAGTTCGCGTCGCGGGTCGCCGCCACCGCCGTCACCCGATTCGGCGCCCGCCCCGTCTAGCACGCCACATATGTCACCCGAGTTACTTCCTATGCGGCGCTCCTATTCAAACAAGTTCCCCTTTTCATGATCCCGAAGGATTTAGTACTCTCTGCAGTACTAAATCCTTCGGGATCATGGGAATTCCGTGCGAATCGGCGCGGTCACCATGATCACGAAGGATTTTTAGTCTGCGGAGACTAAATATCGTTCTGGATCATGAAAATCAGCCATGGCTGCCATACTCACGCGATGCAGTCTGTTGCTGGAGATTCTAGAGATGCTAAAGTGACAGAAGTTCGCATCGTGTCGTAGCACGGGCAATATCTGCGGACGATGTGCCCGGCCCGACCGGGCGCGTCAGCGCCTCACCCGGTAGTGGATGAACGTGGCGAACGGGGACTGCCTGACCCAGAGATGCTCGAGGTCGAGCGACTGGCCGAACCCGTCGAACAGCCCCTTCCCGCCGCCGAGCACCACCGGCGCGACGATGACGGTCAGCTCGTCAACGTACCCCGCGGCCAGCGCCTGGCGGATGAGGTCCGCGCCGCCCATCAGCATCACCTGCTTGCCCCCGGCCGCGGCGCTGGCCTGCTCGACCGCCTCGGCGAGGCTGCCGGCGAAGGTGAACCCGCCGCCGTCCGGCTGCTCGCCGGGCCGGTGGGTGACGATGAACAGCGGAACGTCCCACGGGTTCGCCCCGCCCCAGGCCCCCGCCGCCTCGTAGGTGCCGCGCCCGGCGATGACCGCGCCGTTCGCCCCGGTCATCTCGTCCAGGTACGCCTTGTCCTCGCCGGACGCCTCGCCCCGGCCGGAGGATTCGTAGCTCCACGGCCCGCCGAACACCCAGTAGTGCAGCCGCTCGCCGCCCACGCCCAGGCCTTGCCCTGGGCCGTCGTCCGGCCCGGTGATATACCCGTCCACCGATACGGTGATCCCGGCCACGATCTTGCTCATCACTGCCTCCTTCTGCTCCTCACCAGTAAGACGACCCGGCCGGCCGGAAGTCATCGAGCCGCGATCATCCAGGCGGCCTCGTCCCTGGCCAGCTCGCGTGACAATGTGACCTAGCAGACATTGCCGCGCGGGCATTTCTCCATCGCGAATGGTGTTGCAGCGACCGGTGGTCAGGAAAGCAGAAATGGCCACCCGACGAGCCGCTAAGACCCGCCGATAGGACGGTAGGTGCTGCGCAAAACGCAGCGCAATGGAGGTTCTCAACATTATGAGGCTCAGCTCACGGTTCATTCTTGACAACCTTTTCCTGCTCGCGGCCGCATTCCTCGTCGTCGCCTCGATGACCTGGAGTGCCGGGGTGGCCGGCTGGATCGCGTTCGGCGTGTCGGCCGCCATCACCGTCATCGCCGGCACCAGCGCGGTGCTGACCGCCCGGTCCGGCCGCAAGCTCGGCCACGGCCTGGTCGGCCTGGTCGCCCTGTGGTCGCTCGTCGCGGCCCTGGCCTTCTCTGGCACGCTGCTGACCTGGCTGGTCTTCGCGGACGCGCTGGCCGTGGGCGTGCTCGCCCTGGCCGACCTGACCGCGCACGAGGCGACGACCGAGAAGGTCGTCCACCAGCTCGTCGTGCACGACGGGACCACCGCCGAGCAGCGCGCCGCCGCCTGATCCCGCAAAACCTTCCCCAACCGGACCGCGTGCCTTCCCCCGTGGGCACGCGGTCCTTTCTTATTCCTTACCGGCGCCGCTAACGTGGTCAGCGATGGATACGGGGAGCACGCCGAGCCGAACAGCCTCCTGGCCGGTCAGGAGGCTGTTCCCGCTGCTCGCCACCGTGATCATGGCCGCCGCCGGGATGGCGGGCACGATCTGGGGCCCGCGCTTCTACGGCAAGACCGCCTGGGCGCTGCCCGACGACCTGTGGGGCACGCTGATCGCGGCCCAGCGGCTCGCCCACCTGGACCTGGCGGGCCTGTACACATACCCCACTCAGCTGGTCTCGCTGCCCGGCGCGGCCATCATCCTGATCCCGGCCATCGCCGTCATCGGTCCGGCCGGGCTCCAGCTGACGGTCCCGCATGCCCATGGCGCGTATCCCAGCGTGTGGTTGTTCGCCGGGCCGTATCAGGTCGCCATCTCGGCCGTGGCGCTGTTCGCCGCCGACGCGATCGCCGAACGCCTCGGCGCGACCAGGCCCAAACGCTTCTGGCTGGCCGCCGCGAGTGCCACCGCGCTGTGGAGCGTCACCGTGCGGTGGGGGCACCCGGAAGACGCTGTGGCGGTCGGACTGTTCATGTACGCGATCCTGGCGCTGGCCGATGCCAGGCCCGTCCGGTCGGCATGGCTGGCTGGAGCGGCCGTGGCCGTGCAGCCGCTCGTCCTGCTCGCGTTCCCTCTTCTCGCCGCGGTCGTCGAGCCCCGGCGCCTACCCGGCTATGTCGCCCGGGCCGCCGCCCCAGGGGCGCTGCTGCTGGCCGCCGCGGCCGCGGCCAACTGGACCGCGACCGCTCACGCCGTCACCAGCCAGCCGAACTACCCGGCGATCGATCACCCCACCCCGTGGATCTACCTTGCCCCGCACATTGCCGACGGGCAGGTGGCGGCCGGTCCCGGCCGCATCCTGGCCATCGTGGCGGCCCTTGGCTGCGCGCTGGTGGTGGCGCGCCGCTGGCGGGCGATACGGACGGCCGGGCGGTGGGGCCCCGGGGCGCTGACCGAGTTGCTCTGGTGGACCGCGGTCGCGCTGGCGCTCCGGTCGGCGTTCGAGCCGGTCATGGTGTCCTACTACCTGTGGCCGCCGCTGGCGGTGGCCCTCGCCGCCGCCGCGAGCGACTGGTCACGCCTGCTCCCGGTCGGGTGCACCACCGTGGGGCTCACGTTCTTCTCGCAGGTCCAGTGGCATAACCCGTGGAGCTGGTGGACGCCGATGGTCGCCGGGCTGGCCCTGGCCCTGTTCTTCGCCCGGCCCCGGCCGGGCCGACCCCGGTCCGGCCGGATGACTCCTCACGTCATGCAGCCCGAATGTGAGTCGACGCTCGCACCCCACTCGCTCAGGCTGGATGGAGGGCTCGCCGCAGGAGCATGGCGTCGTTCACCGCGTGTCCGTACCAGTCGTTGTTGAAGTACGCGTAGACGTCACGCCCCGCATCGATCACAGGCTGCAGTCGGTCGATCCAGG
>Ga0207662_10000960_pt1 | contig 13380 bp, 9 predicted proteins | sample KBSS33LmetaG_FD_184338 | JGI IMG/M metagenome (GOLD analysis project Ga0207662, IMG submission 184338) | Switchgrass rhizosphere microbial communities from Kellogg Biological Station, Michigan, USA - KBS S3-3L metaG (SPAdes) (version 2) | ecosystem: Host-associated > Plants > Roots > Rhizosphere... | reverse complement strand
GAGGAACGACGCGTCGGACTCGTCGGCTTCGGCGACGAGGAAGTCGCCGCTGCCGAGTCGCGCATTGGCGCCGGCGGAAAGCAGCCGGCCGCCGATGACGAACGTCGGATCCAATCCGCCTTCAGCGAGGACGCTTCGCATGTTGGAAAGAGCGGCACGATCGAATTCGAGATGTTCGTTCACGTTCAGACATACGACTGTGTCGAAACCGGCCTCAAGGCGCGGAAAGGAGTCGATGTCGGTCACGTCACAGTAGCTGGACTTCAGGTACGGTCGCTCGAGTGACAGGGCAGAAAGTGCATCGAGGTACAACGGATTGATGTCGCTTGCCACGTACTGAGTTCGGGGAACCAGTTGTCGCGTCAGGTTTCCAACCCCGCTCCCGATTTCCAACAGCCTTTGGCCACAGTAGCTGCGAATCGTTTCTGCCATCCACGTATTGAACCGTGGCGCACGCGAGAGTCTGACCAGAATCTGACTGCCATGCTCGTCACGCTCGTAAATCAGATCGGAGAAGGCAAATCTGACGATCGCGCCGAGCGCCCGCAGACCATCGCGCCAATTGATTTTCTTACCCTCGCCGTAGCTTCTGCCCGAGTAGCTGATGGGAACCTCGAAGATCCGCGCCTCTCGCTTGGCAAGCTTAATCGTCAACTCGGGCTCGAGGCGAAAATCGTTCGATACCAGCGGGATTGACTTGAGCAATGGGGTCCGCACTGCTTTGTAGCAGGTCTCCATGTCACTGAGGTTCAAGTTTGTGACGAGGTTCGAGAGGAACGTCAGGAGCTTGTTGCCGAGCTCGTGCCGAAACAGCAACGCGCGGCGAACGGCTCCGCCTGCAAAGCGCGAACCATAGACGGCATCGGCGTGTTCCTGCTGAAACACTTCGACGATCCGCAGGAGATCTTTGGGATGGTACTCGAGGTCAGCGTCGTGAATCACTGTGATGTCACAGGTCGCGTGCGCCAGAGCAGTCCGAATCGCCTGCCCTTTCCCGCCGTTGGTTGAATGGCGCAGAAACGTCCAGTGAATTTTCGAATGCTCATCACCGGTCCGCTCGGCTCTGAAACGATCCAGGACGTCGCGCGAGCGATCGGTCGAACAATCGTCGACCACGATCACTTCGATGCGCTCGAGGAGATCGCTCGACTCGAGGACACCGAGTCTTTCGAGAGAAGCGTAAACGAGGTGCTCTTCGTTGTAGACCGGTACGAGGACTGAAAGTGATGTCTGCTTCATCGGGCTGTCGCCACAGGTCAACTTGCAAGACTCGTACGATGGTGCAGTCGTGTGCACCTTGGCTGGTCCCAGCATAAACACTCATCCGGACCTGGCGACCTGCTGTCGAGGCGGCGGTCGCGTCCAGAGAAAAGTCTGGTTCGGGACAGAGCTATCGGCTCACTGCCGAGGCGCAAGCCTCTGGTGCGCCGACTATCGGGATAAGCGCAAGTGCTCGAGATCGGAAACAACATCAAATCGAGCGGCATATCGAGCTGGCGATTCGCCTCGCTGTTCGATTCGACGAGCATCGATGTTGCCGAGGAACTCGGCCGCAGGTTTCAAGTAGTCGATCTTCTCCGGATCCAATCCGATCACACGCGCACACGTGGCATCGACGGCAACGGGGTCCGATCCCATGGCGATGAATCCGAGGAACCGTGGACGGCCCATAATAGGCCCGTCTCCTTCCATACCGGTCACCGCGTCCACAATGGCGAAGTGCGGCCGGATGGTCGCCGTCAGATCCAGAATCGAATTGGAAATGCCATGTACGTGCAACGGGTTTTTCGGCCAGCCGTACACGGCTCCAGGAACTGTGCCGAACAGGTTCTTCATGCTGCAGGTGATGCCGGCCCAGTGATGTGTCTTGAGCTTCGGCAGCGAGATCACGAAGTCGGAATCCAGCAGCGAGACGGGAAGCGCGAGCTCCTTCAGACCGGTAAACCAGCTTTGCAATGGCACGATGGCGACGTCGTCGTGATTCAGGTCTACGAACCGTATTCGCTGTTCCCGCAGCTGATCGCTCAAGCCGGTCGACGTCAGCAGATACTCCATGTCGCGCCGATGGCCGGGTCCCTCGCCGACGAGCACCTCGGAGGCACCAGCTCGCCGGCACGCGATCGCGGCGCCCGCCACCACGCGGGGGTGCGTGTTGATCGCCGTGTCGAGCTCGTATTCCACCATGTTCGGCTTCAGGAATACGCGTCGTCCGGTGAGCGAAATGTCCAGCTCCTGGAATCCTCGAAAGATCAGATCGGCGAAGTCCACGGCGTAGCTGCCGGCCGGGAAGAGACCGACTGCTGAAGCTCGAGGGACGTGAAAGCGGCGCGGGTCGAATGACGGGCCGCACGCACTACCGAGGAGAGCGACCGACAGCGCCGTGACGAACTCACGACGCGAGAGGCCGGCGCGCATCGGATCAACAGACATTGTCTCTAAAGAGCGAACGCCGATCGCTGGCGGGTATCGGTAAGCGCGTAGAGCATCATCGCCGTGGCAAGGAGGTTTCCAGGCTCGGCGCTGGCTGCCCGCTCCATCGCAGTCTGTTCGAGTACTTCTGTGGCGACGCCGTACGTCCGAAGACACATGATCGTCAGCGCGACGGCGACCACCGAGCGCTCGCTCGCGACGTCCTTCTGCAGTTGTTGCAAACTCTGCTTCACGGCCGAGTGTTCGCGATGGTCCTGCATGGCAAGCAGTGCGACCGCCGTAGTGGGCACATATGGCCACAATTTCTGACCGTAGACCTCCGGGTTGCCATAATTCCAGCCGCCCTCATGGCAGACGCGATCGAACAGGAACTGTTCCCCGACGCGGATACGTTCGGCCGCTTCCTGGCTCGGCGACTGGGAGCGAACTCGTTTCAGCAGGATCAGGCACCAGGCTGTGGGCTCGACCCAACTGGCCGTTCCCTCAACCCATGACCATGCTTGAATGCTGTTGTCTTGCCCAAGCGCTGCGGTCTGTCTGAAACTGAGACCCTTGACCTGGATCACGCGGGCAACGACTGGCTGCGCGAACGCGATCGCGGAGGGCTCCTGAAGGAGCGTTAACGCGGCGAGGGCGTTGAAAGCAATGTTCGGGGGCGTGCCGGGCACATCCAACAGCCAGTCGTCCTGGTGCTTCCAGCGACGAATCGAATCAACGTCTGGCGGGCGTCCCTGCGAGTGTCCAAGGGCGAGCTCGGCCCAGCACGTCGGCTCGATCCTGCTGTGCCGGCCGGGAGCGTAGCCCCAACCGCCATCTTGATTGCGCGCAGCAAGCAGCGCGTTGCGAAGACCTGTGCAAAGACGAGAGAGAGCAGCCCCGGTCGCGAGCGGATCGCGTCCGCTAACCGTCGGGTTCGTTGCCATCTCTAAATAAGTGCTATCGGCGTCTCGGCGCAACACCAGCAGAGCCATGTGTTTAAGGCCGCTTCGATTGCACGTGTTGGCTCGTGGCGAGTCATTCCGCTCTGCCGGCGTCTCATCGTCTTGATCTTCCTGCAATGAGCACAGCAGGGTGTTCCGATACTCTTTTTGTGGTTCGTAACTTCAAGTCTTTCGAATTGGCGGGCGCACTGCGGTTTCGTCTCGACGACGATGATCTGCCGATCGTTCTCCTGCTGGTGGCGATGGCAGCTCTCGCCTGCCTGACGCCTGCACAGAACGACACCTGGTGGCATTTGCGGTCGGGACGGGAGATTCTGGAGAGTCGTTCCTTCCTGACCAGCGAACGTTTCTCGCACTCGTCCTTCGGAACTGAGCTCCAGATTCATTGGTGGCTCAGTCAAATCATCTTCTATGTCGCGTTCATGCTCGGGGGTCCAGTCCTGCTCACGCTTCTCTGCGGAGCGTTTGCGTTCGGAGCGGTGTACGGCGCATGGCGACTGGCTCCCGGGATCTTCGAGACACGCATCATCCTGCTGCTCTTTCTGATGATCGCCACGGCGCCCGGATGGGCGGTCCGGCCGCAGGTTTTCAGTATGGCCCTCTTCACGCTGATGCTGCATCTGATCGTTCGCGATCGAATGGCGTGGCTCCCGGTTGTGTGCCTGGTCTGGGCAAACGTTCACGCCGTGGTCGTGCTCGGTTTGATCGTGGTCGGCGTCGTGGTCTTCGAAGCGTTGGTGTGGTCCAGAGCACGATTAGCCAGGGACGGCACCGTTCTGGCCCTATGTCTCCTGGCGCCAATGGTGTCACCGCTGGGATGGCATTACTGGCCGCGAATCATCAGTGCCGTCGCCATCTCGCGAGAGCTCGACCTGCAGGAGTATCGCGTCCCATTCGAGTTGGTCGATCTGCCGTTCTGGATGATGGTTGTGGCTATCTGCATCGCGACATTCCTTCGAAGGCATTCGCTGAATGCATTGTCACGCAGTGATCGAATTCTGCTGTTATCTTCGGGCGTCCTCGGGCTGGCGTGCCTCGGTGCTGCCCGCAACATCGCCTTCTTTGCCCTTGTGGCGGCACCGGCGGTTGCCGCGCTGTTACCGGAGAGCAACCGGACGTCACGTCGCCGCGCAGCGGCATGGCCGGCCTATGCGATGGTGGTGGCCGCGATTGCCAGCGCAGCACTGGCTGTCAGTTGGCGCTGGCAGGACGGTGGACAGCAACTCGGCTGGCGGCCACTTGCATCCGGTGTGCTCGAGGCTGTGCGCGAGTGCGGCGATCCAATCTTCAATCCGATGGAAGCTGGCGGCCCGCTCATGTGGTCTCTCCCCGACCGTCGCGTATTCGTCGACAGCCGGATCGATGCGTATCCAACCGATCTGCTCGCTCGGAGTCGAGGAGCCGATGTCTTCGGCGACTATCAGGGGTTGTTCCGCGAGTTCAAGTTCAACTGCGCCCTGGTCAAGACGACGTCGTTGATGCGCGACCGCCTGTCGATCGACTCGTCGATGCGTCTCATATACACCGAACCTGATTACACGGTCTTCGTAAGCACACGCACTGAGAGCGCCGTCGTCAAAGGGCCGATTGAAGAGCGCTAGCTGAGGCGATCACGACGACTGATGCCGTTCAGCGTCAGCCAGCTTTGAGCGGTCGACATGGTAGACCACATATCCAGCGGACTCGTCTCCTGTGGCAATCGTCAGGCTCCCTGGGACATCACGTGAGAGCTCATCGAGAAGATGCCGGAAATGAGGACTCTCGCCGAAGCCTCGCGCCGGACTCCACACGCAATAATCGACTCCAGCGCCCAGCAGTCGGCGCCGAAAGTCGCTGACCGAGCCGAGCGGTGCCTGCGCGTCATCGCCGGGAGAATAGAACAACGCATATGGATCCGCTGCAAACGCACGGATTCCTTGCCGTCCCGCGTAAAGGAAGTACGTCGGATCAAGGTTGCCGGTCAGGACCGCGTCAGGCGGTGTCTCTCGACGGATCCAGTCGAACAGAGCCGAGAGTCGATGCCAGTCCTCTGCGTAATCCGCTCGCGTTGACAGAACACCATGGGTGCGGGCGTGAGTGACAGATCGCAACAGGGCTGCGGACGACGTGAACATGACGGCCGCAACGACCACCGCTACAGGAATGACGGGTACCCGCCGAATCGCGACGATGACGTGCCACATGAACAGTGGGATCAGGGGAACAAAGAATCGTGTGGGCGGCCATAACCACATCATGACCATGGCCGCGTAAACGATCGCGAACCAGGTAAGAGGGTGGGTCCGCGTGAGCCAGATTCCGCGGCACACGCATGCAGCCAGCAACGCTGCCGGAACCAGCAGCCACACACCGCCCCTGATGGCCCAGAACGACAGCGGCGCAGAAAGGGAGTACAAAACGTTGCCCGTCACCACGTCGAGCTTTTCGCGCCATCCATAGTGGGAAACGATGTTCCACGATCCGTAAACCGACGCAGAGTAATAAGAGTCGGCATCGGCGCCGGTATGAGACAGCACCCAGAGCGCCCACGGGATCACCAGACTTGCGGCGGCCGCCGCGAAGATAACCGCACCAACCCGGCGTCCATTCATCGAAAGCCACACGAACGCGGCAACGATGACGGCTATGCCGGCTGTGCGCGTGAGAAAGCAGGCGCCAGCGAGCAAGCCGGCTATTCCACAAAGCCTGAGGACGTGAGGCGGGCCCTCACTGACCCGCGTGAGCAGGAGCAATGACCCTGTCAAGAGTGCCGCAAACAGTGTCTCGGATAACAGCGACGTGCCAAGAAACAACACCCATGGTGAGGCCGCCATCAATGCGACTACCGTCGTCGCCGCGGCTCGAGGCGCGCCGCACCTGAGAAGCAATCTGTAGGACAGCCAAAGCCACGCGAAGGTCGAGGCGACCGGCACGATGCGCAGCAACGGCAGGTTGCCGGGAAATGCCGGGGCGAGTCGCCATATCAGCGACAAGAGCCAGGGAAACAAGATCGGATACTTCGTCTGCAGAGGTGACCCCGGCAGACTGATGATGCGGTAGCCCTGTCCTTCCGCCAGTGCACGCGCCGTCACGGCATAGAGTCCGTCGTCGTGAAACATACCCGCCGATGGGAGGAACATGCTGATTGCGTACGCCCAGACCACCACCAGCCCACCAACGGCGAGCACGGCGCCGGCGACATGATCCCGGCGCGTCAATTTGCTTGTGTCATCCTCGGTTGGGCGAATCGATCCGCACATGAGTTATTGCATCACGACGAAAGTGGCTGACGTGATACCCGCTGGGCCAGGGCGGGTAGCACGCCTGGCCCAGCGGATAATGGCGGCCTGTGACTCAGGCCGGGCGGGCTCGAGCTAGAAGCGCATTCCAACGCCGACCTTGAACGCCGAGAACGACAGCGATTCAGCGGTCTTGTATACCCTGTTGAAGCGATAACCGATGTCTACGTAGGTTCGACCGGCTGCGAAACCCGCACCCGCCATGAACTGGACCGTCGGTTTGAAGCTCCCTTCCTTCTCGGGGTTGACGTTGCCGTCTGGTGCACCAAAGACTGCGAGCACCTCGTTGCTGATCTCGCCGCGATTGGTCTCGTAGATTGTGCGACGGATGTTCATCAATCCAGGCCCCGCACCCACATAAGGACGCACAGATGATCCCGGCGTCGAAAACAGGTACTTGGCGCCGCCACCGAAGGCAAGGCCGCGATCGTAGCCGGTCATGTTCCACGGCGTGGCTGTGAGGCGCGTCAGCGTACTGGACAAATCGGTGAGATAGCCCTGCGCGCTATCGGTGATGAGATTGTCGAAATAGGTGAAGTCGGCGTAGGCCTGAACGTGACGATTAAGGTTCTCGCCGACCTCGGCGCCAAACAAGGCCTTCGCCTGGTCGCCAAACGACGTCCCGGCAACCGCGGTCATGTAGCCATGCTGAAAGCGCGGGTCTTCGGCGGAACTCGCCTGGCCGAACGCCACAGTGGCGGTGAGGACTACAACGCATGGCACCAACCCGAACGATCTGATCGCATTCATGAAAATGACTCCTATCGCTGTGGCTCGTCGCGTCGCTCTAACGGCGTGTCGCGGTGATGTTATGGGTCGCGATCAACGAGCCCACGCCTATCGGTTGGCTGCCGGTTGTGAACACGTTGTAGGTGCTTGAGATCTGCCCGGTGAGCTGATCACCCGTCCACGCGCCCGCGATGCTGGACCCGACGAGTCGCAGCTCGCGGTTCTGGCCGTTCAGGCACGCGACGACGAGACCCGTGCGATCGCACGAGACGGCGTTCATCGCGAGGCTGGTCAGCGACGAGGTGCCCGTGTAACGACAGGCCAACCCGCTGCTTTCCATCGTCAGCGTTGCCGAGGTGTCTGCGTCGCTCTGCGCGATCGAAATCGTGCCGCGATCGGTGGCCGGCAGAAAGGTCCCAACGACCTGGCCGGCGCATTCACCGCCGCTGGTCGACTGCAGCGTCATCGGGCCGCTCCACACGCCGGCGAGATTCGGGATGAACAGGGATGGCGCAGACGGCGATACCGGGCGCTCCTGATTGCACCCGACTGTCGCGACCACGCCGGCAAGTACCACCGCCCGAAATACGCTAGCTGCCTTCATTGAGCACTCCGAAATCGGTTCGTCAATCGGCCCCACACCATGTGGCGCCGACGCGTTCCACACTGGTGCAAGATCCATGCACCAGCACAAGATGAGTAAAACGCGCTGATTCCCGTGCGGAAGTCTGGAACAACCATGAACTCCTTCTGGACCGCCCCGCACATCGCGCGAGTCATTGCGGCACCGCCCAACTAATGACGGTGCGATAACGCACTGGCTCGCCATCCTTGAAGGCCGGTGTAAATCTCCACGTTTTTGCACCGCTCAACAGCATCATGTCGACCATGCGAGCGGGTCCTTCGACCAGCTGCACGCGTTCCACCGTACCTTCCGGCGACACCACAACGACCATGCGATTCATCGCCGTAACGGAGGTGCCTGCTCGAACAAGCGGTGGCGTCAATTGCGGAAACACCAGTGCCGGTGGCTCGACGTCGCGATCTGCGCTCGAATACAAAACGTCCGGTGCCGGCGCGGGCGTCTCCACCGGCTGGGCGTAAACGGCCGCCGCTTCGAAATCAACCCTCGGAGGCAGTGCCGCTGCGAGTGACGATGTCCCAGTCGCCTTCGGCAGTGAGACCCGCCGGCTGACAATCGGCGCGGGTTCGGCGGCGCCAACCGCGTCTGCGGTTGGACGCCGCTTCGGCTTCGAGCGGCTGCGGTCGTCGCTCGAATCTGCAGTCGCTGCAACGGGCGCAGACACTTCAGAACCGAGGGCCTTGCTCACCTGCTGACCGAAATCTGCCAGCGCGTCGGCGGCGCCGGCGAGCACCCGTACCGCACTTCCCTGCACGTCGTGGGTGGAACTTCCGCGGCTCCAGAGCCAGGCGCCGCTGCCGGCAACGCCGAGTGCGGCGGCGGCGAAGAGCCACTTCTTGATCGGCTTGCGCTTCGCTTGCTTTTGCCGCGTCGTCTCGTTGGCAGGCTCACTCGCGGGAATCGGTGGCGGCACTGGCGTCGCCGCTGGCGAGCTCTGCCCCGTCTGCGAACAACGAGTGTAGAGGTCCTGGATCAGCCGACGACGATTGGGCTTGCCGAAATACGCCAGCCCACGAGCAAACTCGCGCAGCGACCCGTGCGTGCCGTGACTCGTGGATTGCGTGACGAACAATCGCAGAGGCATTGGCACGTCGTTGTTCGTCAGGAGTGTGTGCAACATCCGCCCGGCTGCCGTGGGACTCTTGTCACCACGGCTGCGTCGAAGGGTGACCTGCCCATCGCTGGCGAGGAGCACATCGTCAGGCTCCGGCACGGGAGCCGTATCGCCGCCACCCGCAATCGCCACCTCGCAGAGCTCCTCGACAACGGCAACGGCTTCGTCCCAGTGGACCGCCACCTGGCGGCTGATGACGTCATGCAGCGACAGGAGCGCGGCTGACGCCGGAACGCGATCTTCACTTTCGAACTGCGACAGGAATTCAAAAGTCATAGTGGTTATTGCGGCGGGGCGTAGTACCCGCCACGGCTCCTGATTTCAACCCCTTGTTCATGTGTGCGAATTTCGACGGCCCGCCATTTGCCGTCGCGGGTCCGATTGGTGGATTCGTATCCGATGATGTAGCGACGGCGGATTTCGTCGAGAATCTTCTGATAGTCCGCCGCCAGGCTGGAGACCGTCGTTGGAAAGTACGCGGCGCCGCCCGACTTGCGAGCAAGCTGCTGCAAGCGGGCGCGATCGACACGGTTTCCGATCCCGACGGCGTAGACGCTCGCCTCCGTCTGCTCCAGCTTTTGCAGAACTTCTTCCCATGTTCGGACGCTGCCGGGCCCCGTCGACGCCGCATTCTCATCGCGTCCATCGGTGACCACGACCACGGCGCGGCGTCCTTCGACAGTGGCGATCTGCTCGAGCGAATCGTAGAGAGCGTCGTACAACGCCGTTCCACCATCGGCGACGTAGCCGTCAATGGCCTTGAGCGAGTCGTCGCGGCGCTCCGTCGGGACGTGTATCAGGCTCGACTTGTCGGAGAAAAGCACCATTCCGAGGCGGTCTTCGGGGCGCATCGCCGTGACGAATTCACGCGCGGCGTCGCGCGCCTGGTCGGCGCTTCGCTTCATGCTGCCGCTCGAATCAAGAGCCAGCATGAAGGTGACGGGCAGCACGGCTTCCTGGAACACATCAATCGACTGTGGCGCGCCGTCTTCGAACACGGCGAGATCGTCGCGCGTCAGGGCTAGCGGCACCTGCCCTGGCCCGATCCCGGCGAACTCGAGCGAGGCGCGTACCGGCGGTGCAACCGGAGCGGTGTATCCCTTGCGGGCACGGACGCGATAGTCGCTTCCCGGAATCTGTACGTCGATCGATCGCCAGTTGCCGTCGCGCCTTTGATTCGTCGGTGTATAGGTCATGAAGTACTTCTGGTGTACTTCGCCCGCGATCGCTTCGTAGGCACGTCCGAGTTGTTGATCGTCGCGCGGGAACCACGCGCGCCCGCCGGTTTCCTCGCACAGACGCTTCAGCAGCGCCTCGCCGTTGTACGAAACTCCCGCGATCCCACCAACGCCGACGACATAGAGGGTGACGCCGCTCTGTTTCAGTTTGTCTATCGCGGCGTCAAAGCCCGACTCGCTGTTCTCGTCGTAGGCGTCGGTGATGAGCACCACCGCTCGCCGCCGCGTGCCGCCTGCGAGCAGGGTTGCCGTTTCACCGACCGCATCGAGAATGGCAGTTCCGCCCTGATGACGGATCGCTGCGATCGCGTCGAGCACGGTGCCGCGATCAGTCGTCGGGCCGGTCACCGACGTCACCGTTCGCGAAAACGGAGCGACGACCACTTGATCCTCGGCGGCAATCGACGCCAACAGGCGAACCGCGGTCGCGCGCACCGCTGACGAGCGAATCTTCATGCTCTGGCTGCTGTCAATCAACAGCGTGAACAACGCCGGTTCGCGGTTTTGTGTGACCAGATCCAGCGCTTGCGGCTTTCCGTCCTCCAGCAGCGTGAATTCGCGCGCCGTGAGGTTGTTGACGAACCGACCCTTGGAATCCACGACCGTGGCGTCGACAGCGACGCTGCTGATTTCGGCCGTATCCGTGATCTCGAGCGGGTTCAATGTGACGGACGTTCTGAGCGTTGTGCCGCTCGGAAGGTCCGCTTCTGCCGTCAGCTCGCGCGCCTCGAACGGGTTGTCATCGACCCACAAGGCGTCGTACGGCGCACCGTCCTGGTCGGTCGACAACAAGACGTTGTCGACCAGGAAGCGGACCGATACCGGCTTCGGCTCGCCAAGGCCCAGGCGCGGGTATGTGACGCCATCGAGCCGCGCCACGATGCGGATCGTGCCGGGCAACCCCGTACGACCCAGGGGCGATGTGATCCGCAGCGTCGGAGCGACAACCGGCTCGTTGTCGAGGCTACCCGCGTGAGGGGCGGCCTCGCAGAGGGCCGATGCGACCAGTGCCGCCGCGAAGAAGGCGCGTCGGATCATGCGAAGACCGGCGCTGGTTCACTGTCGTCGACGAAGTAGCTGGCGCACGCCGCGTCCAGCAGTTCGTCGGTCAACTTCCGCTCCCCACCGAGATAGGCGGCCTGGGCGAGTGCCTGTTCGATGAGGTCGCGTGGATGGCAACCACGCAACGCGATCTTTCGCGGCCGGTAGTAGCTTTGGAGCAGATTATCGACAACCTGCTCGTCGTAGGTCACGCCGCGATCGGCGCAGCACATTTGAAAGATGTGTTTGAAATCCGCAATCGTCGGGCTCTCACAAAACACCTTGTAGTGAATGCGCCGGAGAAAAGCTTCGTCGACCAGTTCCTGCGGACGGATATTCGTGGCAAACACGACAAGCAAGAGGAACGGAAGCTCGAATTTCTGCCCGGTGTTCAGAGTCAAGAAATCCACGCGGCTTTCGAGCGGCACGATCCAGCGGTTCAGGAGGTCGCGAGGGGAACAGCGCTGGCGTCCGAAGTCGTCGATGACCAGGACGCCGCCGTTTGCGACAGCCTGAATGGGTGCCGTATAGAACCCGGTCGTTTTCGAATACGCGAGCTCCAGCGATTCGAGCGTCAACTCGCCGCCGACCATGACCAGCGGCCGTCGACACCGGACCCATCGCGCGTCCGGGCGATCGAACAGCGACAGGCTGGCGCTCTGGTCTTCGTTCGCGATCGGCTCGTGGTTGACGGGGTCGTAGAGACGGATGATGCTGCCCTCGACTTCGATCGCATGCGGAACTGCCAGCTCACCTTCGAGCAGATTGCGAATGGCCTGGGCGATGACGGTCTTCCCGTTTCCGGGAGGGCCGTAGACGAACATCGAGTGGGCGGCCCCGATCGCTGGTCCAACTTGATCGAGCACGCGTTCGCTGAGGACAAGGTGCGAAAACGCGTCTCGCACCCGGCTGCGCGTGATCGCCCGCGGCATGGCCTTGCGGTAGTCCTCCAGGTAGGCCACGTACTGTCTGAGCGGGACCGGCGCCACGCCGACGTACTGGCTGCTCTCCATGAACAACATGGCGCGCTGGCGGCCGGCGTCGGTGATTCGATACCGATACGATGGACCACCAATGCCGGCACCCCCGACGATCTCGCACTGATGCAGTCGCTTGATGAAATCGATAGCAGGCTCCACGACCGGGAACTCGAGGCCCAGGCGCTGCGCGATTTCGATTCCCGAGAGCTCGCCCGAGTAATGCAGCAGCTTGAGCAGCAGCTGAATCATCAAGTCGAGCGAGAGCCCGGACGCTTCGAGCGTCATGGGCGCGCGCGGATGGAGCGTTGTCGTCGGATTCTCCATGTCGCGTGCGTGGTCGGCCAGCGCGTGCGTGCTCATTTGTGATTCCCTTCCTGTAGTTGTCGGGCCTGGCGCGCCATGAGCTCGGCGGCTGCGAATCGCCCGCGAAGCGAGATCGCCTCGGAGAAGGACTGCAACGCCTCGGGGTAGCGGCGGGCTGCGAGATGAAGGATTCCGGTGTTGTATGCGGCGCGCGCAGCGTCGCCGGACTCCGCCAGGACTCCGGCGGACGCCTCGGAATCGCCGTTCAGCTCATACGCGATCGCGAGGTTGTTGCGGGCCGCCTGCATGCCCGGCTGGACACGCAGCGCCTGTTGACACGCATTGACCGCTTTGTCCGGCTGGCCTTCAAGCGCCCAGCCATAACAGAGATTCGTCAACGCGTACGCCGCGTTGGCGTCGAGCGACAAGGCCTTTTCGTACTCCGCGCGCGCCTCGGCACGATGACCGAGCATCTGCAGAACCGTACCAAGCGTGTTGTGTGCGACGGGCGACTGGGGAGCGAAATACACGGCACGTGTCGCATCGGGCAACGCCAGATTGGCGAAACCCCAATCGCGCCAGATGCGTGCAAGCCCGTCCAATGAGGCCGCGTCCTTCGGGTCGAGCTTGACTGCGGCTGTGAAATGCTCGTGTGCCACGTCTTTGAGACCGTGGCGCAGGTA
>Ga0207662_10000958_pt1 | contig 13389 bp, 4 predicted proteins | sample KBSS33LmetaG_FD_184338 | JGI IMG/M metagenome (GOLD analysis project Ga0207662, IMG submission 184338) | Switchgrass rhizosphere microbial communities from Kellogg Biological Station, Michigan, USA - KBS S3-3L metaG (SPAdes) (version 2) | ecosystem: Host-associated > Plants > Roots > Rhizosphere... | reverse complement strand
ATCGCGACGCCCGGTCCTTCGTGTGGCTGGACGATGCGCGGCGGGATCTTCGCCATGCCGTGCGCACCCTCCGCCGCGCTCCGGCGTTCACGGCCACCGTCGTGCTGACCCTGGCCCTCGGCATCGGCGCCAACACCGCCATGTTCAGCGTGATCAGCGGCGTGGTGTTGAAGCCGCTCGGCTACCCCGGTGCCGACCGTATCGTCGCCGTCCTCAACCGCTGGACGGACACTGGCCACACCCAGGCCAACCTGGCCGGTGGTGACGAGATCGACATCAGCACCCTCCCCGGAACGTTCGAAGCCTTCGCGTATTACCAGGGCGGGGAGTTGGGAGTGCAGGTGGGCGACCAGGCCGAGCTGGTCGGCGGGCAGCGCGTCCATCCCGATTTCTTCCGCGTGTTCGGCGTGCCCCCGGCCGCGGGGCGCCTCTTCAACCGCGACGATGCGCTGCGCTCGGCCATCGTGAGCCTCGGATTCGCGCAACGCCACTTCGGCAGCGCCGCCGGCGCATTGGGGCAGCCGGTGTCGATCGGGAGCCGGCCGCACGAGATCGTCGGCGTGATGCCCGCGGTCATGCGGTTTCCGGCCCAGACCGAGGTGTGGGCGGCCGCTCCCGTCGAGCCGGGCAATCGCAACCGCTCGGGCCACAACTACCGCGCCGTGGCCCGGCTCGCGCCGGGCGTGTCCGTCGACGCCGCGAACGCGCGGCTCGCGTCCCTGGCCACCCAGCTGGCCCGGGCCTTCCCCGACTCCAACAAGCGCAAGACGTTCGTGGCCACCGCGCTGCGCGACGACCTCGTCAGCCGCGTGCGCGCGACGCTCTTCGTCATGATGGGCGCGGTCGCGCTCGTCCTGCTGATCGCCTGCGCCAACGTCGCCAACTTGATCCTGGCCCGCGCCGCCGGACGGTCGCGCGAGCTGGCCGTGCGCGCGGCGCTCGGCGCCGGCCGGCGCCATGTGGTGAGTCAATTGCTCGCGGAGAGCCTGGTCCTGGCCGTGCTCGCGGGAGCGGTCGGCCTTCTGCTCGCCCGCGTGGGCACCGACGCCCTGTTGCGCGTCGGCTCCCAATACGTCCCGCTGCCGCGGCTGGAGGACGTCCAGACGGACGGGCGCGTGCTGCTCTTCACGGCCGCGGTCTCGGTGCTCACCGCGATCGCGTTCGGCCTGATGCCGGCACTGCGAGCCGCGCGCGGGGACGTGAGCGAAGCGCTCAACCAGGGCGGCGCGCGCGGCACGCTGGGCGCCGGCTCCGCGCGCCTCCGCAGCGGGCTGGTGGTCGCGCAAATTGCCCTGTCCTTCATGCTGGCCATCAACGCCGGCCTCCTCTTCCGGTCGTTCGCCGCCCTCACGGAGACGCCTCTCGGCTTCCGGACGGAGGGCGTTCTCGTCGCCTACGCGAATGCACCCGCGCGCGGTTCGATCTTCGACAAGACCGGCCTCGACGACTACATCCGCGTGGGGCAGCTCTTCGACGACGCCTTCGCGCGAATGCGCCGGATCCCGGGCGTGATCTCCGCGGGAGGGGCGATGGGACTGCCGACGGGCTCGTACGACTCGGACGGCTCGTACGCGGTCGAGGGCAAACAGACCTTCGGCGGCGATTTCCGCCGGTTACCCCACGCCGGCTTTCGCCTGGCCAGCCCGGAATATTTCCGAACCATGGCCATTCCCGTCTTGCGGGGGCGGGAGTTCGAGGACGGCGATCTCTACGACCGCCCTTTCGTGGCCGTCGTCAGCGAGTCGCTGGCGCGCCAGAGCTTCGGGGCCGGCGATCCCATCGGGCATCGCATCATGTGCGGGTTCGACTCCGACCAGTGGATGACGATCGTGGGCGTGGTCGGCGACGTCCGGCAGGCCTCGCCCGCGTCGCGGCCCGGTCCGGAGCTCTACATGCCGCTCCGCCAGCATCCGTATGCCGCGAGCCGGGTGCAGATGGTGATCCGCACGAGTGCCCCTCCCGAGTCGCTGATCGGAGCCGTGCGTCGGACCGTGCGCTCTCTGAGCCCCGACGTCGCGATGAAGTTCACGACGCTGGAGACGTCCGTCAGCGATTCGATCGCCGCCCCGCGCTTCCGGATGGCCCTGGTGTCGACCTTCGCCACGCTCGCCTTGCTGCTCGCCGTCGCGGGGATGTACGCGGTCATGAGTTACGTCACGAGCCAGCGCACCTCCGAATTCGGGCTGCGCGTGGCCCTGGGCGCGAGGGCCGGCGACGTGATCCGGCTGGTGCTCGGTGGCGCGGCGCGGCTGGTGGCCATCGGCGTCGTCCTCGGACTGGTCCTGGCCCTGGCCACCAGCCGCATCATCACGACCATGCTCTTCGGGATCACGCCGATGGACACGCAGGCGTATGCGGGTGTCCTGGTGGTGGCCTTGCCGCTCGTCACCCTGGCCGCGCTCGTTCCCGCCCTCCGGGCCGCGCGCGTCGATCCCATGACCGCGCTGCGCGAGCCCTGATCCGGGCTCAGGTGCGTGCCGGCGCCCATCTCTCGAGGATCCGCCCCGGTCCCTCCGCGCCGAGCTCCAGGCTGACCAGTCCTCCCGTGGGTATGGGATTGCGATGCAGCTCGCGGAGGTCGCCGCCGGTGAGGGCGAGGATGCCTGCCTTCAGCGGATCGCCGTGGGAGACGGCGACGACCTGCTGCTCCGGGTGCGCGGCCGCGATCGCCCGCAGGGCGGACTCCATGCGCGTGGCCAGCGCCCGCAGGTCCTCCGCGACGCCTCCCACCTCGAGGGGCCGGAAGAGGTAGCGGGCCCAGTCGCCCGAGCGCTCCCTCTTCACCTCGCGCCACGGCAGTCCCTCCCAGGGCGCGCAGAGCAGGGCCTCCACGAGGTCGTCCCGGGGCTCCACCTCGCCGCCGCAGGTGCCGGCGATCACCGTTGCCGTCTGCATCGCGCGCTCCAGCGGGCTCGTGTAGACGCGCGCGATGGGCCGTCCCCCGAGGTGTCGAGCGACCGCTTCCGCTTCCGCGCGGCCGCGATCGGAGAGCCGCCAGCCGCGCTGCCGGCCGTAGACGATCTTCTGCGGGTTCTCGACCTGGCCGTGACGGATGAGATGAAGGACGCTCACACGGCCACGACCTGGCCCAGGGTCGTGAACAGCACGAGCCGCTCGCGCACGGGGAGGCCCAGGGCCTGGGCCAGGCCTCGCCCGTAGAGCTGGAGCTGTGGCGCATGGTGCGCGGCCTGGGCCAGGGCCTGCTCGGCCGCGATGCCGTCCGTCTTGTAGTCGACGAGCACGAGCGCGCCGTCCTCCTCGAAGACGAGGTCGATCACGCCTTCGAGCAGCTCCGCTCCCTCCGGGAACCACAGGGGCAGCTCGCGCCAGACGCGGGTGGCGGCGCGGGCGCGCTGCATCACGGGCAGGGCGAGGGCGCGCTCCGCCGCCGTGGCCGCACGGTCGGCGGCGCTCTCGTCGAGGCCGAACGATGGGGCCAGCGCTTCCGCCATGCCGCGCACGCGCTCCGGCTCGCCCAGGGGGACCCATTCCAGGATCCGGTGCACGAGCGATCCGAAGTCCCGGCCTCCCGCGGGGCCCGCGATGGCGACCGCGGGCGGCGCTTGCCGCAGCGCCGCCCGTGTCACCGATGCGGGCACGAAGGGCCGATGGCCCGCGGCGTCCAGCAGCTCCGCGCGCCGTGCGTCCCAGTGCGCGCCCGCGGCATCGCCTCCGCCTGCCTCCGAGAGCTCGCGCAGATCGCCGCCGCGTTCGTCCCTCTCCGCCGTCGGGGGCTCGCCCGCGGCCACCACCCGCACGTCCCCATCGGAGCGCGACGGGAGCTGCGCGATGAGGTCCTTCCAGAACGCGCCCACGCGCGCGTCTTTCGGTGGCGAGGGGATGACGAGCAGGTCGCGCGCCCGCGTGCAGGCCACGTAGAGGAGCCGTCGCGCCTCCGCGCCCGCGCGGACCTTCTCGCGCGCGGAGAGCACGTCCCAGCCCGGAGGCTGGCAGCCGTCGCGAAACCCGACGGCGATGGTGCCTTCGGCCCATTGCGCGACGAGGTCCACGGGCGTGCGGTAGTCGTCGGCGGTGTCGTAGAGCGCCACCACCGGGGCCTCCATCCCTTTCGCCTTGTGGATGGACAGGATGCGGATGGTCTCGGGATCGCCCGGCCGGGTCGAGGGCAGGTCCGGCTCCTCGCGCGCGGTGCGGATGCGCTCCTGCAGGAGCCGGATGAAGCCGCGCACGGTCAGGACGCCGAGGTCCGAGGCCTTGCGCGCGAGGACCACGACCTTCTCGAGGTTCGCGACCTGGGCTTCGCCGCGACGCGTGCCGGTCAGGGCGGCCAGGATGCGCGTCTCGTCGTAGAGGCGCTCGATGAGGGCGGGGACCGAGAGCGATGTACGCAGGCGATGCAAGGTGCCCAGCAGCGTCAGCGCCGGCGCCAGGGCAACGTCTTCAACCTCAGGGGGGGCACTCACGCCTAGCTCCGATGGGCGTTCGCGGCCCCCCCTGAAACTCCCCATCGCTGCGCCGCCCGCTTCGCGGACGCCGCGCTCCTGAATGGACAACACACCCCCCGTGAGCGCGTAGGCCACGATGTCGCGATCGCTGACCCCGCAGAAGGAGGAGCGCAAGGCGGCGACGAGCGACACGCGGTCGGAGGGATCGTCGAGCGCGCGCAGGACGGCCAGGACTTCGTGGACCTCCTGCCGGTCGAAGAACGACTTGCCCCCTTCGATCGTGAAGCGCAGCCCCGCCGATTCCAGCGCCTCTTCCAGGGGACGCATCTGCGTGAGCCGCCGGGCCAGGACCATCACGTCCCCGGCCCGGCTGGGGCGATCCACGCCCGTGTGGGGATCGCGCACGTGGTGCGCGCCCGCCGCCACCTCGGCCAGGAAGGCGGTGAGCGCGCGCGCCTCCGCGCGCAGCAGGTCTTCGCCTTCGGCGAAAGGCGCGTCGAAGCGCAGCGCGATGACGGACGGATCCTCGCTGAGGCCGGGCGGGGGCGCGATGGCTTCGTATTCGGGCTGGCCCGCCTCGTCGGAGGGAGTGATGAGCGCGCCGAAGGCGCGGTTCACGAAGCGCAGGATGGCGGCGCGGGAGCGGAAGTTCTGGGTGAGGTGCAGGACGGCATGTCCAGGGCGCGCGGCCGCCTCCGCGGCGACGCGCCGGAAGAGAGCGACGTCCGCCCGCCGGAACCGGTAGATGGACTGCTTGGCATCGCCGACCACCACCAGCGCGCCCGGGCGTCCTCCGGTGAGCAGCTCCGCCACTTCCACCTGCAGGGGATCGGTGTCCTGGAACTCGTCGATGATCACCACCCGGAAGCGCTCGCGGAAGTAACGGCGCACGGCCTCGCTGTCCCGCAGCGCGTCGCGGGCCTTCACCAGCAGATCCAGGAAGTCGAGGACGCCGCGTTCCTTCTTGCGCGCCTCGTACCCGGCCACGACCTCGAGGACCGCCTTCACCAGGCGCGCGTGCAGGGCGGCGCTGCTCGCCCCCTTCCAGGCGGCCAGGGCCTGGCTGGTCCAGGCGGCGATGGCGCGCGCCTCCTCGAGCGCTTCCGGCGTGGTCCAGTGCGCCTTGTGCCCGAAGTTGCGAGGGACGATCGCCAGCGTCCGCAGGTACGACGCGAGGGCGTCGCCCTCGAACCGTTCGGCGGCCGCGGCGAACTCCACCATCGCGCCCAGGCGCGCGCCCAGCGCGTCTCCTTCGCGGACCAGCGTCAGCAGGGCGCGCGCGCGCTCGGCCTGGGCCTGCAGGTCGCGCCGCCAGGCCGCGGGGTCGACGCCCGTCTCCGCGACCAGCGGCCTCAGGTCGCGCTGGTCGACGAGGGTCCGGGCCAGGCCGCGGAGCGAGGTGCGCTCGCCCCAGCCGTCGGCTTCGAGCGGGATCCCGGAATCGACCGCGGCCATCAGGGTCGGATCGCCGGCGACGAGGCGTTCGGTGAGCCACGCGTCCCAGGCCTCCGCGAACAGGATGTCCATCTCCGCGTCGTCCGCGACGCGGAAGCCGGGCGGCACGCCGCACTCCAACGGACGCTCCACGAGAAGGGCCGCGCACAGGGCGTGGATGGTGGAGACCTGCGCGCGCTCGAGCACCTCCAGGGCCGCATCCGCGCGGCGGCGTTCCTCCGGGGGCCGGCCCAGGTCCGCCCGCGTGCGCTCCAGCCGCTCGCGCAGGCGCAGCTTCATGGTGGTGGCCGCGTTCTCCGTGAAGGTGACGGCGGCGATCTCGTCCAGGCGGGCCGCCCCCGAGCGCACGATCTGCTCGATGCGGTCCACGAGCAGCGTGGTCTTGCCCGTGCCCGCGCCCGCTTCCAGGACGAAGCTCGTCGCGTGATCGCGGCGGGCGCGCTCGCGCGCGTCCTGGTCCACGGGGACGAAGGTCATGTCACGTCCCGCAGGCGCAGCACCTGCTGGATGCGCGCATCGCCGAGCTTGAGCTGCCGCCGCCGCTTGAGCAGGGGCGTGGGCCCGCACACGACCTTGAAGTCGCACCACTCGCAGGCGGTGGGCTCCTGCACGAACACGCCCTTGCCGATCGCGTCCACCAGCCCGCGCAGGAGCGCGCGGAAGGAGTCGGAGCGCACCAGCGCCGGGTCCAGGCCGACCTGGCGCCCGCCGTCCACGTAGTCGAGGAACGCCTCCACGACCGGCGTGTCCGGGAAGATGCGGGCCGCGGCCAGGATGTAGAACGGGATCTGGAGCTGGCGGCCTCCGCGGAAGAGGCCGCCGTCGTCGCGCGGCGCGCGGCCCGTCTTGTAGTCGCGCAGGACGAGCGTCCCGTCCGGGCGCCGGTCGATGCGGTCGATCTTCCCCGACACGCGCAGGGTGCGCCCGTCGCCGATGTCGATGGCGAGCGGCTCCGTGAGATGGGGCTCGCCGGGAGCGGCCTCCCGCGAGAGGCCGAAGCCCAGCTCGAAGTGGGCGGGCACGGCCTTGCTTCCGCCCTCCACCTCGCGATGGAACCAGTCGCGCATCGTGGCCTGGAAGCGCGCGCGCTCCTTGGCCCAGAGGGCGGTGAAGCGCGGCGGGCTCTTCTGCACGAGCGCGTCCAGGTGTACGTCCGCGATCTGCTCGAGGCGCCGGCGTGCGTCCGCGGTGTCGCGCAAGGGAAGCTCGCCGCGATCGCGCTGCTGGCGCAGGAAGTCCTCCGCCACTTCGTGGAAGAGGCTGCCACGCTCCAGGGGATCGAGACGGCGGCGCTCCTCCGGCTCCTCCGCCGGCTCCAGCCGCAACACGCACTCGAGCAGGTACTGGAAGCCGCAACGGGCGAAGACGGCCAGGCGGCTGGCCGAGATGGGCCAGGGCGCGGTGACGGGATCGAGCTTGCGCGCGATCTCCGACGCGAGCTCGGTGGCGACCCCGTCGCGCGGCGCGAAGGCGATGAGGCCGTCGTAGGGCGTGAGCTGGCCCGACCAGCGGGCGCGCGCGCTCAGGTGCGACTGTTTGAAGAAGGCGGAGCCGGCGGAGATGGCCAGCGCGGCTTCGCGGCCGCCCGTGCGCACCCGCCGTCGGTCGCGCTCGGAGCGGTCGAGCGTGAGGTCGAGCGGCGTGTCGTCGAGCGCGTCCTCGCGGACGATGCGGGCGAGGTCGGCCGCGCCCAGCGAGCGCCCCTCGCGGGCGGCGGCCGCGGCCACGAAGAACAGCGACGGCATGCGCTCGCGCCCCGTCCGTGCGTCCGCGCGCGGGTAGGAGAGGATGAGCCGCTCCGTGGCCTGGCCGATGGAGCGCTGGAACGCACGCCGCTCCGCGAGCAGGCGGTCCTGGGCGGTGGGCAGGACGACGGGTGCGGCGCCCGCGTCCGCCGCCGCCAGCGGGGGAGGCGGAGGGTCGTCGTCGAAGAGCGAGAGCTGGCGTCGCGCGGGTCCGCGCGGCGTGCGCGCGGCCGGCGGGAGGACGGCCGGTGCGGCCGCGGGCGCGCACTCGCCCAGGCCTTGCCGCTCGGCGTCGAGGAGGAACGGGTCGGGGCGGAGGACGCCCGGATATCCGCCCTCCACCAGGCCGGGGATGGCGACCACGCGGAAGGGCAGGCCGGCCAGCGCGTCCATCACCCCGACGTGCACGGCGCCGGCCGCCAGCGAATCGAGGGGCAGGCGCTCCCACTCGAAGCGCGCCTCCAGGACCCGCTCGACTTCCCTCCAGGGCGCGCGGACGCCGAGGAAAGCCAGGCCGCCGAGCTCGGCCACGACCTCACCGACCGCCTCGCGGTCGCGCTCGCGTCCGAGCCACTGGTCCACGACCCCGCGCAGGCGGGCCGACCAGTCCGGCCACGAGGCCTCTCCGCTCAGCGCGTCCAGGGTGCCCGAGAGCAGCTCGACGATGCGGAGCAAGGCGTCCGCATCCGCGGCCCGCCGCCGCCGTCGCGCCGCGCGCTCGGGGTCGGTCTCGCGCGCCGCCTCCTCGCGCTCCGCCTCCGCCTGGCCGCGCAGCCCGACGATCCAGCGGTCGAGGCCGGACACGATCCCGATGTCCCGGCTCATGGCGTCCCACTGCGCGGGCCGCGGCGTCACGTCTTCGCCGAGCATCTCCGCGAACGGAACGGGCGCGAAAGTGAGGAACTCCATCACCTCCGCCCGCCGCAGGCCGCGGCAGCGCAGGAGCAGCAGCAGGGATCGCGCGGTGCGGCCGAAGCGCAGCGGCAGCGAGGGGTGCAGGCGGCAGGGGATGCCGAGGCGCGCGAGGAGGTCCGTGAACAGCGGAGCGTACTCCTGGGGACGAGGCAGGATCACGCCCATGTCTTCGAAGGGCACTCCCCGCGCGGCTTCCCGCAGCAGCGCGCGCACGACGCCGCGCACTTCCGCCGCCTCCCCGGGCGCGGTGAGGAGATCGACGGAGTCGTCCGGGGGAGCGGGCCCGCTCGGAGGCTCGAAGAGGCGAGCCTTCACACGCTCGAGGGCGGCGGGAGCGGGCGAAGGCGCGATCGGCGCCAGGGCCGTGTCCTTCCATTCCACTTCGCCGATCCCCTTGACGGCGGCCCATCCCGCGAAGCCGGAGGCGTGGATCGCATGGGGACGGACGCGCCGGATGCGCCGGACGGTAAACCGCGCGGCGATGGCGGCGAGGAGCGTGCGCTCGACGGCATCGAGCTCCAGGTCGTCGAGGATCAGGATCTCCGCTCCCTCGAGCCAGCGTGCTTCGTCCAGGTGCTCGCGGGCGGCGCGGAACAGCGTCGCGTGGTCGGCGAACCGGCCCTCGATGCGGTCATGGAAGCCGCGATAGAGCCCGGCCAGCGCGCGCAACCGCTCGCGGTCCTCCGGCGTCGCGCCCGCGTCGGCGGCGGTGTCGAGGCGGACAGGATCGACCGCCGCCCGTCGCAGCTCGGACAGGGTGCGGGCCAGCGCGAGCGCCACGCGATCGTGGGGGATGTCCGGCGCCAGCTTCAGGTGATGCGGCCCTTCCAGCAGGCGGGCCGCGACCAGTGCCGCATGGCCGGCGTCCCAGGCCTGCAGGCCGCGGCCGAGCAGCGCGGGCTCGGCGACGGCGCGGGCGAGATCGGTCAGCGTGAGCGGATAGATCCCGGCCACGGCGCGCCCGGTGGACGCGAGGCGGCGAGGAATTTCCATGCCCGCTGCCCGGGACGGCACGAGGAGGACGAGGGGGCCCGGACGCACCGAGGAATCATATCCGGCGGTCGAGCAAGGCCAGGTCGGCGCAGCAGACGCGCGTTTGACCGGCGCCGGCGCGGCATATAGCCTCGCCGGCGGATGGCGACCCCGGAGCGCGTGGCGGACGGCCGGGGGGGCGATTCGCCCGTCGGTCTCGTCCGTGCGCTCGGGGCCTGGGACGGCGCGCTCATCACGATCGGCGCCGTCGTCGGCACCGGCATCTTCCTCACGACCAGCGACATGGCCCGCGCCCTCCCGCATCCGGGCCTGATCCTCCTCGTCTGGCTGGTGGGCGGCCTGCTCGCCCTGGCCGGCGCGCTCACCTACGCGGAGCTGGGCGTCCTGTTCCCGCGCGCCGGGGGCATCTACGATTTCCTGAAGGAAGCCTACGGGCCGCTGTGGGGCTTCCTCTACGGCTGGGCCAGCTTCTTCGTGATCATGAGCGGCGGGATCGCCGCCCTATCCGTGGGCTTCGGGGAATACCTGGGCAGCTTCTTCCCGTTCCTTTCGACCGGCCACGTGCTCGTCTCCGTGCCCGTCGGTCCCTGGCGCTGGACGCTCAACGGCGGGCAGCTCGCGGGCGTGGGCGCGATCCTCGTCCTCACCGTCATCAACCAGCTTGGGGTGAAGGAAGGCGCCTGGGTGCAGAACGGGCTCACCCTCCTCAAGGTCGCGGGCATCGCCCTCTTCCTCGTGGCCGGGCTGGTGTCGTCCGTGCCGCCCTCGCCGGTGATCGGCGGGGCGCTGCCGCCGCACGCGCTCGCCGGATTCGGCGTGGCCATGATCGCGGCGCTCTGGACGTACGACGGCTGGTACGGGGTGACGTTCTCCGCGGGAGAGATGCGCGACCCCGGACGCAACCTGCCTCGCGGGATCATCCTGGGGACGGCAGCGGTGGGCGCGCTCTACCTTCTCGTCAACGTCGTGTACCTGCGGACGCTCGGCATCGAGACGATCGCGGGAAGCGCCCGCGTGGGGGAGGCGGCGGCTACGGCGTTGGTGGGGCCGCTGGGGGCGCGGCTCTTCTCGGCCGCGGTCGTGCTCTCCACGTTCGGGTGCATCAGCTCCACGATCCTCTACAGCTCGCGGATATACCAGCCGATGGCGGCGGACGGCGTGTTCTTCCGGTCCCTCGCCTACATCGACCCCCGCCATCGCACGCCGGTGCGGAGCCTGTGGGCGCAAAGCCTCTGGGCGATCGTGCTCACCGCGTCCGGGACCTACGATCAGCTCTACACCTACGTCGTGTTCGCGGCGGTCGTGTTCCACGTGGCCACCGGGGCCGCCGTCTTCGTGCTGCGCCGCACGCGTCCGCTGGCGCCCCGGCCGTATCGCGTCTGGGGTTACCCGGTCGTGCCCGCGCTGTTCATCCTGTCTTCGCTGATCCTGGTCGCCAATACCCTGATCGAGCGGCCCCTCGAGTCCGCGCTCGGCCTCCTCTTCGTGGCCCTCGGCGTGCCCGCGTACCTCTTCTGGCGCCGCCGCCCGGCCTGAGGGTTTTCCTTCTTACACGCGCGTGGGCCCGGCCCGGAGTCCAAAGTCCCTGTCCCTGCAGTACCTCGGGATGGCAAGCGCCTTGCTGAGGATCCCCTCCGCATGGAAAGCCTGCCGAGCCGTCTCGCCTTCCTCCGCATGCGTCTGTCCGAGCGCTGGCGGGAGACGCGCCCCGCCGTGCGCGTGCTCGTGCTCGGCATTCCCGCGCTCGCGATCCTCCTCGCCGTGGCCTGGAGCCGCTGCCTCTTCATGGGCTGTCCGGACGTCCATCGACTCGCGTCGTACCAGCCCGGAGGCGCGTCGGTGCTCCTGGACCGCAACGGCAAGGCCTTCGCCGACCTCGCGCCCATCGAAGGCGAGCTGATCCGGCTGCCCACCCTGCCGAAGCACGTACCCGAGGCCTTCATCGCGGTCGAGGACCAGCGCTTCCGGGATCACGATGCGATCGACCTCCGCCGCGTGCTGGGCGCGGTCTGGAACAACGTGCGCGCGGGCGGCGTCCAGGAGGGCTCGAGCACGCTGACCATGCAGCTCGCGCGCAACGTCTTCCCCGAGGACCTGCCCGGCCAGGAGCGCACGCTGGGACGCAAGATCCTCGAGGTGCGCGTCGCCCAGGAGATCGAGGACGCCTTCAGCAAGGACGAGATCCTCGAGATGTACCTCAACCACATCTACTTCGGGAACGGGGCGCGGGGCATCGAGGCGGCGGCGCGGCACTACTTCGGGCGCGGCGCCAAGGAACTCACGTTGCCGCAGGCGGCGCTCCTCGCGGCCATGCCCAAGGCCCCGTCCCACTACGATCCGCGCCGCCATCCGAAGGAAGCGCGGGAGCGGAGGGACCTCGTCCTCTCGCTGATGGCGGAGCAGAAGCGGATCACCGCGGACGAAGCGGAGGCGGCGCGCAAGGCGCCCCTCGGCGCCGTGCCCAAGCCTCGTGCGGAGAAGCCCGACGCCCCTTTCGCGGCCTACTTCGTGGAAGAGGTCCGGCGGGAGCTGGAGGACCGCCTCGGTGACGACTTCTACGCGCACAAGCTGCGCGTCCACACGACGCTCGACGGCACCGCGCAGCGGGCGGCCGAGGAGGAGCTCGAGCGCCAGCTCCGCGCGATCGAGGGCGGCGCGCTGGGCTCCTATGCGGGGCCGCGCTACGCGCCGTCGCTGCAGGTCGCGGACGACGGCGAGACACCGTACCTGCAGGGCGCGGTGGTGGCGCTGGACGCAAGCACGGGTGACGTCCTGGCCTGGGTCGGGGGCCGCGACTTCCTGCACTCGCGCTTCGATCGCGTGAAGTCGGCGCGGCGGCAGGCGGGGAGCGCGTTCAAGCCGTTCGTCTACGCGGCGGCGGTGGCTTCGGGCCGCATGCTGAACCAGAAGGTGCTGGACCAGCCGCTGGAGGTCAGCCTGGGCGGGCACCGGTCGTGGAAGCCGAAGAACTTCGACGGCGCCTTCGACGGCGAGATCACGCTGCGCGACGCCCTCGTGCGGTCCAAGAACGTGCCGACCGTGCGGCTCGCCCAGGACGTGGGGACGCGCCGCATCGCGGAGTTCGCGCAGGAAGCCGGCATCGATCCGCCCATCTCCGAGCAGCCTTCGATGGCCCTGGGCACGGTCGCGGTCAGCCCGGTGGAGCTGGCGGCCGCCTACACCGCTTTCGCCTCTCTCGGCGACGGCGTGCGGCCGCGCTTCGTCGTGCGCGTCGACGCCGAAGACGGCCGGGTCTTGTGGCAGGCGGACGAGCCCGAGAGACGGCACGTGCTCGACGCCGCCGTGGCCTACGTCATTACGGACGCGCTCGAAGACGTGCTCACGCGCGGCACGGGCACCGCGGTGCGCGAGTCCGGCTTCCGCGCGCCCGCCGCCGGCAAGACGGGCACCACCAACGACGGCGCGGACACCTGGTTCGTCGGCTACACGCCGGAGGTCGTGGCCGCGGTGTGGATGGGCTTCGACCGCCAGCGGCCGATCATGGCCAAGGCCACCGGCGGCCGCCTGGCCGCGCCGGTGTGGGCGCGCCTCATGACGCGCTTCTACGCGGGCCGCCAGCCGCCGTCGCCGTGGCCGATGCCGGCCGGCGTCGTGGAAGGGATGGTCGATCCGCAGACCGGCCTCCTGCTCGCCTCGGGCTGCGCGCCGTGGTCGGGCGTCGCCTACAAGGAGCTGTTCGTGCACGGCGCGGTGCCCGTGACGGTGTGCCCGAGCCAGGGTCCGATCATGACCGCGGAGATGCTGCCGTTGCCGCCGCTGCCGGACTACGAGGAGGGCATGGAGACGGGCGTGCCGCTCGAGGACGTGCCGAAGACGACGCCGCCAGGTGGAGAGCCCGTGCGCCTGGGGGATGG
>Ga0207662_10000956_pt1 | contig 13393 bp, 14 predicted proteins | sample KBSS33LmetaG_FD_184338 | JGI IMG/M metagenome (GOLD analysis project Ga0207662, IMG submission 184338) | Switchgrass rhizosphere microbial communities from Kellogg Biological Station, Michigan, USA - KBS S3-3L metaG (SPAdes) (version 2) | ecosystem: Host-associated > Plants > Roots >... | reverse complement strand
GGCGCTGCGCGCCCGGGTGCTGGCCCAGGCGATCGGGTATCCCGCTCCCGGCGAGCCGATCGGCGCCCCGCCGGTCTTCCTGTTCGAGCCGCACCAGCCGGAGATGTGCGGCTTCAAGCCGGAGGTCCTGCTGGACATCACGCCGGTCTTCGACGCCAAGCGCAAGGCGATGGAGTGCATGGGCGCCCAGCAGCACCTCTGGGAGTACTACACCGACCTGGCCAGACGGCGCGGCACGCAGCTCAGGCGCAACGCCGGGCCCAACCTCGGCCTGCCGTCGAACACCATGGGCGAGGCCTACATGCGAGTGTTCCCGCACGTCACAGACAGGCTGAACTGATGAGCACCGTGATCGTCACCGGCGTGGCCCGGGCCGACCTCGGGGTGGTCGACCAGCTGGCCGGGCTCGGGGTGGCCACCGTGCACGAGGCGATCGGCCGGGCCGGGTACCTCGGGCCCGGCCTGCGCCCGATCCAGGAGGGCGTGCGGACCGGCGGTACCGCGGTCACCGCGCTGTGCTGGCCCGGCGACAACCTCATGATCCACGCGGCGGTGGAGCAGTGCCAGGCCGGCGACGTGCTGGTGGTCACGACGACCTCGCCGTGCACGGACGGGATGTTCGGTGAGCTACTGGCCACCTCCCTGGCCGCGCGCGGGGTCCGCGGGCTGGTCATCGAAGCCGGCGTCCGGGACGTGGCCGAGCTGCGGGCGATGGGCTTCGGCGTCTGGTCGGCGGCGGTCAGCGCTCAGGGCACGGTCAAGGAGACGGCGGGTTCGGTCAACGTGCCGGTCTCGATCGGGGGGCAGATCGTCCGGCCGGGTGACGCGATCATCGCCGACGACGACGGCGTGGTGTGCGTGCCCCGGGCCGACGTCGGCCAGGCACTCGAGGCGGCGCGGGCCCGGGTGGCCAAGGAGGAGCAGAGCCGCAAGGCGCTGGCCGACGGCCAGCTCGGCCTCGATCTGTACGGCCTGCGCGACAAGCTCGCGGCGCGCGGCGTGCGGTACGTCGCCGCCGGGGACCAGGACAGCCGATGAACGCCGGTGGCGTGCGCTGCATGCTGATGCGGGGCGGCACGTCCAAGGGGGCCTACTTCCTGGCGGAAGACCTGCCCGCGGATCCGACGGCGCGAGACGACCTGCTGCTGCGGATCATGGGGAGCCCGGACGCCCGGCAGATCGACGGGATCGGCGGGGCCCACCCCTTGACTTCCAAGGTGGCGGTGATCTCGCCGTCCGTTCGGCCCGATGCGGACGTCGATTACCTCTTCCTGCAGGTTGGTGTCGACCGGCCCACCGTCTCGGACCGGCAGAACTGCGGCAACCTGCTCGCCGGGGTCGGGCCGTTCGCGGTCGAGCGCGGCCTGGCCGCGGCCTCGCCGGTCCGGATCCACATGGTCAACTCGGGCAGCGTGGCCACGGCCAGCTTCCCGGTGGTCGACCGCGTCGTGGACTATGACGGCGACACGGCGATCGCGGGGGTGCCGGGTACGGCCGCGGCCATCGTGCTCGACTTCGCCGGGACCGAGGGCTCGGCCACCGGCGCGCTGCTGCCGACCGGGAACGTTACCGACGTCATCGAGGGCGTCACCGTCACCTGCATCGACAACGGCATGCCGGTGGTGGTGGTGCCCGCCGCGGAGTTCGGCCGCAGCGGGTACGAGTGCGTCGCCGAGCTGGAGGCGGACGATGGGCTCAAGCGCAGGGTGCGGGCCCTGCAGCTGGCGGCCGGCGAGCTGATGGGGCTCGGCGACGTATCCGGGGCCTCGGTGCCGAAGATCTCGCTGGTCGCGGCGCCCGCGGACGGCGGGACGATCTGCACGAGGACGTTCATCCCGGTCCGCGTGCACGACTCGATCGGGGTCCTCGGCGCGGTCAGCGTCGCGACCGCGCTGCAGCTGCCCGGCGCGGCAGGGGCCGACCTGGCCGTGATCAAGCCGGGGCAGACGCGGTTCGGCATCGAGCACCCGGCTGGCCAGCTGGAGGTCGAGACCGAGGTTGACCAGGCGAGCCAGCCGCCCCGGGTGGTCCGCTCGGGCGTGGTGCGCACCGCGCGCAAGCTCTTCGACGGCACCGTCTTTCCACGGAGGTCCCGGTGACAAGCCCGCAGATCGGTCCCGGCGCGGCAGCGGCGACGCGGCCGCCGCTGCACGATGTCGCGCACCTCGGCCACATCGAGCTGCTGACCCCCAAGATATGCGAGAGCCTGTGGTTCTTCGTGGAGGTGCTCGGCATGACCGAGACCTGCCGCGAGGGCAACTCGGTGTACCTGCGCACCTGGGACGACTACGAGCACCACACGGTGAAGCTCACCGCGCACGAGACCTCGGGCATCCGCCGGGTCGGGCTGCGGGCCTCTAGCCAGGCCGCGCTGGAGGCACGGGTGGCGGCGATCGAAGCGGCCGGGCTGGGCGTCGCCTGGAAGGACGGCGACCCCGGTATCGGGCCGACCTACCTGTTCTACGACCCGGACGGGCACGAGCTCGAGCTGTACTGGGAGACCGAGTGGTACGCGCCGCCCGATGAGCTCAAGCCGTCGCTGAAGAACCAGGCCCAGGCCTACCCGGGGCGCGGCGTCTGCGTCCGGCGTCTGGACCACGTCAACTACCTGGCCCAGGACGTGCCGCCGAACGGGGACTTCGTCCGCGACGTGCTCGGCGGGCGGGTCACCGAGCAGATCCAGCTCGACGACGGCACGATCTCCGCGCAGTGGCTGCACTTCACCAACAAGGGCTACGACCTGGTGTACACGCGCGACTGGACCGGGACGCGCGGGCGCCTGCACCATGTCGCGTTCGCGCCGGACACGCGCGAGGACATCATCCGGGCCGCCGACATCTGCCTGGACCGCGGGGTTTTCATCGAGACCGGACCGCACAAGCACGCCATCCAGCAGACGTTCTTCCTCTACGTCTACGAGCCGGGCGGGAACCGGATCGAGCTGTGCAACCCGGTCGCCCGGCTGGTGCTGGCGCCGGACTGGCGCACGATCACCTGGACCGAGGCCGAACGGGCCAAGGGCCAGGCCTGGGGCCTGAAGACGATCGAGTCCTTCCACACCCACGGCACCCCGCCGGTTTAGGTTCAGGGACCGGTTTAGGTTCAGGGGCCGGTTTAACACTGCGGACACACGCAGCTGATTTCATGGACATTCATGTACGCCAAGACCAACCTGGGGGCCGTGCGCATCCCGGCGCGGCAGAAGCGGATCTTCGCGATCGCCGCGGTGGTCGTGGTGGTCCTCTTCGGCGGTCTGGCTGCGTGGGGGGCGACGGCGCACGACACGTACGGGACTTCGGCGCACGGCTGCGTGAACGTCACCGTGCCGAACTCCACCGGCGGGGCGGTCCTGCACTACTGCGGGTCACAGGCGCAGTCGTTCTGCCAGGCCTCGTTCCGGTCCCGCGACCAGGTTTCGCTACTCGCCCGGCCGCAGTGCGTCCTGGCCGGCCTGGGAGCGTCCGCTACAGGTCCACGATGATCGTGACGGGGCCGTCGTTGATCAGGGACACCTTCATGTCGGCGCCGAACACGCCGGTCTGGACCCGGGCGCCAAGGTCGCGCAGGGCCTGCACCACGGCACCGACGAGGGGCTCGGCGACCGGCCCGGGGGCGGCGGCGGACCAGGACGGGCGGCGGCCCTTGGCCAGGTCCGCGTAGAGCGTGAACTGGCTGATCACCAGCAGCGGCGCACCAATGTCGGAGCAGGACTTCTCGCCGTCGAGGATGCGCAGTCCCCACAGCTTGGCGGCGAGCCTGACGGCCTGGTCCGGGGTGTCGTTGTGGGTCACGCCGACCAGGACCAGCAGTCCCGGTTCCTCGATCGCGCCTGCTACCTGACCGTCCACGGCCACGCTGGCCCGGCTCACCCGCTGCACCACTGCTCGCATAGCAGGGCAGGCTACCCGGCGCGCCCGGGAAAAGGGCACACTGCGTGCATGACGATCTTTCCGGAACACAATGGCGTGAACCCCGTGGTCGCCGAGGTCGTGCGCTCGGGCATGGTCGAGTCGCGGCACCGCGGCGCGGTCGCGGGCCTGGCCGCCGACGGCACCCAGGTGGTCAGCGCGGGAGACACCGCAGTGCCGTTCTTCCCCCGCTCGGCGAACAAGCCGCTGCAGGCCACGGCCATGCTCCGGGCCGGGGCCGAACTTGACGGCGAGCTGCTGGCGCTGGCCGCGGCCAGCCATTCGGGCGAGGATTACCACGTCGACGGGGTCCGGAAGATCTTGTCCGGCGCCGGGCTGACAGAGGCCGACCTGGGCTGCCCGCCATCCTGGCCGCTGGACCAGGAGACGGCGCGCCGGCTGATCGCCCGCGGCGAGGGCATGTCCAGGGTCCGGATGAACTGCTCGGGGAAGCACGCGGCCATGCTGGCCACGTGCGTGGTGAACGGCTGGCCGACGAGCAGCTACCTGAACCCGCAGCATCCGCTGCAGCAGGCCATCCTGCGGACCGTCGAGGAGCTGGCGGGCGAGCGGGTGCCCGCCACCGGAGTGGACGGCTGCGGCGCGCCGCTGTTCGCGCTGACGCTGGCCGGGCTGGCGCGCGCCTTCCGGGTGCTGGTGCTGGCCGCACCGGGCACCCCGGAGCGTCGCGTGGCCGACGCCATGCGCGCGTACCCGGAGTGGACCAGCGGCACCAGCCGGGAGGAGCGCAAGCTGATGGACGCGGTGCCCGGCTTGCTGATCAAGGGCGGCGCCGAGGGCGTCGACGCGTTCGCGCTGAGCGACGGCAGGGCCGGCGCGGTCAAGATCGACGACGGGGCGCACCGGGGCCGGACGCCGGTCACGGTGGCGACGTTGCGGGTGCTCGGCGTCGCCGTCCCGGCCGAACTGGCTACTGTGCCCGTCATCGGCGGCGAGGCGAAGGTAGGTGTCATCCGCGCGGCCGAAGGACTTGCGCTCCAAAGTTAATTGGATTAACTTGTAGTTATGACAATTAACTTGATGACTCGCGGCACGACCGCTCCCCCGCTCCGCCCCGGCCACCGCCGGCGGCTTCTGACCGTCCCCGGCCACCGCCGGCTGCTGACCGTCTCCGGCCTGGCCGGCGTCGGGTACTCGCTGTCCTGGATCGCCGGGCTGGCCGTCCCGGCGCCCTCCCCCGGTTTCGGTGCCAGCGGCACAGAGATCGTGGCGGCGCTGTCCGGGCACGGCCCGGCCGTTGCCGCGCAGTTCGCCCTGACCGAGGGCCTGCCGGCCGCGGGCATCGCCGTCGTCGCGGTCGCGCTGGCCCGGGCCGCCCGCCGCTCGGGCTCCACCGCCGCCGCCCGGTTCGCGCTGGTGGCTGGCCTGGCCGCCGCGGTCATCTCGGCGATGCAGTTCGGCCTCGGCCTGGCCCTGACCGCGACCTCGGCGCCCGGCCCGGCGCACCTGCTCTTCACCTCGGTCGACCGGCTGGACGGGGTCAAGATGCTCGCGCTGGCCGTCCTCGGCGCGGCCGCGGCGACGATGATCGCGCTCCCCCGCTGGCTGCGCTGGACGGGGATCGCGCTGGCCGTCGCGATCACCTGCTCCGGCCTGGTGTACCTGCTGCTGATCGCGCCGCTGGCGGCCGCGGCCGGGCCCGCGCTGGTGCTGCTGCTGGCCTTCATGACCGGGTGCGGCATCATGACCGGCATGACCGCCGGGCCCAGGGAACGCTGAGGCATGCCGCGCGCCGGGCTGACCCCGGAGCGGATCATCTCCGTGGCTGCGACCGTCGCCGACGAGGTGGGCCTGGACCGGCTCACCCTGGCGGCGGTCGCGCAGCGCTGCGGGGTCTCGCTACCGGGCCTGTACAAGCACGTCAGCGGGCTGGACGAGGTCCGGCGCGGCATCGCGCTGCTGGCCGTGCGCGAGCTGACCGGAGCCGGGGCGCGGGCCGCGGCGGGCGTGACCGGCGCCGACGCGCTGCGGGCGCTTTCCGCCGCCTACCGGTCCTACGCGCTGGCCTACCCCGGGCGCTATGCGGCCAGCGTGCTCGCGCCCGCGCCCGGCGACGAGGAACATGCCGCGGTGGCGACCGAGGCGTTCGAGATGATCGCCGCGGTGCTGGCGGGTTACCGCCTGGAGGGTGCCGCACTGATCCACGCGGTGCGGATGTGGCGGGCCGCGTGCCACGGCATCGCCACGCTGCAGACCGCGGGCGGGTTCGGGCTGCCGGAATCGGTGGACGTCACGTTCGGGTACCTGGTCGACGCCCTGGACGCCGAGTTCTGTCGGATGGGAGTCATAGGATGACGCGGTGAGCAACAAGAACAAGTCACGGCGCCGGGCTCCGGCTAGCCAGGCGAGGGCCAGCCAGGCCAGCACCAGCCAGGCCAGCACCAGCCAGGCGGCGGCAGGCCAGGACGGCGACATCAGCCAGGCCGAGGCGGACGCGATCGTCCGGGACGTGCTGTCCAAGCTGTGGGAGGGGGTCGCCTCGGGTGACCCGCTGCGGGCCGAACTGGAGACCGCGACCTGCATGGCGTTCCCGTACGTACTGGGCCAGCGTGACCCCGCCGACATCGAGTCGTTCATCGACACCGTGCTGGTGAAGGGGGCCGTCCGCCGTCGTAACCCGGACGGCGCCGCGCTGCTCCGGCTGCTCATGACGCTGGGCACGCCGACCACCAGGCGAGCGGCCAGCCGGGCCCTGGCCGAACTGACCGGCGAGGGCATCTACCCGCCGGAATGGGTGACCGAGATCGGCAAGGTGACCCCCGGCCAGGCCTGGCGCCGCTACGACGTGTTCGGTGACGACGAGGCCATCGCGGTGACGTTCAGCTACGGCGAGGCCGAACACGGCATCGTGGTCCAGGTCGACCTGGCTGGCCTCCCGGTCGCCACCACGATCGGGGTGTCCTCCGACGGGGCGAAGCTGATCGAGGTCATCAGCGGCAACAACGAGGAGTTCGACCGGTCCGAGCAGATCAGCCTGACCGAGGCGCGCGGCAGGATGCTGCGGCCGCTGGACCGGGCCGGCCGGGACGAAAGCCCGAAGCTCTCCCCGAGCAGCATCGCGTACCTGCCGGTGGCCAAGTCCCGGCTCCGCCGCCTCCCTGAGGGTGACGGCGAGGCCCGCCCGGTCTATACCGCGGCCGACCGCGCGGCCGCGGTCGAGGAGTTCATGACGAGCCCCGAAGCGGCCGAGGCCGTCGCGGCGGACGAGGCGTCGACCCGGTTCTGGGCCGAGGTGCTCACCGGCTACAGCGGGCGGATCTCCGGCGAGCCGCCGGGCCAGGTGGGCCCGCGCAAGCTGGCGCACATCCTGCTCGGCCACGTGCCGAACACCTTCGTCCTGACCCCGGCCCAGCGCGACCACCTCGAGCCCGCGGTGACCGCGTGGATCCGCTGGTCCGCCACGCGGCGGGAGCTGGGCGAGGCGGGCACCGCGGTGCTGATGGAGCAGCTGCCGCGGGTGCTCAGCCGGTTCGGCGAGGCCTACGACGACCCGGACGCGGCGGCGATCCGCGGTTACGCCTCCGGCCTGGCCACCAGCGCCGCCGACGTCTCCTGGCTGTCCGACAGCGTGGGCCGGCGGATGTTCGCGCTGCCGATACCGGAGCAGCACGCCCCGCTGGACCTGGCCGATCCGGCCGACCGCCACCGCCTGGTGGCGGAAGAGTTCGGCGCGTGCACGCCACCGCCCGGCCTGACCAGCGAGGAGTTCGTGGAGGCCGCGTACGGCGTGGTCGAGGACCTGTGGCGAGACGAGGACAATCCCACGTACCAGACGGCTAGCCGCCTGTTCGCCGACGGCCTGTCCCGCCACGACGTCATCCACCGGCTGGCCGGGTCGCCCGCTCCGACGGTGGGCTCATCGGTGATCCGGTGAGCTACGCCGACGTGAACGGCATCTGGATGTACTACGAGGAGCACGGCTCGGGCCAGCCGCTCATCCTGCTGCACGGCGGCTACGCCACGAGCGAGACGTCCGCCGCGATCCTGCCGTCGCTGGCTACCGGGCGCCGGGTGATAACGGTCGACCTGCAGGGACACGGCCGCACCGCGGACGTGGACCGCCCGCTGTCCTTCCAGACGATGGGCGACGACATCGCCGCCCTCATCCGGCATCTCGGCCTACCGCAGGCTGACGTCATGGGCTACTCGTTCGGCGCCGCGACGGCCCTGCGGACCGCGATCCAGCACCCGGGCCTGGTCCGCCGCCTGGTTATCGTCTCCCATCCGGTCCGGCATGACGGGTGGTTCCCGCAGAGCCTGGCCGGGTTCGACCAGATGGGACCGGCGTTCGCCGAGGCCATGAAGCAGTCGCCGATCTACGAGGCCTACGCCCGGGTCGCGCCGCGGGTGGAGGACTGGCCCGTGCTGGTCGACAAGATGGGCACGTTGCTGCGGCAGGACTACGACTGGTCGGCGGAGGTCGCCAAGATCACCGCGCCGGTGATGCTGGTCTACGGGGACGCCGACTCGGTGTGGCCCGCGCACATCGCCGAGTTCTACGCGCTGCTCGGCGGCGGGCTGCGCGACGCGAACTGGGACGGCTCGGCCCGGCCCGTGGCGCGGCTGGCCATCCTGCCCGGCCACACGCACTACGACATCTTCTTCTCCCCCGACCTGCCTCACGCGGTCATCCCGTTCCTGGAAGCTCCCTCGCTGGACCCGCCCGCGCCGATGGGCCAGTAAGGCCGTCAGCGCCTGGGCGGGTCGTACGGCGGTTCGGTCCACAGCGGAGGCGGGCCGTACCCGGGCGGGCGGCCGTACCCGGGCGACCCGCCGTAGTCCCCGCCCTCATCGGGGCCGAACGACCAGGATCTTTCGTCCCAGGGCCGCGCCTGCGGGTCTGGGGCTGGGCGGCCATCGCGGCGAGCCGCCGGCGCCGTGAGGGCATCCTGAGCACGAACACCAGGGCCGTTACGAAGGCGCAGACCGCCGCCGCCGCGGTAATCACGATCTCCCGCACGGTGATCGCCGGCATGGGCGCGGAGTCGCCCGGGGCCGGCCGGGCGGCGGGGGTGACCGGTTCCCGGGCGCCGAGCCCGTACCGTGCGGCCGCCGCGCGGCCCGCCGGGGTGGCCAGCCACCTCGTGAACTTCGCAAAGACCGGGTCGGGGGCCGAGGCGCGGACGGGGTAGGCGGCGGCGTTCACGGCCCGGGCCGGATTGATGATCCCGTAGCCATAGCCATGGTTCGGCACCTGGCGGCGGGCGTGGGTGGCGGTGCCGGTCAGCCGCTGGTCCACCCGATACCAGGGCATGTCCGGGTACCGGGACCTGATCAGCGCGGCCGTGCCCGCGGTCAGCGCGGCGGAGAAGCTCGTCCCCACTCCCGTGGTGGTGTACCGGCCGTCCCGCCCCACGTAGACCATGTGGTCCGCGGGCGCCGCGACCGCCACGTACGGTTGTCGCGTGCTGCCGCGCCACAAGGATCCATCCGGTTCGATGCCGCCCACCGCGAGCACGCCCGCGCAGGACGCCGGCTCGCCGGGCCCGGCGTAGCGGCTGGCGTTACCCGAGCTCGCCACCAGGACGACGTCGTGGCCGAGCGCGTACGCGACCGCGGCTTGCAGGACAGGGTCGCAGCCCTCCGCAGAGCCCTTGCCGATCCCGAAGGGCAGGTCGATGACCTGCGCGCCGTGCGAGGCCGCGTACCGGATCCCGGCTGCCGCCGTCGCCACCGACGCCGGGCCGGAGCCGCCCACGATCACCGGCAGGATCCTGGACCGCGGCGCGATGCCCACGGTGCCGGTGCCCTGCCCGGCGATCACCACCGCCATGGCCGTGCCGTGCCCGTCCTCGCCCACCTGGATGTCGGTGTCGCCGTTGCCGCCGGTCCCGGTCAGGTTGGCACCGGGCAGGACCACGCCGCGCAGGTCCGGGACGGCGGCCTGGACCCCGCTTTCCACCTCGCCGATGGTGACACCGGCTCCCTCGGTCAGCGGCCACACCGTCCGCCGCACCTGCCAGGCGGCGAGCCACCACTCGGCCGGGCCCGGCGTCAGCGCGAGCGGCGCCCGCACACGAGGCTCGGCCTGGGCCGGCCCGGCGGACAGGGACAGCCCGCACGTCGTGAGCAGGCCGGCCACCGCCGCCGCGGACATCAGCCGGCGGCGCGCCGTCATGGGACTCCCACCCCGCCCACCTCCCCTGCCGTCTGCGTATACCAGGCCGTACACCCTGGACACGGAGCGCGACACGGTCCGGCTCACGGCTCCGGGCACGGGTAAGGGACCGGTAACAACTCCTCACCGCAGATCGGCCAGGACGGCGCACAGCCGGGCCAGGGCCGTGGTGTAGGCGTGCTCGGGCGGGCGGCCGTAGCCGATCACGAGGCCGGCCCGGACCCCGTGACCGTCGTCGTCCGGGCCGGTTCCGCCGGCCTGGTAGTGGCCCAGGCCGTCAATGGCCACCCCGTGCTCGCTGGCTCCGGAAAGGGCGGCATGCTCCAGGCTCGTCTGGGGCAGGTCGAGGACCGCGTGCATGCCCGCGGCGATCCCGGTGACCCGCAGGCCCTGACGGCGCAGGGCGGCGGCCAGCCGGTCCCGGCGGCGCCGGTAGGCGAGCCTGGCCCGGCGGATCTGCCGGTCGTAGGCGCCCGAGGTGATGAACTCGGCCAGGGTCAGCTGGTCGAGCGCGGACGGCCCGGCGGCCAGCTCCGCCGTTACCGCGTCGATCAGCCGCGGCGGGACGACCAGCCAGCCGAGCCGCAGGCTGGGGGCCAGGCTCTTGCTGGCCGTCCCGGCGTAGATGACGTGGTCGGGCGCGAGCGTCTGCAGCGCGCCCACCGGCTGGCGGTCGTAGCGGAACTCCCCGTCATAGTCGTCCTCGATCACCACGCCGCCCCAGTCGGCCACCTCCCGGCGGCGCCGCGGATGCAGCGTCACGCCCAGCGGAAACTGGTGCGCCGGGGTCAGCAGCATCGCGTCCGCCCCGGCGGCCCGGCCGATCACGGCGCCCATGCCGTCGACCGGCAGCGGCCGTAGCCGCAGGCCCTGCCCGGCCGCGATGTCGCGGTGGACCTGGTGGCCATAGGCCTCCACCGCGAGGGTGGCCGAGCCCGTTGCGCGCAGCGCGCGGCTGATGCCGGCCAGGCCGTGCGCGAAGCCCGCGCAGATGACGATGTGCGCGGGATCGGCGGTCACGCCCCGCGCCCGGGCCAGGTAGTCGGCCAGGGCGGCTCGCAGCTGCGGCAGCCCGCGCGGATCGGGATACCCGAGCAGGTAATCGGGGGCATTGGCGAGGACCTTGCGGGCCGTCGCGAGCCAGGCGCGGCGCGGGAACGCCGACAGGTCGGGTGCTCCGGCGCGCAGGTCGTAGCGGGGCACCGCCTGCTCGGGCCGGGCCGTGACCGGCGCGCCGGGCGCGGGCGCCCGGTGCGGGGCGACCGAGGTCCCCGACCCGGTGCGGGCGGTCAGCCATCCCTCGGCGATCAGCTGGCTGTAGACCTCGGCGACGGTGTTGCGGGCGACGCCCAGATCCGCGGCCAGCGCGCGCGATGACGGCAGCCGGGTCCCCGTGCGGAGGCGGCCGGCCCGGATGGCGTCGCGCAGCGCGCCTTCCAGGCCGGCCCGCACCCTGGTCCCGGACAGGTCCAGGTGCAGGTCCACGGCGCCCACGAGTTCCTTGGCCCACGTTTCTTCCACAGAAGTGGACCTTACCTTGGGCCGCTTTGGGCTCATAGCGTGGTGTCATGACGATGACGGACGACACCGCGCCGATCCCCGTCCGGGTGGACTTCGACTCCCTCGCCGCCGGGTATTCGCGCGCCATGAGCCACCTGGACCACGCCGCGACCAAGGAACTCGACAAGGCCGAGATCGACCCGAAGCTCCGCGAGCTGATCCGGATCCGCGCCTCGCAGCTCAACGGCTGCGCCTACTGCATCGACATGCACACCAGGGACGCGCGCGCGATCGGCGAGACCGAGCAGCGCATCTACGGACTGGCCGCCTGGCGGGAGACCCCGTACTTCACCGCGCGCGAGCGCGCCGCGCTGGCGTTCACCGAGACGGTGACGCGACTGTCCGAGACGCACGTCCCCGAACAGGCGTACCAGGACGTGGCCGCGGAGTTCAGCCCGCTCCAGGTCGCGGCGCTGGTCAGCCTCATCGTCACCATCAACGCCTGGAACGCCATCGGCGTCAGCACCCGCGCCTGGGCGCCCGGCTCCTACAACCCGTAGTCATGCGTCCCGGAATCGCAGCAGCAGGGCCCCGGCCAGCATGGCCCCGGCCGCCCAGGCGGCCAGCACGCCGAGGCCCTGCCACGGGGTGAGCGGCAGCGGGCGCAGGTTCGTGGTGGCCTGGATGTACAGGCCGGCCGTCATCGGGCTGAGCTGCTCCAGGTGCCGGTGCCAGCCCGGGCTGGTGATCACGCTCGACAGGATGGGGAACAGGAAGAGCAGCGCGAGCACCACCCCGATCGCCACCGCGGAGTCCCGCACCGCGGCGGCGACGCCCAGGCTGAGCAGCGCGATCAGCCCGAGGTAGAGCACCGACCCGGCGGCGGCGCGCAGCACGGGCCCGTTCCCCAGCGACAGGGCCTCGTAGCCGTGCGCGGCGGTGATCCCGTGCCGGCCCAGCAGCAGCCTCCCGGCCAGCACCGAGGCCAGCACCGCGACCGCCCCCGTGGCCAGGGTCACGGCGCTGACGACGGCGGCCTTGGCGGCCAGCACCTGCCAGCGCCGGGGCGTGGCGGCCAGCGTGAGGCGGATCATCCCGGTGCTGTACTCGCCGCTGATCACAGTCACCGCCACGATGGCGACGACGGCCTGGCCGAGGTAGATCCCGGTGAGGCTGACCTTGGCTGGGTCGAGCTGGCAGCCTCCGGCCGGGCAGCTCACCGAGTTCGCCGCGATCGCGCTCACCGCCGCGGTCAAGGCGGCCGCGGCGAGCAACAGCCAGCCGGTGCCGGGCAGGGTACGCAGCTTCGTCCACTCCGCGTGCACCGCCGTCATACGTCCCTCCGTCGCAGCAGGAACACCGCGAAGGTTAGGGCGAGGGCGGCCCAGGCGCACAGCACCGCGAACCCGGCCCACGGCGCCAGCGGGAAGTACCCGTTCCCCGGCGTATAGTCCTGGGTGACCTGGGGGTAGTGCTGGATGCTCTGCTGGACAGCGAACGCGGCCGCCGGGGTGACGCGGACCAGCCACTGCTCGACGCCGGCCGGCAGGATCCCCGGGGTGACCGCGAGCAGATACGGCAGCACGATGGCGACGATCACCGCGGTGATCGCCCCAGCACTGCGCCGCAGCAGCGTGCCCACGGCCAGCCCGAGCACGGCGGACACGGCCAGCAGCGCGGCCGTGCCGGCCACGACCTGCAGCCAGGTGAGCGCCGTGACCGGAGGGATCGGATTGCCGTTCCCGTGCAGCAAGTGCTCGCCGAGCGGGATCGTGACCGCGGTCGCGACGAGCCCGGCCGCGAAGGTGACCGCAGCCAGCACGATCGCCTTGGCCGCCAGGACCCG
>Ga0207662_10000949_pt1 | contig 13472 bp, 16 predicted proteins | sample KBSS33LmetaG_FD_184338 | JGI IMG/M metagenome (GOLD analysis project Ga0207662, IMG submission 184338) | Switchgrass rhizosphere microbial communities from Kellogg Biological Station, Michigan, USA - KBS S3-3L metaG (SPAdes) (version 2) | ecosystem: Host-associated > Plants > Roots >... | reverse complement strand
CTCTGCAATTGTGTCCCGAGAGGCGCCCTACCTCAGGATCCTTCTCGCATCGCTCAAACCATCAACGTACCTAAGTGAACACCACTGGAGGCAACGTACCTATCCGATCGCATGTGATCGCAGCGAGCGGATCAAGCGAAGCTTGGTATGTACCTCCTCAGGGTCTCGCTCGCTGCGGCCTACGCGGATGAACCGCGTCTCGGGCCGGTGGGGTTGGGCTGGTGAGAAGGTCAGCCCGTTTGAACAGCCGAAAACTAGTTTTCTGAAACCAATATTTCGTTGCTGAAACGCATCGAATTCCGCACAGTGAAGGCATGAGTCCTCTCGGCAAGGTTCAGTCGTTGCTCGCCAAGCCCTTCATGCCCGCCGTCTTCTTCTTTTCAGGTGTGACCTACGATACTCTGACCCTGACGCGAATCGACCGCCTCCAGGACAATCTGTTGTTGCTACTGTACCTCTTGCTGCTCGGCGTGCTGATCGTCCTGACGGGCAGGTTGGGTATTGAGCCGCCTCCCGACCGTGACCAGTTGACGGCGCTTTCGCCCGTCATGCGATGGCTCCTCCGCAGCCGGCCCTACTACCCCATGGCCAGTCAGTTCCTTATGGGCGGCCTCTTCAGCGCGTATGCCGTGTTCTATTCGCGCAGCGCGACGCTGACCAGTACAGGGGTGTTCTTCGGCGTGCTGGTGCTCCTGCTCATCGGGAATGAGTTCCTGCGTGACCGCTTGTCGAACCTTCGGCTGCTGGTCAGCCTGTATGCGCTCGTCTGCTTCGGGTTTTTCACCTTCTTCCTGCCGGTTATGAGCGGATACATGAATGTGCTGGTGTTTCTCTCGGGCGCGGCCCTGAGTGCGGCGGTGACGTTTCGCGTCGTGCAGCTCATCTATCGCAACAATCCGGATCGGTCGAGACGGGAGGCGTTCGGGGTCACGATGCCGGCCTTCGCCTTGATTAGTCTCTTGGTGGGCTTTTACTTTCTCAACTGGATTCCCCCCGTCCCGCTCTCCATGAAATTCGGAGGGATTTATCACGAAGTCAAGAAATCGGACGACCGGTTCGAATTGTCATTCGAACGGAAGTGGTATCAAGTCTGGAAACGGTCGGATACGACCTTTCCGGCTCACGAGCCGATCTATTGCTTTACCGCCGTATTCGCGCCGGTCGCACTGAATACCACCGTGTACCACCATTGGTACTTTCGCTCGCATCAGAACAAGCCGTTCATCCACGCGGACAGAATTCCCGTAAAGATCTCGGGCGGTCGCGAAGCCGGCTACCGGGCCTATACCTTCAAGCAGCAGCTTGATCCCGGCGATTGGCGCATCGACCTAGAAGCCGAGGACGGACGTATCATTGGACGGGTCTCGGTCACTGTGGAAAGCCGAGACGATTCCCAACCTCCATTGACGACGATCTGGTACTGAGCCTCACCTGGTCTTGCGACCCCCAAGCCAAGAGCGTAAAGTCGCACGTGCATGTCGCCCCGCTCACTGCCCCCCTGTCCTGGAAGCCCCAACTGTGTGTCGACGCTTGCTGCGGCGCAGGACGGTCAGCATGCCATCCTTCCCTACAAGTATTCACGAACATGCTCCGACGCCAAGGCGGTTCTGAAGGCAGTCGTTGGCGGCTTGCCACGGACCAAGTTGATCGAGGAGGAGGGGGCGTACCTCCATTACGAGTTTACGAGCCTGCTCTTACGGTTCGTCGACGACGTGGAATTTCTGTTCGATGACGAGACGAAGACCATCCATTTCCGCTCGGCCTCCCGCACCGGGTATGGGGATTTCGGCGTGAATCGTCGTCGGATGGAGGACATCCGGTCGCGCGTCGACGGCCAACTCTAATGGGCAACTCACAGAGGCTGGCCGGCGGCGGCGGGCGTGAGCTCATCTGCCGAGAATGTGACAGTCGAGAGGTAGGCCAGGCCCATCAGGTATCCCAACTGGCGATACACCTACAGCCCTCCACTGGTACCATTGAACCCCGTCGGGATCGCGGCATTAATGTCCCTTGTTAGGGGCGGGGGGTCTGGGCCCGCGTCGCGTCGTATGCTGGAAAATGCATTTGGGACAGGTGTAATGGATGAACTGGCCACTGGCGACCAGGCGCTTCTTCATGGTCACCTTGCACCACGTGCACAGGCGGTCGGGGATCTCGGAGGAGGGCGCTTCGGAGCGGGCTGTCATAGCTCAGACATTTTCCACGAGCGTCAAGAACCTTGTCAACCGACCGTCCTGCAAAAATTTTTTGATTGCCGTCACGCAGATGAAAAAAATCGTGGTATAGTGCAAAAACTTCCCGCGGGTTTTCACCCACACACAGAAAGGCGGACAGCCCTATGAGCGTCCCGGTTGGTTCCGAAGAGACGATTTTGCCATCGAGTTCCCCAGTGGCTTCCTCAACCATCCCAGTCAAGGAAATGGTTGGTGAAGGGAAGGCCTGGGGATTGTGTACTGCCGTCGACCTCCAAGACTGCCATCCCGACTTGATCCGTGATGCTAACCACATTCGCCGGTATGTCGTAGAGCTCTGCGAGCTCATTGACATGCAGCGATTTGGGGAATGTCAGGTCGTGGATTTCGGGTCTGGGCGGGTCGCAGGGTATTCGATGGTCCAGTTGATCTCGACCTCCTTGATCAGCGGCCACTTTGCCAACGACACCAATAATGCCTATCTCGACATTTTCAGCTGTAAGGGCTATGACCCGACGGTCGTGGAAGAATTTTCAAAACAGTTCTTCGGCGCGCGGCGGTCGACTGCAACTGTCACGCTACGCTATTAGTGAAATAATGGCGCGGGAGCGGCGGCTCTGCCGTTCCCGCTCCCCCCACCATCCTCAGGACTTCCTGAACATGCGAGCGAGCGGGCTAAAAGAATTTTTCAAGCAACTGCCGTCAAAGCTCGATGCGGAGGCGGCGGAGGATCTGGATGCGGTGTATCAGTTCGACCTGAGCGGGGCACAAGGCGGGCAGTATGTCATGACCATCCGCGAAGGTGCTTGCCAGGTGAAAGAGGGACGACATGATGATCCGCACGTGGTCTTGTCGATGGCGGGTGAGGACTGCGTGAAGGTGCTGAACGGTGAACTCAGCGGGCCGGCTGCCGCCATGTCGGGGCGCATCAGAATCAGCGGGGACATGGGGTTGGCCATGCAATTGAGAGCACTGTTTCCCAGTATCGGTGAGCAGGTGTAACGTGCCGCGAGCGGTCGCTTTCTGCAGCGCCAGAGCCTAACGGTTCGCCGGAACGAGCGGCGTTTCTGCGGGAATTTCCTCCAACACAGTCGACTCCTCCGCGCGTGCGGGTCGGGGAAAGCGTTCTTCGAGAATCAAATACATCGTGGGCACGAGAAAGAGCGTGAGCAATGTGGAAACGCTGAGTCCGCCGACGACGGCCCGCGCGAGCGGAGCATTGGTTTCTCCCCCGGTTCCCCAGCCAATGGCCATCGGCAGCAATCCAAACACCGTTGCGAGCGAGGTCATGAGAATCGGTCGCAGACGTGTCCTGGCTCCCCGAATGACAGCATCGCGCAGCGGCAGGCCCTTCCGCCGCAATACGTTCGTGTAGTCGACGAGCAATACACCGTTGCTGACCACAATTCCGAGCATCATGATGATGCCCATCATGGAAGTGGTCGACAAGGTCGTATTGGTGAGAAACAGTGCCAAGATCACACCGGGGAAACCCATCGGAACGGAAAACATGATAATGAAGGGGTCGACCAACGATTTAAACTGCGCGGCCATGACCATGTACACGAGGACCAAGGCGAGGACAGTCGCGAAGAGCAATCCTGTAAACGTTTCCCGTTGCTGTTGGATCTGGCCGGCCAGCCGGATGCTGAACCCATTCGGCAATTGGAGTTGAGCGAACCCTGCTTCAAGGTCTTCTGCGATGGCGCCGAGATCCCGGTTCAGCGGATTGGCGGTGATGTGGATGACGCGCTGAAAGTATTTTCTGTCGATTTTCACGGGGCCGGCATTTAATTTTAGGGAGGCCACGTTTTTGAGCAGCACCGGCTCCCCGTTTCTGGCCGTCATAATGATGTTCTCCAAGTCGGTCAGATCCTTCCGATGCTCCTCTGCCAACCAGGCGCTGATGTAGTACTCGTTTCCGTTTTGCGGATCGGTATAGATAATGGGGTCGGTCTGGCCGTTGCCGTTGAGCGAGAACAAGACCGCATTGGCGATGTCGGTTTCGCTGATACCCAGGAGCGCGGCCTTCTCACGATCAACCACGACGTTGACCTCCGGGTAGTTCTCCTCGCGGCTGACTTCGATGTCGGCCAGGCCGTCGATGTGGTGCATCAATGCCTCCACCTGCCGGATGACATCACGCGCCTTCTCGAAGTCGTAGCCGTAGATTTCCACGTCCACGGATTTTTGCGATCCAAAGCTGGTCACGCGTTTCACCAGACCGCCTGGATCGAAGAACATGGCGACGCCGGGGAAGAGCTTGACGATTTGCGGCCGCACATCATTCATGATCTGCACCTGATTCCGCGTGCGTTTATCCGGCGAGGTGAGATACACGGAAATCACGGAGGTATGTGGTCCTGTGTTGGGGTTAAACAGGGAGGAGCGGCCTTGCGCCAGCACGCCGGTACTGGACACGATGGTTTCCAGCTCGCCGGCAGGAATGTTGGCGTGTAGCACACGCTCGACTTCGGCGACCTGCTGCTCGGTCTTCTCGACCCGCTGTCCAACCGGTGCCCGCAGCACGATGCGGAATTGGCTCTCGTCGGACACGGGGAGAAATTCGGTGCCGATTTTAGGTACCAAGGCGACGGAGGCAGCGAAGATGGCAAGAATGACGATGATGAACAACTTGCGGTGAGCCAGCACCCAGCGAAGGGACTCTTCGAATCCACGGTCCAGAGACTCGTAGCGGGTACGGCTCCAGTCCATGACGCGGACAAACCACTGGGGCATCGAGCGGTGGGCGTCGTGTTCAGGCTTGAGAAATTTGAAGCACAGTGCCGGCGTGACCGTCCGGGACACGAAAAAAGATGTGAACAGGGCGATGGCGATGGTCAGGGTCAGAGGGATGAGCAGGAGCCTGGCGATCCCAACGACAAAGAAGATCGGTAAAAACACCACAACGGTGGTGACCGTCGAGGCAAGAATCGGCATGGCGACCTCTCGAGCAGCGTCCAGTATCGCGTTCCACCGGGCGGGGTTGGTATTGAGGTGCCGTTGGATGTTTTCTAATTCAACAATCGAGTCGTCGACGAGGCGGCCGATGCCCAGCGCCAGTCCTCCCAAAGTGAACACATTCAACGTCTGACCGGTAAAGTAGAGGACGATGAACGTCACCATGATGGAAAGGGGAATGGCCACTGAAATGATCAGTGTGCTGGTCAAATTGCGAAGGAAAACCAAAATCACTGCGGCCGCCAGCAGCGATCCATGCAAGGCTTGCTCGACCAGGTTGCTGATGGATTGACGGATATAGACAGATTGGTCGAATGAGATGCCGAGTTGAACGCCCGGCGGAATCCCAATCATCTTCGGCAAGGCCGCGCGCAGCGCGTCCACCACCTCCACCGTGTTGGCGATCGGCTGCTTGTTGACCCGGAGATACACCGCCCGCTTCCCATCGGTTCTGACTACGTTCGTCTGAATGTCCGAGGAATCGGCTACCGTGCCCAGGTCGCGAACCCGAACAGGGTTGCCCTGCTGGTTCACCTTCACGATGACATCCTGAATCGGCTCGACCGTGCGGAACTGATTATTGGTGAAGACGTTGTAATCGAGATTGCCGGCCTTGATGTCGCCGGAGGGCAGGATCAGGTTCGCGGCTTTGACGGCCTTTACGACGTCTAGGATCGACAATCCCCGCGCGTTGAGCAGCGCCGGATCCAGGTTAATGTTGATCTGGCGGATCTTGCCGCCTTCCACCGTGGCGGCGGCGACGTTGGCAATCTGTTCGATCTGCGGTGCAATGGTGTTGAAGGCGAGATCATAGAGTGCCCGTTCATCGAGATCGTCACTGGAGACGGTGACGAAGGATACCGGAATATTCGAGACATCGAATTTGACGATGAACGGTTGGAGAATGCCCGGTGGCAGACTGTTCAAGATCTGGGTGATGCGCTGCATTACCTCCATCTGTCCGACGTTGATGTCGGCGCCCCAGTTAAACCAGATCTGAACTGCGCCGATGCCTTGCTTGGCGAAGGATTCGACGTGCTCGACGTTCGAGGCCGAACTGACGGCTTTCTCGATGGGGTAGACGACGCTTTGCTCAATATCAAGAGGCGGAGCGCCCTTGTAGATGACGCCTACGAAGGCGACGGGAACTTGGATGTTGGGGAACAGGTCAACTGGTAAGCGATTCAGGGATGTCGCGCCGAGCACTACCATGGCCAGCGACAGCATCAGAATGCCGATTCGATTGCGCAAGGCGAGAAGGGTTAACCACATGCTTCAACACACTTGTCCTGACTCATGTGTGATGTCGCCCGATACCGGTGAAAGACTCATCCCCCGTTGTGCTTCACCGGGTTGAGCGATTCGGTTTGCACCGGCGTCCCGTCGTGCACGAGGTCCTTCCCGGACACGATGACCTGCTCGGAGCCGGCGAGGCCTTTCGTAATCTCGACCCGGTTTTCGTCACGGACCCCAATGTCGACCGGGATGCGCTCGGCTTTTCCCTCGCGCACGATATACACGTACTGCACATCTTCCAGCCGGCTCACCGCATCGATGGGGATCTGCAAGGCGTTCTGGTGTTTTCCCACCAAGACCTCCACCCGTGCAAACATGCCGCCCTTGAGCATGCGGTCTTTGTTGGGCAGATCGACTTCGACCGTCATCGTGCGGGTCGCGCGGTTCAAGGCATGTACGATACGCGTGACAGTGCCCTCAAACACCCGCTCCGGATAAGCCTCCGCACGGATTTCGGCCTTCTGGCCGATCTTCACCAGTGGCACGTCCTTTTCCACCACTTCGATGAGGGTGCGAACGGTTTCAACGTCGTGCAAGCTCACAATGCCGCGTGAGGTGGTGGAATTGGCGGTGGCGGCTCCCGTGACGTAGGCGCCCAGATCGAGATTTCTCTCCGCCACATATCCTGCGAACGGCGCGCGGATGTATGAGTAGGCGAGGTTGGTCTCGGCTTGGGCCAGCGCCACCTCCATCTGCTTGACCTGTGCCCGAAGGGATTCCACAGCGGCCACGGCACCTTCCAGGTTTACTTCTGCATTGTCCAAGTCCTGTTGCGAGACGAAATGTTCCTTGATGAGCGCTTGCATGCGGTCGAGCGTCAACTTAGCGTTGCGAACCGACGCTTCCTGTTGTGTCACCTTGGCTTTCGCTGCGGCGACATTGGCCTTGGCCTGGTTGACCGCGTGTAGATAGTCCTGATGGTCGATTTCCACGAGCAGGTGGTTGGCCTTTACGAAGTCGCCTTTGTCGACGTAAAGCTTCGCAATGTAGCCGTCGACGCGCGAGAAGATGTTGACCACCTGATTGGGCGTAATGTCCGCCGTATACGCCAGGCGGATGTCCAGATCCTTTTTCAGCGGCGTCACCGTCCCAACCGTGATGACCCGGGATTTCTTCTGATCAACCTTGGCCCCACTGCTGAGACGAAAGACGACGAGCGCGGTGAGAGCAAAGAAGATGATGACCCCCAGCGTAACCAGAGGATGCTGTTTGACAGAATTCATGGGGTCCGTCTTCGCCTCGAATGTTTCATGAGGCCGTTTAAGAACAAGTCGACATAGGTGGCAACCGTTTCCTCGTGGGAGCGATGCATGGACACCCCAAAGATCTCATGAAGAAGGCGATGATGGACGACCATCCCAATGAAGGCGCGGGCGGCGAGCAATGGGTCGACCTCGAGGAATGCTCCCTCTCCGATTCTTGTTCCGATATACGTCGCAAGATGGTCATAGAAGACGCGGTGGTGTTTCCCGAAAAACATCTCGGACAATTCATGGCCTTCGAGCGCGCTGAAGAGCAGCAATCTCAGCAGGGTGCTATCCGCGCCTGGCCGAATCCTGAAGCCGGCGATCAACGTGAACACCCGGCGGTCATCCCGTTTTTTGGCGGCTTCTTCAACTACGCCGAGCAACTCGTCGACGGTGACCTTTTCGGCAAGGATTGCGCCGTAGAGCGCGCGCTTCGTCGGGAAATGCTTGAAGACCAGCGCTTCACTCACACCGGCGGCACGCGCGATCTCCTTCGTCGTGGTCCCGTTGAACCCTTTGGCGGCAAAGAGAGAAGCTGCTGCGGCGATGAGACCGGCCTGACGTTGTTGACTGGTGGACCGCGGTTGTCGTGTCACGGGAAATTCTCAGTGAGTGAGTAATTACTCACCACCGAGCGTAGCATGAACATTCAGCGGCTGACAACCAAGATGGGATTCTGGGCGAGCTGGAATCAGTGCTGCAGGTTCGAAGCCAGAAAGTAACGCAAACGATTGCGTTCCCGTACATTCATCTTCAGAATTTCTACGCCAAACTGATGGCCTCTCGACCAAGCCACCTTGGCGCTGAGGACAAAGAGGGGATCCTGGCCGTCCGGAACATAGAGGAACAACGTGATCTCCAGTCCCGGCTTGACCGCCACGTTGCCGCGGATGTGCATCCCGTTATTTGACAGGTCGACCACACTGCCGTCGCCCATGACCAAGTCTTCATGCTCGGCCTGCCCCGAATACATCAGCCGGAAATCGACCGGTGACCGATGTTCCGTCCGCCGGTTGCAGACGGGAGAGGAACTGTGCGCGACTCTCGATGATCGCACTCTTGCGTGTTTCATAACCTCACCCCTTTTTGGCGCCTGGCCGATGGAGATGATTCCAGACATAAAACCGCAACTCATTCTGAACTTCCAATTTGGGAGCGATCATTTCCACTCCGAATTTCCGTCCCGACACCCAGGACACTCGACTCTCGGCGATGCAAATCGGTTCCTCTACGCCGGGAAGATCGATAAATAGCGACAAATCCATGCCGAGGCTGACGTGATGGTTGCCGTGGATGCCAATTCCGGATTTTGAAACGTTGCGCACGATGCCGTTCCCGATCAGCATGCGGCCGTCGCACATCCCGGAATACATCAAACTGAATTGGGTGGGAACGCGCTCGGTGTCGCGACGGGTATGGCGAGAGGGCCTATCTGCTGGTTTGCGCGACTTTTCGATGTTCGCCTGTCTCATCCCGTCCCTCCAATCGGCGCAGTGCGGCCCCGTGTGTTTTTTCAGGGAACGATGCGGAATGCCGTCCGATGGCTCTTGTCTTGGGACAAGCTGACGTGCTTCCAGATCACACCTTGGATGCGCTTTCGCTCGTCGTCCGTCAGCCTGGGAAATCGCACGGCAAACACATTGCCTTTGATCCAGGATACGCTCGCATCAGTCAGACACAGTGGTGCCTGTCCGTCGTTCAAGTGCAAGGTGATCGTGATGCAGCCTCCGATTGCCGGGAGCGTCGTTCCGATGATTTTGCAGCCGGTTTTTGACAGATCTTTCAGCGCGCCGGTAGATGTGATGAACCTGGCTCCTTCAGTGCTCGTATAAGTCACCTCGTGATGGATCAGCGCTCGTTCGGCATAGCGCCGGTCTAAAGGGGTATTTGCACGGGGGGCCAAAAGATTCTGCTCAAGTAAGCTGCATTTCATAGGGGCCTCCTCATTCACACATCTCGAGAATACCCCAGGAGGCAGTTTCGGCCATTCCCAAAGAGAGGGGGCAACGGCCCCACAGAAGGGGGGCAAAAAGCTTTGGGATTTTGCGAAGGAACGAGGACTACGTGGCTCTACTTGAGGATCACTGGCGGATTTTGGCCCAGGCCTTTTGATATTCCTCGAACGAATCGACCTCCATCCAACCCTTGAAAATGGGCACAGCGTCGACAGGGTGCCCCTGGTCGATCACTTCCTGGATGAGGTCGGTAAAAGCAGCCTTGCTGACGCTGCCGGCCTCGTGAAACCCGGAAGACTTGTGCCGTTCTTGGGAGCTGCGGTAGCAATCCTTCAGCACCTGCGTGCCTTTCTCGGAAAACATCGCCATCCCGATGAACTCGCCGTGCACATGGTCGAGTGACAGATGCTGGCCGATTTTCACAACCCGGTGCTCCTCGTCTCCCATGACGAAACGCGAGTGGGAACTGTTCCCTGGCGACTCTGCAAAGGTCACCAAATCAGGATTGAGGTGAGCGGGCGGTCCCCCGCGTTGGACTTGATCTTGCCATGCCAGGTCCACGACGAGGGCGATATCAGCCGGACTCTTCAGCAGCTTTTCCAGAATGGGGCTGTCAAATATGATGTCCCCATAGAGCACGATCGTCCGGCCCTTCATTTCGGGCTCGGCGCAGAATATCGAGAACAGCTCTCCCGTCTCCTCATATCGATCATTGTCGTAATACCGGATATTGGGCAGCGCGATGGCTTCCTTCTTGTAGCCGCGGACGACTGCAATCTCTTTGATGTTGGCCTCGTTGAGCGCACCCACCGCACGTTCGAGGATGGTTTTGCCTTTGATGTCCAGCAAACACTTGGGCTTGTCTTCGATCAGCGGCAGCAATTGTTTCTCAAATCCAGCCGCGGGAATGATGGCCGTGATCTTTTCTCCGCCGACAGGAAGAAAAGCCTTTTCGTCCTGCTCCATTTGCGGCACACCGACGATATCGTATACTTCCGGCAAGGTGACGATGCGATCATTGGCTGCCCCGGGACGGGTGTCCTTCTGGATGAGCGCCAAGGTCTCTCTCATTCCTCGAATGGCGGCGCGGACCGGTTGATTGGCATAAATGATGATCTTCGCACCGGCCTGTTCCATCTCTCCCGCCGTCGTTTGATCGAAGATCGTCGGGACCACGACCAACGGCACGTGCCCGGACCAGAGCCTGTACACCGTGCGGAGTTCGTCGAACGTTTTGGACTTGGAGTGGATCAAGACCGCGTCCGCGCCGGCCGCCGCATAGGCCTCAGCGCGCTTCAAGGCCTCTTCCTGTCCCCAGCCGGCGATCAAGGCTTCCGTGCGGGCGATGACCATGAAGTCCGGCTCCGTCTGCGCCGCCTTCGCCGCCTTAATCTTTCCGCAATGCTCCTCGATCGGGATCAACTCGCGGCGAACGCCGGCGTAAAAGCTGCAGCGTTTCGGATAGACATTGTCCTCAATACAGATGGCGGCTACTCCAGCCCGCTCTCGGTCGTTCACCGTGCGCATGACATTCAAGGCATTGCCGTAGCCGGTGTCACAATCAGCGATGACCGGAATTTTTACCGCTTCGGCGATGTTGCGCTCGATGTCGAGTTGTTCACTGGAGGTGATGAAGCTGGCGTCAGGAATACACTTCAACGAGGCAGAAATGGCGAATCCGCTGGCCCAGACTCCGTCGAAGCCGGCCCGTTCGATTAAACGGGCGCTCAGGGCATCATGCGCACCGACGACCTTGAGCGCTCCAGGTCTTTTGAGGGCCTCTCGTAACCTTGTGGCATTATGCATGATGAGGCGCATAATTGCGAAAGGACACGAGCATTGTCAATGAAAAGTTTTAAGCCGTGAAGATGTCGGGGGTTAGTACGTCGCTCCGCCTAAGTCCCGCTCCGGGGCCATCGCCCCTTCGATCCGGCTGGCAAGCGAGGGATTCTCAAAGAAGATGATGCCTCTATCGGTGCGAGTCTCATACCGGAGGCTCACTTCGGTCTCAACCCCCTGCCATGCGAAGATTTTCACGGCTCCTCCGGCGAATTGGCCCGGAGTGCGATCGAGGAGGCCGAATCGAGACTGAAGGAATGCTAGTACTTGATCGTGAGTTTCTTTGCCCTGGTATCGGACCGTGACACGTGCGAACAGGTCATCAATGGTGGTGAACCTCATCGATTCGACTTTTGCCGGTCCGAGAGACGGCGGTCCCCCCCGGAGTTCGTACGTCTTGAGCCGGCCTGCATCTTCGACTTTTCCAAAGGTCTCAGATTCGGAAAGGGCGGCTCCCCAAGGAATGCCCTCGAACCCCTTTGGGTCTTCTTTCATTTGCACAGCAAACGCCGCAGCGCTTGATAACAACATCGCGCACAGTCCTGCGACAAGGCAGACAGGGCTCACGAATCTCCGACGGTTGAACATCAGGCTACTCCGCAGTGTCGGCGAGCAGATCGTTGAACCGGGGTGCCAGCGTTCGGCTGTCCAGGAACAGATATCCTCGCTCTGTGCCGGCCTGATATGTGAGATTGATTTCCGATTCACTTCCCCGCCAGTTGTATTGCTGATTCAGGCCGCGCAGCATTTGTCCAGGCAGGCGCTCCATCCGCCCGAACTCTGACTCCAGGTATGCGAGAATCCTTTTATGCGTGTCCTCACCGTGGTAACGGATCGTCACGCGGGCGAACTGGTCATCCACCGTGGACAGATGAAGGCTTTCGACGGGGATATTAGCAAAGGAAGGGGGAGCATTCTTGAATCGATATTCGATGATATTGGGTCCATGCCGCGTCGGTTCCAAATCCGTGCGCGTATTCAACGGTGCTCCCCAACCAATGTTGCGAAACCCCTTGGGATCGTTCGTCATCGACACGGCGCCAGCGAGTGCGGGGGCGCAGAACATCACACCTGCCATCAGCACATACACGAATCGCATGCGATAACGCTATCATGCGGTACGGGGTCGCGCAACGGGGTTCGTTTCCTTGAGAAAGCGTCGTGCCATAGCTTATAATGCGCGGAAATTTTTTCGTTCGCGAAGGAACAACGTCGGTCATGATTGAAAGCGATGTTTTCGTACAGTCACTGCAGGACATGGGGGTGAATTTCTTTACCGGCGTGCCCGATTCGATCCTCGGCGGCATCATCGCTGAATTGATGGATAGGCGTCTGTACACGCCAGCGGTCCGCGAGGACGAGGCGGTGGCGATGGCGGCAGGTGCCTACATGGGAGGGAAGATCCCTGCCGTCCTCATGCAGAACTCTGGACTGGGCACTTCCCTTAACACCTTGATTTCGTTGAACGTGATCTACCGGCAGCCCTGTATCCTCATCGTGTCATGGCGCGGCCAAGGCGGCAAGGACGCCCCCGAGCATCTGGTCATGGGCGAAGTCATGCCGCAGTTTCTTGACACGATGAAGATTCCTCACCGCACATTGACTGAAGAAACTGCGAGTGAAGACTTTAAATGGGTGGCAGAAACGTTTATGAAACAACGGATTCCGCTGGCGCTGTTCATCACCAAAGGGGTCGTGAAGGGCTTGCACCCATGAGGCCGGAGCAGGGGACATTGATCAGCCGCGCCCAGGCGATGGCCGCGCTGCTCGAGTTGCTGACCGATCAGCCAGTGATCGTCTGCAACGGGTTTCCGTCGCGTGAGGTTCAGAAAATTGCCGATCGGCCGACGCATTTTTATATGATCGGATCGATGGGCAATGCCCCTGCCATTGCTCTGGGCGTGGCGCTCGCCAAGCCGCACAAACAAGTGGTCACCTTTGACGGCGACGGCAACGTCCTGATGGGGATGGGGACGCTGGCG
>Ga0207662_10000947_pt1 | contig 13475 bp, 9 predicted proteins | sample KBSS33LmetaG_FD_184338 | JGI IMG/M metagenome (GOLD analysis project Ga0207662, IMG submission 184338) | Switchgrass rhizosphere microbial communities from Kellogg Biological Station, Michigan, USA - KBS S3-3L metaG (SPAdes) (version 2) | ecosystem: Host-associated > Plants > Roots > Rhizosphere... | reverse complement strand
CGCGCGAGTGGACGTCGCGCGACTCGAGCCACGGATGCAGCACCTTCAGCGCACAGTCGCGCTCGAGGCTCGGCGTCGGATACGTGTAGTCGCGCTCGATGAGGAACGCGTCCACGATGTCCTTCCGGTCGCTCTCGCTCAGAAGCTTGGTGTTGATCATCCCCTGGATCGTGTCCTCGACGATGGTGTCGCGGTTGACCGGCTTGAACTCGGAGTGCGACACCTCGGCGAGCAGGGAGTAGTAGCGCGACGCGTCCGGGACGACCTCGGGCGAATAGTTCGAGAGGTAGGTGACCCGATAGAACGGCGAGCTCTCCTCGGGGAAATACATCCAGCACTTCTTCGACGGCACGGGCTGCTCGACACCGACGCCGACGATGTAGCTCCCCGAGTGCCGCAGCCGGCCCGCCTGGCACTTCACCTCGCTCGGCACTTCGCCCTCCATCGACTTCACGAGGAGATCCACCGGCGTCGTGTTGAGCAGGATGTCGTACGACTCCCGTGCCCCGTCCTTCAGCACGACCTGCTTGTGCTCGACGTCCACCGACGCGACGCCGGTGCACAGCCGCAGATTCTCCTGCACGTACGGACGCATCCGGTCGAACAGGCCGCCGGTGCCGCCGTGGCGCGGGTACTTGAACGTGGAGTTCGGGCCCCATCCCGCGTCGTCGCGGTCGAGCACGACGTTGCCGAGCACGCGCGCGATGTCCACCACCGACACGCGCTCACCGATCCACTCCTTGTTCATCATCTTCGGCGGATGCGCCCACACCTTGAAGTTGTAGGGCATCATGAAGTACTTCGCGATTCCCTTCCCGAAGACGCCGTAGATCAGCTCCTCGAAGTTCGCGAACCGCGTGAGATCGAGCTCCTGCTTCTGTGCCTCGATCACGCCCATGAGGCACTCGTAGACGATCTCCTTCGGCAGGTACTTGATGTTGTTCTGGAAGGGATACGGCAGGAAGCGATCGCACATCCACACCCAGCTCTCGCGCAGCAGGAGCTGGTACTCGTCGCCGAGGAGCTTGTCGAACAGCCTGTCGAAATACTCGTAGTGCGAGAACAGGACGTGTCCGCCGATGTCGTAGATGAAGCCGTTCGGGCTCGTCTCGCTCGCGGCCAGGCCGCCCACCTTCTCGCGCTGCTCGAGCATGAGGAAGTTGCGGTAGCCCAGCTCGCGCAGGCGATAGCCGGCCGCGAGGCCGGTCGGGCCGGCGCCGATGATGACGATGCGCGGCTGGTCGCCGCCGGTGGCGGACGTCGCGTTCCGTGCGGTGGTGCGGATCTGCTCCATGTGCTTCAGCGAGGTTCGGTGTGACGTGCCGTCGTTCAGTCGAGCGCCGCGTCCTGGCCCGACATCACCAGGTCGTCGTCGCGCAGCAGCCGTAGCCAGGGCCGGTCGTGCAGGTACGCCGCGAGCGCGGCCTCCAGCGGTGGCATGATCCGTCCGCGTTCGCTCGCCAGTGGCACGGCGCGCGGCCGGCGCGACGCGAGTCCGAGCTCGGTGTGCGGTCGCCCGCGCACGAGCGTCTCGTCCAGGTCGGCGCCGCGGGCCGCGGCGCGCGCGAGCTCGGCCCAGCTGGTCTCCCCCGCGTTCGCGAGGTGCCAGATGCCCCGCTCCCCGTCGATCAGCAGGTCGAGCGTCGCGTGCACGAGGTCGGGCACGAACGTCGGAGAGACGACGAGGTCGTCCGCCGCGTCGACCGGGATGCCCATCGCGAGCGACGCGAGCGTTCGCGTGATGAAGTTCCACTCGTCCCACGGCCCGAAGAAGGCCGCGGTGCGCACCACGAGCGCGCCCGGATGCGACGCCAGCACGCGCGCCTCGCACTCGGCCTTGCTCCGCCCGTACACGCCGAGTGGCGCGACGGGGTCCGACTCCACGTAAGGCCCATCCTTCTCGCCGTCGAACACGAGGTCCGACGAGAACGCGACGAGCGGGATCCCCACCGCCGCGCACACGCGCGCCAGCGTTTCGGCGCCGACCGCGTTGAGCCGGTGGCAGGACTCGGCGTCGCTCTCGGCGTCGTCGACGCGCACGTAGCCCGCGGCGTTGACCACCGCCCACGCGCCGCTCTCCCGCACCGCACGCTCCACCGCGAGGCGATCGGTGACGTCCAGCTCGTGGCGCGTGCGTGTCCGATACGCCAGGCCGCGCGCACCGCACAGCCGCGCGAACGCGCTGCCCAGCGTCCCCGATGCACCGGTGATGAGGATCGGCCGGCCGGGCGGCGAGTCGGGCTCCTCGCGAAGCTCCGGCAGGTCGTCGTGCTCGGGGTAGAGCAGACGGTCGGCGCAGCGCCACCAGCCGGGGGCGCCGAGCGCCGGATGACGGTACGTCCCCGTGGCTGCGAGCGAACGTACCATGCGCGCGAGCGCCGTGGCGCGCGGCCGTGGCGCGCGCACGTCGAACAGCCCGGGCTCGTAGTGGCCCTCGAGCCGCGTCGCGAGCGACGTCCAGTCCCGCGTGCCGAGCACCGCCCACGCCGTCACGGCGCGAACGTCGGCACCTTCCGCACGAGCGTCGTGCGCCGCGTCCCACACCTCGGCGAGCCAGCGAAGCTGCTGCTCGCGCGTGCACCCGAGGTGCGCCTCGGTCACGGCGATCGGCAGCCCGTACCGCTCCCACGCCTCGAGCAGGAGCGCGCGCGGGCCGGCCACGCCGTGCTGCAGCACGCGCACCGCTTCCACGTCGGCGTATCGGTGCCGGTGGTTTCCTCCGTGCGTGTGCGGCGGATAGCGCTCCAGCCGCTCGTCGAGGAACCGCTCGCTCGTCACGTAGTGGTTGATGCCGACCACGTCCGGCGGGCATCCGTCGCCGACGGCGCGGGCGATCTCGTCGGCTGTGAGCCCGCACCAGCGCGCGTACCGGTACATGTCGTGGCCCGGCCGTACGCGCCCCATGAGCAGATCGAAGCTCAGCCAGCGGCGCTCGTTCTCGAACTCGGCCTGGTAGCGGAGCGCGCGCGTGGCGTGGGTGCGGCCGAGGTCCTCGGTCTGCACGAGCTGGGCGTCCGGCCGTACCGCGCGGATCGCCGTCATCGCGAGTCGCGTCGCCCGCACCTGGTTGAGCGTCGCGCGCAGGAACGCCGCGTCGTCGCGCACGTGCGGGTACCACGCGCCGTACAGCGCGCTGAACCGCGCCGTGGTGAGCGGCTCGTTCACCGGCGTGTAGCGCCGCACCCACGGATAGCGTTCGGCGACGGTACGCGCGAACGCCGCCAACCCCTCGGCGAAGCCGTCGTCGAGGAGGCTCGTGCCGAACGGGCCGCTGCCGTGGTGCACGAGGCCGACGATCGGCTCGATGCCGAGCGAGTGGAGTCGCGTCATCGCCGCATCCGGCCAGGCGAACGGCGCGCCCGAGGCACACCGCCGCTCGACGTGCTCCCAGAGGATCGGATAGCGGATCGTGCGCACTCCGAGCTCGGCGAGCCGATCGAGATCGTCGAGCCGGCCGTAGTGACCGGTGAGGGCGAGCTGGTCGTGCTGCGCGTCTCCGACCCGGTTGAGCGTGCACTCGAAGCCCGCCCACAGCTCCAGCGGCGCGCCGGGACTCGCGCCCGCCATCATCGGGGACGCGGCACGCGGAACGTCAGGACGCACTCAGTCGCCAGTCTCCTCGCCCGCGCCGGCCAGGGCGGGACGAGTGCGAACCGCGGGGCGCGACTCCGTGCGTACCCGGTCTGCGGCCGAACGCTCGGTGCGCAGCGCGCGCGTCATGACGGCATCGCGGATGATGCGCTCCATGCGCGACACGATGCTCTCCCACGAGTTGGCGCGTGCCTGCTCCAGCCCACGCGCGATCAGCTCGGCGTTCGGCCGCTCGATCGCGGCGCTGACCGCGGCGACGAACTCCGCCGGGGAATCCGCCACGGCGACGACCGGCGTGAAGTTGTGCACCACGTCGGAGATCGCCGTCGACACGATCGGCTTCCCCGCCGCCATGTACTCGAGCGTCTTCGTCGGGTTGATGTACTCCGTCGCCTCGTTCAGGGCGAAGGGCATGAGGCACACGTCGAACCCTTTCACGTGCGCCGGCAGCTCCGCGTACTGGCGCTGCCCCAGCCAGTGGATGTTCGCGGCCTGCGGCAGCTCCGCGGGGTCCACCTTCACGACCGGACCAACCATCACCAGCGCAGTGTCGGCGAGCGACGTGGCCAGGGTGCGCAGCAGATCGTAGTCGATGCGCTCGTCGATCACGCCGTAGTAGCCGATGACAGGCCGCTCGAGCGACGCGATCTCGCGCGGCACGTCGAGGTCGGCCGAGCGCGCGGTGGCGAAGTGTGCCACGTCCACGCCGCAGCCGAAGAAGTGAACGTTCTGATGGTACTTCGCCTTCGACTGCGAGAGCTTGTAGCCGCCGGCGAACACCACGTCGGCCTGCGCCATGAGATAGCGCTCGCGATCCACCAGCGCCGCCGGGGCGAAGCGGAACTGCGAGAGCTCGTCCATGCAGTCGTAGACGACGGCGCGCTCGTCGAATGCGCCGATCATCGCCGGCGCCGGCATCGGCGTGTAGAACCACTGGATCGGCCGCGCGAACAGGCCGCCGAGGGCGCCGTCGGGGGCGAGCTGCTGGCGCAGCGACTCGCGGATCACGGCGATCGATGCGTCGTACTCGCCACGGAGCGCGCCGGGGAGCATCGGGACCACGCGGTGCACGCGCTCCATCGGTTGCGAGAGGCCAAGGTGCGCTTCGCCGACGTCGTCCAGATAGATCGGCTCTTCTACGAACAGCACGTGGCTTCGTTTGGCGAAACGCGACAGGAGCTGCTGTGGGCGTTGCCACACGAAATCCCAGCGCAGGTGGCTGTGGACGATGATGGGCGCGTCCGCGCTCACCGCGGGCTTGGTAGCAAGCGGGCTCGGCAAAGTTCGATGTGTTGAATGGTCCAGCTGCGCAGCCAGCGCGACGGCGCGTGGGGCGCGCGTGCTATCGGGCAAACCGCGTGCCTCTGTCGAGGCATCTGTTTGCACGAGTAGTGCAACGCGACGCCGACGGGCACGATGGCGGTATGGTGTCGTACATAGGCGCGACGCGCATTGCAATTCGCGATGCGCTGAAAACGGAACGGCCTCGGGTCGCTATTACATCCCGAGGCCGTCGCACCGTGCGCACTGCGCATCGCGCACCGCGCGACTCAACCCATTCGCTCCGCGCGCTGCGCCTCGGCGGCTGCGATGTCGGCGCCCGAATCGAGGATCTCGCGCCACTCGGCGATGATCTCCCGGTAGCGCACGCCCACCGGACGGATGCGGCGGCGCAGATCGTACATCCCCACCGCGTGCAGGTCGTTGCGCTCGACGCGCAAGGCGTGCTGCCAGTCTATCTGATCCGTGAGCGAGTACCAGGTGAATCCCGTCACCGGGATGCCCGACGCGCGCATCGCGAGGATGTCCGACCACTGATGGTCCAGCCACTCCACCGCGAGATGGCTCACGCGGTTCGTCTCGCAGTGGAAGATCGGCACGCGGTACCGCTCGTAGTACTGCGTCGCCAACCGGCGGAAGCCCATCGCCATCGAGTGCGTCACCGTGCAGCGCCCGGTCGACGACACGCGATGCTCGCAGGTGGGATAGTAGTCGACGCCGAGCCAGCGCTGCCCGACGGCGCGCTGCTCCCGGAAGAAGCTCAGGTCATTCGACGTGACGCCATGGTCGTTGAGGAAGCGCGCCATGCCGGGCGCGAGCTCACGCCCCATCGTGAGGTCGAGCGACAGGTGCTTCAGGCCATTCAACCGATCGGCCTCGCGGTACGCATCGCGTCCGCCGGCGTGGAAGTGCTCGATCGACTCGCCCTGGACGATGATCGCGTCGGGGCGCTCGGACAGGATCGCCTCGACCGCCAGCTCGTGCGCCATGCACAGGTTGCGGATCGCGCGCACGAACGCCCCTTCGCTCTTCTCGCACTCGTTCCACCAGCCCTTGAGCGCGGAGAAGTTGGCGGCGATGAAGATCTCGTTCACCGGCGTGAAGTGCCGGATCCACGGATACCGCTGCGCGAAGGCGCGCGCGTACTCGGCGAAGAGCACGGGGAACGCCGGGTCCTGGAACCCCCCCAGCCACGACGGGACGCCGAAGTGACAGAGGTCGGCGATGACGGTGATCTCGAGATCGCGCAGCCGGTGCATCTGGGAGTCGCAGATCTCCCAATCGTAGGCGTTCGGCGCGGTGTGCACGCGGTAGTAGGGAGGGCCGTAGCGCAGCGCGTTCAACCCGGACTCGCGCACGAGCGCGAAGTCCTCTTCCCAGCGGGCGTAGTGCCCGCACTTGTCCATCTGATCTATGCGCACACCGCCAGCGATCGTTGGATAGCTGTTCTCGACGCCGGTGGCGAAGAGGAAGGGTGACGACGACATCGTTGTGAGGGAAGCGACGAACCTGAAGATCTCGCGCGGAGGCGGGACGTCGTCCGAAGAGGCGACGTGGCTGCGCGGACGTCACGCCTCGTGCGTGACTGAGTTGCAGTTAGACGAATGATGCGGCGTCAGGCCACAGGGGACATTGGACGAGAGAGCACTACTCTCGACGTGCCGGACGCACCGTGCCGTGGCAGATCCAGCTCCTCGGTGGGCGGGAAGCCATCCCTCTCGGTTCGACGAATGCCGTACCCCGTTCGTTAACCCTCGATCCGGGCGCCGGAGGCGGCCGTCGACAGCCAGAGCCTGGGCACGAGCGCGAACCGCGTCTCGTACTCCCGGGCCAGCACCGGGCCCGCTTCGAGCAATGCGTCCTCGTCTCCGACCACGATGGCGCACCCGCCCCAGCCAGCGCCCGTCAGCCGCGCCCCCAGCACCCCCGGGAAGGTGATCGAGCGCTCCACGACCCAATCGAGCTCGGGTCGCGAGCAGTCGTACAGATCGCGCAGGGACTCGTGCGAACCGACCAGCAGCTCTCGCGAGATGCGATTTCCGGCGCGCAGCGCCGCGACAGCATCGCGCACGCGTCGCGTCTCTCGCGATACGTGCAGCGCTCGGCCGTCGAGTGGCGATGGAAGACGTGCCTCGAGTACCTGCTCGGGCTCGGCGGCTGCGAGCGACGGCAGATCGGGCCACCGGAGGCGCAGCAGACGGAGCGCCTCGTCGCATTCGGTGCGTCGCTCGTTGTAGTGCGACGTCCGGAGCGACCGCGGGATCGCCGTGTCGAAGATCAGCAGCGCGTCCCCGAACGGGGCGAAGTCGTAGCGGGCCGTGTCGCACTCGAGGTGCAGGGCCTCACCGGCTCGGCAGAGTGCGCTGGCGAACTGGTCCATGATTCCGCAGCCGACACCGACGAACCCGGTCTCGGCGCGCCACGCCGTCATCGCCGCTTCCTGCAGCTCGAGTCGCCGGTCCAGCACCCCCGCCACGGCGAGCGCGGTAGCGACCTCGAGAGCGGCCGACGAGCTCAGGCCGGCTCCCGCCGGAACGTCGCTCGCCACGGCGAGATCGAGCGATTCCGAGCGCCCCGACGACTGGAGCAGCGGGGCGGCCACGCCGGTCAGATAGTCCCACCACTCGCCGCTGCGCTTCGCCGAGGTCAGTGGCGCCGAGCCCGTCACCGGATTGTTCGCCGACGCGGCGCGCAGCATCGGCGCGGAGCCGGGCTCGGTCGGCCGCCGGCCGGCCGCGACCCAGGTGCGGCGCGTGATGGCGATCGGGAGCACCTCACCGCCGTTGTAGTCGGTGTGCTCGCCGATGAGGTTCACGCGTCCGGGGGCCGAGGCCACGCGGTCGGGCTCGCGCCCGAAGCGGTCGACGAACAGCGCACGGACGCTTCCGGCGTCCTGGGAAGTGGCGGAGGACGTCATCGCCATCGTCGATCGTGTGCGCTTTTGAAGGGGGGCCGGCTACTTCGAGTAGCTCAGCAGGGTGGCCGTCTTCGTGTTGAGGTTGATCGCCGTCCCGGTGTACGTCCCCGTGTACTGCGTGCTGTTGCCGTTGTCGAACAGCGTCAGGTCGTTCCCCTGCGCGACCCACCAGCCGTTCAGCTTCAGGGTGTCACCGTTCGCGCTCCCTCCCGCCTTGTAGAGCACGACCGACACCTGGGACCACGTCGAATCGCTGATCACGATTTGCCCGGACAGGAGCGACGAGTCCGCGAAGGCAACCGGCAACGCCTTGTTGTCCACCGTCTTGAGCACCCACGTCCCGTTGAGGTTGAGCCCATTGGGGCCCGTGCCCGAATCCGAACCGCAGGCGAGCGTGAGCAGGGCGAGGCCGAGGAGCAGTACGCGCATTCGTCGAAGTCTCCGAGGTGTCGAGCCCGAACCTTGAGCCACGCGAGTTCGCCTCGCAAGTGACGGAAGACGTGGCGCGGCTCGGGCGGGCTCGTCTTCTATAGTAACCGTGCGTCGGAGCGGCGGCCCCGGCCAGTGGACTTCGGGGGTGGAGCTCTGTGCAACGGCACCGGCCGTGGCCCTGCGCTTGTTCGGGCCGATGTCGCTAACTTGCGATGCGCCGTTTTGTGTACACCGACCGATCCGACGAACCTACCGTGCCACCGACTCAGTCCGACACGCTCCGGAACCTCCCGCCCTACGTCTTCGCCGAGCTCGACCGTCTGAAGGCGGACGCCCGAGCTCGTGGCGCGACGCTCGTCGATCTCGGCATCGGCAGCCCGAACCTCCCCGTCGCTCCGGGGATCATTCGGGCCATGGCCGCCGCCGGCGAGGAGCCGACGTCGGGCGCGTATCCGCCGTTCCGGGCCACGCCGGGCTACTTCGACGCGATCGCCGACTTCATGCACGCCCGCTTCGGCGCGACGATCGAGCCGGAGGTGGAGGCGCTCGCGCTGAGCGGCGCGAAGGAAGGGATCGCCCAGCTCATCTTCGCCCTCTGCAATCCGGGCGACGTGGTGCTCGTGCCGGAGATCTTCTATCCGGTGTTCGCCCGCGCGCCGCTGCTCACCGGCGCCGAGGTACGCTGGGTGCCGATGCGCGCCGAGAACGACTTCGTGCTCGATCTGGACGCGATCTCGGCGGCCGACCGCAAGCGCGCCAAGATCCTGATCGCCAACTATCCGAACAATCCCACCGGCGCGCGCGTCGAGATCGACTTCCACGAGCGCGCGGTGGAGTTCTGCCGGCAGAACGATCTGCTCTACGTGAGCGACATGGCGTACAGCGAGCTGACCTTCGGCGGCCGCCCCGCGCCGAGCGCGCTCGAGGCCGACCCGGACCGCGAGGTCACGGTCGAGTTCCACTCGTGCTCGAAGACGTTCAGCATGGCGGGGATGCGCATCGGCTTCGTCGTCGGCAACCGCGACGCGGTCGAGGCGCTGGCAGCCTATCGCACCAACGTCGGCTACGGCACGCCGACGGTGATGCAGGCCGCGGCGACGTACGCGCTCAACCACTACGCCGAGCTGGTGCCGGCGACGGTGGCCGAGTACCGCGCGCGCCGCGACGCGATGATGTCCGCCTTCCACACCGCGGGCTGGAACGCCGCTCCGCCGCCGGCGTCGATGTACCTCTGGCTGCCGATCCCCGAGGGCACCGACGACTGGGAGTGGGTGCGCACGCTGATCGACGAGGACGGCATCGTCGTCACGCCGGGCATGGCGTTCGGCGAGGGCGGGAAGGGGTACTTCCGGGTCTCGCTCGTGCGCGACCGGGATACGCTGGCGCGCGCCGCGACGGTGATCGGAGCGCGGAGAGAGGCGATGCTGCAGCGGGCGTAGCCCGCGCGCGATGCGCACTGCGCATCGCGCACTGCGCACCTCAAGGTACCACCGCTACCCCCCACGGCCTCGTCCCCACCTTCACCGACTGCGTCACGCGCATCGCGCCCGTATCCACGACCGACATGTCGTCGGTGAGGCCGTTGGCGGTGTAGGCGAAGCGGCCGTCGGGGGAGAGCGCGACGCCCCACGGCCGACGGCCGATCGGCACGCGCTTCACCTCACGCAGCGTCGTCGCGTCGAGCTTCACCAGCGCGTGGCCGGCGCCGAGGGCGACGTACACCCACCGCGCGTCGGGGGAGACGGCGACGCCGACGGGCTTCTCCTCGCCGGTGCCGACGCGCATGCGCGCCAGCACGCGATGCCGCCGCGCGTCGATCCGCGCCACGCTGCCCCCCACCTCGCTCGTCGACCAGGCGAACCGGCCGTCGGGAGAGAACGCGACCGACCGAGGCCGCGCGTCGACGAGGAAGGTCGCGACGACCTTCTCGGTGCGCATGTCGATCACCGAGATCGTGTTGCTCGTCTCCGCGGTCACGTACACCCAGCGGCCGTCGGGCGAGACGGTGACGCCTTCCGGCTCCGTGCCGACGACGAGCGACGTGATGACTTTGCCGCTCGCCGGATCGATGATCGACGCGTTGCCCGCGTCCTCGTTCGCCGCGACCATGCGCCGTCCGTCGGGCGTGATGGCGAACTGCTCGGGATCGGTGCCGGCCGAGAGCCGCCGCAGCACGCGGTGCGTCGTGAGATCGACCTCGGCGATCGCGTCGTTCGGGCCGGGCGTCTGCGGCCGGTCGTCGCTCAGCGCGACGTAGGCGTGCTTGCCGTCGCGCGAGATGCGCACACCTCGCGCGCGGCCGGGCACGGGGATCGTCGCGATGGTCTGGAGCGTCGCGCCGTTCAGGACGGTCAGATCGTGCGATCGTTCGTTGGAGACGACGATCATCCGCGGCGTTCCCGCGACGGCGCGCGACTGGGCACGAGCCGGCATGGGCGCGCCGACGAACAAGAGGGCGATGCCGAGAGCGACACGGGGCGCGATCGCCGCTCTCGTCGTACGGTAGTGCATCATGAGCCGAGCGGGGCGCAAGAGCTGCGCCCGCCACCGATGGCCGCCCCAACCGTTGGAATGTTTGATGCGCTCTCGCCGAGCGATGCGCTTCACCTCGACACGATGGCTGATCACCGCGGCGCTCGCCGCGCTCGTGCTGCACGCACCGACGCCGGGCGCGGCCCAGTCGGCGACTCCCGCGCATGTGCTGCGCGTCTGCGCGGACCCGAACAACCTGCCGTACTCCAACGAGCGGCAGGAAGGGTTCGAGAACCGCATCGCCGAGCTGGTCGCGCGGGAGATGAAGGCCGAGCTGCGCTACGTGTGGTGGGCGCAGCGGCGCGGCTACATCCGCAACTCGCTGCGCGCCGGCCTGTGCGACCTGTTCATCGGCATGCCGACGGGGCTCGACATGGTGCTCGTCACGCGGCCGTACTACCGCTCCACGTACGCGTTCGTGACGAAGCGCAGCGGTCCGCACATCGCGTCGTTCGATGATCCGAAGCTCAAGCGGCTGCGCATCGGCGTGCAGATCATCGGCGACGACTTCGCCAACGCGCCCCCGGCCGAGGCGCTCGCGCACCGTGGCATCGTGCGCAACGTGCGCGGCTACACGGTGCTCGGCAATTACCGCGAGCCCAATCCGCCGAGCCGGATCGTGCGCGCCGTCGCGAACGGGGAAGTGGACGTCGCCGTCGTGTGGGGTCCCGTCGCCGGATACTTCGCCCGGAAGTCCACCGTGCCGCTCCGTGTCGTGCCCGTCTCACCCGAGGTGGACGTGCCGTATCTCCCCTTCGTGTTCGACATCGCGATGGGAGTGCGGCACGGCGAGACGGCGCTGCGCGATTCGCTCGACGCGGTGATCGCGCGCCGCCAGCGCGACATCGACCGCATCCTCGCCGATTACGGCGTGCCGCGCGCCGACACGCCGGCGATGGTGGGTACGGGCCAGTCCGGCGGGGCTCGCAGCGCCGGCAGTACGACCGGCACGAGCGCGACGAGATAGGCGAGGCTCGCCGGGATCCACATGATGAGCCCCGCGAGCTGCTGATCCTCGAGCGGTGTCAGGCCCCACGCCGCCGTGGTGGCGTAGTGTCCGATGTACCACGGGTGCCGCGCGAAGGTGATCGCCGCGCCGAGCACGGTGCATTGCAGGCCGGCGGCGAAGAGATAGAGCACGACGACGCCGAAGCGGAACCGGCTGCGCCCTCGCTCGAGGATCGGATACCAGAACACGAGCGCGGTGAGGAAGAACGCCGCATGCTCCGCGACGTGGATGCGTTCGTCGCGCAGTGCCGCGCCGTACAGAGTCGGCAAGTGCCACAACCAGAGCGTGGCGACGTGCAGCGTCCAGGCGACGAGCGGCAGCCGCAGCGCGTGCCAGATGGCCGGCAGCGCGCGCGCGCCTCGCCACCAGGCCGTGATGCGCCGGCGCGCCGGCACGTCGAGCGCCCAGAGGGTGGCGAGGCCCGGATCGCCCGCGACGAGCAGCGGTGCGGCGACGACGACGAGCAGCATGTGCTGCGTCATGTGCACGGCGAACAGCGCCGTCGCCACCGCGTCGATCGGCGAGAGCAGCGCGAGCGCCAGTGCGAGCGTGCCTCCGGCGAAGCACGCGACCCGCCAGTAGGCGATGCCGCGCCCCGGGCTGGCCGCGTCCCAGAGCCGGCGCACGCCGCGCGCGTACCACCACGTGCCGAGCGCGAGCCCGACGATCACGGCGGGCGCGAACGTCCAGGACGACCAGAGGTCGTGCGGCTCCGGCGCGCGCCCCGCGTGCGCCCAGACGACGCGCGAAGGCGCCGCGAGCGCAAGACACACGAGGAGCGCGCGCCGCGGAAATCGAAGTGGCACTACGAACATCGAAGGCAAACAAAATGCCGCGGCGCACCGATGCCGCCGTCGCCCGATCCTCCTGCGGCGCCACGCCTTGCGTCCGCTGATATACGCTACGGATCGAACGATGTGCACATGAACTTTTTGTGAGACCAAGTCCGCGGCGCGCGCGCGTGCCGGTACGGTTTTCGCGCCATCGAATAGCGGAAACCTTCCATTGCACGAGGTCGAGTCATGGCGCGATGCAGGCCGGAAGTGAGCCGCCGTTGCGTATCGGGGCTCATCTCCGCGGTGAGAATGCACGTCACTCTCACGCTCGGCGCGGCGCTCGCGCTCTCGCAGGGGTGCACGCGCGAGCAGACGCCCGAGCGTGCGCACGATCCGGCAATGCCGGTGGCACCCGCGATGGCCGGCCCGCGCGCGAGCGTCACGCTCGACGCCGAGGACGGGCAGTGGACGATGCCCGCCAAGAGCTACAACGCGGCGCGCTACAGCCAGCTCGGTCAGATCACCGCCGACAACGTCAAGACGCTGCATCCCGCGTGGACCTTCTCGACGAGCGTGCTGCGCGGCCACGAGGAGCCGCCGATCGTCGTGAACAACACGATGTACGTGCTCACGCCGTACCCGAACATCCTATATGCACTCGATCTGACTCTGCCTGGCGCGCCGAAGAAGTGGCAGTACGAGCCGAAGCCCGAGTCGGCCGCGCAGGGCGTCGCGTGCTGCGACGTCGTGAACCGCGGACCCGCATACGCCGACGGCAGGATCGTGTTCAACACGCTCGACAACCATGTCGTCGCCGTCGACGCGGCGACGGGGAAGGAGCTCTGGAAGACGAAGGTCGGCGACATCAACACGGGCGAGACGATGACGATGGCTCCCCTCGTCGTGAAGGGGAAAGTCCTCGTCGGCAACTCCGGCG
>Ga0207662_10000946_pt1 | contig 13475 bp, 14 predicted proteins | sample KBSS33LmetaG_FD_184338 | JGI IMG/M metagenome (GOLD analysis project Ga0207662, IMG submission 184338) | Switchgrass rhizosphere microbial communities from Kellogg Biological Station, Michigan, USA - KBS S3-3L metaG (SPAdes) (version 2) | ecosystem: Host-associated > Plants > Roots >... | reverse complement strand
AGCAGCAGTGTTGACCGCGAGCTTGTTGCCCTTGGTCAATTCCTTCATCGGCATGGCGCAAAGTTGGACACCCTCTGCCGCTTCCCCGGGCGTTACCTTCTCTTTGTCGTAAACGGCGCACGCGCCGCTCTTCAACAGATGCAGGTGCCGATCCATGGTGTCTTGATTGAGCGGAATGAAGACGTCGATTTTATCACCCATATTGCGGATCGGTCCGTCACCGGCGCGGATTGTCAGGAAAGTGTGGCCCCCGCGGATGATCGACTGGTAAGCGTTGTAGGCGTTGAGATGCAGTCCGCGCCGCGCAAGGATAAGAGCGAGAATGTTCCCAGTGGAAGCGATCCCCTGGCCGTTCTCACCGCCAATGCCGACTGCGAAATCAATTTTGTTCATTACGCCGGAACCGGTTTTTGCAGTTCGGCGCGTAAAGTTGCTGTGCCGGACGTTAATTAGCAAGCGCAGGATAGTTGAGAGCGTAAAGCTCCGTGGGAGCCACGCTCCTTTACGGAGTTGAGTGTTGAGATTTGAGAGAGGCGGCGGTTGAGCTGAGCTGTACGAAGAAGATCAATCCTTTTTGGTGGTTCGATTCCGAGGCGGAGGAGGTGGCGAAATTCTACGTGGGCATTTTTAAGAATTCGAAGATCGGGAACATGCGTCGCTCCGACAAGCTCGGAAAATTAAACGAGAACGAGTTGGTGATCTGGAAGTCGGGCGATGCCAGCCGGTGACGGCGTTTCGAGGCGCCGCCTCATTCGCCAGCCGTTACCGCTAAAAAAACATTGACGACAAACCAAAGTCAGGTCTTCACTCGGCGCATGAAAACGAAAACATTTGGATTAACGCTAATGTTTTGCTTTTTGGCAGCGGCAGTGTGTTTTGCTGCCGATCCCCAGATAGGCACCTGGAAGCTGAACGAGGCGAAATCGCAGTTCGCGGTGGGAACAGGCAAGAACACCATGGTCGTCTATACGGACGCAGCGGGTGGCAAAGTGAAAATCACGACCGATGGCATCGACGCGCATGGCAAAGCCACGCACAGCGAATGGACCGGTAAATTCGACGGAAAGGGTTATCCCGTCACTGGCGACCCGACTTCAGACATGCGCTCTTACACAAAGCTCGATGACCGGACCATGGATTTCACCGTCAAGAAAGGTGGAAAGACTACGGTCACTGGTCGCATTGTTGTGGCCGGCAATGGCAAAAGCCGCACCGTTACTACGAGTGGAACAACCACAGCTGCGGCGTCGAATCGCCGCGCCTGGCAGAGAGGCGATTTTCTCGCCCAGCCGAAGGCCAAGACGTATCAGAACACCGCAGTCTTCGACAAGCAGTAAGGGGACGTGATCCCGTCAGCCGCTGGTTTTTGCTTGCGCGACGTAACGCTTAACCTCTTGAATGTCCGCGCCGACAACGGTGCCAACGAGGCGCCCGCCGCGATTGTAAATGTTAACCTGTGGAATGGAGCGGATGTTGTATTGCTTCGCCACCGCCGTTTTCCAATTCACGATGTTGATCTTGCGCAAAGCTATTTCCGGATCGGTTCTTGCCATCTGCTCCAGGCCTGGCGAGAGCTTTCTGCACGGGCCGCACCAGTCCGCATAAAAATCAACGACCGTCACGTTGCCGAGGGCGAGATGTTGGGTGATGTCCACCGTCGCGCCGTGAGAGATTACTTTGACCTGTTGGCCGCGACCAGTGACCAACGCGGCAGGTGCCGCTTCCTTTATCTGCGGATTTTTGGCTGGTTCTTGTCCGGTCCAATACCTGTTTTTTTCCTCGGCCAGCTTTCGTCGTAATTCCGCCTGCTGGCTCTGAAGCGCTAACTCACCAGCAGTTTGGTCAGCCGAGTATGCGGCAGCTTCTGCGGCATCGTAATGAAAACGATCCTGAACCTCTTTCGGCAACTCGGTAAAATAAACTTTCGAGATCCCCGATTTGCTGATGAGGACAATGCCGTCCGGTTCGACTCGGCTAACCTTGACGTTCTTGTATTCCTTCCCGTCAATCGCTTTGAAATCCTCAGCGAGGGCAACCGACGCGGAACACTGAATTAAGAAGGTGATTAGGCCCGCAACGAGAGAAAGCCGGCGTCCAGTCATCCTATAATTCTGAGTCAAACCGTCGCCAGAGCGAGCCGAAAGTGAGCGACGAGGCAGGGTTCAGGTCACTGCCACAGTTCGGCGGAAGCGAAAAAGAGCCACGCTAAAAAAGATTGCGCCGATTGCGGCGACGATCGCAAAGCTGCGCCAGACGATGTCGAACCCTGCGCCACGGTAGAGAATTGCCTGCGCGAAATTGACGAAGTGCGTCGAGGGAAAGATTTGAACGAGCATTTGCAAGGTGGGCGGCATACTATCGACCGGCGTGTTGCCACCGGAGAGGAGATTCATAGGCAGCGCCACCATCATAAAAAGCAACCCCAGTTGCGGCATCGAGCGCGCCACCGTGCCAAGCAGAATTCCGAGAGACGTAGCCGAAAACAAATAGACAACGGTGCCGAGCAGAAAAAGCGGAATCGATCCGGCGATCGGAACGTGCAACAGTGTCCTAACCACAAACCAAAGCGAGAGGGCGGTAGCAATGACGATGACCAAACTGTTCGCCCACACCTTTGAGACCATTATTTCACTCGGACGCAAAGGCATGGTCAGCAGATGATCGATGGTGCCGCGCTCGCGTTCACGAACTAGCGCACCGCCTGCGAGGATCACGGCCAGGAAGGTCACGTTGTTGATAATTTGCATTACACTGGTGAACCACGAACTGACGAGGTTCTGATTGAACTTGACGCGAGTCGCGAGCCGCGCGGCTGGAAGAGATTCCGCATTGCCCTTTTGGACGAACCCGGTGATCTCGTTCGAAACAATGTTCTGAATGTAGCCGGCGCCAATACCAGCCTGTTGCATAACGGTTGCGTCAATGTTGACCTGAAGCGACGGCCGCCGTCTGCGCATCACATCCCTCTCAAAGTTTGGCGGAACGTCCAACACGAAACTGGACCTGCCGCTATCCATCTCCGGATCGATCTCGTAAATAGAAATGACGCGGGGCTGTTGGAATGCAGGCGGGAAGAATGCGTTGCCAATGCGCTCAGCAAGTTGCGACCGATCTTCATCGACAATGGCGATCGAGGCGTTGGTAAGCTCGGTGCTCGTGCCTTTGGCTGGTCCATAAACGCCGAAGGAAAATGCGTAGATCACCAGCAGAAGCATGACTGTGTCGTGACGCAAACCGCGCAGTTCTTTGATGCCGAGATGGAAGACGTTTTGAAATCGTTTCACGTCAGGCCTCCTGTTTCTTGAGAAAAACCAGACTGAGCAAAATGAGCGCGGGAGTAAACGCGGCGAGGGCAAGATAATCGGGAACAAGATCAACAAAACCGAGTGCCTTGGTAAATGTGCCGACGCTGATCTTGAGGAAATAGGTTGTTGGAAACAATTTCCCCATTAACGCCGCGCCGCCGGTGAGCGACGAGACCGGCGTCATCATGCCGGAGAATTGCGTCGCGGGCATGGTCGTGGCGATAGCGGTGCCGAAGATCGCTGCGATCTGCGTTTTCGCGAAGGACGACATGAACAAACCAAGGGCGGTTGTGGCGAACACGTAAAGCACGGCGCCAAATGCCAGTGGCAGAAAACCGCCTTTGAGAGGTACTCGAAAAAGAAACACTGCCAACGCTGTAAGAATAAGAAAGTTAATCATGCCAATAGCAGCGTAGGGGAGTTGTTTTCCGAGCAGAAACTCTGTCCGCGTGGCCGGTGTGGCGTAGAGATTGGTAATCGATCCCACCTCTTTTTCCCCGACGACAGCGACCGCCATCAACACCGCGGGAATGAAAACGAGCAACAGCCCAATGGTCGATGGCACCATCGCGTAGATACTTTTGAAATCTTGATTGTATCGATAACGTACTACGATGGCCGCCAGCGGCGGACTCACAGCCGGTGAACCGGTTCGGCGAGCAAATTCCTTAAGCCACGATTCGTGCAGACGTTTCACGTAACCGCGCGCAGTTTCGGCCCGGAAAGGCATCGCGCCATCCAACCACGCCCCGATACGCGGGCTGCGTCCGCGTTTCACATCGCGCGCAAAGTTGGGCGGAATTTCAAGCGCGAGTTGTATTTCACCCCTCCGCATTCGTTGCTCGAGCTCGTCGTAATCGGCGATCGGGGCGTGCTCCCTGAAGTAGCGGGAACCCGAGATGTTCTCCCGGTAATCGCGGCTCAGGGTCGTGTCATCACGATCCAGAACGGCATAAGCGATGTGCTCTACGTCGAGGGTGATGCCGTAACCGAAGATCAGCATCAATAACACCGTCCCGAGAAGCGCAAACGCCAGGCGGATTGGGTCGCGGCGAATTTCGAGCATTTCACGCCGCGCATAAGCCAGCAGCCGACGCGGACTGAAACCGCCTCCCAGCGAAACCTTCGGCGCTGCCTGGGTCAGTGCGGGCGCAGGCGCTTCAGCCAACGCCGCTTCGGGCGCCACTTCTTCAAGACAGACGATGAACGCTTCTTCGAGCGAATTTTTGCCGCTCGACTTGATGAGCGCGGCCGGTGTGTCGCAGGCCAATACTTTGCCCCCGTGCATGAGCGAGATGCGATCGCAGCGTTCTGCTTCGTTCATGAAATGCGTCGAGATAAAAATGGTGACGCCTTTCTCGCGCGAGAGGTGGATCAGAAGCTCCCAGAATTGATCACGCGCCACCGGATCGACACCGGACGTGGGCTCGTCAAGGAGCAGCATCTCCGGTTCATGAATCACTGCGACAGCCAGCGACAGGCGTTGCCGAATGCCGAGTGGCACGGCCTCCGCCAGATCGTCGAGATAATCGCCGAGCCCGAATCGTTCGACCAATTCCGCGATGCGTTTTTCTATTTTTCCCGGCGGCACATGATAGAGCTGCGCGTGGAGCTCGAGGTTTTGCGTGAGCGTGAGCTCGGAATAAAGGGAAAAGTTTTGCGACATGAAACCGACACGATTGCGTGTCTCGAGGTCGTTCGCGTCGAGCTGTCGGCCAAACAGTTTCGCTGTACCTTCGGTCGCCGGCGTGAGGCCAGTGAGCATGCGCATTGTCGTAGTCTTGCCGCAGCCGTTCGATCCGAGGAAACCAAAGATCTCTCCGCGCTGGATACGAAAGCTCACGTGATCGACGGCGGTGAATTTGCCGAACCGTTTCGTTAGATCGACAGCTTCGATCGCAACCGTGTCGTCGGCCGCGACACGCGGCGGCACGACGACCGCGCGATGCCCCGCGCGTTGCGCTTCGGGCAGCAACGCAATGAACGCCTCCTCCAATCCATCCGTGCCGGTCGTGCTCTTGAGTTCAGCGGCGCTGCCGGTGGCGAGCACATCGCCCGAGTCCATTGCCACCAGCCAGTCGAAACCCTCGGCCTCCTCCATGTAGGCCGTGGCCACGACAACGCTCATGCCGGCGCGGCGCGCCCGGATGCGATCGATCAGTTCCCAGAACTGCCGCCTCGAGAGCGGATCCACCCCGGTCGTCGGTTCATCGAGAATGAGCAGATCGGGATCGTGAATGAGCGAGCAACACAACCCCAGCTTCTGCTTCATGCCGCCGGAAAGTTTTCCCGCCGGCCGACCTGCGAAGGGCGCGAGGCCAGTACTCACCAGCAATTCCTCGATCCGCCCCGCGCGTTCCTTTTGCGATTGGCCAAACAGCCTGCCGAAGAAATCGACGTTCTCGAAAACGGAAAGCGTTGGGTAAAGATTTTTTCCCAAACCCTGCGGCATGTAGGCGATGCGCGGACAAACCACCGTTCGATGGCTTGCTCGCGCCATATCGCCGCCGAGCACCTCCACCGTGCCTTGTTGAATCTTTCGGACGCCCGCGATGAGCGCGAGCAGCGTGGACTTCCCCACTCCGTCCGGGCCTACCAAACCGATCATGCAGCTCGATGGCAATTCGAGGTTCACGCCAGCCAAAGCCACCGTTTTCCCGTAGCGCTGAGTTAAACCGGCGACCCGTGCGACGGAGCCGGACAATTGTTGTCCGAGACTCAATGTACGTCTTCCGGCTTCAACGGTGGCAGACCTTTGTCAATTCGCGTCTTCAGCCAGTCGGGCCATTGCGCCCGCGCATCGAGCTTGACGTAGCCGACACCGGGCAAGCCGGTTTTCACGTACTCGGCAAACGGTTTGAGCCGCTCGGGATCAATGCGCACTTTGACCCGGAACATCAACTTCTCGCGCTCGCTCCGCGTCTCGACTTCTTTCGGGGTGAACTGTGCAGTCGGAGAAACAAACGAAACCTTTGCCGGAATGGGAAGATCAGGTTTGGCATCAAGAATGATTCGCGCATCGGCGCCCACTGCGAGCTTGCCTGCTTCGCTCGTCGGCAGAAAGAACGTCATGTAAACGTCCGAAACATCGAGGAGGGTGACGACGTTGCCGCCGGCTGGAATCACTTCGCCCGGTTCGACCAAGCGATATTCGACCCGCCCGTTGCGCGGGCTCTTGAGAATTGTATCCGCGATGTCTGCCTTCACCTTGTCGATCTTCGCAGCGGCCGATGCGATGGCTGCGTCCGCGCTCGCGACCTGCGCTTTCGCCGCCTCCAAGACTGCCTTCGCCGTTTGTTCTGACGCTTGATCTTTGTCGAGCTGATTCTGCTCCAGGCTCTTCTGTTGAAACAATTGTCGGCTCCGATTGAGGATTTTTCTCGCGAGGTCGAGTTCGTTCTCCCGCTGACCGACTACGGCGACGTTCACATTGCGATCTGTCTCCGCTTTTAGTTTGCCCGCCTCGGCCTCGAGCAACTGCGCTTGAAGCACTTCCGAATCCATGCGCGCGAACAACTGACCTTCCTTCACCATGTCACCCTCCTGCACCAACACCGCTTCGACCCGCCCCTGCTGCTTCGTGGCCACGTCCACTTCAGTCGCTTCGATCCGACCATTGCCGAAAGCGATGCCACGCGGAACTGCGGCTTCTTGCTTCTGTTTCCAAACGTACCAGCCGATACCGGCGGCCGCCACCACGGCGATCACGAGAAATATTGTTAAGCCCCGCTTTTTCATATTCGGCGTTTTACCCCATCGCCCTTGTCCGTAAAGGCCGGCTTTTGTTTCGGTTAATCGAACGCGAATCGTAAGGCGTCGGCCATCGCCTTGGCCAGTATTTAGTCTTGTGGCGACACTTAACCGTGGCGACCTGTTGAGATCAGCCTTATTTTTCCTGGACGCTCAAAAATAAGACTTAATAATTTTCTCAGTTTGTGGCAGAACATCAGATCGATGGATGCGAAGACGTTTTTTCGTGAACTTAAGCGCCGCAATGTTCACAAAGTTGCAGTCGTTTATGCAGTAATCGCATGGCTGCTGGTTGAAGCCACGTCACTTTTGCTTTTCGATAATGAAGAGCGGAGCTCCGCAATGACGGTGCTGGAGGTAATCGTGGTGCTCGGCTTTGTCGTGGCGCTGTATATTTCCTGGGCGTTCGAAGCAACCCCCGAAGGGATGAAGCGGACCAAAGATGTTCCTTTGGACGCCGTCCTTCCCACTTGGAGTCGGCGGAAGTTTACGGTCTTCATTGTTACAGTCGCCGCGCTTGCCGCGAGTCTGCTCGTCTTCGATGTCGTCCGGAGCCGATCAAAGGCTGCTTCGTCTCCACCAACTGTCGGGCCGTAATTCGCCAGCAGTGCCGCCCGTATCCTTTCCCAGAATTGGCGCTCCGCGCGGGCGGTCAAATACCTAGCGCGGACAAAAACCCGGTATATTGCGTCACAAACGCGACGAGTTGCGGATGCGACGCTTCAAACTTTTCCACGGATTGTTTCAGTTCGTGCGAAAGTCTCTTGGTCGGTTCCGGTTTTTCCTGGGCGCGAATCGTTTCCTGGGCCGAGGCTTCCACCAGACGGGCGATGCGCTGGGCATCCTCACGATGTGTCTCCGAAACTTTGGCGATTGTTGGCTTGAGCTTCGACAACAAGCCCAGCAACTCGGCTTTCTTGTCGGCCGGGATATTTTCGGCAGACTCGATAGCTGATTTGGTCTTTTCGATGTGCTCGTCAGTCATCTATGCACCGCCCGCCTGTCTCCCGCGATTTCGCCTTTAGATCGCCGCGCAGGCGATCCCGTATTACAGCGAGAGTTTTGTCGCGTTATAGAGCGCGATCAAGACAAAAACGAAACCTCCGGAGACGGCAAATCCGATAAAATATCCTGCAGGCTATATTGCTATGGAATCAAACGCCATCCGTTTATCAGAATTGAAAGTCGGAGCCATAGTCAACACCTCAAGCGGGAGCTGCGATTTGGAATCCGAGGAGAAGATGCTTAATACCCTTAAGGGTGCGGGCATTGCCGAGCCCAGGATTTGGTGTGGAAGGGCAGACCAAATGGCGCCGTTTTTTGCAGAAGCAGTCGGGCAGAAGCTGGACGTGCTTATCGTGCTTGGGGGCGACGGTACCATCCGAACCGCTGCAGAAGGATGCACCCAAGAAGGTCCGTATCTTATTCCGCTTCCCGGGGGAACGCTCAATATGCTCTCTCGGGCCTTGTATGGAGACCTGTCGTGGGAAGACACGCTCAAAAATATTCTCGCTGCTCCCTCAGTAAGAGCGCTTTCCGGAGGTCATGTTGCGGATAAGCAGTTTTTCATCGCCGCCATTGTGGGAGCGCCTTCGCTTTGGGCAGACGCCCGCGAGTCTATACGCGAAGGAGAGATTGTTGATGCCATCAAAAAGGGGGGCGTTGCTTTTCAAAACATGTTCGAAACGAAAGTCCAGTATCTCATTTCAGGGAAAATAAAGGGTGAGGCTGAAGCCGTTGCCCTTATCTGCCCACTCATATCGGAAGGAATGTCCGATTCGGAGCAAGCGCTTGAAGCCGCTGTCATTGATGTGGAAAGCGCTGCTGCAGTGATCGGGGTTGCCACCGCGGCCGCGTTTGGCAAATGGCGCGATGACAGAAATATACGCCTCACCAAAACAAAGCGGGTAACTGTTCAATCAAGCAAAGACATCCCTGCGATCCTCGATGGAGAACGAGTAAATCTAGGCAGGAGCGCCGAGATCGATTTTGTCTCGAGAGCAGTCAATGTTATCGTGGCTGCCAAGTAGGTGCCCGAAAAGCCTTTGATGCACGCCTGATCTCGGTAATTCCACCGATGTACCCCATCCCGGCCCCTACAGAATACAAAGCGCCCGGCGCACCGGGCGCTTTGTAAGATTGTAGTTACGGCGCTGTGCGCCGGTACTCCGTCCTCAGGACGGTGGCTACGATTACGGCTTGGTCGTTGTTGTCGTAGTTTCTGTCTTCTCGTAGTACGACAGCGGCTTCGCTAGCGTCACCTTGGTCACGACCATACGGTCGCCCTCTTTCGTATAGCTGTATGTCACCGGCATATCTGGCTTGAGCGCGCTCCACTCCACCGTGCGGCCTTCCGGGTCAACGAGGACGGTCTTCTTGGTGTAGTAATACTTCACCGGAGTCGTGCTCGATTCCGTGCGGAACGTGATGTAGTCCGAGCCCGGCGTGTAAGCCGTGATCGTGCCCGAGCCGCTAAGCGTACTCGTGCTCGTGGTGCTCTCGCTCACGCCCGTTGTGCCCGCCGTGGTTGTGGTTGTAGTTGAGGATTCCTGCGCGAAAGCTGTACTCAATGCGACCGCGCCGGCCGCGCCCGCGGCCAATAATTTCACTAATCTAGTTTGTTTCATATTTGTTCTTTTTGTCCTTTGCTTTGGTTAAACGGGTGTTCTCCGTCGTGCTTGTTTGCGACGTGTCCCATCCGGAGTTTATTCAACCCCACGCTCCTTTCGTAAAATCGATACCCTCTGGCCGCATCTTTTCACGAGTACCGACGCGGGTCCGCTCTCTCGCCGCTCAACGCTAAGAAAACATTCGCGTCAATAGCGAGGGAATTTGTCGACTCGATCTACCAGTAGCAGCGCGGGTTTTCCAACACGGTCCGCTCCGCTCAGAGACTACCCGAGTCTCGTTGTCCTGTTTAACACCACCGCACCAGTATTTTGCTCGGAGAAACATCGCGCGTCCTAAGGCTATTGTCACGTCGCATAAGACTTTGTCTGACTAGGCAATCATCCGTCGTCCCGATTGTGTGTTTCCAAGTATCAAGCAGGTTCCTGCGCACACGAACAGTTCCTAATCAATAACGTTCAGAAAGGATACCTGCGATGCGTTTAACAAACAAAATCAAACAAGCCGCGGCGACTGGGTACATTTTACTTTGGCTGCTCGGCATTCCGATTCCGATTTTGCTCCTCATCTTTCTACTTCGGGGCTGCACATAAAGATTTAAGGAACGGACTGCTTCATAAAACAGAAGACCAGGTCGAACAAGACCAACGATTTTAAACCACACATATGAAACTAGAAACACTCAAAGACCTATACATTCACGAACTCAAAGACCTCTACAGTGCGGAGAACCAGATCATAAAAGCGCTGCCGAAAATGGCTAAAGCCGCTACTAACAAACAGCTTGCGGCTGGATTCAAGGAACATTTGGAGCAGACGAAGGAACACGCGGCGCGTCTTGAAAAGATTTTGACGTGCCATGATGAGTCGACCCGGGGCCCTAAGTGTGAGGGCATGGAGGGTCTTCTTAAAGAGGGAGAGGCAATGATCGAAGAAGATGCTGAAGAGGAGGTGCGCGATGCCGGGCTAATTGCTGCGGCGCAGCGTGTTGAGCATTATGAGATGGCCGGTTATGGCTGCGCTCGGACATACGCCGAGTTACTGGAGGATCGGGATGGTGCTCAGTTACTTCAGACTACCTTGACCGAAGAATCAGATACCGACAAGAAACTCACCAAGTTGGCCAAATCCGCGATCAACGTCGCGGCTAAATAAATAAACTAAATAGAACCCAGGGGGATACCAGTTGCGATCAGTTACCTACACCCCTGCAAACCCAAACGAAAGGACCCATGAAACGAACTTTACTAGCTTTAGCTTGTCTCAGCGCAGTTAGCCTGGCGGCAGTGGTTGCCGACAATGAGAAGGCGAAACCCGATAACACGGCAACAAACGAGCGCGATCGCTCCGGTGAAACCCAGACATCTGGCGACCAGTCAAACAGTCCGGCGGATTTAAAAATCACGCAGGCTATCCGACAGGCGCTAATGAAAGACAGCGAGCTTTCAACGACTGCGAAGAACATCAAAGTCATTACTGCTAATGGCCACGTTACACTCCGCGGACCCGTTAAGACTGCTCAAGAAAAAGCAAAAATCGATCAGCTTGCAAAATCAGCGGCTGGCGGCGCCCATATTGACGATCAATTGGACGTTAAAGGATCATATTAACTAACAACATCAAAACAACGAAAGAAAATTATTATGTCTAAATCAGTATTCGGTATTGCAACTACACACGGCCAGGCTGAGCGAATTGTCGAGCAGCTCCAGGCTCAAGGTTTCGCAGCCTCGGAAATTTCAGTGCTCATGCCTGATACAGGCGGCACCCGGGACGTTGGTCACGTTAAAGCGACAAAGGCGCCAGAGGGCGCAACGACTGGTGCAGCCACTGGTGGCGTGACTGGCGGCGTGATTGGATTGCTGGCAGGAATTGGCGCGTTGGCAATTCCCGGCGTCGGTCCGTTTATCGCGGCAGGTCCAATTATGGCGGCGCTAAGCGGCATGGCCGTGGGAGCGGCGACCGGCGGTGTCGTTGGCGGTTTGATCGGTCTCGGCATTCCGGAGATCGAGGCAAAGCGCTACGAGGAGAAATTAAGAAAAGGGAATTATCTAATCGCCGTTCATACGGATGAAAGCGAAGACGTTGATCGGGCGAAGCGCATTTTCAAAACTGCCGGCGCTGAAGATATCAGCACCGTCAGCGAAGCATCGGCAGCGAAAGTTTAATATGGATAACAAAAATCAAAGCACTGCGGTTTCACCGCAGGCGAGACAAAAAGCAGAGCGTGGCGGTACGCACGCGCGCAAAGCGGCCAAAGATCTCGGCTCGGCGGCAGGCGCCATGGCTAATAAATATCTGGGTCGCGCAGAAGAGGTATGGGATAACGCGCGCGATCGTGTCCGCGATTTTCAGGACGACAGCAAGCAATACGTCCGCAGGAACCCGAGCAAGGCGGTCTTTACTGCGCTTGGGGTCGGTTTCGTGCTCGGTTTAATCTTTCGTCGTTAAGGCCGGTCGATGCGAGGTGCGCCCGGGATAGGCGCCTTCGCTATCCTCTCGACCCACCCAGGTGAGAGCTGCTTCCGCTGTTGTGGCAATGAAAACGCAGAAGAAAAAACTTAAGCAACAGGAAGAATCAAAGAATTCCTTTTGCGTCGTGAGCGACGTTTTCCGGATTTTTGCACGGCGCTCGTCGAGAGTGCTCGGTAGCGCGTGGGTTTTTGCCGGGGCGATTGTCATCATCGTTGTTTGGGCCCTGACCGGCCCCATGTTTCATTACTCGAACACGTGGCAGCTCATTATTAATACCGGGACGACGATTGTTACTTTTCTGATGGTCTTTCTCATTCAGAATACGCAGAATCGGGATGCCAAAGCGGCTCACTTGAAACTCGACGAAATAATTCGAGCCCTGAAAGGCGCTCGAAACGAACTTATCGATCTGGAAAAACTAACCGACGAAGATCTGACTAGCCTTGAGAAACAGTTCGAGCGAGTCCGAAAAAAAGCAGAGCAGAACGGAAACAATCCTGGCGGCATGCGCCGCCGAGCGGACCGCACCGAGCGCGCGTCCAAGGGCAACGGGAGTTAGGCGCGCCACTTAACGCGCACACGTGATGTGCCTAACGACATCCGTTTATCAGAATCGAAAGTTGGCGTCGTAATCAATACCTCAAGCGGAGGCTTCGATTCGGAATCTGAGCAGAAAATCTTAAGTATCCTCACGCGTGCGGGCATTGTTGAGCCGAAGGTTTGGTGCGACTCGGCAGACGCAATGACGCGGTCGCTTGTAGAGGCGACCGGACAGAACCTTGATGTCCTTATCGTATTTGGTGGCGACGGCACTATCAGGACAGCTGCAGAAGCATGTGCCGAAAAGGGGTTGTATTTTATCCCGCTTCCCGGGGGAACGATGAATATGCTCCCTCGAGCATTGTATGGAGACGTGGCCTGGGAAGAAACGCTCAAAAATACGCTCACTGCTCCCTCACCAAAAATGCTTTCCGGGGGCGCGGCCGGGCCCCTAGAGTCCCCGGCACCCAAACTCCCGGCCGGTCTCGATGCAGGCGCAAATTCAACCAGTTACGACTCTCAAACCGACGGCCTCGCGCCGCACCGGCGTGGCCAAGCTCACCCATCTGGCGCGCCTCGAGGCCGAGAGCATCCACATCTTCCGCGAGGTCGCGGCGGAGTTCGCCAAGCCCCTGCTGATGTACTCCATCGGCAAGGACTCCTCGGTGCTGCTGCACCTGGCGCGCAAGGCGTTCTTCCCCGGTCGCATCCCCTTCCCGCTGTTGCACATCGACACCGGCTGGAAGTTCAAGGAGATGATCACGTTCCGCGACGAGA
>Ga0207662_10000941_pt1 | contig 13520 bp, 12 predicted proteins | sample KBSS33LmetaG_FD_184338 | JGI IMG/M metagenome (GOLD analysis project Ga0207662, IMG submission 184338) | Switchgrass rhizosphere microbial communities from Kellogg Biological Station, Michigan, USA - KBS S3-3L metaG (SPAdes) (version 2) | ecosystem: Host-associated > Plants > Roots >... | reverse complement strand
GTTTCGCGGCGGGTCTGTTCGGGCTGGCGACGCAGGAGGAGGTGTCCGCCCTGCGTTCGACGGTGGAGAGCCTGGAGGACAACCTCTCCACGCGGGACACCAAGGCGGGCGGCCCGGCCTAACCGCCCCCGGGTCGGGCGGGTCTACTCCGTCGGGTTTGCTGCATGGCGACTTCGACCGAGACGGCCCCGAGACTCTTTCTGGTACGCATGGCGGAGGCCGAGGAGACGCCTGACGAGGAGCTGGTCAGGCGGGCGCAGCGCGGGGATCGCGCCGCGCTCGATCGGCTGGTTCGGCGCCATCAGCGGGCGCTGTTCGCGCTTTGCCTGCGGTACGTGCGCGACGCCGACGAGGCGGCGGATCTGGTCCAGCGATCGTTCGTGCGCGCGATGGGAAAGCTGGCGGAGCTGCGCGACGCGGGCGTGTTTCGCTCCTGGATCCTGCGCATCGGCGCGCACCTCGCGTTGAACCACATCCGCGATCACGCGCGCTTCGTCGCCGATGACGGCGAGATCGAGGCGGGGACCGGCGACGAGCGGGGGATGTCCGCTTCCGCAGCGTTGGATAGACTGGAGGCCGCGGAGACGGCACAAGCCCTGCGCGGGGCGGTGGCGACGCTGCCGACCAAGCAGCGGATGACGCTGGAGCTGCGCATCTACGAAGATCTGCCGTTCCGCGACATCGGCGAGGTGCTGGGGATCAGCGAGGGGGCGGCGAAGGTGAACTTCCACTACGCCGTTCGCAAGTTGCGTGCGACGATGGCGCCCGCCGACGGCGGTGGCGCTCACCGCGGGAAGCTCAAATGAAGATCGACGAGATGGCGCCGGTCTGCCGGCAGGTGTGGGAACGAGCGGTCGATTCGACATTGGGTGGCGACGTCATGACGGACCCGGCGCTCGCCGCTCACGTCGGCTCGTGCATGACCTGCTTCCGCACGCTCGCCGAGCTGCGGGACGCGCCGCGCGTCGCGGCCGCGCTGCGCGCCGGCGCGCCGGCCCTCCCGGTCTCCGATCGCTTCTGGGACGATCTGGCGGCGCGGACGACCGACGCCGCGGCGGCGGCGCTGGCCGGCACCCGCTCGCCCGCGCGTCGCCGGTCGACGCGGATCGCTTTTTTCGTGACGGCCGCGGCGGCTGCGGCGGCGGCGCTGCTGCTCGCCGGCCGCGCGCCGGTCGGGCCGACGGGCGCCGTCCCGGCTCCGGCGGTCGCGACGGCCGTGACCGGCGCGGACGACGAGGCGGCCGACTCTGTGGTCGACGTCGCCGATCTGGACGAACCGGCGTTGCGCCGTCTGCTCGACCGGCTGCGCACGCGGTCGCCGTCGCACGTCACCGCGATCGCCGCGAGCGACGCGCAGGATTCGGACCCGGCGTTCGACGACGACGGGCTGGCCAACGACGAGCTGGCGGAGATGGACGGCCCGACGCTGCAGCGGATCGAACGCTCGCTCGCCGGAGCGGCGCTGTGACGGCGCGAATCGCGGGGCTGCTGGCCGCTGGCCTTGCCGCGGTCGTCGGATCGGGCGCCGCGTGGGCGGAGGGGCCGCGACGAGCGCCGCCGCCGTCGGCGGCCGCGCCTGCCGCGGCGGCGGACAAGCGGTCGCCCGATCAGCTGCGCAAGGAGGTGGTGGAACGGATGCGCGCGCTGCGCGCCTGGCGGATCGTCGAGGAGCTGAAGCTCGACGAGAGCACGTCCGCCAAGCTGTTCCCGGTCCTCGCCAAATACGACGAGCAGGAGCTGGCGTTCGCGGCCGAGCGGCGTCAGATCGCGGAGGAGATCCGCGGTCTGCTCGCGGCGCCGCAACCGGACAACGCCAAGCTGACGGCGGCGATCAACAAGATGCTCGCCAACCGCGCCAAGCGCCAGGCGTCGCGCGACGAACGCATCCGGGACGTGCGCAAGGTGCTGACGCCCGTGCAGCAGGCGAAGCTCGTGCTCCTGCTGCCGCGCATCGAACGGGACTTCGCCCGCTACATTCGCGACATCGCCGACGGCAACCGCCCCGACGACGGCCCGTAGACGACCCCGAACGAGAGTTGCCTAAAACGTGTAGCCGACGCCGCCGCCCAGGAAGAAGGCGTTGTAGAAGCCGCCCTCGATCTTGGCTTCCCAGCCGCGCACCTGCGGCAGGCGGAAGTCGATTCCGACCAGGATGTTCACGATCGGGAGCACCGGCGGCTTGTTCTGGTCGACGAACTGGTGCGGGTTGTTCGGCGAGTCCTCGACGGTCGTCCGGGGCGTCGTCAAATTCGGGGGGAGCGGCAGCGTGTCCGACCCGTTCGGCGTGACGCCCACCGGGTGGCACTGGTTGATGTCGCCCGCATTTTGATCGGTGCACCCCGAGTTGCTGATGCGGAGGATCTCGCCGGGGATGATGCCGACGCCGATGCCCGCGCCGTAGTGCATGCCGAACCATTCGTTGAACATCGAGTGCCACACGAATGAGACGTCCACGCCCCACATCGCCAGGCCGTCGAAATGCACGTAATCGGTCTCGTCGGCGGCCCGGTGTCCCTTGCCCAGCCAGTTGCCGTCGGGCGGCGACATGTTCTGGTAGCTGAGCGACGCGATGAGATCGAAGTTGGACTTGCGCCGGAAGAACTCGATGCCCGTGCCCCACGACGACAGCGGGACGTTCTTCTTGGTGAACAGGTTCAACATCCAGGCCGGGACGGTGACCCAGCGGAGACGCGCCGCGACGCCGTAGGACAGGTCGGCGGGGCGCGGCGCGGCCGCCTCTTCACCGATGGCGCCCGCGGAAACGATCGGGCCCGTCCCCGCTCCTGACCCGGGCGCGGTGCCGTCGGGCGGAGGCGCGCTCTCCGTCGGGGCCGGCATCCCGCCGGAGGGTGGCTCGTCCGCCGCGCGGGCGGCCGACGCGAGACCGGAGAACACGAGAAGGGCGGCACAGATCATGCGGGTCATGGGTCGTCTCCGGTCTGGGGGAAGCGGCGCGCGATTATAAGCACGACGGTCGAGCTTCTCGCCACGCCTATCGGGCGGCCGCCGGCCGGCGGCTTGCTCAAGTGAACCCCCGCCGCCACCGATGTTCTGCTTTGCGGCATTTCTCTGCCATCTCCGGGAAAGCATTTTGGAAATCGCGATGGCGTCGCATCCCTGAGCGTGACCTCGACCGTGCACAAGGCGCCGACGACGCCCGGCCCACCCACGCCGGCGGAGAGCTTTGGCCGTTTTCAGCTGGTGGAGAGGATCGGCAAGGGCGGGATGGCCGAGGTGTTCAAGGCCGTCGCCTCCGGTCTGTCGGGGTTCGAGCGCGCGTTCGTCATCAAGCGGATCCGACCCGACCGGTCTGATTCGCCGAAGTTCGTTCAGATGTTCTGCGAGGAGGCGCGCATCACGTCGCTGCTCCACCACCCGAGCATCGTGCGCGTCTTCGAGTTCGGTCAGATCGACGGCGCGTACTTCATGGTGATGGAGCACCTGGTCGGCCGCGACGTCTCGACGGTGATGCGCGCGTTGCGCGCGCGCCGGGAGGCGATGCCGCCGTCGCTGGCGGCGTTCGTCGCGCGCCAGGTCGCGCGCGCGCTCGATCACGCGCATACGCTGGTGCTGCCCGACGGGTCGCCGGGCGGGATCATTCACCGCGACGTCACGCCGTCGAACATCATGTTGCTCGAGTCGGGCGGTGTGAAGATCCTCGACTTCGGAATCGCGCGGGCGGCGGCGCGGGCACGGGCCCAGGGCGAACCGGGCCGGGCGCCGCGCCTCGCCGGCAAGCTGTCCTATATGTCGCCGGAGCTCGTGCGCGGTCAGCCCATCGACCACCGCACGGATCTGTTCTCGCTCGGCGTCGTTCTCTGGGAGATGGTGGCAGGGGAGCGGCTGTTCGCCGCTGACGATGACAGCGAGACGCTCCGCAACGTGCTGACCAAGCCGATCGCGGAACCGTCGCGCCGTCGAGACGGCGTCCCGGCCATGCTCGACGCCATCGTCGCGAAGGCCGTCGAGCGCGATCCGGCGGCCCGCTATCAATCCGCGGCGGAGCTCGCCGATGCGCTCGATCGTTTCCTGATCGAGATGCCGGCCGCCGAGCAGGCGGTGCCGAAACTGCTCGAGGAGGCGTTCAGCGCGCCGACCGCGTCCAGGCGGGCCGAGACCAACGAGAACCCGTCGACCACCTACCTGACGAACGGGACCGCTCCCGGACCGGGAGCGCCGCCGCGCGGGACCGGGAGCCGAGCGTTCTACAGGACGATCCCGCCGCCGCGGGCACCGCGGGTTCCGCTGGTCGGGCTGATCGGGATCTTCGCGTTCGTCGTTGCCGTCGTCGTCACCGTCGGCCGCTTCCTGATGCGGCGCTGATCCGCCCGAGCGGCTAATCAAGCTCGGCGAGATCGGTCTCGACGAGGAGGTACAGCGACCGCAGGAACGTCAGCAGCTCTTCGCGGTCGCCGAACTGGTTCATCCAGTCGCGCAGCGTCCGCTCGCCGTCGAGCAGGTTCAGGACCTCGCGCGGCGTGGGTCCGATCCGAAACGCCTCGGGCTCGACGCGCCCGCGCTCCGTGGCGATCGGCCGATAGTCGAGCATCGAATCGAAGCGCTGGGACAGCAGCTCGTAGGGCAGGTTGACCACGCTCGCGCCGAGGATCTCGAACGTGTCGAGGCCCAGCGGAAAGTTCTCCTGTCGATTCGTGACGCCGCGGTAGTAGGCGAATGTCCCTTCCGTCCACGCGAACACGTCGATGACGCGGTCGCGGACCTGTTCGGAGAGCAGACGGAACACGTCGAGCGGCCGGAGCAGGCCCAGTGCGACCAGCGTGTCGCCCAGCTTGCCGTTGTAGTGCGGTAGCATGCTGAGCGCGAGATCGAGGTCGGCGGGCCCCAGCACGCCCTTGCCGACCAGGTACTCGCCGAAGCGCTCGTTCGGGTTGCTCGAGCTGACCGACTCCGGCGCGCCGCCCACCAGGAAGATCTCCTTCTGGGTGTCGCCGAGCTCGAAGTGCAGCAGGCCCGTCTCGCCCACCAGCGCGAGATCGCAGAACAGACGCATCGGCGTGATGATGCTGATGTCGCCCGCGCTGTCGGGCGGGCGCTTCGGCGCCGCGGAGACGAACTTCCCGACGTCGCTGTGCGTGGTCGCGCGTCGGCCGAGACGCGACTGGACGGTGGGAACCGACCTCGACGGATCGCCGGGCTTCGAAACGGGCGTGAATCCGCGCAACGACGACGGCTCCTCGCGGTCGGGCCAGCTCCCCTCCGCCGACTCGTGCGCCGTCTGTGCGGTCGGCGCGTCCGATACCACATCCGCCTCGAGCGTCGGCGTCTGCGGGAACGAAGGCGCCGCGGGACCGCCTTTCTTGTGCGCTGTCGGCGCGGGCGCGGCCGGGCCGGCTCCGGCGCCGGCGTTCGCGATCGCCTCGGCCGCCGCCTTGGAGGGCGCGCGCGCCGTCTCCAGGCGGCGCGCCTCCTGCAGCAGGCGCGCGGCCGCATCCGGGCTGGTGTCGAACAACGTGCCCGTGAACGTGCGCAGGTCCCCCGGCCCGATGCGCTGCCCGGACGAGAACAGGTAGTCCGACAGCTCGTCGCGGAACTCGGTCGCGGTCGAGAACCGATCGCGCGGATTTTTCTGGAGCGCACGCCTGACGATCCGGTCCAGCTCCTTGGGCAGATCGGCGCCGTACTTGTCCAGGCGATCCAGCTTCACGTCCCGCACCTTGAGCAGGACGTCCAGATCCGCCGGCGCCGAGAACAGCCGCCGTCCGGTGAGCAGCTCGGCCAGCACGACGCCGACCGCGAACAGATCGCTGCGCGCGTCGATCGGCTTGCCCACCACCTGCTCGGGGGACATGTAGCCGTACTTTCCCTTCAGGGTGCCGGCCTGCGTCTTCGACTCGCGGCGCTGCGCGTGCGCGATCCCGAAGTCACCCAGCTTCACGTCGCCGCGCTTCGAGATGAAGATGTTCGACGGCGAGATGTCCCGATGCACGATCTGCATCGGCTTGCCCTCCATGTCGCGCGCGTTGTGGGCGTAGTCGAGCGCCTCCAGAACGTCGCTGACGATGAACACGCTCAGCGACCGGGGGATGTGAACGCGCTTCTGCGCTGCGACGCGGAGCAGGCCGAGGCCGTCGAACCCGTCGATGTACTCGAGGGCCGTGAAGAACTGCCCGCCCACGTCGCCGAAGTCGAGGACCTGCACGATCTTCGGGTGCGTCAGCTGCGCCGTCAGCTTCGCCTCGTCGATGAACATCGAGACGAAGTTCGGATCGGCCGCCAGGTGCGGCAGGATGCGCTTGACGACCAGGATCTTCTCGAAGCCGTGCGAGGAGGTGATCTTGGCGCGAAACACCTCGGCCATGCCGCCGACGGCAAGTCGTTCGAGGAGCGTGTAACGGCCAAAGGCCGAGGGCGCGATCGGCGCCTCCGTCGCCATGTCAGCTCACGACTATAACAGGCGGGGGCGGCCGTCTATCGGCGCTTGCCGAGCGCCTTGCGCAGCTGCAGAGGTTCAGCGGTCTCGCCGGCCAGCTCGAGGGTGCGATACGCGGCGCGGCGGGCACGGGCCTGGCTCTCCTCGGTGGGAACGGCCGCGACGAGCATCTGCTTGCCCTGCTCGTAGTAGCGGCGCTCCTGCCCCATGATGTCGACGCCCAGCAGGCGCGCGCTGTCGCCGTCGCCCTTGCGCTCACAGAACCCGGCCAGGGCGCCCAGACGCGCCATCGACAGCGCCCGGCCCGTCAGATATCCGGCAGACGACCGCTCTTCCGTCGTCTGCAGGGATCGCAGGAACGCGAACAGCTTCGAATAGCCGCCGTCGCGCGGGTCGTACCCCGACACCCCGAGCGCGAGGAGGCGCTCCGACAATTTCCGACACTGGCGTGCGCTGTCGCCGCACTGCTCCGCCAGGGACAGCTTCATCTCCAGGTCGTCGCAGTCGGTGATCCAGAGGGCCGCGACCTCGGCGGCCTCGATCGTCGCCTTCAGCGCGAAGCGGAGCGCATCCGGCACCTCGACGCCGTCCTTGGCCAGGGCCGTAGACAACGCATCGACGACGCGCTGAATCGAGGCCTGGTTCTTGGTGTCGAGCTCGGCGACGTAGTTTTCGGCTGCAACCATTGGTGTTTCGAGGGTTTTCGCGGTTTACTGTTGATAAAAAATAGGTATCTTAAAGTACTAAATTTTCTTTCGGTGTTGCCGATGGATCTTGCAGACCCTGCCACAGGTCGGCCTGCATGGCTAGCCGACCCCGCCGATTAGAAGTTCGAAGAGGCAAGCCTTGAAGATGTTTTTCAAAACCCTGCTCGCGTGCGCCGCGCTGTCGGCCGTCACCGCGGGCTGCGGCGAGGCGCCAGACGCAGCGGGTGTGGTGCCCGCCGCCGACGTCGGCACGGCGGCGACGGGCCCCGCGGCGTCGATGCACGGGGACATGATCGCGCCGCCGAAGACGGACGTGACGACCGTGCAGGGCGCGCTCGGCAGCAGCGGCAACGACCCGAAGGTCTTCTACCTCCGCTACGCCGACGGAACCGAGCAGCACACGCAGAACTACGACGCGTGCTCGGGGAGCGTGCCGAAGTTCGAGTGCAGCTTCGCGCCCACGATCGAGGAGTGCCAGCGGCAGATCCAGGCGTACCTCGACGAGTGGTACAAGGACTTCAACATCGTCTTCACGCTGACGCGTCCGACGAGCGGGAAGTACTACACCGAGGTCGTGTCGTCGGGCGGCGGCCGCTGGTGCATGGCGGACGACAAGGTCGCCGGCGTCGCGCCGTTCGCGTGCAAGGACCTCAATGGCGGCGTCGCCTACGTGTTCCAGGGCGGTCGCAGCGCGCGTGAAACGGCCGTGATCATCGCGCAGGAACAGGCGCATCTCGTCGGGCTCGAGCACTCGACCGACCCGCACGATCTGATGTACCCGACGATCTGCACCGATTGCGCGGGTTTCGTCGACGCCGACAACGGCATCAGCGGCGACACGTGCGATCGCGGCACGCAGAACTCGTACGCGATGATGAAGAAGGGGCTCGGCGCCTGGCCGGGCGGCCCCAAGCCGTCGGTCTTCGGGTGCATGGCGGACACGCAGGAGCCCAGCGTGCGCTTCGTGACCCCCGGAAACGGCGAGAAGAAGGGGCACGACTTCGCGGTCACCGTCGACGTGCGCGACGACTGCGACGTGAAGCAGGTCGAGATCCAGGTCATGCCGCAGGGACTGTCCGCGGTCGCGACGGCGCCGCCCTACGAGTGGGATCTGAGCGGCATCAACGGCATCCAGACGATCACCGTCACCGCGACGGACGGCGCCGGGCACACCGGGCAGGCAACGTTGCAGGTGACGTCGCCGGACACACGCGAGGACCTCGGCCCGGGCCAGGCCGCCGAGGGCGGCGGGTGCACGGTCGCGTCGAGCGCCTTCGGCGCCAGCGGCCTCATCCCGTCGCTGGCGATGCTGCTGTTCTTCAGCACCCGCAACCGCCGCAGCCGCCTTCGCCGGGTCGAAGGAGTCCTGTCAGAAGGTCCGGCCCGAGGCCCTTAGGAATGGCCGAGGCGGCGGCGTAGCGCCCATTCGAGCGCCAGCAGTGACAGGCCGATCAGCAGCAGCGGCGGCGCCGACCAGATCTCCACCGATTGCTGTCGGCCCACGCGGACCTCGCGCGAGGAGCGGATCGAAACGTCGCGCAGCTCCTCGAAGGCGTAGCTGCCGCCCGACACCTGGGCGATGTCGCGCAACACCTTGTCACGCGCCGCCACGTCGTCCAGCTCCGGGCCGCCGGCGCGCACGACGAACGTCTCCTCCTGCGTGACCGCGCGCGCGTCGACCGTCGCTCGGCCCGTGAGGCGGTAGGCCCCGGGCGGCAGCGTGCCGAGGTCGACGTGCGCCTCGCCGTCGGCGTCGGTGGTGGCTTTGAGGATGCGCATCGGCTCCCTGTCGGCGGCCGCGGACGTGCTGAGCACGGCCAGATTCACCTCGACGTCCGGCGCCGGCGAGTAGTCCGCGTGCATCGCGCGCACGCGCACCGCGATCGGCTGGTTGCGGCGGTACTCGAGACGATCGAGCTCCAGCCGCAGCAGCGTCAGCGCCGGATCGCGCACCAGCCAGCGGATCGCGTTCTCCCAGAAGCGCTGGAATGCGCGCCCGTCGTCGCCCTCGCCGGCGGCCAGGAACCCCCAGTGCCAGGCGCTGTCGGTGAGCAGCGCGAGCGTCCGCCCCTTGCCCGCGTCGCCCGCCACCAGCAGCGGCGCCGGCTTGCCGTCGCCGCCCTTCAGCGTCGGGTGAGCGAGCAGCGTCGTCGCGCCGGCGCGCGCGCGCGGCACCTTGTTGATGCCCTCGAGCGGGGGCAGCTTCGCCCAGTGTTGCTCGTTGTCGCGCGGGTCGAGCACCAGCGACGTCACGGGATGCGTGCGGCCCTCCGCCGTCAGCTTCGGGCGAAACGCGTCGCTGGTCAGGTCGGCGTCGCCGACGCCGGTCAGCGCCGGCGGTGTGGGCGGCAGCTCGACGGGCAGCACGTCGCGCAGCGCGGTCGCGCCGTAGCCGCCGCTCGTGAAGGACAGGTCGCCGCCCACCATCGCGATGGCGCCGCCGCCCTCGACGTAGTCGCGCACGTTGGGCAGGAACGGCTCGACGCCGTAGGGGGCGTAGTTGAAGTTCTGGAAGATGACCAGGTCGAAGGACCGCAGCTGCTCCTCGAAGATCTCGTAGGTCGGGAACGGGATCAGCGACAGGTCGTTGCGGTTCCAGGGCTGCTCGTCGCTCTCCGTGCGCAAGATGAAGAACGACACCAGGTCGACGTTCGGATCGCGCCGGAGCATCGCGCGCAGGAACCGTTCGTCCCACGACGGCCGGCCCGAGAGGTGCAGCACGCGGACGCGATCGCGGATCACCTTCAGCGCGAACGACTGTTCGTTGTTGCTCTTGAGCGCCTCGCCCTGCAGCACCGGCGTGGAGATGCGGAAGACGAAGTTGCCCGGGTGATCGGGCAGCCAGTCGAACGCGATCTTCTCTTCCGAGCGGTCGCCGCGCAGCACGACGCTGCGGGTGGCGATCGGCCGACCGTCGCGTTCCAGCGTGACCTCGACCTGGCGGTCGGGGAGGCCGGTCTGCCGGATGACCGCCTCGATGCTGGCGGGGGTGCGCACGAAGGCGAACTGATCGGCGAGCACCGCCGCGACGGACAGATCGCGCAGCGACTTTTCGCCGAGGCCGACGGTGTGGACCGGCGCGCCCAGCGCCTCGATCGCGGCGCGCGTCGTCGCGTCCAGCGGCCCCTCGCCGATGCGCCCGGTGTCGATCCCGTCGGAGACGACCACGACGGCGCCGAGATCCCGCCCCGCGTAGCGCGCCCGCACGTCGCCGAGCGCCTCGCCGATGCGGGTCGCGTCCGCGGCGGGCGCCTCGCGCAGGGAGGCGCCGGTCGCCGGCGACACGCTTTCGCCGAAGCTGTAGAGGTCGACCTCGTGGCCCGCCCGCTGCCACTCCGCCAGCCGGGGCGCCGCGCGTTCCAGCAGCGCCGTCGCGCGTTCGGCGCGCGACGGTCCGCCGTCGGGCGGCCGCACCTCCATCGAACGCGAGGTGTCGACCAGCACCGCCACCCGGTTCGGCAGCCGCGTCACCTGCCGCAGCTCGATCGCAGGCTGCAGCGCCGTCGCCAGGCAGGCCAGGATACCCAGCACGCGCAGCCCCAGCAGCACGACGCCGCGCCCGCGGCGCTCCTCGGCGAGCGACAGGATCGACAGCGCGATCGCCACCAGCGCCGCCGCGAACAGCAGCCCGACGCCCGTGCGCCCGATGTGGGCGGTCGCGCCCAGCGCGAGGCGCCAGTCGTTGTAGCCGGGCGGCAGGTGGAAGAGCCCCGTCATCGCGGGAGCCGCCGGGTGCGAAGGATGTAATCGATGTGCGCCTGCTCGGTCTTGTAGTCGAGGCAGAGCGCGTACATCACCAGGTTGATGGCGAGTCGGAACGCCTCCTCGCGCTGATCGTCGCCGCCCGGAACCACCTCGTGCTCCCAGCGCCCGAAGCCGTCCCGCGCCAGCGCGCCGCCCAGATCGTTCTGCGTGTAGACGACGGCCAGCCGGCGGTCGCGCTCGACGCCCTCGAGGATCGGCGTCGCGATGATCCGCCCGGGCGCCCCGCGGAGCACGTAGAACGACTTCCACAGCACGTGCCCGTCCGGGACGCGCATCGGCAGCTCGCCGGGCAGCGTCTGCGCCAGCAACCGCCGCACCGACTCGTCGAAGCCGCCGCCGGCCCGCCCCTCGGCTGAATCAATGAGCAGGAATCCGCCGTAGGTGATGTGCCGCCGCAGCCGGGCGAGCTCCGCCTCCGACGGCAGGGCGAACCGCCGGTCGCCCGACAGCACCAGAAACGGATAACGGAAGAGGTTCGGGTCGGACAGCCGGATCTCCGCCGGGTCGGAGGCGGTCGAGACGCTGGTGCGGCGGACGATCTCCCAGGCCAGGCGGCGCAGCGCGGTCGGGCGCGGATCAGGCAGCCCCGGCAGAGCCAGGCGCGCGAAGCGGAACAGCGAGCGGTCGCCGATGGCGAGGGCCCGCCTCGCGCCGGCGAGCGTCAATGACGCGCCCACCGCCCCGGCCCCCAGGAGCAGCTCGCGGCGCGTGGGACGCCCGGTCCTCTTCAAGACTGCCCCCGCCGGACCATCATCCTCTTCGCCTGCGCGTGCCTTTCTACTAGACTGGCGCCCTCATGCGCTCCGCGGCGATGGCCTTCCTGATGATGACGGTGGTGGCGACGACCGCGTCCGTCGCCGCCGCCGCGGATGAAAAGCCCGCTGCCGACACGACGGCGCCCACCGCGCCCCCGGACTCGGGCCCCGCGACGCCGCCCTCGGTCGGTCTGGAGCGGCCCAAATCGTTCCCGAAGCTGCGCCAGGCCTCGCTGCTGCACAAGAACCAGCTCGGCATCGCCGTGATGCCGGGCGTCGGCTTCCGGGGCGTCTTCCCGTATCAGGAGAACATCTACTGCGGGCAGATGGGCAAGCGCGTCTGTACCGGCATGGTCCCGTTTTTCCTCGACGTGCAGCCGGCGTTCGGTTTCGCCGAGCACTGGGACGCGCTGGTCGACCTTCGCTTCGGCATCGGGACGGACTTCAACAGGAACCACGAGTTCGCGGTGGCGCCCGGCTTCCGCTACTGGGTCGACCCGGAGCTGGATTTCAAGTTCTACGCGACGATCCAGGGCGTCTTCGACGCCACCGCCGAACCAAACCCGGTGCTCAAGGACAACGACTTCGGCATCCGCAACGCCAACGGCTTCATGTTCGAGGTGATGCGCAACCTCGGCTTCTACTTCCAGTTCGGCGAGACGCTCGGATTCGTCCGCTGGCTGCGTTTCGAGATCGATGGCGGGGTGGGTGTTCAAGCGCGAATTCCGTGACGTGCGACCGCGAGACCGAAACCCGCGAAGCCAACCTAATCTACTATCAAGGCCGATATGATCCAGGTGGCCCGACTGGGGCAGGCGGACGTCGACGCTGCAGCCGGTATCCTCTTCGACGCGTTCGGGGCGGCCTACCGGCGCCGCGGCCACGCGCCGCCCTTCCCGACGCGTGAAAGCGCGGCGTGGCTTTGCCGCGCGTACATCGACCTGGATCCCGAGGGCTGCGCGCTGGCGCGCTCCTCGGGCGAGGTCGTCGGTGTCGGTTTCGCCCACCCGCGCGGCGCGGTGACCAGCATCGGGCCCCTGGCCGCGCGCCCGGGCGCCCCGGCCGGCGTCGCGCGGGCGCTCATGGGCGCGCTCGGCGACATCGCCGGCGGCTCGAGCAGCGTTCGCCTGTTCCAGGACAGCTTCAACCCCGATTCGTTCGGGCTTTACACGCGGCTCGGCTACGCGGTGGCCGACGTCGCCCCGTATCTGCTCGCCGAGAAGCTCGAGCCGCCCCCGCCGGGAACCGTCAACCCCGGCGTCCGGCCGCTCGTCGCGGGCGACCTGCCCGCGGTCGAACGCTACGACCGATCGCGGACCGGCGCCGACCGCCGCCGCGATCTCGCGCTGCTCGCGTCGACGGGCGGCGGCTTCGTGCATGAAGCGGAGGCGGGCGGCCAGGCCATCGCGGGGTACCTCTTCTATCGCGCGCTTCCGGCGCGCGTCGTCATCGGTCCCGCCGTGGCGGAGTCGGCCGAGATCCTCGCCGCGCTCGTCGACGGGGTCGCGAGCAGCCTGCCGGGCCGCGCCGCGGTGATCCGCGCCTCGGCCGCAGCGCCGCTCCTGCTCAGGCGCGCGTTCGATCGAGGGTTCCTCGTGGATCACCTGGGCAACCTCATGGTGCGGGGGGCCTATGCGCCGCCGCCGGCCCAGCTCTACGCACTGTTTCCCGAGAGTCTGTGAGGTTTGCCGTGGGGCGCCCGCGCTGCCGGGTCCGGCAGGTCGATGTCGGCTGGCCCAGGTGTGCCAACTGCGAGTTGCCCCGCCACCGGTGGGTCGCCCACCCGCCGCCCGGCGGCCCGCCGGCCAAGGCCGCTCCGCCACCCGAGCCGCCGTACCTCGGTCCGCCGTCCTACCGCGGCCGGCCGCCCCGGTGGGCCTTCCCGCCGGTGGTGTGGCAGGA
>Ga0207662_10000937_pt1 | contig 13550 bp, 12 predicted proteins | sample KBSS33LmetaG_FD_184338 | JGI IMG/M metagenome (GOLD analysis project Ga0207662, IMG submission 184338) | Switchgrass rhizosphere microbial communities from Kellogg Biological Station, Michigan, USA - KBS S3-3L metaG (SPAdes) (version 2) | ecosystem: Host-associated > Plants > Roots >... | reverse complement strand
GGTTGCGGCGGCAGCAGGGCCCTTTGCCACACCGAGGCCCGGGCCGACGAACGTGACGCCGTCGAAGCGCAGCGGTTCGACGCGGTCGGATTACACCATCCCCCGAGGGTCGAGGCATCTCCTGTCGCGGGGGATGGCGACGGTGCTCGTGGCCACCGCCGCGCTCTTCGCAGTCAGCCTCGTCTTCGCGTCCTCGAGCGTCACACGAGGAACGCTGCTGACGATGCTTCCGTTCGCGTCTGCTCTGGCGATCGCCTCGCTCGGTCAGACGCTCGTCGTGATGCAGGGCGGCATCGACCTCTCGGTGGCGGGCGGATTCTCGCTCTACGTCGTGATCGTCACGAAGTACCCGGCCGGTGACAACAGCCGACTCTGGGCCGCAATCGGCATCGCGGTGCTTGCAGCCATCGCGGCCGGCCTGCTGAACGGGTTCCTGATCGGTCGGATGCGGCTCAACCCGATCGTCGCAACACTGGGGACGAACGCGCTGCTCTTCGGCGCCGTGCTCTGGTATTCAGCCGGCATCCCGACCACGACGACCGCTCGCCTGGCGAGAGTCGGGGGCGGCACCTGGCTCGGGATCCCGGCGCCCGTGTACTTCGCGGTGGCCACCACGGCGATTGTCGCCGCGGTCGTCAAGCTCACGCCCGCCGGACGTCGCTTCGAAGGTGTCGGGGCGAACGAGACGGCGGCTCGTACAGCCGGCCTGCCTGTGAGACGGCATCGGTCCGCGGCCTACGTCTGGGCGCAGCTCCTCTACTGCCTCGCCGCGATCCTGCATGCGGGAATCGTCAACCAGCCGACGGCCTATGAGGGCAACAACTACCTCCTACCGACGGTCGCGGCGGTCGTGCTCGGCGGCACGTCGCTCCTCGGCGGTCGCGGCAACATCGTCGCGACCGCGATCGCGGCGCTCTTCCTGTCGCAGCTCGATCAGTTCGTGCTCGCGCTCGGCGTGTCCTATGCCACCCGCACGCTCGTTCAGGCAGCCGCACTTGCTGCGGGTGTCGCCCTCTACACCGTCAACTGGCGAGCACTGACCCGCCGCATCGCGCGGCGTCGACCATCAACCGTGGCGCCGACATGACGTGGCGCTTTTCCCTGACGTGACAATCACCGAGGAAGGAGGACCGAGGATGACCCCGAGACGAGGTGGAGCACTCCTTGCATGTGCGCTCCTCAGCATCGGCCTGCTCGTTACCACGGCGGCGTCGTCTGCGAAGACGACTGCAGTCCCCTCGTGGTGTGGCCCGAAGAAGATCAAGCTGGGGTTCACCGATGGGTTCGGCGGCAACAGCTGGCGCCTCGTGACGACCGCATCGGCACGGGCCGAGGCGAAGAAGTGCCCGAACGTCAGCTCGATCGACTATGCGGACGGCCAGGGGAACACCCAGAAGGCGATCTCCGACATCCAGGGCATGGTCGCAAAGGGCGTCAATGCGCTTGTTGTCTTCCCCGACGCCGGGAAGGCGATGCTCCCCGCGCTCCGCAGTGCGTACAAGGCCGGCGTCGTGACCGTGCCGTACCGCGTTACGCCGGGCGGTAAGGCGGGCGTCGATTACAACGTGTTCATCGACACCCCGTTCGCCCAGGCGGGTGAGAACTGGGGAAGATGGATTCGCCGTGTGCTTCCCAAGGGCGGGAATGTGCTCATGCTCAGCGGCCCGAAAGGCAACAGCCAGGGCGTCGAGGAGAACCAGGGTCTTCACAAGATCCTCGATCCGTCGGGGAAGTACAAGTTCATCGGCGAGCAGCCGTTCGAGGTGACGAACTGGGATCCCGCACTGACACAGAAGGTGCTCTCGGCAGCGATCGCCAAGTACCCGAAGATCGATGTGATCGTGTCGGACTTCGGCCCCTCGCTGGTCGGTGCGTTGCCCGAGTTCACGAAGAGCGGCCGGAAGATTCCCGCTCTCGCGACGTCAGACGGAAACGTTCTGGGCTGCTTCTGGAAAAAGAACGTGGCAAAGAACCCGACGTTCAAGCTCTACACCGTGTCCACGCAGAATGACCATGCTCGGCTTGCGATGGACTGGGCGATTGCCCTGGCCACGGGTGGCAAGAAGCCGGCGACGACGCACTTCCCGTCGCTTGTGTTCGAAGACTCGACGACTGGAAAGCCGAATCCCGTGGAGTGCAAGGCGAACCTGCCCGGCGACATCTATCTCTCGGCCCAATTGCCAGCCGTCGCGCAGGCGAAGCTCGTGAGGTAGGTCCATCTGCCGGAGGTGTGCGCGCTAGCGATGCCGCGCACACCTCCGGCGACCGAGGGGCCCTCGTCGTGGTCAACGTCGTCAGCGAGCATCTTCGGGAGACTCCGGCCGCGGAGCGTCCGACGCTGTCGATGCGTGGCGTCAGCAAGCACTACGACGCGATCGCGGCCCTCACCGACGTCTCCTTCGACGTGCTCCCCGGTGAGGTGCATGCCCTTCTCGGGGAGAACGGCGCCGGGAAGTCGACATTGATGAACGTCGCTTCGGGCTCGACGGCACCCGACGGCGGCACGATGACGTTCGACGGCTCGCCAGTCGGTCAGCTGACGCCGGCGATCGCGCAGGAGCTCGGCATCGCAATCGTCCACCAGCATCCGGCGCTGCTCCCGGACATGACCGTCGCGGAGAACTTCCGCGTCGCCGTCGGGTCGGAGCATCTCCGTCGACGCGATCCCGATCCGGCCGCGGCCATGCGCTCGTTCCTCGACGACGTTCATTTCCTGGGCCACCTCGAGGATCGCGTCTCGTCTCTCAGCGTCGCCCGCCGCCACCTGCTCGAGCTCGCCAAGGCGCTGGCGGTGTCCCCGAGGCTGCTGATCCTCGACGAGCCGACGGCGCCGTTCTCGCAGGACTCGGTCGAGCTTCTCTTCACCTCCGTCCGCAGCCTCGCTGCGGCAGGGACCGCGGTCGTCTACATCACGCACCGACTTGCCGAGGTCCGCGAGATCGCCGACCGGGTCACCGTGTTGCGGGACGGGAGGCTGCGGGGGACATCGGCCGTCGCCGACATCTCGGACGCAGATCTGCTCGCACTCATCGTCGGCCGCACGCTCGAGGCGACCTTCCCGACGAAACGGCCGGCCGATCCCGCGGACGAGCCGCTGCTTCGGGTGGAAGGGCTAAGCGGGAACGGCTTCGAGAACGTCTCGTTCACTGCGGGACGCGGGGAGATCGTGGGCATCGCCGGTGTGGTGGGCAACGGTCAGCCTGCCCTCCTTCGTGCCCTGGCCGGTCGCGCGCCGGCGAGCGGAACGGTCGACATCGCCGGTGTGGAGCTCTCCCGACGGGCACGGCTCAAGAGAGCCGCCTACATGCCGGCCGATCGCCTGACTGAGGGTCTGATGAAGGATCTGAACGTTCGGGAGAACTCGGCGATGAACGCTCTCGGCGCACTGACGACAGGCCCGTTCGTCAATCGACGGCGGGAGGTCGACGTCGTCCTGCGGGAGCTCTCCGAGCTGGCGGTCAGGGCGCCCTCCCTCGAGGCTCCGGTCTCCGCTCTCTCCGGTGGAAACCAGCAAAAGGTGGTGGTTGCGCGAGCGATGCTCTCGGACCCGACGATCCTTGTTGCCGACGAGCCGACCCAGGGAGTCGATGTCGGCGCGCGCGCCGAGATCTACCGCATCCTGCGCGAGGTCTCCGCTGGAGGAGTACCTGTCGTGGTCGCCTCGAGCGACGCCCTCGAGCTCGAAGGGCTCTGCGACCGTGTGATCGTGATGTCACGCGGCCATGCGGTCGCGACGCTCGAGGGGGATGACGTCAACGAAGAGCGGATCGTCCACGCTGCGATCAGTGCGACGACGCACACCGCCGATCTTTCGGCCGCAGCGTCGAGGTCGTCCCGGCTCCAGCGGTTCATCGAAGGCGATTACGCGCCGGTCGTGATCCTCGCCGCGGTGATGCTCGCCCTGGGCGCGTACGTTCTGTCTCAGAACGACCGCTACCTGTCCGACTTCAACATCACCTCGGTGATGTTCGCGTGCGCGGCACTCGGCTTCATCTCCCTCGGACAGACCTTCGCCCTGCTGCTCGGCGGCATCGACCTCTCTGTCGGTCCACTCGCCGGCTTCCTCGTCGTGGTGGCGTCCTTCTTCATCCTCGACGAGCGCTCTCCAGGAGTCTGGGCGCTGGGATTCGCAGTGATGTTCGGCTGCGCACTGGCCGTCGGCGTCGTGAACGGGACACTCATCCGCTTTGCGCATTTCACGCCGGTGGCCGCCACGTTGGTGACCTACATCGCGCTCGGGGGCCTCGCCTTCACACTTCGAGACGCACCCGACGGCTACATCGCGACATCCGTGACCGACTTCATCTCAAAGAAAGTCGGCCCGGTGCCGCTCGCCTTCGTCGTCTTCGTTCTCTGTGCCTTGCTCCTCGAGGTGGGGCTGCGGAGATCGCGTTGGGGTCTGCGTCTCCGCGCGGTCGGATCCGACGAGGAATCAGCTCGGCGCGTCGGCGTCCCGATCAACCGCACGGCGATTCTCGGGTACGTGGGCGCCTCGCTCCTCACGCTTCTCGGCGCCGTCGTCCTGCTCGCGCAAATCGGCGTCGGCGACCCCGGACAGGGCACTCGCGCCGGCGATCCTGGGTACACGCTGACGTCGATTACCGCCGTCGTGCTCGGCGGCACGAGTCTGCTCGGCGGCCGAGGTACGTTCATCGGCACGCTGATGGGCGCCGGGCTCAGCGTCCAGGTACTCAACGCAACCACGTTCCTGAGCCTCAACCAGCAGTGGCAGTACATCTTCCAGGGGCTCTTGATCGTCGCGGCCGCGCTCATCTACAGCCAGGTGCGCCGAAGCGGTTTGCGCACACCAGGTGACCAATGACCCCACTCGAGACAGCGATGGAGCCAGTGAGGGCGCGAGCCACCATCCCGGTCGTCAGGTCGTCCGAGTGACGAGCGCCAACGTGACCGTTGCCAGCGTCTCCGAAACGTTGTCCGGCATGGGGCGGCGCCTTCGCGAGATTCGACTCGAACGCGGGATCAGCCTGCGCGAGCTCGCACGGAGACTCGAGCTCTCTCCGAGCGCCGTCTCGAAGATCGAGACGGGCAAGATGCAGCCGTCGGTGCACACGCTCCACGCGTTGGTCGCCGAGTTCGACCTGAGCGTCGACGAGGTGTTCACCGAGCAGCGCTCGCCGTCCACGCATTCAGCGCTCGCACCTCGGCCTTGGTTCGTGGTGCAGCGTGCGGAAGACCGACCGGCCGTCGCCCTGGCCTCCGGTGTCGTTCTGGCGCGCCTGATGTCCTCGATCGGCGAGGCCGCCGAAGTCGTCGAGGCGACGCACGCGCCCGGAGGCTCCGCCATGCCGTCGTCCTCGCTCGGTCGCACCGACGGCCATGAGTTCGGATACATCCTCAGCGGTGTGCTGCAGGTTCTCCTCGGCGCCGACAGCGTCATGCTCTCGGCCGGCGACTCGATCACCCTCCTGTCGTCCGGGCCTCACCGGCTCGTCAACGACGGCCCCGAGCACGTCCGAGCGATCTGGATCGTACGGGGCAGCCTCGGCCTCGACCTCGGCCCCGCCGACCACGGGGGTGAAACGCGGTGAGTGGACGCGCGCTCATCGCCGGCGTGACGGGGATCAGCGGGGGAAACCTTGCGCGCCGTCTCCTGTCGGACGGTTGGCACGTCACGGGACTCTGCCGTCACCCGGACGGCCTCGACGAGCGAATCACAGCGCTCGTCGCGGATCTCGAGGACGCCGACGCAGTTACCGCAGCGGTGCGCGGCACGGCCCCGACGCACATCTTCTTCACCACCTGGTCGCGTCGCGCCACCGAGAAGGAGAACTGCGACGTCAACGGACGCATGCTCGGGAACCTCCTCGATGCGGTCGCGGCCGAAGAGTCGGTCCGCCATGTCGCGCTCGTCACGGGGCTCAAGCACTACCTCGGCCCCTTCGAGGCGTACGCCAAGGCGCAACCAGATACACCGTTCTCCGAGGAGCAGCCTCGCCTGCCGTTCGAGAACTTCTACTACGTCCAGGAAGACGTCCTGTTCGCGGCCGCCGAACGCGATGGATTCACCTGGTCGGTGCACCGACCACACACGTTGATCGGTTGGGCGATCGGGAACGCCATGAACATGGGAGTGACGCTGGCGGTCTACGCCGCGATCTGCCGAGAGACCGGCCGAGGCTTCCACTTCCCGGGCTCGCGCGAGCAGTGGGAGGCGATCACCGACGTCACCGACGCAGGTCTCCTTGCCGACCACTTGGTCTGGGCGGCGACAACGCCGGCGGCCGCTAACCAGGCCCTCAACATCGTCAACGGCGACGTCTTCCGGTGGCGCCGGTTGTGGCCGCGGCTCGCTGCCGCCCTCGGGGTCGAGCCGGTTTCGTTTCAGGGGGAGCCGTCACCGCTCGAGCGGCAGATGGTCGACGCCGAGGAGATCTGGCCGGAGATCGTGCGTCGTCACGGCCTCCGCGACGTGCCCGTCGAGCGCCTGGCCTCGTGGTGGCACACGGACGCCGACCTGGGGCGCACGATCGAGACGTTCACCGACATGGGTCGCAGCCGGCGTCTCGGCTTCCTCGGTGTTCGCGATACGGAATCGTCCTTCCTGGACCTGTTCGCGCGGTTGCGGGCGGAGCGGATCGTTCCGTGACCGACCGCATGCCCGAGAAGGTGGCCCGTCGACCGATAACAGGGTGGTGAGCGTGCGCGCGCTTCGCTTCCACCAGGCACGAGATCTCCGAATCGAGGATGTCGCCGAACCCCCCGAGCCGAGGGCCGACGAGGTGGTGGTCAGGGTCGCAACCTGCGGCATTTGCGGCACGGATCTGCACGAGTACGTCGCGGGCCCGATCGTCACTCCGTTCGAGCCGCACCCCCTGACAGGCGCGCAAATCCCGCAGATCCTCGGTCACGAGTTCGCCGGCGACGTCGTTGCGACGGGTCGAGATGTCAGCCGCGTCGCCGAGGGCGACCGCGTTGCCATCATGCCTCTCGCCTACTGCGGCGACTGCGCGTATTGCCGGCGCGGGCTGCAACATCTCTGCGCGGTCATGGCCTGCGTCGGCCTCTCGCATGCGTGGGGCGGGATGGCCGAGCTCGCGACCGTGGCGGAGTACCAGGTCGTTCGCCTCCCGGATGCAGTGACCCACGCCCAGGGGGCGCTGATCGAGCCGACGGCGGTCGCCGCCTACGGCGTCGAACGCGCGGGAGTTGGCCCGGGTGATCGAGTCCTGATCACGGGTGCCGGGCCGATCGGTGCACTCGCGGCGCTCTGCGCGCGCTCGGCCGGAGCGTCGACTGTGTACATCTCGGAGCCGAACGCCGCTCGACGGGAGCGAGCGGCATCGCTCGGAGTCGCAACGGTCCTCGATCCGACGTCCGTCGATCTTCCGGCGTACCTTCGCGAGCAGAGTGACGGGCTCGGCGTGGACGTCGCGATCGAGTGCTCGGGCCATCCGGCCGGGTTCTCGGACGCCGTTCGGTCGCTCCGTCGGCGCGGCACGCTTGCCCAGACGGGGCTCTTCGTCGGCGAGGCAGTCGTCGAGCCGATGCTCTGGGCCCTGAACGACCTGACGATCGTCGGAACGTGGTGCTACTGGGTGTACGACTTCGATCGGATCGCGGCCCAGATCGCCGCCGGCGACCTGCCCGTCGAGCGAATCGTCACGCGGACGGCCCGGCTCGATGACGCGCCCGACGTCTTTGCGCAGCTCGCGTCGGGCAAAGCCGACGAGATCAAGGTGTTGATCGACCAGTGAGGAGTGGCTCGAGATGAAAGCACTCGTGTTCGAGCAGCCGCAACGTGCAGCGGTTCGCGACATCGACGTCCCTGAGATCGCGGCAGACGAAGTACTCGTACGCTCCCGGAACGTCGGGATCTGCCACTCGGACTTCGAGCTGTACGAGGGCCGGTACATCATCCCGATCAGCTACCCGATCATCCCGGGGCACGAGTGGTCGGGCGAGATCGCGGAGGTCGGAAGCCTTGTGACCACGCTCGCGGAGGGTGACCGCGTCGTCGGCGAATGTGTTGTCAACAACGGCGACGACCACTTCGGATTCTCGATCAGCGGGGCCGACGCCGAGTACTTCGTGGCAAAGGCGTCCTGGCTCCACCGTATTCCCGACGAGCTCTCGTTCAGCCAGGGGGCTTTCGTCGAGCCGTTCTCCGTCGCGTACAGCGCTGCGGTCGCAGCGAACGGCATCGACGCGAGCGACGAGGTAGCGGTCATCGGCGGTGGGCCGATAGGTCTCCTCTGTGCGCTCGCAGCCTCGACGATGGGTGCTGCGGTCACGCTGATCGAGCCGCAGGCGCATCGTCGCGTACTCGCTCTCGAGATCGGTGTGAGAGCGGTGATCGACCCGGCCGCCGGCCCCCTTCCGGACCAGGCGTCTGACGCAACCGCCGGACGCGGGTTCGACGTCGTCATCGAGGCCGCCGGGGCCCCCGCCGCGATGGCGAGCGCCTTCCCCATCGCGGCGCTCGGCGGACGAGTCGTCCTGGTGGGCATCGACGTCGGTGGCACGGCGCCCGTCGAAATCGGGCTCGTCCAGTCGAAGGCGCTCCAGGTCCGGGGCATCATCGGCTCGGCCGGGCTGTGGCCACGAACCATCCGCTTCATGGCGACCAGCGGCCTCGACCCGACCCCGCTCCTCAGCGCGACGTTCCCGCTCGGGGAGGGCACCGCCGCTCTCGACGCCGCCCGCGACACGAGCCGCAACGTCAAGGTCCAGATCGAGTGTTGAGCGGATGAGAGCGGCTGTCTTCCACGGCCCGCGCGATGTCCGGATCGAGGCCGTCGCCGACCCGACGCCGTCCGCAGGCGAAGTCGTCCTCGAGGTGACCCGCGCGGCTATCTGCGGCACGGACGCTGCGGAATGGGATCACGGCCCGGTTCTCTGTCGATCCGGGGTGATTCTCGGGCACGAGTTCGTGGGGCGGGTGGTCGACCTCGGCAAGGACGTCACCGCGTTCCAACGGGGCGAGCGGGTCGTTTCCGGTGCGGGAATCTCGTGCGGACGCTGCCGCTGGTGCCTCAGCCACCGGACGAACCTCTGCGCCGAGTACCGGACGCTCGGGCTTCAGGTCGACGGCGGGCTCGCGCAGTATGTGACGTCTCCCGCCGACATCTGTCGCGCCGTGCCCGACGCATGCGACGACGACGCGGCTGCCATGGCGCAGCCGCTCGCCGTGGCCCTGCACGCCCTCTCCCGAGTCGGGCAACGTGCGGACGACCTCGTCGCCGTGATCGGAGTGGGCGGCATCGGCTCGTTCGTCGTCGCCGGCGCATCGCGCCGTGCGGAGCACGGCCGCGTCGTCGCGGTCGACATCGACGACGAGAGATTGGCAACTGCCTCCGCGCTCGGAGCCCAGGAGATCGCGAATCCGACGGGGCACGACCTCGCCGAGCTCCTGCTCGAGCTGAGCGATGGAGTCGGATTCGACATCGTGATCGAGGCAAGCGGGGCGCCGCACGCACCCGCCGCGGCGGTTGCCGGTGCGCGCCGCGGGGGGCGTGTGCTCCTCGTCGGACTGCATAGTGCGCCTCGGGTGATGGACCTCACGGCGATGATCGTGCGCGAGATCGACATCTTCACGACGGTCGCGCACGTCTGCGATTCCGACATTCCTGCCGCCCTCCAGCTGCTCGCCGACAGCGACGTCGCCTCTGTCACGGCCGGTCCGCGGATTGCACTCGACGAGCTCGTGGAAGAAGGGTTACGCCCACTCGCCGAGCAGCGCGCGACGGGCAAGATCCTCGTGTCGCCCGCGCTCTAGGCTCGGATCATGCCGGGTGGTCGTCGACGTAGCGCACATAACCGGCCTCGTCGAGATTCGCGGCCCCCGCGTAGCCCCAGATCATGAAAACCGGCTCGTCGCCGGTGTTCTCGAACCCGTGATAGTCGTTCTTCGGAACGAAGACGACCTCGCCGGGCCCGAGCTCGACATCTGCGTCACCGACGCGCGCGACCCCTCGACCCGACACGAGGTACTCGAACTCCTCCGCGTTGGGATGTCGGTGAATATCGTGCTTCGAGCCCGGGGGGAACACCGTGATTCCGAACACGGAGTGCTCTGCGCCGACCGTCTCACGCGTCAGCAGCCAGCGCACGTCCATGTCCACCCAGCCGTCCTCGGCGCGCAGTGCCGCATCGCTCGACGTCGTGTCGAAGCCTTTCTTCATCGGATGTTCAACGACACGGCGAATAGTCTCGGACATGCCCCTCGAACCTCCCGGTCGGATCGCTCCAGAGTGTTCATGATATGTGAACACCCGGCGATGTGTTCACCACGACAGCGCATCGTTGGACTCTTAGGAGGAAGGCGGCCTTTGCCGATGTGAAGCCAAGGTAGTGCCTGGACATAGACCAACTGCTCCTTACGGCGACGAGGTTCTGCGCTGCCTCGTCGAGCCAGGCCTCAATCTCGACGACCTGCACCTTCTGTGCCTTGGCACTTGGCTCGCGCTGCCGCAGCTCTGAATCTCGCACGACCAGCGCCTGCTCGGCCACACATCGCGGTAAGTCCTCGTCCCAAACGCCCAACAGTTTGGCTCGCGAAGGCGCACGCGCATCCCGGCACCACCGACGGAGACCGCCCCCTCGAACACAACTCTCACGCCGGAGGTCGCGGGTTCACGTCGCGTCGCGCCCGTCTTTCATCACACCAGATCGAGGTCGAGAGCTGAGCCGAGATCGACTCTCGGGTTCCACGGAGGGCGAGCCGGTCGCCCGCCCTCCGCGCTTCCCGTCTAGGCGGGGCAGTTGGCGGGAGCCGTAGCGTCGGTCTTTCTCGGAGCGCCGGTCGGCAGCAACTGCACCGCGATCGTCTCCGCGGGGTCGGCCGTCTCGTTGCGGAGCATGTGGGCATCCTCGCCGCCCGGGTCGACGAATCCGGTACCCGCGCTATAGGTCCGCGGCGAACAGCCGGGGTCGTCACCCGTGTAGTTCGTGACGGTCCCGCTGACCACGAGGATCAGGCTCGGACCTGGATGTGAGTGCCAGCCGCTGGTCGCTCCGGGCGAGAACTTGTTGTCGACGACGTAGACGTCCGAGCGTCCTTGCGTTTTGAGCGATGCGAACCAGCGATCCGGAAGCGTCTTGCCGTCGTCCACGTTTCGGAGCGTGAGCGCGTGGCCCTTGAGATCGATCTCGTCGAAGGTCGACTTCACGAATGTTGTCGCCGGTGATGTTGCGAGGACGTTGGCGGCGTAGACGCAGACAGCGACGACACTGAGCAGAAGAGCCCCTGTCCATTTCGACTTCATCACTCCTCCTTTGGGTCTCGCGATGGGCCTACTGGCCGCTCGCTCTTTAGGTCCCGGTTTGTGGCAGGGACGCCATGAGGCGGGCTTGAGGAGTGCTGGAGCGTCTCTTGAGCGCCCGCTTGGAGCGGCGATGGAGGGGTGCTACGGTCGGGCGGCGTAGCCAACCGTTGGAGGGTGGCGTGGAGTTTCGGGTGCTCGGGCCGTTCGAGGTCGTCGACGAGGAACTCGGGATCGTTCCGCTCGGCGCCGCCAAGGAACGAGCGCTGCTCGCATTGCTCGTACTCCACGCCGACGAGGTTGTGTCGTCCGAGCGAATGATCGACGAGCTCTGGGGCGAACGGCCGCCCGAGTCGGCCACGAACGTCCTTCACACGTACATCTCGCACCTGCGCCGCACGCTCGAACCGGGACGGCGCCGCGGCGTGGAGGGGCTGATCGTCACCCGTCCGCCCGGCTATCTCCTGCGTCTCGAACCGGGACAGCTCGACCTGCATCGATTCGAGGAGCTCGTCCACGAGGCGCGCTCCACTGGCGACCCGGCCCAGGCGCTCATGACGCTCAACGAGGCGCTCGCGCTCTGGCGCGGGCCGCCGCTGCAGGAGTTCGCGTTCGACGGCTTCGCGCAAGCCGAGATCTCCCGAATCGAAGAGCTGCATCTCGCGGCGGTTGAGCGGCGGATCGAGATCGAGCTCGCGCTGGGCCGAGATGGCGACCATGTCGCGGAGCTCGAGGCGCTCGTCGCGGTGCATCCGCTACGCGAGCGGCTGGTGGGACAGCTGATGCTCGCTCTGTACCGCGCAGGACGGCAGGCCGAGGCGCTCGAGGTCTACCGCACCATCCGTCGCCGCTTCGCCGACGAGCTCGGGATCGAGCCCGGCACGGAGCTGCAAGAGCTCCATCGAGCGATTCTGAACCACGACGCGTCGCTCGATGCTCGCGCGCCGCATGTCCGCGCTGATGGTGCACGGCGCGACCGACGGATCGGCGCATCGGTCTGGCTACCGGCGCTGGCCGGCGTGATTGCAGCCGCGGTGGCAATTCCGATCTTCGCCTTCGGCCAGGGAGGCGACGGCACGTCGGTCGAGGTCGCGACGGGCGACTCCGTCGGCTTCGTCGACGCCCAGACGAACCGACTCGTCGCAGACGTCCCGGTCGGCACGACGCCGACGGCGGTGATATCCGCCGCCGGCGCGATCTGGGTGACGAACACCGCCGACGGAACCGTCGACCGAATCGACCCGGTGACGCACACGATCCGGCAGACGGTGCGGGTGGGCAACGGCCCGAGCGGAATTGCCTTCGGAGACGGCTCGGTCTGGGTCACCAACGGGCTTTCCGGCACGGTCTCGCGAATCTCTCCCGGAACCAATCGCGTCGTCGAGACAATCGACGTCGGCTGGAACCGGTTCGGAGGGCGCTGCCAGGAGCGGCGTCGTGCGGGCGCTGCTGTCGGCCGCCCGGCCGTCCCAGTGGGTCAAGAACCTCGTCGTGCCGCTCCCATTTCTCTTCGGCCACGCCCTCGCTTCGCCGCGCGGCTGGGGCCTGGCGGCGGCGGGCTTCGCGATCTTCAGCGCGGTCTCGAGCGGGATGTACATCCTGAACGACGTCATGGACCGCAAGCGCGACCTGGCGCATCCCGTCAAGCGTTTCCGTCCGATCGCGTCCGGCCGGCTGGCGGTGCACACGGCACTCGGCGCCGCGGCCGTCCTCGAGGCCGCCGCCCTCGGCCTCGCGTTCTGGCTGCGCGTCGAGTTCGGGCAGTGGTGCGCGATCTACGCCGGGCTCATGATCCTGTACTCGCTCGTGCTCAAGAACATCCCGTTCCTGGAGGCCCTGATCGTGGCGGCCGGGATGCCGCTGCGGGCCCTCGCCGGCGCCGCCCTGGCCGGCGTCTGGGCGTCGCCCTTCCTGATGGGATGCGCGTACCTCCTGGCGCTGTTCCTGGTCGCCGGCAAGCGCCAGTGGGAGTTCCAGAACGCCGGCAACCGCTCCTCCACGGAACATCGTCCGGCGCTCGGCGCGTACCGCGAGGAGGGCCTGGACTATCTCTTCGTCGTGACGGCGCTGGCCACGACGGCGGGCTACGCGGCGTACAGCGTGTCGGCCTCGACGCTGGCAAAGTACGGCGGCCGCTCGCTCGCCCCGACCGTGCCGCTCGTCATCCTGGGCCTCGCGCGCTACGTGCGACTCGTCTACCGGCGGGGCGGGGGAGGGAACCCGACCCAGGCCCTCCTCGTCGACGACCCGTGGCTCCTCGCGATCGTGATCGCGTGGGTCGCGACGGCGGGCTGGATCATCTATGGTCACTGAGCGGGAGGTCGGGCG
>Ga0207662_10000936_pt1 | contig 13550 bp, 14 predicted proteins | sample KBSS33LmetaG_FD_184338 | JGI IMG/M metagenome (GOLD analysis project Ga0207662, IMG submission 184338) | Switchgrass rhizosphere microbial communities from Kellogg Biological Station, Michigan, USA - KBS S3-3L metaG (SPAdes) (version 2) | ecosystem: Host-associated > Plants > Roots >... | reverse complement strand
CGTCTGCCCTTCGGCCTCGATCGCCGTCTTGACGCCCGTACCGGCGATACGCCGTGACGCCATGTCGTAGTTCGCGGCGCCCGTGGTCACGATCGGCGCCGCCTGCCCGGGCACGACGAATACGTTGCGCTTGCCGATCGCCTGGACGCCCGAGCTCTCACCACTGTAGACGATCGTGTCCGACTTCACGATCTGCGAGTCGCGCTGCACGATGGCGCGGTTCGTCAGCGCTGCGCCCCGCGTCGCCGCCTGGAACGTGATGATCTCGCCCTGATACCGCGTGATGCTGAAGCCGGGCAGTGCCATCAACCGCTGCATCACACTGTCCGGCGGCAGGAAGTTCGCCACACCGGTGGTGTCGGCAGCCGCGGCCGAGTCCGCGCGCGTGCGCAGCGAATCGGCGCGGTTGCGGATCGTGTCGCGCACACCCGGTCGGAATGGCGGCTGCCGGGTCGGGGCGCCCGGGACGTTCTGGGCGTCCGCGCGGAGGGCGAACGAGCAGAGGACGAGGACGAGCGCGACCGGCCAGCCGCGAAGGATCACGCAGGCACTCCGTCGTCGTGCAGCGTGGCGGCGTCGGCCTGCTGGCGCTTCCGGAACACCAGCCAGGAGAGCACGATGCTGAGCTCGTAGAGCAGATACAGCGGCACCGTCAGGATCACGGACGTGAAGAACGCGTCACCCGGCGTGATGAACGCCGCCGCGACGTACGACCCGATCAGCGCGTGGCGCCGGAAGCGCGCGAGCAGCTTGGGCGTGACCAGACCGAGGGCCGACAGCGCGAGGATGACGATCGGCAGCTCGAACACGGCACCCATCGCCAGCACGAGACTGGTCGCGAAGCCGAAATACTCCGTGGCCGAGATCATCTGGTCGAACGCCTCGTCCCCCATCGACGTGAGGAATCGCAGCGTCATCGGCAGCACGAAGTACCACGCCAGCGCCGCGCCGCACACGAACAGGAACACGGCCCCGATGATCACGGGGAGCACGACCTTCTTCTCGTGCCGGTGCAGCGCGGGCGCGAGGAAGAGCCACGCCTGATAGAGCACCACCGGAAGCGCCATCACGACGCCGATCATGATCGACGTCGAGAGCATGATCGAGAATCCGCCGCCGGGGTGGGTGTTCATCAGCCGGTGCCCTTTCAGGTACGGCATGATCGGCCCCTGCAGCCACGTCAGCAGGTTGAACTTGATGACGAGCACGAAGCCGACGCCGACGCCCACGATGATGGCCGCCAGTGACCAGATGATCCGCCAGCGCAGCTCCTCGAGGTGATCGAGGAAGGGCATCTCGGCCGTGCTTCCCATCGTCTGCTCCAGTGCTACCTGCCGAGTGTACGCAGCTGCTCGCGTGCGAGCGCCGCCTCATCGGACCGGGGGTATTCCCGGACGATGCGTTCGAGTGCGGCGCGCGCGGCCGCGTCCTGGCCCGCCGACCTGAGGATCTGCGCGCGCTTGTACAGCGCGGTGGCGGCCTTCGGTGACCGCGGATAGCGCTGCACGACAAGCCCGTATACCGAGTCGGCCGCCGCCTGGTTCCGCTCGGCAGCGTACGTCTCGGCGATGTACACCATCGCCTCCGGCGCATCCTCGTACGTCGGATACGCTCGAAGCAACTCCTCGAACCCGCCACGCGCAACGCTGATGCTGCCCCGGCGGAGCTGATCGAGCGAACTCTGGAAGAGCTGGCCAGGTCCGGGCCCCGCGGCCGCCCGTGTGGAGTCCCCCGGGACCGGCGCCGCCGGGGCGGCCGCGGCCGGCGCCCGTTCCTCCAGCGCGCCGCGCAGCTCCTGGAGCCGCCGGGTGCTCTGGCCGGACAGCTCCTGCAGCTGGATGATCTCCCGCGTCATCTGATAGTGCTCGTTGGCGACGTCGCCCTGAAGCTTGGCGAGCCGCGCGCTGATCGCGCGCACGGAGTCGTTGGCGCGCGTGAGCTGCGCGAGCACCTGGTCGACCTGCGCGCGCCGCGCGCTGTCGCCACGCGCCGACTCGGCGCGCATCGTCTGCAGATCGGTCTGCAGCATCGCGATGTCGGTCTTCGAGGCCAGACAGCCGGCGAGGACGAGCGCCGCGAGGGGCGCGAATCGTGTGGCGCGCATCATGACCTCGGGCGCACGAGGGCGCCGCCACCACTCGGCTGGAACTCCGCGCGGCGATTCTGTTGATAGGCCGACTCGTCGGTCCCCTGCACCGCGGGCTGCGAGTCGCCGAGGCTCTGCGCGGTGAGACGCGCGTCGGCCACGCCCTTGCTCGTGAGGTAGCGCTTCACCTGTGCGGCTCGACGCTGGCCGAGCGCGAGGTTGTACTCGGCGGTGCCACGCTCGTCGGTGTGCCCCGTGATGGCGACGGAGACGCCAGGATTCGCGAGCAGGATGGGCACCTTCGCGTCCAGCACCGCGCGCGCGTCGTCGCGCAGCACGTCCTGGTCGTAGTCGAAGTACACCTTCTGCGTGAGCACCGCGGCGAGCTCGGTCGTCGCCGTGCCCTGTTCGGCCGCGGCGCGCTGCGCCGCCTCGGCCGCGGCGATCGAATCGGCGCGCTGCTTCGCGCGCAACGCGGCGAGCGAATCGGCCTGTCGCTGCGCGTCGTTGCCCGCGGCCACGGGCGCGGGCGCCTGCACCACCTTGCGGCGGCAGGCGTCGAGACCGACGACGGAGAGCAATGCGAGGGAAAGGACGGCGGTGCGACGGATCATGCGGTCTCCGGGGAATGGAGGGTGGTGCCGGCGATGGCTCGGTGGGTCATTCGGCGCCGAGGCGCGGGGACCAGGCGGGAAGACGAACGGCGGCGCCTCGCGTCAGCTGACGGGTGCGTCCGGACTCGATGTCGAGCACCCACAGCTGCCTGCTGCCGGTGCGTGTCGACACGAACGTGAGATGGCGTCCATCGGGAGCCCACGACGGATCCTCGTTGCGGCCATCGCTCGTGAGCTGCTTGAGACTGCGATCGCGCAGATTGATCGTGAGGATCTGGAAATTGCCGGCGATCATCGACTGGAATGCGACGAGCCGGCCATCGGGCGACCAATCGGGGCTCGCGCGATACGGATTCTCGCCGAACGCCAACGGCGTGAGCAGGTCCACGTTCGTCCCGTCGGCGTCCATCGTGTAGATCTCCGGGTGGCCGGCGCGTCCGGACATGAACGCGATGCGCCGGCCGTCGGGGCTGAAGCTCGGCGACACGTTGTCGCTGCCGCGCCCGACGGAGAGACGACGCCCGCCGCCACCGGACAGCGAGGCGATGTACAGGTCGACTCCCTGGTCGACACCATGGGCGTACACGACGCTCCCGCCGTCCGGCGTGAAGATCGGCGAGATGAACACCCCCGGTCCGTTGACGAGCGTGCGGGACCGGCCGCTCGCCAGATCGAGCACGGAGATCCCCGCCGGCAGGTACGAGGCGTAGGCGATCGTGCTCCCGTTGGGATGCCATGCCGGCGAGATCGGCGTCCCCGGCTCGGAGACGGGCATCGCACCTTCACCATCGCTGTCGACGACCCAGATGCGGCGTCCGCGCTCGAACGCGACGCGCGTGCTCGAGATGCCACGCACTCCGGTGAACGCTTCCTCCAGCTCGTCGGAGATCCGGTGCAGCGCCGCACGCCACGCACGGCTGTCCGGCGCGGCGCTCGACGGAAAGTCCTTCACGAGCGCCGTCTGTTTCGTCGCCACGTTGTAGACCGCGAGGTGGACTCCCGACGGCGTCGGGGTCAGCGCGACCGCGGCCGCCGCACCGAGCCGGGCGAGCAGCGGCCAGTTGGGTCCCGACGCACGCGCGGCCTCCTGCGCGGCGCTGCCGTCCAGCACGATCGCGTTGACGCGATCGCCGAGGTCAAGGTCGCGCTGGACGATGGCGCGGATCGAGTCGCCGCGCGCGCCGCTCACCGGCAACAGGACGACTCCCGGCTTGGTGCCGGGATCGTAGGTGAGGCCGATGCGGACGCCTCGCGAGGTGGTATCCTGCGCCACGAGCGGGGCGGCCACGAGCAGGGCGGCGAGCGCGCGGCGGAGGGTGGGTAGGAGCATCAACGGATGAGCCGTGGGTCGAAGCTGAAGATGACGGGCAGGACGTCGTCGGTGAACCCCTGTGGCAGCGGACCGAACGAGCGGGATGCCGCCTCGACGGCGCCCATCGCGTCCTGGTCGAACGAGAACGAACCGGAGCGCGCGACGAGCCGCAGGCCGCTCACGCTTCCGTCGCGTCGGATGAGGAAGGAGACCTCGGCGCGGTAGGCGCTGTTCGGGGGAGGCTTGAACTGCAGGGCGATCTGCCGCACGACGTTCTGCAGGTACACTGGGTACGGGAACTCGATCCCCTCCGTGCGAACGTTCGCCACATCGGCACCGCGCCCTCCGGTCTCGCCTCCGCCGGCCCGCGGCGTCGGCGCCGGCGTCGGCGCCGGCTTGGCGGTCGTCGGGCGCGCGTTCGGCGTCGCGGTCTTCGGCGCCTTCACGGGGCGCGCCTTCGTCGGTGGTGCTTTCATGCGCGCGGGCTCCGGCATCTCGCGCGCGACCGGCGGAGACGTCGAAACGGCCGGCTCCGGGGCGGGCTCCGGCGGAGTCTCGCGCACGACGCCCACCTGTCGCGGCGCCGCCGGCGCGGCGACGAGCGTGACACGGTAGGCCGGCGGCATCGGCACCGGAGCATGCGTGCGACCGAACAGGAAGGCGGCGACGACGAGCGCGTGGAGCAGCGCCGACCAGACGAGCGATGAGCCCAACCTGAGCTCACCGCGCGACGCGAGCGCGGTCACTTCGACGATTCCGGCTCGGTCACGAGGCCGATGTCGTTCACACCCGCCGCGCGCATCGTCGCCATCACCTGCGTCACGACACCGTACGGCACGCCCGCGTCGCCGCGCAGGTACACTCCTTCCGCCGCGCGCTTGCCTGCCAGCGCGCGGAACGCCGAACGGAACTCGGCGAGCGACATGCGCGTCTCGTCGACGTAGATCCACCCGGCACGATCGACCGATACCACGAGACCGCTCTTCGGATCGAGTGGCCGCGCCTCCGCCTTCGGCAACGCGACATCCACGCCGCCCTGCATCATGGGCGCGGTGATCATGAAGATGACGAGCAGCAGGAGCATCACGTCGATCAGGCTCACGACGTTGATCTCGGCGTTGAGCGGCAGCCTCGCGCGCCTGTGCCTCGGCATCTACAGACGACCCTCACGGCCGAGCATCGCGATCAGCGAGGTGCCGAACCCCTCGAGCAGGTTGTCGAGCCGATTGAGGCGGTTGGCGAGAATGTTGTAGCCGAACGTCGCGGGAATGGCGACGCTGAGCGCGGCCGCCGTGGCGACGAGCGCCTCCGCGACGCCCGGCGCGACGGCGGCGAGATTGCCCGAGCCGCGTGTCGCGATGCCGACGAACGCGTTGATCACGCCGAGCACGGTGCCGAGAAGCCCGATGAGCGGGCTCGCCGACCCGATCGTGGCGAGCCACGGCAGGAAGCGGCCGAGGCGGTCGCGCTCCGACAGCGCCTCGGCGTCGAGCACGAGGCGCAGCGTCTCGACCCGCGTGGCGGCGTGCGTCGCCTGCAGCACGGCGCCCGCGCTGTCGCCGTAGGGTGGCATCGGCGGGGTGTCGCCCAGATACTGCAGCGCGCGAACGAGCAGCCGTCGCGACGCGTTGGGACGTGCGTGCTTCGCCGCCACCGACGCGGATTCCACGCGCGGCGCGCGCTCGACCTCGCGCGCGAAGGCGGCCGCGTCGCGCAGCGCCTTCGTCAGCTCACGCCCCACGCCGAGCATGATCGCCCAGCTCACGAGCGAGAGGACGACGAGGATCCCGAGCACGACCTGCGTCTCGGTGCTCGCATTGAGGATCAGCTCCTTCGGCGTGGTGGGGACCGCCCCCGCCGTCTGGAGGAGTGCGGTCATGCGTGGGAGCCCGCCGTCGCCGCGTTTCGCTCCGCTGCCCAGCGGAAGCTCTGGGCGAGCCCCTCGCGCAGCGTCACGCGCGGCTTCCATCCGAGCACTCGGCCAGCCTTCCCGATGTCGACGAACGACTCCTGGGCCTCTCCCGGGCGCTTGGGCGCGAACTCGAGAGCCACCTTCGTGCCGGCCTCCTCGAGCAGGATGTTGGCCATGTCGATCACCGAGGTGCCGATTCCCGTGCCGACGTTGAACGCGCGCGCATCGAGGAGGCCCACCGGCGGTAGCTGCTTCGTCGCGCCGTACCACATCGCCTCGGCCACGTCGCCCACGTAGACGTAGTCGCGCGTCTGCAGGCCGTCGCCGAAGATCGTGAGCGGCTTGCCCTGCAGGATGCGACCGCAGAAGATCGCGACGACCCCCGCCTCGCCGTGCGGATCCTGCCGCGGTCCGTACACGTTCCCGAAGCGCATCGCGACGCAATCGAGCTTGTGCACTCGACCGTAGTACCCGAAGTAGTGCTCCACCGTGAGCTTGGAGACCGCGTACGGCGACTCCGGATCCTTCTTGAACTCCTCGAAGTTCGGCGGCGTGGTGTTGTCGCCGTAGAGCGCTCCGCCCGTCGACGCGAACACGACTCGCGTCGTGGGCGACTTCGTGCGCACCGCCTCGAGGAGGTTGAGCGAGCCGAGGATGTTCACGCTCGCGTCGTACGCCGGATCCTCGACGCTCCGCCGCACGTCCATCTGCGCCGCGAGATGCGCCAGCACGTCGGGCTTCGTCGACGCGATCAGCTCGGCCGCCTTCGGGTCGCGGATGTCGAGCTCGTGGAACGTCGCCTTCGCGGGAAGGTTCTCGCGCTTCCCCGTGACGAGACTGTCGATGATGTGCACCGTCCAGCCCTCGCGCAGAAAGCGCTCGGCGAGGTGCGAGCCGATGAACCCGGCTCCGCCGGTGACGATGACCGTCGGCATCAGGACTGATCCTCCGCGGGAGGCGTGGCGGCTGCGTCGTCCGGCGCGTGGCGCTCGTCGAGGGCGAAGAGATAGCGCGCGGCGTCGACGACGCCGAGCCCGCGACCGTTCGCCGCGGCCGCCCGCAGGCGCACCGTCGGCTCGTGGAGGAATTTGTTCATGAGCGATTGGGAGAAATGTTCGACTGCGGCACGTTGCTCGGGGGTGAGGTCGCCGAGTCGCCGCAGCGCCGATTCCAGCTCGCGCTCGCGCACCCGGTTCATCTCGTCTCGGAACTGCGTCACGACGGGCACGGCGGCAAGGCCCGCGACCCACTGCCAGTACTTCTCGACTTCCGCCGCGATCACCTGCTCCGCCGCCGGCAGCTCGCGATGGCGGCGCTCGACACTCGCGCTCACGACGGCGCGAAGATCGTCGAGGTCGTAGAGGAAGACGTTGTCCATCTCGGCGACGGCCGGATCCACGTCGCGCGGCAGCGCGATGTCGAGGATGCAGAGCGGACGGTCTCCACGGCGGGCCAGCCCGTCGCGCACGCGCTCGGCACCGACCACGATGTGCGGAGACGCGGTGGAGCACAACAGCACGTCCACGTCGGCGAGAGCGGTCCACGCTTCCTCGTAGTGCACGGCGGTCGCCCCGTAGAGCCCAGCGAGCGCCTGCGCGCGCTCGAACGTGCGGTTGGCCACGATCGCCGCGCGCACCCCCTCCGCCTGGAGCGACGCGAGCGCCAGCTCGGCCATCTCGCCCGCGCCGAGCACCATCGCGCGCTTGCCGAGCAGCGAGCCGAAGATCTTCTTCGCCAGCTGCACCGCGGCCGAGCTCACGCTCATCGCGCCGTGGCCGAGCGCGGTCTCGCTCCGAACGCGACCACCGACGAGCAGCGCCGTCTGGAAGAGCCGATTGAGCACCGCCCCCGACGCCGAGCGACTCGCTTCCCACGCGTCGCGGACCTGTCCGTGGATCTGCGCCTCGCCGACGACCATCGAATCCATCCCCGAGACGACGCGGAAGAGATGCGCGATCGCGTCGCGGTCGCGGCGCACGTAGCCGAAGCCGCTCGCGTCGCTACCGAGCCGCTCGGCGTACAGCGACCAGACCGCGGGTGCCGCCGGCTGCTCGCCTTCGACGACGTAGAGCTCCGTGCGGTTGCACGTGGAGAGCAGCACCGCCTCGCGGACCTCGGCCATCGCGCGCACGCGGTCGAGTAGGCCGTGCACCTCGCTCGTGCGATATGCCAGCCGCTCGCGCACGTCGAGCGGCGCGCCATGATGGCTCACGCCGACGACGATCACCGCCATGTGTCGACCCGCGCGTCGAGCGTGTGCGACTCCACCGTCTCGCAGAACCGGTCGTCGATCACGTCGGCCGAGAGCGCGCGCCATTCGACCGACGCGCCGCGATCGAGCAGCGCGCGACGCAGCGTCGCGAGCCCGGCGAGCGCGCCCGCGTAGCGGCCGTCGAACCGGTGCGCGATCGCATCCCGCACGCGCGCGGCGGCGCCCGGCACGCCGCCTGCCGACACGCCGACGACGAGCGCACCCGACCGATGCGTCGCCATCGTGGCGAACGAACCTTCCTCCGGCGCGTCCGCCACGTTGACGAGGCGGGACTTGGCGCGCGCGTCGGCGGCGACGGCCGCGTTGGTCGCGCGATCGTTCGTCGCGGCGATCACGAGCGCCGCGTCGCCGATGTCGTCGCGCACGTACGCCCGCTCGACGAGCATCAGGCTGCTCGCGCCGGCGAGCTCGCGCATCGCGGCGGACGGCTCGAGCGCCACGACCCGCACCGACGCTCCAGCGGCGACGAACGCGGCGGCCTTCCGCACCGCGACGCGACCGCCTCCCACCACGAGCACGCTGAGCGCGGAGCCTTCGACGAGGATCGGCACACCGCTCACAGGAAGCGTCCCCCGCCGTTCGTCTCCGCGACGCGAAACGCGACGTAAAGCGCGACGACGGCCGCGAACGAGACGCTGGAGTAGACCGCGGCGCGGCGCGCCTGCCAGCCACCGACGGTGCGGCCGAGCGCGATCGCCGACACGGCGACCCATGCGCCCATCGCCCAGATCACTTTGGGGAAGCTCAGCTCGCGGTACGCGACGGAGTACGTGACCGCGAGCACGACGCCGAGCGTGAGGCCGAGCCACCCGGCGATCGCGGCGACGTGGTTCACGCGATCGAGCGTCGCCAGCGGCGGGAAGAAGCGGTAGATCGCGCCGAAGCGGCGCGACTTGAGCTCCCGGCGCTCCACGAGATACATGCACCCTGCCGCGGCCGCCGTGCCGAAGGCGGCGATGCCGACGAAGCTCAGCGCGATGTGGGCGAACAGCCACGCGCCGCGCGCACCGGGCAGCTCGCGGCCGGGCGTGAAGCCGATGAGGTTGGCACAGATGGTCGGCACCGCCGCGAGGGGTGCGGTGACCAGTGTGAGGCTCACGTCGCGCGCGACGAGCTCGACGACGAGCAGCGTGGCAGCGAGAACGAGTCCGGCGAACGAGAGCGACGGCCCCAGCCCGGTGAGGGGCAGCTGTCCGACGGCGCGCGCGTACACGATCAGCCCCGCCAGATGCGCGATCACGCCGGCGGCGAGCAGCGCGACGACGCCGCGCACCGGTGCGCCGACGGGACGCGCGAACGGCATCGCGGCAAGCGCCGCGGCGCCGACATAACAGGAGATGGCGACGAAGTGGGCGATCGCGGTCATGGCTATCGCCCTAATGTAATGCGTGGCCACGCGTTACGGCATTCAGCCGCAGCGCGTGGCCACCGGCCGTCACGGCATGCGCGCGACCACTCGGACGCTCTCGCCGGTCCGGATCGCCGGCTGATCCTGCGACGTGACTCTCGCCGTCGTGGCGTACGGCGTCACGCGCACCACCCGGGCCGTCGCGATCTCGACCTCGGGGAGCGTCGGACCATCGTCGCCCTTCGGCTCGACACGCTCCCGATAGATCGACACTTCGTCACCGACCTTCATGCCGTCCGCGGAGGTGAGATCGAACAGCACGTAGCTGTTCAGCGACGGGAGCACCGCGGGGCGCTGGATGTCGAGCAATCGCGCGTTGCGGCCGGCACCGGCCGGCACGGCCACCGGACGTCCGCGCACGCCGACTCCGGTCGTGTCGAGCGGGATGACCCGCGTGTCGGCGTTCAAATAGCCGTACAGCTCGCGCACTTCGACGACCGCCGGCTCGTCGTTGCGCGGGGCGCGAACCACCTGCAGCATCGCGAGCGGGATGACCACCGTCCCGACGTCCTCGTTGCTCTTGCCCAGCTCGTAGGCGATGAAGCGGTCGCGCACCGCCGCGGCGCTTCCCTGCGGCGGAACGAGGAGCAGCCGATCGTAGAGCTGGAAGTTGTGGTTCGAGCGAGCCTTGTCGACGCCCGGCAGGTCGGCGCCGAACACGATGCGGCCGGAGTTCGCCGGGCCGCCGAGGCGGTCGAAGTACGGGGCGCGCACGATGTCGCCGCGCAGGACGCGCGTCGCGACGTACGGGCGGCTGACGCTCCGGCTCTGGGCGAACTGGACGGCCGGAGGGGCGAAGCTCGTCGGCTCCGTCAGACTCGCCGGCACCGCGGCCGCGGGCGCGGCTTCGGTCACCACCGGCGCCGCGGCGGGTGCGGGCGCCGGCGCGGAAGGCTTCTCGGCCACCGTGCGGCCCGTGAGACGCAGCACCTCGCCCGGATAGATCCAGTGCGGATCCTCGATCTGCTCCGTGTTGATGCGGTAGATCTCCGGCCAGAGGTACGGATCGCCGAGATAGCGCCGCGCGATGTCCCAGAGCGTGTCGCCGCGCTTGACGGTGTGCGTGCTGGCGTCCGTCCGCGCGCCCTGCGCGACGATCGGCGAAGCAGCGGTGGCGGAGAGGAGGGCGGCGGCGGTCAGCGACCGTCCGAGACGAGGGGTCATCACACGCTCGAGGGGTGCGGCGCCGGAAGGGCTGGCGCGGAGGAACAGCAATGGGCCGCCGCCGGCGGCGGCGGGAGGCTGCTCAGAGGACGATCGGCACCCCGGCGCGAAACGAGCGGGACCGTAACGTGTGACCTGGCGCACCAGGCGTCGGCCCCGCTCGTCCCCCATTCAGCGCCCGGTCGTGGTCCCCACTCTCACCCTTTCGATCCGCCGGGTCTTCGCCGGCACGTTGTAGATGCGCAGCGACACGACGCTGCCGGGCTTCACCGTGCGCAGCGCGTCCTGGAGCTCCTCCGGCGTGGTCACGGGCTGTCCTTCGACCGAGAGGATCACGTCCGGTCCGCCGGTCTGTGGCGACGCGAGGCGGCCCGCGGCGGGGCTCGAATCGTCGACGTCCATCACGACCACGCCGCGCAGCTCGGAGGGTAGCTCGAGCGTACGGACGATCGCGGAATCGAGCGTCGCCACCGTCACGCCGAGCGACGACATCGTCGACGCCGCGGGCTCGCTCGGAGCCGACGATGGCGACGTGTCGTCCTGCACCACCGCCGCCACCGCCTGCTGCGCGCGCTGCAACGGAATCTTGAACGTCGCACGCTGGCCACCCTTCCGCGCCACCTCCACCTCGACGGTCTCACCGGGCTTGCGGAACGCGATCGCCTCCTGGAGCTGCGCGACGTAGTCGACGGGGTGACCGGCGACCGAGATGATCACATCGCCCGCCTGCAGCCCGGCACGGCGCGCCGGCGAATCCTCGTTCCCGAAGTCCTGCACCAGCACGCCGCGGTTGTCGGAGAGGCCGACGTACGCCGCATCGTCGATCGTCGCGTCCCGCACCAGGACGCCGAGCGCCGCTCGCTCCACGCGCCCGTTGGTGCGGATCTGACTCATCACCGCGCGTGCGAGATTCATCGGCACCGCGAAGCCGTACCCCGCGCTGAACCCCGTCGGGCTGGCGATCGCGCCGTTGATGCCGATCACTTCACCGCGCACGTTCAGCAGCGGGCCCCCGGAGTTCCCGGGATTGATCGCCGCGTCGGTCTGGATGAAGTCCTGGATGCTGCTCTGGGAGCGGTTGGGCAGTGCCAGCGACCGTCCCTTGGCGCTGATGATCCCCTGCGTGACCGTGAAGGTGAGGTTCTCCCCCAGTGGGTTGCCCACGGCGAGTACCCACTCGCCCACGCGCGCTCGATCGCTGTCGCCGAGTGGCGCGGGCGTGAGTCCGGTCGCCTCGATCTTCAGCACGGCGACGTCGGTCGAGGGATCGGTGCCGACGATGCGAGCCGTGAATTCCCTGCGGTCGAGCAGCCGCACCGTCACCTGCGTCGAGCTGTCGACGACGTGCGCGTTCGTCAGCACGTAGCCGTCGGAGGACACGATGAACCCGGAGCCCGAAGCACGGCCACGGCGAGGTGGCGCGCCGCCATCGGGCGCCCCGGGCTCGAAGTAGCGGCGAAGCTCCGGCGGCAATCCCGGATACGTCGGCGCGTTCCGCGTGTCGCGCTGCGCTGCGCGCGGCGCCTGACGCGCGGTGATGAACACGACGCTGGGCCGTACCCTCGCGGCGACGGTCGCGAACGCGTCGCTCAGTGACTGCAGCTGCGCGACCGCCGCCGCGGTGGCCGCGGCGTCAGGCGTGGACCGTGCCTGCTGCGCCCCGGCGAGTCCCGGCGCGAGACTGAGTAGACTGACGACCGCCGCCCCACGGGCGAGCCGGTCGCATCGGCCGCGAAACATGCTCGATCCTCCGGACAAGAGATCAGGAATGCCGTGTGCCCGCGCGGCCCGTCCGTGCAGGGCACAGGACGCGATGCGTGTCCTACCCCGTGTGCGACATGCGGTGCCGCGGCGAAGGGCGTATTGCCTTTGACCTCCCGCGCCGTTACGGGGTACTGGTATTGCCGATGCTGCACTGCCGGCGCGCGCGAGCGATCGCCGCACTCGAATCTTCTGCAGCACCGGCGCGATCGAAGGCGCCCGCACCTCAGCTGCGCCCGCCAGACCGGGCGCCGTCCAAACCGGTGATCCCATGTCCATTGCCGTTCGTTGCAGCACGCGATCCATACGTGCCATCGCGTTCCTCGCAGTCGCCGCACTCTCGGCGTGTCACCGCAATCGCACCGCGTCGGAGATCGACGCCGAGGCGAGCGAGCCGAGTACGATCGAGTTCAGGAACGAGTCGCTCGCGCAGGCGGACGTCTTCGTGGCGGCGTCGAGCTCGGGGCCACGGCGGATCGGCACCGTCTTCGCCGGCCGGACCGAGACGCTGACGATTCCGAAGGAGATCGCGGTGCGCGGCACCGTCACGGTGGTGGCGCGCCTTCTTGCACGCTCCTACGCGCCCAGCACGGGCGCGCTCGCGATCGGCCCCGGCACGCATCTGTCGGTCCGGCTTCCGCTCGACGAGAAGACGCTCTACGTGCTTCCCGCCAACTGAGCCGCGGTGGCGAGACGCGAAACGGGCGGCGCTCCCTCGAGAGCGCCGCCCGTTCGTCGTGCACCTTGGCGCCGCGTCAGAACGGCAGGTCGTCGTCCTCGTCGGCGAGCGCGCCCGGGAAATCCTCGAAGTCCTCGCCGCCGCCGGCCTTTGCCTTCGCCGGGCTGGCCGAGCGCGTTCGCGCGCCATTCGCCGCCTCGCTGTCGGCATCGCCGCCGGAACGTCCACCGCCCGAGCCCCCGCCAAGCATGATGAGCTCGCGGACGTTGATCTCGGTGGAGTAGCGGGTCTGGCCGTCCTTGTCTTGCCACTGGCGGTACTCGATCCGCCCCTCGACGTACA
>Ga0207662_10000934_pt1 | contig 13551 bp, 13 predicted proteins | sample KBSS33LmetaG_FD_184338 | JGI IMG/M metagenome (GOLD analysis project Ga0207662, IMG submission 184338) | Switchgrass rhizosphere microbial communities from Kellogg Biological Station, Michigan, USA - KBS S3-3L metaG (SPAdes) (version 2) | ecosystem: Host-associated > Plants > Roots >... | reverse complement strand
CCCCTGCGGGGGATAGCCGGCTCCCGCCGGCGGCGGCGGGGCGGGCGTCGCGGCGGACGGCGTCGCGGACTGCGCGGGCACCATGCACTGCCCGTTGATGCAGGTCGCGCCGGGTCCGCAGGCCGGCTCGCAGACGTTTTCGTCCTCGGCCTCGGCGGCCGCGGGCAACGCGACCGCCGCCAGACACCCAACCGCCAGCCTCGCCAGAGCGCGCATGAATTACGGGTAACAGGAATCGCCGCACGTGTCACTTGCGCGGCGTCTCACCGCGCTGCACCGGGTCTGCAACCGAATCGGGGCTCAGTCCCAGGTCGGGCGGAACATGATCGCGAGGCGGGGGAGGGCGCGCGCTGTCTTGGGAACGGCGTGCTGCCAGGTGCGCTGGCAGAGGCCGCCCATCACGAACAGGTCGCCGCGTCCCAGGCTGAACGGGACGGAGCGGCCGCCGCCGCGCGGGCGCATCAGAAACCGGCGCGGGCCGCCCAGCGACACGGTCGCGACCAGAGTCGGCTCGTCCCGCTCGCGCGCGACGCGATCGCCGTGCCAGGCGACGCTGTCCTTGCCGTTGCGGTAGTAGCCCATGCTGAGGCGCGAGAACGCCGTCGCGTAATGGGCGGACAGAAGCTCGCGGATCCGACCGAGCAGCGGATGGCCGGGCCCGTCGTCCGGGAGGCTCGCGACGAGGCGCGGGACGTCGACCATCCGGTCGTACATGTAGACGCGGTCGCTGTGCCAGGCTGTCGTCCGCACCAGCTCGTCCATGAGCGCGCTCTCACCGGCGACCCAGCCGGGCAGGTGCTCGACCCAGGCGCCTGCGTCGAGCTGCACCCGCCGCACCGCCGCCAGCGCGGCCCCGTCGATGGACGGGGCGCCGCGATCGAGCAGCGACGGCTGAGATGGCAGCGAAGCGTGCACCCAGACAAGCTAGCAAACGTCAGCTAGCAGGCGCGTCCGCGGGCCGTCAGGGCGCGAACAGATCGCCGAGGTCGCTCGCGCCGGCGACCGTCGCCATGATCGGCAGCCCGAGCATCTGCTCGATGGTCTTGAGCATCGAGCCGTGCGTGTACGGCACGGCGCCCGCATAGCCGCGCTTGACGTCGGGGCCGACGGCGATGAACGGGAGCGTGGCGGTGTGGTTGCCCTCTTCCCAGGTGATGAAGATGACGCCCCCGTGCGCCTCGACGAAGGCGATCAGCGGCGGTAGGTTGGCGGCCAGCCAGTCGTCGCCCGCGCGCGTCCGGTTCGAATTCGGACATCCGCTGGCGCCGTGCATGTCGTTGCACAGGTCGGGTGAGATGAAGGCGTAGCTGGCGACGCCGCCGCTGGTGAGATCGGCGGCCAGCGCGCCCAGCTCGCGGTGATGCGCGGCGCAGCTCGCGTTGTCCTTCGACGGCGGGTCGCCCGCCACGTCCTGGAAGAAGACGAACGGGTTGTGGCGCGGCCGATAGAAGCCGGCGCTGTCGATCGGGCAGGCGCCCGTCGCCGCGCCGATCCCTTGCTGATACGACATCCAGTCGAGGTTGCCGCCCGCCGCCGCGATCTGGGCGACCAGGTGATCGTGACTGGCCGTGCTGTTCGAGGCGGACGGACTCGCGTCGGTCGCGAACGTGTGATCACCGAACGCGTTCGTGCCCGCCTCCATCCAGAGGTAGTGCGGCTCGCTGGGGAGGGCGGGCAGCTCGTCGCTGAACGCGACCGCGTGCGCGTAACGCGGGATCAACGTCCCGTTGATGTAGGGCGCGTCGTCGGAGTTGCCGTAGATGCGTTCGGCATCCTGGTTCTCCATCGCGACCACGAACACGTGGGGCGTTCCCGCCGATCCGGACGCGGGGGCGGGCGCGTCCGGCCCTCGCCCCGCCTCGGGGCCCGACGATCCCGGGCCGGCGCTGGTGCCGCCGCACGCGATCCGGAACGCGCATGCCGCCACGAGCGCCACCAACGCGCCCCACGCCCCGCGCCGAACCCGCCGCCAGCCGATCGCCGCCTCCCCCCTGACAACTTAACGGCCGCGCGCCAGAGGGGAAGCGGTTACCTTCTCGTGAACCTTCGTTTGCTGGCGGCCCGTGGGCGGCGCGCGCCGCCGATCAGCTGATGTCGAGGGTGATCGTGAACGCCGGCGCCGACGCGTCGGAGAGGCGGTCGATGCGCGGGATCTGGACGACGACCTGTCCCGGCGAAACCGCGCGGAGGCGGTAAAGGCGGATGGGGCCGGCGGGGTTGGGAGCACCCGCCGCGATCGTGATCTCGAGGACCATCGCGGCGTCGGACGACAGGACCACGTTGGTGTCGTAGTCGTTGGGCCCGATGGCCTGCAGGGTGATGTCGATCTCGTAGCCGACCGGCACGGCGATCTCTTCCCCGTCGTTCGCAGAAGAGACGTTCGCCAGCGCGGGTTCCTGGCACCGGCCCCCCGTGGAACTGGCCGGGTCAGCCAGACAGGCGAGGCTCTGATGCTGCACGCAGATTCCGTTGCAGACACTCTGGCATCCGGCGGCCTGATATTGGCTGGCGATCGCAGCCAGCATCTGGTCACCGCCGTTCGCGAACGTCGTGCAGTCGCACCAGAAGCTGGCCCGGACCTGGACGCTGCACTGGTCCGACGCGCCGACCGTACATTCCTGCGCCTTGCGGAGGGCGTCGGCGTAGGCCTGCTGGATGTCCGAGCAGGCGGCGGGCCCGCCGTCCGGGTGGGGCTGGAGGCTGGAACCGCACCCTCCCGCGAGAAAAATCACGGTCGCGAGGCCGGCGACGTGACAACTACGTCGGGGGCGGCGAGGGGGCGTCGCAAAATTTTGAGACCGTGGTCGCGCGATTCCCGCGGCGATCGTGGGTTCGAGGCCGGAACGAGGCAGGTCGGCGCACATGTCCCGAAACGCCGAGCAAGGGAAATGCCACGGGCCGCGCGTCGGTGCTAACCTCGCCCCCCTGCACGAAGTCACCGGCAATATCACCGGGCTCAAGCCCAGCCAGAAGCACGCGCTCGAGCGCGTGTACCGCCGCCGGCTGCGGCCCGGCGAGGTCGCTTCGACCGAGCTGGCGGCCTACCTGTGTGGCATCTCGCGCGAGATCGAGCGCCAGGTCGGCATCCTGGTCGGTCGGCGCGGCGAGATCGAGCACGTGTTCGTGGGCGACGCCTCCCGCATCAACCTGCCCGAGATTGGCCGCATCCGCGCGGGCCGCGGGCGTTTCCGTGGCCTGCGCCTGGTGCACACGCACCTGCGCAACGAGCCGCTCACGCGCGACGACCTCGTCGACCTGGCGCTGCTGCGTCTGGATCTGGTGGCCGCGATCGGCGTCTGGCCGGACGGGCGTCCGGCCGACCTGCACGTCGCCCACCTGCTGCCGCCGGTCGAGGGCGGGCCGCCCTGGCGCCTGCTGCCCACCGAGCCGTTCTTCCGCAGCACGCTGGACCCGGCGGCCCTGATCGAGGCGCTGGAAGAGGAGTTCGATCGCGTCGCGCCCGCCGCGATCGCGACCGACAAGCGCGATCGCGCGCTGCTGGTGGTGGTCGACATCCGGCGGCAGCCGCGCACCGGCGCGCCGCGCGCGCCCGTGGCGGGATCCGAGGCGCGCGTGAACGAATTGAAGGAGCTGTGCCGGACAGCGGGCGTGCGCGTGATGGGCGTCGTCGAGCAGCGGCGCCCCGACGCCGATCCGAAATACCTGATCGGCCGCGGCAAGCTGGAAGAGGTGCTGATCCGCGCGATGCAGCTGGACGCCAACGTGCTGATCTTCGATCCCGACCTGACGCCGATCCAGGCGCACGCGATCGCCGACTTTACCGACCTGAAGGTCATCGACCGGACGATGCTGATCCTCGACATCTTCGCGCAGCGCGCGAAGAGCCGCGACGGCAAGCTGCAGGTCGAGCTCGCGCAGCTCCGCTACCGGCTGCCACGCCTGCACGAGAAGAACACGATGATGAGCCGGCTGACCGGCGGCATCGGCGGGCGCGGCCCCGGCGAAACGAAGCTGGAGGAGAACCGCCGCCGCGCGCGCGAGCGGATCCATCGCCTGGAAAAAGAGATCGATCGGTTCGGCGAGCAGCGGGCGGGTCGGCGCGCCGAGCGCGTCCGACGCGGCCTGCCGGTCGTCGCGATCGTCGGGTACACGAACGCCGGCAAGTCGACGCTGCTGAACACGCTCACGCGCAGCGACGTGCTGGCCGAGGACCGGCTGTTCGCGACGCTGGACCCGACCACGCGGCGGCTGCGGCTGCCGCGCGAGCGCGAGATCATCATCGCCGACACGGTGGGTTTCATCCGGGATCTGCCCCGAGACCTGGCGCGCGCCTTCCGCGCCACGCTGGAGGAGCTGGACGAGGCCGACCTGCTGCTGCACGTCGTGGACGCCGCGGATCCGGCGAACGAGCAGCAGATCGCGGCGGTGGAGGCGATCCTGTCGGACCTGGGCCTCGCGGAGACGCGGCGGATTCTGGTCATGAACAAGATCGACATGCTGCCGGAGGACGAAAGGGCGCGGCTCGCGCGGCCGGGGGGCGATCTGCAGGTGGTCCCCATCTCCGCGCGCGACGGCGCCACGACCGCGCCCCTGCTGGAGGCGGTCGAGGCGGCGCTGGCCAGCGAGGGGTTTGCCGGCGTCGCGCCGCCCCCCGCTCCCGATTCCGCGAGCCTGCCGTCGTGAGGCTTCGCCGCATGAGGCTTCGCGCATGAGTCCCTTCGGCGCCGTCGCCGCCGTCGTCGTCATGCTGGGCGTGCTGATCCTGGTGCACGAGCTCGGCCACTTCGTCTTCGCGAAGGTGTTCGACGTCAAGGTGCTGCGCTTCTCGCTCGGGTTCGGGCCGCGCATCGTCGGCATCACCCTGGGCGAAACGGAATACCGGCTGTCCGCGCTGCCGCTCGGCGGCTACGTGCGCCTGCTCGGCGAGGATCCGGCCGAGCCGATCCCGCCCGTCGATCGCCCGCGCGCGCTGGCGGCGAAGCCCCTCTGGCAGCGGTACGTCGTGGTCATCGCGGGGCCGGTGTTCAACCTGCTGTTGCCGTTCTTCATCTACTTCATCCACTTCGCGGGCCAGCGGACCATGCTGCCGCCCACCATCGGAACCGTCGTGCCCGACCTGCCCGCTGCGTCGTCCGGCCTGCTGCCCGGCGACCGCGTCGAGAGCATCGACGGGCAGCGCGTCCGCTACTGGGAAGAGGTGGAGCAAAAGATCTCGACGTCGGCCGGCAAGACGCTGCGCTTCGCGATCCGACGCGGGCCCGACGTGGAGGAGCGCGACGTCACGCCCGTCGAGATCGAACGGTCGGGTCCGTTGCGCCGCAAGGAGCGGGTCGGCCAGATCGGCGTATCGCCGAAGTTCCACCTTCCCGAGATCGGCGTCATCGATCCGTCGTCGCCCGCCGCGCAGGCGGGCCTGAAGACCTTCGACTTCATCACCGCGGTCAACGGCGTTCCCGTCGCGACCTGGACCGAATTCGCGAAGGCGGTCGAACACGCCGGGGCGTCGCCGCTGCGCCTCAACTACGTCCGCGGCGGCTACTCGGCGGTGCCGTTCGCTCACATCGAGATCGAGGAGCCCGGCTCGGCGGTCGTGATTCCGGTGGCGGTCTTCGACGCCGCCGGGCGCCGCCACTACGAGACGGGGATCCTGTCCGCAGCGCTGTTCGTCTTCTCCATCGAGCCCGGCAGCCCCGCCGACCGAATCGGCCTTCGCCGCGGCGACCAGATCGTCTCGCTCGACGGCGCGCCGCTGGCCCACTGGGAGGTTCTGCGCGAGAAGCTCGCCAGCCATCCCGAGAAGGACTTCCGCATCGGCTGGATCTCCTCGGCGAACACCTCCCACGAGGCGACGTTCCGCCAGGTGGTCCGTTCGCAGCCGGACGTCAACCAGCAAGAGGAGAAACAGCTGTGGTTCGGCGCGCTCAACCGGCTGGCGTGGAAGACGGACGTTCCGGTTCCGATCACGAACCGGTTCGGATACGCGCTCGGCCACTCGATCAAGCACACCGGTGAGACCGTCGCGACGATGGTCTATGGCTTCGGCGAGATCGTCAGCGGCAACGTGCCGCTGTCCTCGCTGGGCAGCCTCGGGATGATCGGCCACGCCGCCATCGTCGCCGCCGAGCAGGGCCTGGATCAGTACCTGTGGCTGATGGCGGTCATCAGCGTGAACCTGGGGCTGCTCAACTTCCTGCCGGTTCCGATTCTCGACGGCGGATTGCTGGTGTTCTTCACGCTGGAGCTGTTCAAGCGCCGGCCGCCCTCGCCGCGGGCGCGACAGCTCGCAACCAAGGTGGGCCTGGTCGTGGTCGTCACGCTGACCGTGTTCGCGCTGCGCAACGACGTCGAGCGCTTCCTGAAGCTCGGGGATCCGCCGCCCCTCGACGTCGGCGGCCAGACCAGCGACAGTGAGGGACGCTGAACCGCCCCGCGATGAGCGACCTCTTCCTCTGTCTCGATACCTCTACCCCGACCGCCCGGGTCGCGATCCTGGACGGCGACGGCGGCGTCCGTCATTCCGCCGAGGCCACCGCGGAACGGCATTCGAGCCACGTGCTGCCGCTGTGCGCGGAGGCGCTGCGCGCGGTCTCCATCGCGCCCGCCGACCTGGCCGGGATCGCCTGCGGCGGTGGGCCGGGCAGCTTCACCGGCCTGCGCGTGGGGCTATCGACGGTCAAGGGTCTCGCTCTGGCGACCGGCGTTCCGCTATACGTGATGTCGTCGCTGCACGCTCTCGCGCTCGACATTCTGGACGCTCATGGCATCGTCTCGGGAACCCTCACCGCGGTTCCTTGCCTGGACGCGGGAAAGGGCGAGGTGTATGTCGCCGGCTACGTCGCCGACGACGCGGCGCTGGTGCGCGAGATCGCCGCCGATTGCCGCCTGGCCGCGACCGCGCTCGCCGACTGGCTCGCGGCGCTGCCCGCTCCCACTCCCGCCGTGGCCGGCAACGGCGCCGAGCGCCACGCGGTGCCGGGGCGCCTCGCGGTCGCCGGGCCGACCGCGGTTTCCATCGGCCGGCTCGCGCTGTTGCAGCGGCGGCGCGGCGCGCCGACCGACCTCGCGTCCGCCGTGCCGATCTACGGCCGCCCGCCCGACATCACCGTCAAGAAGACGCGCTCACCCTGACGGTCGCGACCACGACGTACGCACCCGCCGTCCCTGTTCCCCCCGGCCGGGAAACCGTTATGCTTCGCGGCCCGCTGGCGGAGGTGTACTCTGATCACGCGTGGGTGCCGGCCGCGTCCTGTCGACGGTCGTGAAGGTGATCGCCTTTCTGGCGTTCATGGCGGTCGCCGTTTTTCTCTTCCGCAAGGACTCGCTGAAATCGCTGTCCAACCGCTGGGCGATGCGCGGTTGCCCGGACCTCGTGCAGGCCGATGTCTCGCTGATGCTCGCCCTCCAGCAGCCCAAGGTCGTGAGCTGCGAGGGGACGCCAGCGCAGGCGACCTGCCTCGTCGAGACGACGGAGAAGACGGGCCGGAAGACCGCGCCCGTCAAGAACTGGGACTGCACCCGGCGGCACCTGACGCCCGACGCGATGGAAGACATCATGACCGCGGGCTACCTGCGCAAGGGCGAGACGTACGAGCCGGGCGGGAACGCGGGCATGGAGCGGATGCAGGCGGCCCAGCGGGAGCTGTTCGAATCGGTGAAGTACGTATCGGAGCGGCTGCGCGAGCGAGGCGAGCTCCTGGGAGCGGAGTGAGCCGCTGCGGTCACACACCCGCGTGGATCGTGGGCGTCAGCTGCTGACAGCGCCGTCAGGTTTTGAGCAGCGCCGGCCGGCCGGGGTCATGACGCCGGTCACTTCGCCCTTCATGAAAACGGCCATTTAGGCGGTTGCCCGGGCGCCGCGGCACGGTGTCACGCCGATTGCACTTGTCGCGGCCCCGTCGCCCATCAACCCCCGCCTCGGAGGCCTTCCCCCATGCGTATCTCCCTATTCCGTACCTTGTCGCTGCTGCTGCTCGCCGCGCCGCTCGCGGCCTGCCACAACGACCCGATCGATCCCTCGAACCTCGCGGACCTCGCTGCAGCCCACGCGCGCGAGATCGTGCACCAGTCGGGCGGGGGCGTCGCGTTCACGGACGACAGCAACTCGGGGTTGAACACGATCGCCAACGGGATGGGCGACGCGGCCAACGGCCTCGCCGGCGCGATGCCGGCGCCGGTGCCCGCGCCGATGGCGAGCGCGATGGCGGACAGCCCGCTCGCGTTCGCGGCGGCCGGCACGGATACGGTGCTGACGCCGGAGGAGCAGTTCGACGAGACGGCCGACCGCCTGAAGATCTTCATCCGCCAGCGCGTGCTCGCCGACTCGAACCTGGAATCGAAGACCGACGACGAGGCGATCTACCACCTCAAGCCCGACCCGACCTGCCTGAGCATTCCGCCCACCGACGATCCGACGGCGGTCCCGACGCTCGACACGAAGTGCGCCGATCAGCTGACGCGGCTGCAGGTCCGGATCTCCCTGCGCGCCGACGGCGACGGCGTTCGCCTGGGGATCTTGATCGGCCCGGACCGTCTCGAGCTCTCGGCCTTCATCATTCACTCGGATCTGCTGGCGCTGCAGATGGATCTGCCCAAGGCCTTCGCGGCGACCAAGGTCATCGAGCAGACGCTGGGAACCGACAGCCCGTCCGAGACGCACTACGACGCGCTGACCGGCAAGATCCAGCTCGCCGTCCACAAGGACGGCGAGAAGAAGGTGACGTTCAGCGGCTCGGTGCTGGAGGCGATCCACGTCGGCACGCTGGACTCCACCGGCGCGGTCGGCCCCGAGATCAAGCTGGCCGCCAGTGACCCGACCGTCGCCGTCACGGCGGACGGCATGCTTCAGGCGCTCACGGTGAAGGTCGACATGGGGGCGCTGGACGTCCTCGGCGACTGGGATCCCATGGGCGTCGCTTCTCCGAACCGCAACCTGCACGTGCAGGTCGGCGGTCTGTACGGCCAGGCGACCTTCACCGAGGCGACGGACGACATCGTCGCGAACGGCGTCGGTGTCGGCGCCACCTTCGTCGAGGCGCACGGCGCGCGCATCTTCGACCTGGGGGTGAACCCGAACGACGCCCGGCGCTTCGACGCGCGGGTGTTCGTGAACGCCGCGGGGCAGCCGGAGGTGCAGCTGACCCCGCGCTTCGATCTCGACATCGGCTACCACCTGGGCCTGGTCGCGAGCGAGTACACGACGCCGCCCGCGTCGTACTACCAGAACGAGACCTACGGCGTGCTGCTCGACAACGGCGGCGCGGCGACCGGCGTCGCGTCGGTGCCGTCGACGTCGACGTTCGGCGGCGGCATCAAGGTCACCGCCGGCACGCTGACGATCTCGTCGACGGGCGCGCCGCAGCCGGTGGTGGTGCCGACGGGCAAGTGCCTGACGGGCGGCGGGACGGTGCCGGCGGGCGGACACCCGGTCCTGGGCGCGTTCCAGGTCGTCGACTGCCCGTGAGTTGATCGCCATGCGCCGGACCGTCGCGATCCTCGGCCTGGTCTCCGGGATCGCGGCGGCTCCGGCGGTTTGGGCGGAGACGACCTCCGAGCCCGAAAGCCGTCGCCGCCGAGCCAGTTCTGGGGGACAATCGGGCAGGCCACCACGTGACCTTCTCTCTGCCGCGCGCTTTCATTGTGCTGAGTGCGCTGTTCGCCGCCTGCGGAGGAAGCTCGGTGAAGCGCCAGGACGGCGCCGTTGATACGCCCATCGATACACCGCCGCAATCCGACCTCACGGTCGGCGAACCAGTTGGCGATGTTGGCGATGGCCCGCCGTTCACGATCGACGCCCGTGACGCCCGGGACGCGCCCGGCACCGGAAGCTGCCAGCTCGAGATCACGCAGGACGGGACGTGCAATGCCCTCGCCCTGCAAGGAACGACGATCACGTCGACCTGTTCAACGGCCGCGGCACCGGTCGCAAGCGGTGGCACCATCGAGGACGGCACGTACGTGCTGGAAACGTCGACCTACTACGGCAGCTGTCCCGTCGCGATGTCGCAGCAGCGCATCACCTGGGTCATCTGCGGGAGCTCGTGGGAGACCGTCCAGGAGGTCCAGCGCATCGCCGGCAATCCCGACGGGGGCCTGATCATCGAGCGGGTTGGATTCTCGCCGGTAACGCTGGATGCGGCCTCGATCCAGGCGCGCATCGGATGCTGGAACGCGCCGGGTACCGCGCAGCCGGGCGTGATCTGGGGTTACGACGCGACGCCGGGCCATCTTGCGCTCTACATCTCGACGAGCCCCGGCGTCCACGTCGATTCATTCAGGAAACAATGAGCGGCTCCGGCCCTGGCGGGCCGGCGATCACCGGGCGGTTGTCCGGATGCGCGCGACGCCCGCGAGCAGCAACGCGCCCGCGATCGCAGCCAGCACGGTGCCGCCGACGTGGCCGAGCGTGACGTGGGCGGCGCTCGCGAACGGGCAGATGAACACCAGCAGCAGGCCACCGGCTGCGCCGCCCGCGGCGCCGAGCGCCATCCCCACGCGCACGCGGCCGACCGGAACGACGCGCCGGAGCGCCACGATGCCCACGATCAGGAACACGACCGCGACCTTCGCGATCGTGCCGATACAGTGGAGGCACGAGTCGAACAGCGTCCAGCCACGTTCGGCCGGCTGCATGCTCAGGCCGGGAACATCCACGGTGGCGAACAGCGCGAACAGCGCCAGCACGGCCATCGCGGCGGCGGCCACGCGCGATGCGCGGCTGGGCGCGGGCAGCACGTCGCCGCGGCGCGGGACCAGCGCGGCGGCCAGCGACAGCGCGAACGAGATGCCCCACAGCGCGGTCGCGGCGATCACCCAGCCTGCCGGAAGCCCCGGCCAGTCGCGGCGGAAAGGTCCCCGGACGAGCGCCACGACCGGCCCGACCAGGCCCGCCAACGCGACGAGCGCGAGCGCGCCGAAGCGGCTGCGCGTCCGCACGGGCTTCATCCCGTCGACGGCGCGCAGCAGGTCGGCCGACGGCGGCGGAGGCGGCGCGCCGACGCCGGTGGCCTGGCCGAGAACGCGATCGTCGAATTTGTCGGTCATGCGACCTCCTTGCGCCCGAGCATCTGTCGAAGCGTGACGTAGGCGCGGTGCGCGCGCTGCTTGATCGCTCCGGGCGTGCTGCCGGTGATCATCGCGGCATCGGCGATCGATCGGCCGTGGACCTTGGTCAGGATCAGCGCCTGCCGCTGATTCTCGGGCAAGCTGGCCAGCGCGGCCAGCGCACCGGCCGCGGCAGCCGCGTCCGCATTGTCGGATGATCCAGTCGGATCGGCGTGATTTTCGGCGGCCACGCCGGTGATGTGCGCGGCCGGCTCGGCTGAGGCGTCGCCCTCCTTGGCCAGGCGGACCCGGCTGCGCCCGCGCTTTCGGATCTCGTCGAGCCCCGTGCGGTGCGCGATCGTGTAGATCCACGGAATCGGATTGGCGCCTCGCACGTAGGTCGAGCGCGCCTCGTGCACCTTCAGGAAGGTGAGCTGGAGCAAGTCCTCGGCGGTTGCCCGGTCGCCGACCAGACCCTTGAGGTAGGCGAGGATGCGCGCGGCGAGCAGCTGGTACAGGCGATGGAAGGCTGCGGCATCGCCGGCGCAATAGCGGTCCATCACCTCGGCCGCCTCCTGCGCCTCGGGCTCGCTGGTCATGGTCCGCTCGCCCCGTTGATAAACCGGAGCGCGCCGGGCCACAAGTCGGGTGTCCGCCCCGGCGGGGCCCCAGAGGTCGAGCGTCCTCGCGACGGACGAGATCACGGGAGCCCTCCTTCCTTTAGGTCTACGTCTCTTGATCTCTACGCCGGTCGCGGCGGCCGGTTACGGCCGACAATTTTTCGAGAATGGCTCCGAACGTCCGTGGCTCGCCCACGAACGCTCGTGGGATCAGCGTTCACAGTTTGAGCGAGGGCCGCGCGACGCGCTGGGAAGGAGGCAGTTTGAGCCGGGCATGTTGCTTGCACTACAAGTGAACCCGCAGGAGTTGAAGGAGAAGAGAGAGATGATGATGGGGGTCAAGGTTTTCACGGCAACGAAGGCTCGGGAGCGGGAGATGCTGGGCGAGGTCGTCACGCGCTGGCTGGCGGAGAATCCGCGCACGCGCGTAGTCGACAAGATCGTCACGCAGAGCTCGGACAGTGCGTTTCACTGCCTGTCGATCACGCTTTTCTACTCGACCGACGACTGAAGCGCGGCTGCCCGCCGGGCCTCGACCGTGAGGCCTTCGAGGAAGCTGGCGACCGCACGGGTGCGCTTCAGCGTCGGCCGACAGACGAGGTGTACGTCAATCGGCGGGACATCCGCCGGTTCGATGACCAGCCGGCGCCTGTCGCCCCGGGCCAGCGCCAGCCCCGGCACCAGGCTGATGCCCAGGCCCTGCCGGGCATAGGACAGCATCAAGGAAACGCTGGGGAGATCGATCGTGGAGGCCGGCTGCAAGCGTAGCCGCGCCAGCATCTCGTCTAGGACCCGCCGCCCCTGGCTCCCCGCGCCCAGCCGGAGCAGCGGTTCCTTGCCGAGGCGCGCGCGCAGCGGCTTCGCGCGTCCGCGTCGCGGCGCGACCCAGTAGAAGTGCTGCCGGCAGAGCAGGGCGGCGTCCGGGCCGGCGGGCCGGTGGGTGCTGACCATCGCGACGTCGACCAGCCCGTCGGCGAGCAGGCGCGCCGCCTCGAACGAGTTGGTCGTGGTGATGTCGAAGCGCAGCGGCGTTCCGCCGGCGGCCAGGCGCCGCAGCACCGGCAGCAGCAGCGCCTCGCCCAGGTAATCGCTGGCGGCGACGCGCAGGGTGGTCACGCGCTCGGTCGCCAGCTCGTCGAGCAGTCCCTCCAGCGAGGACGCCTCGTCGAACAGACGCGTCAGGCTGCCGAGGACCGTCTCGCCGGCGGGGCTGGGACGCAGGCCGCGCCCGGCGCGTTCGAACAGCGCCACGCCGAAGCGCTGCTCGACCCGGCGGAGCTGCTGGGAGACCGCCGACGCGGTCTTGTGCAGGCGGCGGGCGGCCTCGCCCACCGAGCCGGTCTGCGCGACGACCAGCGCGTCGTGAAGGGCGGGAATCAGGGCTGGATCCATAGTTAAGTTTAACTTAACTGATGAGGTTGCGGATGTCACTGGACGGGCGATGGGCGCCGGGGCCACAGTGGGGACGATGAAGCCAGCGAACGGCAAGCCGCGGACGATGTTCGAGAAGATCTGGGACGCGCACCTCGTGCGCGCGGCGTCGGCGGATACGCCCGCCATCCTGTACGTCGACCTGCACCTCGTGCACGAGGTGACCTCGCCTCAGGCGTTCACCTGGCTGCGGGAGAAGAGCCTCAAGGTGCGCCGGCCCGAGCGCACGGTGGCGACGATGGATCACTCGACGCCGACCACGCCGCGCGGCCGCGACGGGCGCATCCCGGTGCTCGACAACGCGGCCGCCATGCAGATCGCCGCGCTGGAGAAGAACTGCGCGGACTTCGGCATCGAGCTGCACGCGCTGGGCAGCGCGGGGCAGGGGATCGTCCACGTCATCGGTCCGGAGCTGGGATTGACCCAGCCGGGGGCGGTGATCGTCTGCGGAGACAGCCACACCAGCACGCACGGCGCGTTCGGCGCGCTCGCGTTCGGC
>Ga0207662_10000933_pt1 | contig 13552 bp, 9 predicted proteins | sample KBSS33LmetaG_FD_184338 | JGI IMG/M metagenome (GOLD analysis project Ga0207662, IMG submission 184338) | Switchgrass rhizosphere microbial communities from Kellogg Biological Station, Michigan, USA - KBS S3-3L metaG (SPAdes) (version 2) | ecosystem: Host-associated > Plants > Roots > Rhizosphere... | reverse complement strand
GGTGCCCGACCGACGATCTCGGGCTCGCCGGGGACCGCGGCCTGGGGCTCGAACTTCAGCTTCACCAGCCCGGATGCCGCCGACCTCGTGTCGGTGGTCCTGATGCGTCCCTCTGGCTCGACCCACGCGATCGACATGAACCAGCGATACGTGCCGCTGACGTTCAGTCGGTCGGGCACCACGATCACGTCGACCGCCCCCGCGTCAGGCGGCATGGCGCCCCCAGGCGACTACATGCTCATCGTGAAGAACTCGGCGGGCGTCCCGTCGGTCGCGTCCTGGATCCGGATCGGGTCGGCGGCGAACATCCAGCCGGGGACGATCTCCGGGACCGTGACGGATAGCGGGACATCCGCGCCGATCAGCGGCGCGACCGTCTCGAGTGGCGGCCGCTCCACCACGACCAACGCGAGCGGCGTCTACACGCTCACGAACGTTGCGGCGGGCGAGGCGCAGGTCACGATCTCCGCTTCTGGCTACGCGACCGAGGTCCGCTCGGCCATGGTCACCGGCGGGCAGATCACGAGCCTGGACGTCGCCATGGCGCGACCGGGCGACATCGCCGGGACCGTGACGAACAGCCAGACCGGCGCGGTGCTGGCCGGCGTCACCGTCGGCTATCCGGGCGGCGTCACCGTCACGGATTCGACCGGGCGCTACGCCGTCAACGGGCTCCCGGCGGGATCCGCGGACCTGACCTTCGCCGCGACCGGTTTCGTGAGCGCTGACCGCACGGCCACGGTCACGGCGGGTTCCGTGACGACGCTGGACGTCCAACTCGCGCCCACGGCGACGTGGGTCAACGGCGAGGTCCGAGACGCGGTCACGACTGCGATCCTGCCCGGCGCCACCATCTCCGTGAACACGGGCCAGACCGCGACGACCGATTCGCAGGGTCGCTATCGGATCGACCTGCCACCGGGCACGTACCAGGTCACCGCCGCGGCGACCGGTTACGTGTCCTCCACAGGGACGGCCGTCATCAACGGCGGCAGTTACGCAACGGTCGACTTCAACCTCGCCCGAACGCCTTCGCCGGGGACGACGCTCACGTTCACCCCGACCGCGGACTCGACCGTGAAGTCATCGAGCCCGACCAAGAACTACGGCAAGGACACGGAGGTCAGGCTGCGTCTCGGCACGCCCTCGAACTCGACGGCCCAGTCGACCTACCTCAAGTACTCGGTATCGGGGCTGGCCGGACGCGCCGTGACGAGCGCCAAGGTGCGGATGCGCGTCACCGACGCCGGACCGCTCGGCGGGATCCTGTATCGCACGGGTAGCGGCTGGACCGAGACCGGACTGACGTACAACAACGCCCCGCCCGCGACCGGTAGTCCGCTGTACACGGTGGGCTCTGTCGCGGTCGGGCAATGGGTGGATCTGCCACTCCCCAACGGGACGATCACTGCCGATGGGGGCATCGATTTCGTACTGATGCCGAACGGATCCAACAGCGTCTACTACTCGAGTCGGGAAGGCGCTGACGCGCCGCAGCTCGTCGTCGATGTGGGCGGCGGCGCGACGCCCACGCCCACGCCCACCCCGACACCGACGGCCACGCCGACCGCGACGCCGACCGGCACCCCGACCCCGACCGCCACACCGACACCCACCCCGACAGGGACGGCAACACCGACGCCGGCGCCCACGGCGACACCGACACCGGCTCCGACGGCGACGCCAACGCCTACGCCCACGCCCACCCCACCGCCCGGTGGCGGTACGACAGTGCGCCAGATCACGTTCGAGGGCGGCCTGCTCGACCCGACGACCGGCGTCGATTCCGCGACAGGCGTCGTGACGCTGGACAGCGCGACCCCGATCCACGGGACCGCGTCTGCCCGGTTCGCGAACACGACCGGGTATCTGCAGGAGTCGTTCCCGGCCACGGCCGACACGTTCCTGACCATGCGGATGCGACTCGTGACGTTGCCGGCGGGCTCGCCACGGATCGTGTTCCTGTCGAACGCGGGGACGACCGTCGGCAATCTCACACTCAGCTCGGCTGGACGGCTACGCCTGCGAAACGCGTCGACAGCGGTCGGCGTGGAGTCGCCGGCCATGCTGGTGGGGAACACCTACCTGATCGGGCTGCACCAGAGCCGCGGCACCGGAGCGGATGCCGTCCTCGAGGCGTTCCTGGCGCCGGACGGCGGCACGTTCGGGGCACCGTTCGCGCGTATGACCAGCGGCACGTGGACGACGTCTGCGGACCGGACCCGGTTCGGCGCGACGAACAGCACCGCGGTCGACGTGACGATCGATGACGTGCTCGTGGGCAGCGGCGCGATGCCGAACGCTGTCGCATCGACCGGTGCGATCGTTCTCGCCGCTGCCGTGCCGGGCTCGTCGTACGCCTTCATCGCGAGAGACGGCTCGGCTGGCGGGCTCGCCGTCAACGACCCGCGCTTCACGTTCGCCTGCCCGGTCGCCGACACGGTCGCGTGAGCTAGCTAGACGACAGGTCAGCTCGGGGTCTGGCCCCAGAGGAACGCGGTGTAGGCATTCGGCGCCTGCGTCACCTGGTGCACGTCGCCATCGACGGTGACGATGTAAAGGTCGTAGTGGTCGTCGTCCGATGTCGTGGCGATGATCAGGAGCGCGTCGCCCTGCGGTGACCACTGACCACAGCAGGCGCCGGGTGTGAAGTCGGCCGTGAGGTTGCGATCGCCTGTGCCGTCCGGATGGACGAGGTGGACATCGTGAAAGTTGCCGGCGGTCGACGGCACGGGTGCAGTCCTCTGCCGGGCCCCGACGGCCCGGCTACCATTGGGCCCCGTGACCCTCGCGCCCAACGACTTCGTCCATCTCCACGTCCACTCGGAGTTCAGCCTGCTCGACGGCCTCGGCCGGATCACCGAGCTCGTGGACGCGGCAGCCGCGCAGGGCATGGACGCGATGGCGCTCACCGACCACGGAGCGCTATACGGCGCAGTCGCCTTCTACCAGGCGGCCCGGAACAAGGGGATCAAGCCGATCGTCGGCGTCGAGACCTATGTCGCGCCGCGGTCGATGACCTCGAAGGAGGGCAAGGCCGACAGCCAGCCCTTCCACCTGATCCTGCTTGCGCAGGACTACGCGGGTTATCAGAACCTGTGCCGGCTCGTGACCGACGCTCACGTCGACGGCTATTACTACAAGCCCCGCATCGATCACGAGCACCTGGCTCGCTACAGCGACGGCCTGATCGGGCTGTCGGCCTGCCTCGGCGGCGAAGTGGCGAAGGCCCTCGAGGTCGAGGACTGGGAGCTCGCTCGAAGCGTCGCCGGACGGTACGGCGAGATCTTCGGCAAGGATCGGTTCTTCCTCGAGCTCCAGGATCACGGGCTGGCCGAGCAGACGCGCCTCAACGGTCAGCTCCTACGCCTCGCGTCGGAGACCGATCTGCCGCTCGTCGCGACGAACGACCTCCACTACGTCCGCGCCGACCAGTCGGAGGCGCATGACGTGCTGTTGTGTGTCGGGACGGGGAACAACCTCGACACGCCGGGCCGGCTCAAGTTCGAGACCCACGAGTTCTACGTGAAGTCGGCCGCGCAGATGGGTGCGCTGTTCCCCGAGCAGGCCGAGGCGATCCTCAACAGCCGCCGGATCGCCGAGATGACGGACCTCGAGCTGCCCCTCGGTCAGCTCCGGATCCCGCACTTCCCGGTGCCCGACGGCGAGACCGTCGAGTCATGGCTGCGCAAGGAATGCGAGGCGGGTCTGGAGCGCCGCTACGGGACCGTGACGCCGGAGCTCCAGCAGCGGCTCGACTACGAGCTCGGCGTGATCATCTCGATGGGCTACGCCGGCTACTTCCTGATCGTGGCGGACTTCATCCGGTTCGCCCGTGAGCAGGGCATCCAGACGACCTGCCGCGGATCGGCGCCGGGCAGCATCGTCACGTACACGCTCGGGATCACGCCGGTCGACCCGATCCTGTACCAGCTTCCGTTCGAGCGGTTCCTGAACCCCGACCGCGTGACGATGCCGGACATCGACGTCGACTTCGAGGACGGCCGGCGCGACGAGGTCATCGCCTACGTCGGGCGCAAGTACGGCCAGGACCACGTCGCCCAGATCATCACCTTCGGCACGATGCTCGCCCGGGCGGCGATCCGCGACGTCGGACGTGTGCTCGGGCACAGCTACGGCGAAGTCGACCGCATCGCGAAGGCCGTCCCGAACCAGCTCGGCATCAAGCTCGATGAGGCGCTTCAGATCAGCCCAGCGCTGCGCGAGCAGGTCGACGCCGATCCGGCGGTCAAGCGCATCACCGACTTCGCGCGGCACCTCGAGGGCGTCGCCCGCAACGCCTCGACCCATGCCGCGGGCGTCGTCATCAGCCGCGAGCCGCTGACCGAGCTCATGCCCCTCCAGCGGGCCACTAACTCGGACTCGCTGATGACGCAGTACGAGATGCACGCGATCGAGGCGCTCGGGCTGCTCAAGTTCGACTTCCTCGGACTCTCGAACCTCACGATCCTGCGCCAGGCGGTCGATCTCGTGCGCGAGAACCGCGGCGTGGAGATCGACCTCGACCACATCCCGCTCGATGACGCCCGGACCTTCGAGCTACTCGCGTCGGGCGAGACGACCGGTGTCTTCCAGCTCGAGTCTGCCGGCATGCGCCGCTACGTCCGCGAGTTGCGGCCGACGTCCGTGTACGACCTTGCGGCGATGGTCGCCCTCTACCGACCCGGACCGATGGACAACATCCCGGCCTATATCCGGCGCAAGCACGGTCAGGAGGCCGTGACCTACCTGCACCCGTTGCTCGAGCCGTACCTGGAGAAGACCTATGGGATCTTCGTCTACCAGGAGGACATCATGGCCGCGGCGATCGCCCTGGGCGGGTTCACCGGGCCCGAGGCCGACACGCTCGGCTACGCGATCCGCAAGAAGAAGTCGAGCGTCCTGCGTGCCCAGAAGGAGAAGTTCGTCACGCAGGCCGCGGAACGCGGTGTCGAGCCCGCCGTCATCGATGCCGTCTTTACCGCGTTCGAGCCATTCGAGCGGTATGGCTTCAACAAGGCGCACGCGACCTGCTACGGGTTGATCGCCTACCAGACCGCGTTCATGAAGGCCAACCACACGGTCGATTACATGGCCGCCGTGCTGACCGCCTTCCGTGCGAACGAGGAAAAGGTCGCTGCGGCCGTCGCCGAGTGTCGGCGGATGGGCATCGAGGTCCGGCCACCTGACGTGCATGCCAGCCACCTCGAGTTCACCGTCGAGGGCGACGCGATCAGGTTCGGGCTCCTCGCCGTCAAGAACGTGGGGCAGGGGGCCATCGAATCGATCATCGCGGCGCGCGAGGAGGGCGGCGAGTTCCACTCGCTGACCGATTTCTGCACGCGGATCGACCTCCGGCTCGCGAACCGCAAGGTCCTCGAGGCGCTCATCAAGGTCGGCGCGTTGAACACGTTCGGACACCCCGCCCAGCTGTTGCTCGGTCTCGACGACGCGATCGCGGCAGCGCAGGCGACACAGCGCGACCGGATCACCGGCCAGACCTCGTTGTTCGACATGGGTGCGGCCGACGCGATGGCGTTCGAACGCCCGCTGCCGTCCGCGACCGAGGTCCCGGTGCGCGAGCGACTGCGCTGGGAGAAGGAATTGCTCGGGCTCTACCTGTCGGAGCATCCGATGGGCGAGGTCGCCGAACAGGTCGGCCGGTTCGTCAACGCCTACTCGGGCGACTTGCGCGACGAGACGCTCGACGGTCAGCGGGTCGTGGTCGGCGGGATCGTGACCGCCCAACGGACCGTGATCACCAAGCGGCAGGAGACGATGGCGATCGTGACGCTCGAGGATCTCCAGGGCTCGATCGAGGTCGTCGTCTTCCCGCGGTTGTACGAGACGACGCGCCCCTTGCTGCGTGACGGCGCGATCCTGCTCATCGCCGGTCGGGTCGATCACAAGGGAGAGGAGGTCTCGCTGCTCGCCGATCTCGTCGCTGATTGGGATGACGCTTCGGCACGCGGTCCCGAGGCTTTTGCGCGTGACGTCGCCGCCGGCGATCGGAGTGGCCGGAACGGCTCGTTCCGGCGGACGCCGGTCGCCGTCGGACCCGGTGCGGCCGCGCCGGTCGCGGTCGGGGCAGGCGCAGGCGCGGGTGGGAGCCAAGGTGGTGGTCCGCCACCCGGCGCGTTCGTCTCACCGCGACGCGACGAGGGGTCGGGTGGGCCGCCCGATGAGCTGCCGCACATCGCGCCGCCGGAACCCGTCCCGACCTATCTGGCGGCGGCAGGTGCCATCCCCGGCCCGATCGAGGATGCGCCGGAGGAGCCGCCCGTGCCGGACGAGGCGCGCGCACGGATCGTCGGGGACGCCACGGATGATGTCCCGGTCTCGGCGGGGCCGGGCGCTGTCCTCCACGTCCGCTTCGAGCGGAATGCCGGGCCCGATCGGCTCGTCCGCGCGATGGAGACCGTCAAGTTGCTGCTCCGCGACCGCCCAGGTGGCACCAGGGTCGTGCTGCACGTCCCCGCGTCGGGCGGTGGTCAGGCGCTCCCCATGGAGCTGCGCTGGGGCGTCGCCTACGACGCCGAGTTGCTTGCCGAGGTTCGCCGCCAGCTTGGCGACGGTCTCGTCGACATGCACCTGGCCAGCAACTAGCCCGCCGCGTCCGGTCTTCGCCTCCGCACGACCTCCGCGGCCGACCTCAGGGCGCCGGGTCGATCCCGATCACGGTCGCGGCCCATGGACAGTAGCGATCGCCCGCCACGACGGCAGTCTCCACGTCGGACGGCAGTCCATCGCATTCCTCGACGGTCACGTCGGCGAACTCGATGTCGTTGGGGTCGAGCGACCAGCCGTATCCGGCGTTGACGCCGGTCTCGCGAATGATCCGGCCGTTCGGGATCGATGGGGCGTCCTCGCCGGCGAGCAGACGGCGGGCGATCGCGATGTCGGCGGGGTCGGTGAGCAGTTCTTTGAAGCGCTCGTCGACCACCTCGAAGGTCACGACGATAGGCGCATCGGGATCCGGAGACCCGGAGCCGGCGTTGCACGCCGCTACCGTCAGCGGCGCGAGGGCTGCGATGAGGAGTACGGCCCGTCCGAGCGGGCGGAGGGTCATCGACCCTCGGCGATCTTGCGAACAGCCTGGACCGACGAGAGGAGCTCGTGGAACTCGTCGCGGATCCTGTTGAGGGTGTACGCGTCGAGGTCCAGCTCCTTGGCGATCTCGTTCACCTCCGCCGACTCCTCGGCCGAGATCGACCCATTCGCCGCGGCCACCACGAAGCACGCGCGCAGGACGTCGATCCGCTGCTCGACGGTCGCGAGCTTGGCGAATTCGCGGGTGACGACGTAGTCCTCGGTGCCGCCGACGGTGCGGGCCTGGAGCTTGGCCATCTCAGCGACCAGCACGGCAGTCGCCTCGTCGAGGCCGCCGTTCTTGCGGAGCGCTTCCTCGATGATCGAGGTCTCGTCGTCGCTGATATCGAGATCGGCGTTCGCCGCACGGGCGAGCGTGTAGGCGGCGGACGCGACGAGCCGCGCACGCTCGGGTGGGAGTGCCTCGAGACGCCCGACGATACGGCGGACGGTCTCCGTATCGCCCGCGGCGGCTGCAGCCTCGAAGGCTTGGTCGTGTAGGTCGCCCACGTACTGCTGCTCGGGGGCGGGTCCGAAGAGCCTCTTGAACATGGCGGGAGTCTACTGTGTCGTCATGAGGTTGCTCGTTCGTGCCGTCCGGCTGATCGATGGGGTGGCCGCTACTCCCCAGCTCGGCGTCGACGTGCTGATCGATGGGTCGTCGATCGGCGCCGTCGAGCCGCATGATCCGGAGCGCTCGCTCGGGGATCTGACCGTCGTCGACGGAGCGGGACGGACGCTCCTTCCTGGCTTGGTCGATGCACACGCGCATTACACGTTCGACCCCACGGAGGGCTCGCTCCAGGTGATCGGGAAGCGGACGGATGACGAGATCCTGTCCGCAGCGCGGCAGAACGCCGAACGTGCCGTGCGCGCCGGGATCACGACGGCTCGTGGCGCGGGGTCCATCCGGAACCTCGAATGCGTGCTCCGCGACGAGATCGCCGCAGGTCGGACGCGCGGTCCTCGTATCGTCGCTGCCGGGACGGCAGTCGGATCCGTGCGAGGGCACGGGTCGGCGTTCGGGCTCGAGGCCGCCGGCGAGGACGGCCTGGCCGCCGCGACGCGACAGGTCATCGACGCTGGGGCGGACGTCGTGAAGGTTGTCGCGTCCGAGGCGGCGATGCTCACCACGACCGGACTACCGCCCGGTGAGGATGTCTTCGGTGCGCCGGAGCTGAGTGAGGACGAGCTGCGCGGCGTCGTCTCGGTCGCTCGTGCGACGGATCGTCGGGTGATGGCACACGCCCAGGACAGCGAGTCGGTACGGCGATGTGCCACCGCGGGCGTGACCTCGGTCGAGCACGCGTGGCTGGCGGACGAGGCCGCGATCGAGGTCGTGGCGACGTCAGGAGCCTGGCTCGTGCCGACCCTGGTCGTGACCGACGTGAATCGGACCCTCGCGGGCTTGACGCCTGTCCAGCGCGAGCGTCAGGACCTGATCGAGATCCGGCATCGCGCATCGACGGAGGCTGCGGTCCGTCTCGGCATACCGCTCGCGACCGGCACGGACACGGGCGAGGTCGGCGTGACGGCCGACATGGTGTGGCGCGAGATCAGGCTCCTCTACGACCACGGTGCGACGCCGATGGTGGCCATCCAGGCAGCGACGTCCTCCGCTGCGCGCCTGCTGGGTGTGGATCGCGAAGTCGGGACGGTTGAAACCGGGAAATGGGCGGATCTCGTACTGGTCGATGGCGATCCGCTCAGCGACCTGAGCCTGCTCTCCCATCCGGTCGAGGTGTGGCAGCGAGGGCGGCCGGTCCTCAGCGCTTGAGGAGGCTGTGGATGTCAGGCTCCGCGCCATGCCAGCGCACGATCTCTTCGGTCGCGAACCGCCCGTAGTAGTTCACGAAGTGGGCGCCCCGGTCTCGCAGCGTGCGGATCGCCTCGGCCTTCCGGTCATCGCCGCGGACCCTGACCATCACGACGGCCTGACCTGAGCGGATCGCGGCGTCGTACCAGGCCATGTCGGGAAGCTGGTCCATGACCGTGAATGAGACCAGCCGGCGGAGTCGAGTGAAGAGCCCGTGGACGGCACCAGTGGGGTCGAATCGCGACGCGCCCTCATCGCCGCGCAGCACGGTGATGTCCTTGTCGCCGATCCCGTTCGCCTTGAGGGCCGCGGCAGCCGACGCCGCGTGCTCGGGATCGGGGAGCACCGCAAGGAGCGAGTCGGTGGGATACCCGATGAACCGCGACCCGGGCTTGGACATGGCCGGAGGATAGGGCGTCCATCGTGAGGTGGTGCCGAAGGAGGGATTCGAACCCTCAACCACTTGCGTGGAGCGGTGTTTGAGACCGCCGCGTATGCCGTTCCGCCACTTCGGCGCAGTGCGACATCCTACCGGGTCGGCGCGGCTTTCCTCCGGAAGCCGGACGGCGAGTTCCGTCGCGGATATCAGCGGGCTCGGTGCACCCGTCGGAACCCACGGACCTGACGATGCGTCTGGCGACCGATGCTAGACTCCCCGGGCCTTACGTCAGCAACTATCGCCGTCCGGAGGGACCCCCCGACCGTGGAGGAGGACCTTCGCTCGACGACGGTCCCCGACGACCCCGTCCAGCGCCGCGATCTCATCCTCATCGAGCGTTCCCGTGAGGGCGATCTCGATGCCTTCAACGACCTGGTCACGCTCTACCAGGACGCGTTGTTTGCGCTGGTCGTCCGGATGGTCCCGGACCGCGATCAGGCCGCGGACGCCGTCCAGGAGGCGTTCTTCTCCGCCTTCAGGAACCTCGCATCGTTCCGTGGCGGCAGCGTGAAGTCGTGGCTCAACCGCATCTGCGTCAACGCCGCGATGGACACCCAGCGAGCACGCAAGCGCCGGCCGGTGCAGCCCTATCCCGAGCTGGATGACGAGTCCTGGCAACCGAAGGCCGGTGAGGACGTCGATCCCGAGCGGATCGCCGTCCACGCTGAACGCAGTCGCGTGCTCGCGGCCGCGATGGCCCACATCACCGACGACCAGCGGACTGCGATCGTGCTCTACGACGTCGAGGGGTACGACTACGCCGAGATCGCCGAGATGACCGGGGTCTCTCTTGGCACCGTCAAGTCGCGGATCCATCGTGGCCGACTCTCGCTGCGCGACATCCTGGCCGACCGGATGGAGCTGTTCCGTGGTTGACGTGGCATCGCACGCGCGCCACGACCGCTTCGCGATCGCAGCGGCTCTGGGTGGCGGCGCCGTCCCTTCGACAGTGCGCACCTGCCCGTCGTGCGGCGCGCTCCATCGCGATCTGCTGTCCATCCAGGTCGCGATCCGACACGCATGGACGCCACGGCGCCCGCGCGACCTTCGCCTCCGACGCGGCGATACTGCCGCCGGTCATCAGACCGCGTGGCAGCGTCTCCCTGGCGCCTTCGGATCGGCACGAGATAGCATCACGCGACCGCTTTCGATCGGCCTGATGAGTCTTGGTATCGCTGGTCTGGTCCTCGCCAACCTCACGGTCGGGTTCGGCGCCAGCGCCGCCAGCGGTTTCGGCCTTGGTGCCGGGGGAGCGTCCATCGCCGCCTCGCCCGAAGTCGGCGACCCCGCTTCTGCCCCGTATCTAGCGACACCGGTGGATCCAAGCGGGAACGTTGCGACCCCGGGACCGGATCCGCTCGTCATCGTTTCGGGTGCATCACTCGTCGTGGGCGGCACCATGCTCGGCCTGCGCCACATCGCAGCACGCCGTCGGGCGGTGCGATGATGCGGAACCGAGCACCGACCGAGCCCGTCTCACCTTCGACATGACCGATCCAGTGCGAACGACCGCGCCCGCCGAACACGCGCGACATGACCTGTCGATCGTCGCGGTGCTGGCAGCACGCCCTGCCGACCTCGACGAGAAGGACTCGGCGGCCGCGCGGGCACAGGTGGCGTCGTGCTCGACGTGTGCCGATGCCCTGGCCGATCTCCTGGCGCTCCAGACGACGCTTCCTGAGACCGCAACCCCCCCGCGCCCGCGGGACTTCCGCCTGACCCCGGCCGACGCTCAGCGTCTCCACCAGAGCGGCTGGCGCCGGTTCCTCGGCTATTTCGGGTCCGCGCGCGACGGCTTCAGCCGCCCGCTCGCCATCGGCCTGACCACGCTCGGCCTCGCCGGGATCCTCTTGGCGAGCATCCCGTCGACGTCGCTCATGGGCGGAAGCGGCGGAGCTGCCCCGGCGAACGAAGCCGCACCGATCCAGCAGGCCGCGCCTGCACCGGCGGCGAGTGTTCCCAGCACGGACCGGACAGCCCTCGGCGCCGCCCTGCCGAGCGCAGCAGCGAGTGCGCTGACGGAGGTCGCTGCGGCGGCACCAAGCGCCTCGACGGTGTTCGGCGGTGCCGCCCCCGGCACCTCGACCGAAGCCGCAAGCGCGTCAACGGACGTCCAGGTCTTCACCGGCGGCAACCCCGACGAGGGAGCCCCGTACCTCACGGGCGGTAACGACTCCGCCCTTCGCGACGACACGACCGGCTTCTCGGCACTGCTGGTCGTGGGCGGCGTGCTGTTGATCGCCGGGCTCGGTCTATTCACCCTTCGCTGGAGCGGCCGCCGGCTGTCGTAGACAGGGTGTCCGGCCTGCCTGGAACGGCCGGGCAGGCGGCTTCCGCGGCTACACTTGGAACGTGCCCACCGAACGCCTGATGCTGCTCGACGGCTACGGGCTCGTCTACCGCGGATACTTCGCGCTGCCACCGCTCACGACGTCGAAGGGCGAGCTCGTCAACGGTGTCTTCGGCTTCGCCAGCATCGTGCTGCGCGGCATCCAGGACCTCGAACCCGACTACCTCGCAGTCTCCTTCGATCTCCCCGGACCCACGTTCCGGCACGAGCAGTACGCCGACTACAAGGCGACGCGGGTGAAGATGCCCGACGACCTGCGCGACCAGTTCCCGAAGGTCCGCGAGGTCGTCAAGGCGCTGCGGATCCCGGTATACGAGATGGGCGGATACGAGGCCGACGACGTGATCGGCACGATCACGCAGCAGCTCGACGATCGCGCCGATCTGGAGACGACGATCGTCACGGTCGATCTCGACATGCTCCAGCTGGTGACGCCTCGAGTCCGCCTGATGACCACCCGCTCGGGCGTCGAGAACACGGTGATGTACGACGTCGCCAAGATCGACGAGCGTTACGGCCTGCGACCGGACCAGATGATCGACTACAAGGCGCTCAAGGGCGACCCGACCGACAACATCCCGGGCGTTCCCGGGGTAGGCGAGAAGACGGCGGCCAAGCTCATCCGCGAGTTCGGTGACCTCGATTCGGTGTTCGATCGACTCGACGACGTTACGCCCGAGAAGCTCCGCGAGAAGCTACGCGACCATCGCGACCAGGTGTTCATGGGGCGCGACCTCTCGACGATCGTGCGCGACCTGCCGATCGAGATCGATCTCGAGGCAGCCCGGCTCGGCGACTACGACCGCGACACCGTCGTCCGGCTGTTCCGCGAATACGAGTTCCGGACCCTCATCGAGCGTTTGCCGCCGATGGCCGGCGAGACCGCCGAACAACGTACCGAGCGACTCCGGTCGGTGGCGCAGAGCGGCTATGTCCCGGCCGCGCGGGTAGCGGGTCGGCCCGAGGGATGGGGTCCGGGACGCGGCGGCGACCGGCCGACCACCACGGAGCTCCAGCTCCGGCTCGACTTCGACGCCGTGGTCACGCCATCTGCCGACGCTGGGTCACCTGCCTCGAGCGGCACGCCCCGCCCATTCGAGCCGACCGACGACCTGCCCGCGGCACTCGCTGCCGCGATCGTCGACCCCGGCCGTATCGAGGTGCTGGACACGGATGGAGTCACGGCCCTCGAGTCATGGTTGATCAGCCAGCCTGCCGTCGGTGTCGCCCTCGTCCAGGACGACCCACGCCCGCGCCGCGGCACGCCGCTCGCCCTGGCGGTCGTCGGTACCGATGGTCGCGCCGTCGCCGCCGACGGCCAGGAAGCTTCCTACGCGCTCCGGCACATGCTCCAACGGCTTCATATCCCGCTCGTCGGGCACGAGGTGAAGCCGGTCCTGGTGGCCGACCTCGCCGAGGATCCAGGCATGGACCCGACACCCGTCGCGTTCGACACCCAGATCGCCGCCTACATCCTGAACGCGGCGCTGCGCAGTCAGACCATCGCCGACGTCGTCGCCGAGCACCTCGATCAGATCCTGCCACCGGCCACCGAACTGCCGGCGACGGCACGGGCCGGCCTCGAGGCCCTGTCGGCGCTCGCCGTGCGCGACCCGCTCCAGCGCCGGCTGACCGAGATCGACGGGCTCGATCGCCTGTTCCGCGAGGTCGAGATCCCGCTCATCCCGGTCCTGGCGCGGATGGAGGCGACTGGTGTCGCGCTCGACGAGGAGGCACTCGCGCTCCTGCACCGGGAGTTCAGCACCGAGATCGTGCGCTTGGAACAGGAGATCTACGCCGACGTCGGGCACGAGTTCAACCTCGGCAGCCCCAAGCAGCTCGAACAGGTGCTGTTCTT
>Ga0207662_10000929_pt1 | contig 13584 bp, 12 predicted proteins | sample KBSS33LmetaG_FD_184338 | JGI IMG/M metagenome (GOLD analysis project Ga0207662, IMG submission 184338) | Switchgrass rhizosphere microbial communities from Kellogg Biological Station, Michigan, USA - KBS S3-3L metaG (SPAdes) (version 2) | ecosystem: Host-associated > Plants > Roots >... | reverse complement strand
CTGGTGAATTGACAAGCGGATCGAGCGGGGTTTCTGTCTGCGACATAACCGCGACATACGCGAGTAATTATGAATTAAATCAAAGAAAAAAGGCGGAATCATAATCCGCGTGTCGGGGGTTCGAGTCCCTCCTCCGCTACCACCGTTATCATCCAATTTTCTCCTTAGCAGCTTCGTCGTTGCCTCGCCGGACCGACGTGCGCTGCTGCGTCAATAGACTGGTTCCCACCATTGCGGGCTGGCTCGGCGCAGCGCGGGGATCAATGCCCAGCAGCTCACGGCTGCGGCGACACTCGCCGCGACAACCAGGCTGAAGGCCGTCTCGTGTCCATAAGAAACCGCTGTGGTCTCGAACAGCCAGCTCCCAAAGGCTTCCGATCCGGTGCCTGCAAAATTGGTGAGTGCCATGACGGTAGCGAAAATCGTCGCCGCAGCCCGCACCGGTATGATGCGCGCGGTCAGATCCAATTGAATGAGCGTGCCGGTCATGTAGGCGGCTCCGGCGAACACGGAGATGACGTAGGCGGAGGCCAAGCTGCTCACTTGCCAGTAGACGGCGTTGGAGACAATGGCGGCCAGGATGGAAAGGTGCAGCAGCACTGAAAGTCGCACCGATCGACAGTAGATGCCATAACCGACGCTGCCGAGCAGCGAGCCTGCGAAGAAGGCAGAGGTGACATTGCCGTAGGCCTGCTCGGAAAAGCCGAGCCCTTCGGTCATATGCAGATGAGCACCGAGCCCCAAACCGGATTGAAGCTCCATAGCGTCAGCAGTGCGCACACCGTGAGGAAGAGCGGTTCGCGGAAGGCTCCGATCAGCGCGGCGGCGGTGTCGCGCAAGCTTGCAGTGTCTAAATCTTCGGCTCGGTCGTCGCCTGCGTAACGCCACGTTATGGCGAGGGCCACCATCCATAAACCTGAGCAGAGCGCGAAGGCAAAGGACTGGAGCCTTTGCTCAGCGATATAGCCACCAAGACCTCCCGTTAACAGTAGAGCCATATTCGCGGCCGTCCACTGGATGGACTGAAAGCGCCCCGTGAGGCCGAGTGGCTGGCCCTTCTCGACCATAAGCGCATCGACGATGACGTCCCCCAAGGCAATACCCACCGTTGTCGGCAGCAGGAGCGCGAATAGCAGCCAGCTTGCTCTGGGCGACAAAGGGATGGATGCGAGCACGAGCAGGCTAAATGCCGCCAGACCGTTGGCGAGGAGGAGATAGTTGCGACGGCGAGACCCAAACAACGGCACAAAATCCGAGAGCAGACCGAAGAGGGGCTTGATCGTCCAGGGGAGGGCGAGGAGCGCCATCAGCGCGCCGAGAGTGGCAGGCGATTCGCCCCAGCTCCTGAGCAGCGACCTGACGGGCTGAGCGATAAGTCCAGAGGTCGGATCGCCGATGCTCTGGACGAAATAAAGCGCCGCGAAGAAAGTGTAGGCGCCCGTTACCCCAGTCGCTCGCGGTCGTTTCCTTTCGTCAATCGACACTGGGCTTGGCTCGGATAGTCATTCGTTTCGCGGGCAGGCCATATACTGAATTCAATTGCGCTCTCTTGTTTCCCTGGCGACTGCTGAACGACTATCGCGTTTCCGAGGTCTGGTTCATGCGCAATAGCCCGGTTCGGTTAGATTGCCGTTCGGCGCTGTGCTCTCGCGTCGCAATGCCGTGCGGACGTGGATGCGTTCGCCGGCATCTCGTCAAAGCCGGTATGCATTGGACTGCCTAAACTTTTTAATAGGCAGCGTGCAAACCGGGCTGGGCACTTTTGTCGCTTTTTATCTGGCAAGCCTGGGATGGTCCAAGGAGAGCGTCGGTTTGGCGCTCGCGACAGGCCAAGTAGCGGGTGTGCTTGGACAAATTCCCGGCGGCGCTATCACCGACGCCATTGCTTGGAAAGTGATGCTGGGTACCAGTCGTTCGCTGCGGAGCTAGTTTGGCCGCCAGGGTGGATCCATACCATGACGGGAAGCTTGTTATTCGCATACCTAAACGGAACGAATACATTTCAAATAAAAGCAATCCTCGTCGAGACTGGCGTATTGACCCGTCTGCGGGCACGGGGTCCTTGCCTGAAAAGCATCTAGAACGCCCGACCACGGTGCCGGCGGCTGTGGGGCTGCCCAACGCAACGATCCCACTGGGGGCGCTTACCTTGATGTCTGTTGCAGCCACGCCCGTCTTGGCCAACTATGGCAAAGAGCCCATCACGCCTCGGCACTATACCAGCGAACCGAAGTCCGAGCGGCATGCGGAGAGGATGCGGGGCGTACCAGACTTGCGACAGGCTAACGATCCCTACTGGTCGCCATGCGACTACAATTCGGATTATGATCCGAATGGGTGCCTGTAGCCGTGTCGAGTTCAGGGCATGACGAGGAGGGCGCTCGCTGCTCCTCGTTGCCTTGAACCTCCTCATCAAGTGGATGGGTGGATGACACGCCGGGCAGCGGTCTTATACTTTGCGGAGACCAGGACCCTTTGCAGCTAAGCACTTTCACATCAGTCTGCCTATAGAGGTACTGCGTGGCACGTCCCGAGGAAAAGATCGTTCTTGTCCTCCAGGGCGGCGGCGCGCTTGGCGCCTATCAGGCCGGAGCCTACGAGACTCTGTGCGAAGCCGGCGAGATTCCGACCTGGGTTGCCGGCACTTCCATTGGCGCCGTCAATGGCGCGATCGTCGCTGGGAACCCGCCGGAACGCCGCGTGCAGCGCTTGCGCGAGTTCTGGGAGCGCGTGTCAAGCCGCTTGCTCGCCTGGCCGCTCTCGAACGACGACAATTCGCGGCGAATTTTCAATGAAACCAGCGCGGTTCTCGTGGCCGCCGGAGGCGCCCCCGGGTTTTTCGAACCGCGGATTCCTCCTGCGGTACTCATGCCTCAGGGCACGCCGGAAGCGATCAGCCTCTACGACACGGAGCCGCTGAGAGCCACGCTCGAGGAACTTGTCGACTTCGACCTCCTGAATTCGGGCGCGGTGCGCTTAAGCGTCGGCGCCGTGCAGGTGCTTTCCGGCAACATGAAATATTTCGACACTGAGAAGATGCGGATTGGGCCGGAGCACATCATGGCAAGCGGCGCTCTGCCGCCTGGATTCCCGCCGATTGAGATCGACGGCCAGCCGTATTGGGACGGCGGTCTCGTCTCAAACACGCCGCTCGAATTCGTGCTCGAGAGAACCGGACCGCGCGATGACATGGTGATCTTCCAGATCGATCTGTTCAGCGCCAAAGGCTGCATGCCCGAGAATTTGTTCGACATCGGACAAAGGGAGAAGGAGATCCGCTATTCGAGCCGCACCAGGCTCAACACCGATATCTTCCGCGAGATGCAGACTATCCGCAGGGCCATTCGTCACTTGCGGGGGAAAGTGCCACCGGAATTGTGCGACAACCCCGATTGGGAGTTCCTCGACAGCGTAAGCTGTGACGCCGCCGTGACCATCGTGCTGCTGATTCACCGGCGCGCTGCCTATTGGACTCAATCCAATGACTATGAATTCTCCCGATACTCGATGGAGGAGCATTGGCTCTCAGGCCGCGCCGACGTGGAGCGCAGCTTGAATGATCCTGCCTGGAAGAACCGCACCAGGCCCGAGGAAGGCGTGCAGGTCCTCGACTTGACCCGGGAGCTCGACACCCATCCCAAGGAACGCGCCCTATGAAGATTGACGACGTTCGGAAACGTGCTTTCGCCATGCCGCTGACGAGCCCGGCATTTCCGCGCGGGCCCTATCGCTTTGTGAATCGCGAATATCTCATCATCACCTACCGCACCGATCCAGCGGCGCTCGAGGCGGTCGTGCCCGAGCCGCTTACCTTCGACGAGCCTTTGGTCAAATACGAGTTCATCCGCATGCCGGACTCGACCGGGTTCGGCAACTACACGGAGTCAGGCCAAGTCATTCCGGTGAAGTTCAACGGCAAGGAAGGCAACTACACCCTTGCCATGTATCTCAACGACGGCCCGCCGATCTATGGGGGCCGGGAGCTGTGGGGTTTCCCCAAGAAATATGCCCAGCCCTGCCTCAGCATCGACAAGGACACGCTGATCGGCACGCTCGACTACGGCTCTGTGCGTGTAGCCACCGGCACCATGGGCTTCAAGCACACGGCACTCGATCTCGACGCCGTTCACGCAAGTCTCATCAAACCGAACTATCTTCTGAAAATCATTCCGCATGTCGACGGAAGCGCACGCATCTTGGAAATCGTCGACTACCGCCTTGAAGACATCGTCATGAAGGGCGCCTGGTCAGGCCCGGCGGCGCTCGACCTGAGCCCGCATGCTCTCGCGCCGGTCGCCGCGCTCCCGGTGCGCGAGGTCGTCTCGGCCACCCATATTCTCGCCGATCTCACCCTCGGTCTTGGCAAGATCGTTTACGACTACCTCAAAACGTAAGGAGGTTCCCATGAAGCTCGACGGCAAGGTTGCTCTCATCACCGGTGCCGCGAGCGGCATCGGTCATGCCATTGCCAAGCGCTTTTTGGAAGCCGATGGCAGGGTGGTCATCGCCGACCTGAAGGCCGATGGCGCAAAAGCATCGGCCAAGGAGCTGGCCGGCGAGAAGTCGGCAATCGGCGTCGGGATGGATGTGTCGAAGGAAGATCAGGTCAATGCCGGCGTCGAGGAGACGGTCAAGACCTTCGGCCGGGTCGATATCCTAGTCTCGAATGCCGGCATTCAGATCGTATATCCGATCGAGGAGTTTCCCTTCGCCGACTGGAAAAAGCTGCTCGCCATCCATCTCGATGGCGCGTTCCTCACCACCAAGGCCTGCGTGAAGCACATGTACAAGCAGAAGGGCGGCGCGCTGATCTATATGGGATCCGTGCACAGCCACGAGGCATCTCCGCTCAAAGCGGCTTATGTGGCGGCAAAGCACGGGCTTCTTGGTCTTGCCCGCGTGATGGCCAAGGAAGGCGCGCACCACAATGTCCGCTCCAACGTCATCTGTCCCGGCTTCGTCCTGACCCCGCTCGTCGAGAAGCAGATTCCCGAGCAGGCGAAAGAGTTGGGAATCTCCGAGGAGCGCGTCGTCAAAGAAGTCCTGCTCGGCGAGACGGTGGACAAGGAGTTCACCACGCTGGACGACGTTGCCGAAGTGGCACTCTTTCTCGCTGCGTTCAAAACCAACGCACTCACCGGCCAGTCGATTTGCGTGAGCCATGGCTGGCATATGAGCTAGACGCTGGTAGGATCGGCGAGAACCAAGAGAGGAATCGCCATGGACACGATCAAGCCGCTCTATACTGCAACAGCGACGGCCGTCGGCGGCCGCAACGGCCACACCGAATCGAGCGACCATATTGTCGCGTTCGATCTATCGGTGCCGAAGGAGATGGGCGGTCCTGGAAAACCGGGCACCGCGACGCCTGAGCACCTTTTCGCCGCCGGCTACGCCGCCTGTTTCGGCGGGGCCATCGATTTCGTTGCCAAGCAGCACAAGCAGGACGCCACCAAGGCCAAGGTCACCTGCGCCGTCTCAATCGGGCCGCGCGACGGTGGCGGCTTCGGGCTCGCCGTGAAGATGCGCGTCGAGGACAAAAGCTTGCCGCAAGGCGAGCTCACCAAGCTGGTCAAGGAGGCGCACGAGAAGATCTGCCCCTACTCGCACGCGACGCGCAACAACGTGGACGTCAAATTCGAGGTGGTCGGCGCCTAGCACGAAGTCAGCGCGTGGCGCTTGATCGCCTCGCCTCGGTCGCCAATTCGGCGTCAATCGCGGTGACGAGATCCTCGTACTCGTTACCGGCATCGTGGCGTCTGCCGTTGATGAAGAAGGTCGGCGTGCCATTGACGCCGCTCTTCAGCCCGCCCATGAAGTCGCTGCGGATCTTGGGCCTGAAAGTACGATGCTCCAGCGCCTCCTCCAATGCCTCTGCCGATAAACCCAACGTCTTCGCGAGCGAGACATAAAGCGCCGGCCCAAGCGCTTCTTGATTCTCGAACAGGGCGTCGTGCATCTCCCAGAACCGCCCGTGCGCACCGGCGAACTCTGCGATCTCGGCGGCATTCTCCGCCTCGGGATGAATTTGCGTCAAAGGAAAGTTGCGGAAGACGAAGCGCAGCCGCTTCCCGAAATGCTTCTGCACGCGCTTGATGACGGAATAAGCGGCCCCGCAATATGGGCACTCATAGTCGGCATATTCGACCAGCGTGACCGGCGCATCCGGGTCGCCCTCTATGTAATCGGCGTCGGTGACCGGAACCTGCAAGGTAGACATGCGATTGCTCCTTACTTCGGCAAGCGGGCAAGAGCATCAAGAATGCCATCGGCACCCGGATTGATGGCAATGGGCGACAGGAAGTTCCAGGCGATGACGCCGTCGCGGTCGATCACGAACAGCGCACGTTGGCAGAAGCCGTCACCCTCGCGATAGGCGCCGTATTGCGTGGCCACCGCGCCCTTCGGCTCGAAATCGGCGAGCAGCGGAAAGTGGAGGTTGCGAGCCTTGGCGAAGGCGTCATGACACCACGCCCCATCGACGGAGATGCCGAGGATCGTGGCGTCATATTGCTCGAACTCGGGCAGCGCCTCGTTATAGAGGGCCATCTGATCGCCGCACACCGGGCTCCAGTCGGCCGGGTAGAAGGCAAGCACAACAGGTTTGCCGGCGAGATCGCTGAGCGCGAGCGTCTGATCCGGAGTGACGTGGAGCGTGAAGTCGGGCGCTTTCGTGCCAGGCGAGAGCAGCTTCGAGTCCTGCCCTGGCCGTTTTGCCATATCTCTTCCTCCTATTTGCCTTGCAGCCGCTTCACGAAAGAGATGGCGTAGGCTGGGGAGCGGAACAGAAGCACCGGATCGTCGGTCGGCGCGATTCCGTCGCTCATGACCAGTGGGTCGTAATTGATGTTCTTGCATTCCTCGCCCTCTTGCGGCGTTGCACTCGTGAAGGTCAGTGTGCCGGCCTTAAACTCCTTGCGGTCGCTCGGCCAAAGCACCGTCGGATCAGTTTCGGGATCGCCCGGCTGACCGACCGTCACCCACATATCCCACTTCACCGGCCCTTGGTTAACACGATCGATCAGGGCCTGCTCGAGGAAGTCGCGGGGCATGGATGTGAGCTCGGCATTGGTGAGTTCTTTCTCACCGTCTTCCGGGACGAACCGCCACTTCACCAATGTCGTCTTGTCGTTCTTGTCGATGAACTTGAAAGTGTGGATGCCGAAAAAGGCGCTGTTCGCATAGCTCGGCGGCGGATTGTGGTCCTCATAGAATTTGGTCATTCCGGCACTGTCGGGATGGCTTGCAGCGAAGGCCTGCAGCGCAGCGGGGTCAGGCTTGCCCGTCGCCGGGTCGGGCTTTAGCGCGATCAAGTTGTCGAGGAACGTCTTTGGCACCATGGCGACGAACATCGGCGCGTTGATCATGGTCATATGTTGCTTGCTGCCGTCGGGAAGCCTGAACTCAAGCGCCATTCCGCGCGGTCCCTTGCCTGCGTCGGATGCGTCTGGGTCGCCACCACCGAGTGAGAAGCGCGCAACAACAGGGATGGTCGCGCCCGAGAAAAGCGCCGAGCGCGAATAGGACGTAGCGTCGGGCAAGCCGACAAAACTTCCCGTGGCGCAGGTGCCCTTGGTGTGATTGCGCCGCTGCCCAGGATGAACGCCAAAATCGTCTTCGAGCGCCTTCACCATAGCATTGGGCGTGACCTGCTCATCGGCAAGTGCTCGAGGCGAGGCGAACGCCAAAGCCGCCGTTGCCAACCACAATGTCGCGATCAGTCTCATAACTCCCTCCTCTAAGATGACAACGCGCCCCACGACCCTCGTGGGCCCATGAGTTTCATCAAGCGGCGCGGCTGCTGCTCTTCAACGTCTTTTCCCTTGATGAAAGCAAGCAGGTCGCTGACGCCAGCTTTTCCACGACGTCTAGCGAAACCTTATCAAGTTTTCGGTGCGGGTGATTGGCGGTTCTTGCCGACACTTAAGCAAATCCTGCGGCAGATTGGCGCCGGTTAACTGATCCAACAGCTTGGCTTGAGTGCGGCCGATGGCCCCTTCCCGGTTCCCTCGGCAAGTCCGAGCCAATGGCAGCAAGATCGCCAAAGCAGCTGCTTTCTTCCTTTCATAAATTCGCCTTACCGGCGTTTCGATCGGCGCCAGGCCCGAACGGGCTTACACCTTCAAAAAGAAAGGCAAATCATCATGATGAGATCGGTTTCACTCAAAGTTGCGGCCGTTGCTGCGATCCTCGCGCTTGGCAGCGTCGGCCTCGCCCATGACGCGCTCGCAAGAGGCGGGGGTGGCGGCGGAGGCGGTGGCGGTGGCGGTGGCGGCGGTCACGGCGGCGGCGGCAGCTTCAGCATGGGAGGCGGCGGCGGAATGGGCGGCGGCGGCCACTTTGGTGGTGGCGGCTCGGGCGGCGGCCATTTTGGCGGTGGCCATTTCGCCGGCGGCGACCATTTCGGCGGAGGCCATTTCGACGGCGGTCATTTCAATGGCGGCCACCTCGACCATGGCGGCCGGTTTGCCGGCAATTTCCATGACCATGGGCGCCGCTTCTTCGGCGGACCCTTCTTCGGAGACTACGGCTATTACGGCTCGGATTGCTGGACCACCGAACGCATTGGCTCCCGCTGGCGTCGCGTATGGATTTGCAACTGACCCCGCCTGCCTAGCAAGGAACGAAGAGCGGCGAGCTGCACGACCTGAGCCCGCCGTTTTTTGTCGTGATCTCCGCTCTAGCTGGTCGGGACCGGGGTCTCGGGGCGGACGTCCACTTTGCCACCCTCGGCGAGATTGACCGGCGGATTGAGGACGACCTGATCGCCGGGCTTAACGCCTTCGCTCACTTCGACAACTGTCCCAAGATCGCGCGTGACCGCGATCTTCTGGAAATGCGCCGTGCCGTTCTCGAGCACCGCGACGCGCAAACCGTCGGCGTTGAACACCACGGCATCGGCCGGGACGGTCAGAGACGGGACCTTACGGGGAATGTCGAGCTCGACGGCGCAATAGATGCCGGGGGACAGCGCGCCATCGGGATTGGGGATATCGACCTCAGTGAGCAGCGTACGCGTGTTCGGCTCTAGCGCGTCAGCGACGCGCGTCACCTTGCCGGGAAACTCCCCGCCGGGAATTTCCGGAACGCGAACCTTCGCACCAACGCCGGGCTCGAGCCCGAAGGCCGCGTCTTGCGGCACATGGACATAGGTGCGGATCACGTTGCTCTGCATGATGGTGAACATGAACGTACCCGTCGTGGCATCCGCCTGCACCAGGTTACCCACGTCAATATTGCGCTGGGTGATGGTGCCGTCGAATGGGGCGACCACGCTCTGGTAGTCCTGTTGTTGCTGGAGGACCTTGAGCTGCGCTTGCTGTGCCGCAAGGTTCTGCTGCGCAACGCCGACGGCGGCCTGCTGCGCCTGGAGCGTCTGCTCATCAACGCTACCCTGCTGCTTGGTGACCCAGCCCTGCTGGACCAGCGGCTTGTCGCGGCCCCAGGTTACGTTGGCGAGCTCCGCATTAGCTTGCGCCTGCTGCAAAGCGGCCTGTGACTGTCCGATTGAGGCTTGGGCCTGCTGAATTTGATGCTCGATCTCCGGTGCGGTGATATGCGCAAGCAACTCGCCGGCCTTCACGTTGTCGCCGATATCGACGTTGCGCTTGTCGATATAGCCGCTGGCGCGGGCGAAGATGTTCGCCTGGGCGAACGCCGCCGTCGTGGCTGGCAACGTGACGACCACTGTAGGATCGCTCGGCTTGATGGTGGCGACGCGGAGCTTGGGCACATAGTTCTCATGCTGCGCGGCGGCATCGGCAACTTGCCTATGCTGCTCACGATAGCCCCAAGCGCCGAGACCAAGCCCGGCTAGCAGGGCAAGCAGCGCGCCAATGCCAAGCCACTTGCCTCTCCCTGACTTGGGCGCAGGCGGTATCTCGGGCTCAATCTCGCCACGCTGCGGCTGGCGGTCGTCCGGAATCACCTTTTTCATCAGATAGCCTCCGCAAAGACGCCATGCGCCTTCTTGCCGTCTTTACGTCCCCTGAGCATGGCGAAGAGATAGGGGACGACGAGGAGCGTCGTCGGTGTGGCGAACAACAGACCGCCGATCACGGCGCGGGCGAGCGCGGCGTTCTGCTCCTCGCCGGCGCCGCCGATCGCCATTGGCAACATGCCGACGATCATGGCCGCTGCCGTCATCAACACTGGCCTGATCCGGGTATGGCCGGCATCGACTGCAGCCTCAAACGACGTCTTGCCGGCAAGCTGCTGCTCATGGGCGAAGGTCACGAGCAGAATCGAGTTCGCCGACGCCACGCCGACCGCCATGATCGCACCCATGAGCGAAGGCACGTTGAGCGTGGTACCGGTGATAAAGAGCATGACCAAGATGCCGCAGAAGGTGGCGGGCAAGGCCAGGATCACGACGAACGGGTCGCCGAAATTCTGGTAGTTCACCACCATCAGCGCAAACACGAACACGGCCGCGAACAAAAGGCCGATGCCGAGATCACGGAAGCTCTCGTTCATGCTCTCGATCTGACCAGTGACCTGGATGAAGTTGCCGGGCTGAAGCTTCGGCTGGTACTCGGCGACGACCTTGCTGATGGCGTTGGAGACACGGCCAAGGTCCGTATCCTGAACGTTGGCATAGACGTCGTAGACGGGCTGGATGTTGGATTGGTTGCTGTTGGTCGGAAGGCTGGTGCGCGTGAGCGTTGCCACGTTGCTGAGAAGCCCGGGGATGGGATCGCCCGCAGGTGCCAGAGCGGTCGAGACAGGGGTATTCTGCAGGCTGTTCAGCGAGGCGAGCTTCGGCTCAGGCGTCTGCACCGCGATGTAATACGGGATGCCGGAAGCGGGGTCGGTCCAGAAATTTGGCGAGACCTGCTCCGAGGAGCTCAAGCTCACATTGATGTTTGACGCAACGGCATTGGCAGTGAGGCCGAGCTGCGCCGCGCGCACGCGGTCGATGTTGACATAAAACGAGGGCGCGTTCGTCTCCTGCTGGACATGGGCGTCGGCCACGCCCGGAATCGCGGCAATGCGGTCGCGTAACTGCTTGGCAATGGCGAGGTTGTTGGCCCGGTCATAGCCCACGGTGCGCACATCGATCTGCGACGGCACGCCGAAATTGAGGATCTGGGTGACGATATCAGCCGCCTGGAAATAAAAGGTCTCCTCGGGAAAAGCGTTCGGGAGAACCTGGCGGAGCTTCCGCACATAGTCTGCCGTCGGGGCGTGTCCTTCGTTGAGCGCGACAAGGATCACGCCATCGTTTGGGCCGATGGTCGTGCCGTCGCTGAAGGCGAGATTATAGGCGCGCGCCGGCAGGCCAATATTGTCGACGATGCGTTGCCGCTCGCTCGCGGGAATCACCTGCCTGATCTTGTCCTCGACGGCTTGAAAAATACCTTCGGTGGTCTCTATGCGGGTTCCGGCCGGGGCGCGGACGTGAAGCTGGATCTGGCCGCCGTCGATCTGCGGGAAGAAATCCCGACCCACCAGCATGAACATGGCCCCGCCAAGCGCAAGCACGAGGCCGGCAACAATCGGCACGATGATTTTCCGCTTGAGCAGCAAGTGGAGCAGGCTGACATAGCTTTCGCGCATACGTTCGAAGTTGCGCTCGAAGGCAGCGTTGAAGCGCGCGAACCAGGACTGCGCGCGGCCCCTCTCGTCGCCGTGCCGCTCGCCCTTGAGCAGAAGCCCGATGGTGATCGGCGTGAGCGTCCGCGACAGGCCGTAAGAGGCGAGCATGGCGAACACAACAGCCAGGCCGAGCGGCGTGAACAGGTATTTCGGCGGGCCCTGGAGAAACGCCACAGAGGTGAACACGCAGCAGATGGCGAGAGTCGAGACGAGTGTCGGCACAGCGATGCCGGCCGAGCCGAACAATGTGGCTTGCGGCAACGGCATCTTCTCCTCGGTGAGAAGGCGATGCGTGTTCTCGATGGTCACCGTCGAGTCGTCGACCAGGATGCCGACGGCAAGAGCCAAGCCTCCGAGCGTCATGGTGTCGATGGTGTAGCCGAGGAAGAACAGCACGATGAGCGACGAGAGGATGGCGAGCGGGATCGACACCATGACAATGAGGGTCGAGCGCCACGAACCGAGGAACAGGAGGATCATGAGCGCGGTCAGCCCGGCCGCAATCGCGCCCTCACGCACCACGCCGGCAACGGCCGACTTCACGAACACCGACTGATCGAACAGCTCGTTGATGTTGAGGCCGGGAGGCGCCGCCTTGCGGGCAACGTCCAGGACATTACGCACTCCGTTCACCACTTCGAGCGTCGAGGCGTTTCCGTTCTTGATCACGCTGAGCAGGACGGATCGGACGCCGTCCTCGCGCACGATGTTCTGCTGCACCGCAGATCCGTCACGCACCTGGCCCACGTCCTTGAGAAAGACCGTCGCCCCGTTCTGGTACTTGACGGGTATGTTGTTCAAATCGGCGATGCTTGCCGGCGTGGCGTTGGTGCGCACGGTGTACTGGGTGTTGGCGATCTTGGCTTGACCGGCGGGCAGCGTCAGGTTCTGGGCATTGACGGCGTTGACGATGTCGTTAGGCGTCAACCCGCGCGCGAGCAGTTTGTTCGGGTCTATATCGACCATGATCTGCCGGTACTTTCCGCCGGCTGGCGTGGGGAAGGTCACGCCGTGCACCGGTGCCAATTGCTGGCGCAGCCGGTAAATGCCGTAGTCGTAAAGCTGCTGCTCGTTGAGATTGTTTGAGGTGAGGCTCAACTGCAGCACCGGCACGCTCGAAGCATTGAACTGCACGATGATGGGCGGCTGGATGCCGGGCGGCATCAACGCGCGAATGGCGTTGGTGGCCGAGACGATCTGCGCGATGGCGAGGTCGAGATTGACGTCTGGCTGGAAGTAGATCTTTTGCACCGAGAGGCCCTGCAGCGTCTGCGACTCCATGTCCTTGATGCCGGTGACATTGGAGCTGATGGAATATTGGCTGTAGGTCGAGACTCTCTGTTCCGTCTCGGGCGTCGACAGCCCGGTGTACTGCCAGATCACCGTCACGACCGGGATGTTGATCTGCGGGAAGATGTCGGTGGGCATGGCGCGGATCGCCGTCACGCCGAGAAACACGATCAGCGCTGCGAGCACATAGAACGTGTGCGGAAACCTGAGCGCGAATCTGACGATGCCCATGACTTGGGTTCCAGTCTTTGCCTTCGATGCAGCGGGTCACTCGTGCCCCGCCGTGGGAAGCTGCGGGTATCAATATTCCGCAGGCGCCATGAACTCCGGGCCCACGGGATCGGTGATGGTGTCGTTCAGGATCTGCTCGATGTCGGCCTTGGCCGAGCTATCGAGATGCCAGCCCATCACTTCGCCGACAGGATCGAGCTGGTCGGGACGCCGTGCGCCCCACAACGCCGTGGTGATGCCCTGATCGAGCACCCACCGCACGGCAAGGTCAAGCACGCCGCGCGAATATCGCTCTTGAGCGAGCTGATCGAGCCGCTTCACGGCGTCGAGATACTGCCGAAAGCGCGGCTGCTGGAATTTGGGGTCGTGCAGGCGAAGATCATCGCCGGTGAACTTGGTGTCGGCCCGCATGCGGCCCGACAGCAGCCCCCGGCACAGCGCACCGTAGCCGAAGGTCGCGATGCC
>Ga0207662_10000923_pt1 | contig 13612 bp, 12 predicted proteins | sample KBSS33LmetaG_FD_184338 | JGI IMG/M metagenome (GOLD analysis project Ga0207662, IMG submission 184338) | Switchgrass rhizosphere microbial communities from Kellogg Biological Station, Michigan, USA - KBS S3-3L metaG (SPAdes) (version 2) | ecosystem: Host-associated > Plants > Roots >... | reverse complement strand
GCGCGACAGCCAGCCGATCGGCCGCAAGAGAAGAAACGTAAATGCGAAAAGCCATGTACCTTCCCCGGCCCATGCCGGGCATCCGGAACAGCAGCGTCGCACTGCTGAGCGGCACCACTGTAGCACGACCTCGTCGCCGCGGATCTGTCCCGGCGTGGGCCATGTCGAAGGAAGACCCCGCCGTCGATTCACGCGGTAAATTAATTCGGTTATGACCGTGTCGTTAGGGTTCGCGACGGAAGCGGACATCCAATCGCTCCTGGACCTTCAGCTCGCAGTCGACGCCGATCAGCAGCGGCGTTTCGGGACAGATCGCTGGTCCACGACGATCACGGACAGGAGCATCGCCAGAGGGCTCAAGTCCTCACGGGTCCTGATTGCGAAACAACAGGAGCGGATTGTCGGTGGCTTGAGGATGGCGACAAAGAAGCCCTGGGCGATCGATCTCAAGTACTTTACGCCGGTCGTGAAAGCGGTGTACCTGCACGACGTCAACGTCGACCCACGGCTGCAGCGAACGGGAATCGGGCGCCAGTTGATCGAGCGTGCCAAGATCGTCGCCCGCGAATGGCCCGTCGATGCGATCCGGCTGGACGCGTTCGACGGCCGATCGGGCGGCGGCCCCTTCTACGCGAAGTGTGGATTCACCGAGGTCGGACGCACCGTCTATCGACGCGTGCCTCTGATCTACTTCGAGTGCGTGCTCAGCGAGAAAGAATAAGCGTTCAGGGTGCGAGGCGTTCGCGACGCCACGTTCCACCAGATTGAGGCAGATAGCGGAGCCGATCGTGCAGGCGGCTCGGGCGTCCCTGCCAGAACTCGAACTCGTCCGGAATAACGCGGTACCCACCCCACCATTCCGGCCGTGGCACGTGATCGTCGAACTTCTCACGCGCGGCGTTGAACAACAGCTCCAGCGTGTCTCGACTGTCGATAACCTCGCTCTGTTGCGACGCGTAGACACTCCAGCGGCTTTCGATTGGACGGCTCGCGAAGTAGGCATCGGACTCGACAGCCGAGACCTTCTCCACCGTGCCGTCAATACGGACCTGCCGTTCGAGGCTGCGCCAGGTAAACAACAGGCTGGCGCGGCCGGTGGCCTCTATCTCGCGCGCCTTGCGGCTCTGATAATTCGTGTAGAACACGAACCCACGATCGTCGACACCCTTGAGCAGCACGTTGCGAACGGACGGACGCCCGTCGCGAGTTGACGTCGCGAGCGCCATTGCGGTGGGATCGATCTCCGTCTCGCGAACCTGTTCGAACCAGCGCGCGAACTGCGTGAACGGATTGGCCTCGGACTCGGATTCGCTCAGTGGCTGGCCGATGTAGTCACGGCGCAGGTCGGCCAGGCTCATGCAGCGCTTACCAGCTTGATCGCGTCGTTCTCCACAGCGATGCGGACTTCGCCGCCGCTCTCGGCCAGCGATCCAAAGAGCAGCATCTCTGAAAGCGGCTTCTTGACTACCCGCTCGATGAGACGCGCCATCGGCCGCGCGCCAAACGCGCGGTCGAACCCTTTCTGAGCGAGCCAGCTGCGTGCCGCCGCGTCGAGCACGATCGTGACCTTCTTTGCCGCCACCATGCCCCGCACTTCGTCAATCTGTTTGTCGACGACCTTCTCGATCTCGCTCGTGCCAAGCGCGCCAAACGTGACGGTGGCATCGAGTCGATTGCGGAACTCGGGCGTAAACGTCCGTTCGAGAGCGCCTCGCGACGATCCACCTTTGCCCTGTTCGGTAAATCCGAGGCGACGGTCGGAGAGGTCACGGGCACCTGCGTTGGTGGTCATGATGAGGACAACGTGACGGAAGTCGGCCTTGCGGCCGTGGGAGTCGGTCAGCGTCGCGTGATCCATGACCTGGAGCAGGATGCTGAACATGTCGGGATGAGCTTTCTCGATCTCGTCCAGCAACAGAACCGCGTGCGGCGTCTTGCGAATGGCGTCGATGAGCAAGCCGCCCTCTTCGTAGCCGACGTACCCAGGAGGTGCACCGATGAGGCGGGACACCGCGTGCTTCTCCATATACTCGGACATATCGAAGCGCACGAACTCGATGCCCATGATGCGCGCGAGCTGCCGGGCGAGTTCCGTCTTGCCCACACCCGTCGGCCCGGCAAAGAGGAAGTTGCCGATTGGCTTGTCCGGCGCCCGCAGGCCGGATCGCGACAGCTTGATCGCTGAAGCCACCTCGTCGATCGGACCATCCTGCCCGAAGATCACGCGCTTCAACTCGACGTCCAGGAGCTCGAGCGCGCGCTTGTCATCGCTCGACACGGTCTGCACCGGCACGCGCGCCATCTTCGCGACGATCTGCTCGATCTGTGCCGCGCCGATCCGACCGGTCGCCTTCGACGCGGGCAGCAACTTGTGCGCTGCGCCAGCTTCGTCGATCACGTCGATCGCCTTGTCAGGCAGGTGCAGGTCCTGCAGGTGGCGCGCCGACAGCGACACCGCTGCCGCCAGCGCCTCATCGTCGTACTGCACGCCGTGGTGCGACTCGTAGTGCAGCCGGAGGCCCTTGAGAATCTCGAGCGCCTCGTCTTCGGATGGTTCGAGCACGTCGATCTTCTGAAAACGGCGCGACAGCGCGCGATCGCGATCGAACGACTGCTTCACGTCGTTGAACGTCGTCGAGCCGATGCATCGCAACTGACCGCTCGCGAGCGCAGGCTTGAGCAGGTTTCCCGCATCCATCGCGCCGCCGGACGCCGCCCCGGCACCCACCAGCGTATGGATCTCGTCGATGAAGAGAATCGCGTTCTCTTCCTTCAAAAGGCGGTCGAGCACCTGTTTCACGCGCTCCTCGAAATCACCGCGATACCGGGTACCGGCGACGAGCGCGCCGAGGTCGAGCGCAAACACACGCGCTCCCTTCAGCACCTCAGGCACCTCGCCCTGATGGATTCGCAGCGCCAGCCCTTCGGCGAGGGCCGTCTTTCCGACTCCCGGTTCACCGACCAGTAGTGGATTGTTCTTGCGTCGACGGCACAACACCTGAACCATGCGCTCGATCTCGAGCGCCCGCCCAATGAGCGGGTCGATCTGGCCCGCCGCCGCGCGGGCGACGAGGTCCGCCGCATACACCTGGAGCGGATCGGTCGACGGGGCACCCGGCTCCCCCGCGGGAGCGGCCGCCGGCTCGGACTTGCCACCGTGAGACAGCACACGCAACAGCAGCAGCCGCTCGACGCCCTGCGAGCGCAGGAAGTACGCCGCGTGGCTGTTCTCCTCCTGGAGCAGGAAGACCAGCAGACTTCCGCTTTCGACATGCTTGGCGCTCGACGACACGGCGTGCATCATTGCCTGCTGAATCACGCGGTCGAATCCGAGCGTCGGCTCCGGCTCGACGACCGTCGGCGCCGCCACCGGCGTGAACGCCTTCGCGAGGATGTCGGTCAGCTGGCGGCGTAACACCTCGAGGTTGGCGCCGCATCCCGCCAGCACCCGCCGGGCCTGCGGCTCGTCAGTAATCGCGAGGAGCAGATGCTCGAGGCCGACCTCTTCATGACGACGGTCTGCCGCCATGCGGAACGCGCGCTGGATAGTCTCGAGTGTTTCCGGCGCGAAAGGTACTGGCGTCTTACTCATGTTCTGGACCTGCGTCCGGCTCCATCGTTACGAGGAGCGGAAACTCCTGCTCCTCGGCCATCTGTCTCGTCCTTTTCAGTTTCGTCTCCGCGACGTCGTGCGTGTAGATCCCGGCAACGCCAATGCCCGATAAGTGCACGTGCATCATGACCTCGACCGCTTCCGCGCGCGGCTTCCGGAACACCGATTCCAGCACCCACACCACGAACTCCTGGGTGGTGTAGTCATCATTGTGCAGCAGCACCCGCCACATTCGCGGGCGCTCGAGCTTCTGATCGCTGCGCGGGTCGGCCAGCGTCGATGAGGATGTCTCGTGACTCAAGGCAATATCCGCCGGGTCCACAGTGCAGGACCCTGCCTACTTGCATATTGTACCTAGAAGGTCTTCATCGAATCGCCACGGCGACCGCACCGGGGTTTGCCGCACGAGGGAACGGACGTGGCGCAGAAATGTGGCACGCGGGATCTCGCGAGCTCCGAGCGATGAGAGGTGGCCCGTCGACATCTGGCAATCCACACACGTGAAGCCCCATCGTTCGATCTGTTTCACCAGCGCGACCAACCCGACTTTCGACGCATCGGACACTCGACTGAACATCGACTCGCCGAAAAACATCCGGCCAAGGCTCACGCCATACAGACCGCCGACCAGTTGCCCCCCCAGCCAGACTTCGACGGAGTGCGCACACCCGATGTCGAACAGACGCTGGTATGCGTGCGTCATCTCATCCGTGATCCACGTCCCGTCCTGACCGCGTCGAGGCTCCGCGCAACCCCTCATGACCTGCCCGAAGCAGTTGTCGAGCGTGACCTGCATCCTGCCGGAGCGGATCGTCTTGCGCAGTGAGCGCGAGACATGAACCTCGGTCGTGAACATCACCATGCGAGGGTCGGGACTCCACCAGAGCACGGGGTCATCGTCGCCGAACCAGGGAAAGATGCCCCTGGCGTACGCATCGAGCAGCCGCTCAGTTGAGAGATCGGCTCCTGCGGCCAACAGGCCATTTGGATCCTTCAGCGCATGCGCGACCGGCGGAAATGGATCGTGAGGACTGAGAAAGGGAATCACGTATCCTTGATTATCAATCCTCTGCTCCGTCCCCATCTGACAACGCTCGCGGCGACCGTTACCGCGCCTCTGATTACACGCTTCGCGCCGTCGCCTACGGGCTACCTCCATCTCGGGCATGTCGTCAATGCGATCTACGTCTGGGGCATCGCTCGGGCGCTCAATGGCCGCGTGCTGCTGCGCGTCGAGGATCACGATCGCATCCGCTGCCGTCCGGAATACGAAGCGGCCCTCCTGGAGGATCTCGCCTGGCTCGGATTCGAGCCCGACTTCGGGCTCGAGCCATTACTGCGGCAAAGCGATACACCGTTTGTCTACGAGAAGGCGCTCGAGGGCTTGCGCGCGACAGCTCACGTCTACGCCTGTGAGTGCTCACGCAAGGACATCGGAGGCGAGCGGTACGATGGCCGTTGCCGCGGTCGGGGACTGAAAGTGGCGACGGGGCGCGGAATTCGTGTGCAACTTGGCAATGATATGGAAAAGTTCGAAGACGCCCTGCTGGGGAGGCTGTTTCAGTTGCCAGCCGAGCAATGCGGCGACCTGCTCGTTCGCGACCGGGATGGGCATTGGACCTACCAGTTCGCCGTCACCGTCGATGACTTACGGCAGAACGTCACATTGGTGATACGAGGCGCAGACCTGGTGTCGTCCACTGGACGCCAGATTTTGCTCGCGCGGATGCTGGGACGGAGAAATGCTCCGGTTTTTCTGCATCATCCGCTCATCCATGACGATCTGGGCGAGAAGCTCAGTAAGTCTGCGGGAGACACGGGCGTGCGTGAGTTGCGGTCGAGTGGCCTCAGCGCCCCCGAGGTCATCGGCATCGCCGCGGCGCGAATCGGCCTGGTCGATCCGGGTATGCCGATCCACGCTTCCGAGGTCTCGCGTCTCTTCGAACAGCGGGTACTTCCCGGGCCGTGACGGCAGACTGAGGCCTCAAACTATCGATCGTAGACCGTAGCCTGAGCCCAACTTGCGATAGAATCGAGCGCCACCCCGATCAGTTCGGGTTTTTCACGAGGAGACCTTGGCAGTCCGTCTGTTCATTGGAAACCTGCCGTACGGCGCGAGCGAAGCGGACCTCAGAGCTCATTTAGCGGCCGTCGCAGAGCCCGCCCACGTTGCCATGCCGGTCGATCGCGAGACCGGTCGTCCACGCGGATTCGCGTTCGTGGAGTTTGCGGATCGCGCTGTCGCTGAGGAAGTGATCCGCAAGTTCGACGCACAGCCATTTCAGGGGCGTCCGCTTGCCGTCAGCGAAGCGCGCGCGCGTGAGGATCGCCCACCGCCCCGGCCCGGTGGAGCTGGCGGCTTCGCACCCCGGCCCGGTGGGGGTGGCGGCTTCGGCGGTCCACGTCCAGGCCCCGGTGGTGGCGGCGGATTTGGCGGTCCGCGTCCGTCAGGTGGCGGATTCGGCGGCCCACGTCCGGCGGGCGGCGGATTCGGCGGTCCGCGGCCGGGCCCCGGCGGACCACCGCCAGGACCGGGTGGACGCGATCGCAGCGCCAACTTCGGACCTCCGGCGCCCCCGCGGCGCTTGCGCGGAAAGAAAACGACGCAGCAGGAGCACAAGCCGCGAGGGCCGATCAAAGAGAAGACCGGCGGACGCATCTACGACGTCGACGATCTGGAAGATGATCAGTCCGTCGAGATTGACGATGTCGCCACGCGATCGGACGAGGGAATCGACGAGCAGGATGAGGAATAATCGGATTTACGCTGCCGCTCGCGAGTTCTGACTGTAAGTGTTCCGGTCCGTTCCTCAACTTGTATCGGCGGTCGCCCTCCTCATAGGCGTCTCGCTCTTTGCGCTCACGATCGTTCGATCCGGTTTCGACGAAACGATAGCAAGCGCCAGCCGCCTTGGGCTGGCGTTTCCCGTTCTTCTCCTGCCCGGTGCGTGCTGGCACCTCCTGCGAACCTGGGGCTGGTCGATCGCCTTCCCCGATGATGCGAGGCCAGGCTTCGCGCGGCTCTTTCGCGTGCGGCTGGCGGCCGATGCCATCAGCTTCTTCACCATCCGCGGCGTGACCGGCGAGCCACTCAAGATCATGCTCCTCTACGACCAGGTGCCTGCGCCCATTGCCACCGCCGCCATCACACTCGAGCGGTTGGCGTTCGCGATCGTGTCGCTCGTCATCGCAGGAGTCGTCTCAACGATTGCGGTCAGGCTGCTGGCGATGCCGGGAACGTGGGATGCGCTGTTCACATTGCTCTCGATGGTCACGGTGATCGCGCTGGGCATCCTCGCTGAGATCGCGCGCCATCGCAAAGGGGACTATCTTGGCAGGCTGGTCACTCGCCTCGGGCGGCTCTTTGACCGTCCCCTCGAAAGCGCGCGAGTCGTGCGCTTCGTGCTGGAGGTCGAGGATGTGCTCCTCGACCTTCTCCGTGGCGACCGCCGAAGGCTGATTGCGCTGACCATCCTACCCATCGTCTGCTACCTCCTCACCGCGTTCGAAGTCTGGCTGGTGCTGTGGGTGATCGGCGAGCCCATTGGAATCACGGCGGCGCTGGCGATCGACACGTTTGCGCGACTGGGCAGCGTTGCATCGGCAGCGATCCCCGCCGGTATCGGCGCCCTGGAAGCCTCGAACGCGGCGCCCGTTGCGATGCTGGGACTTGGCGGAGGCGGCGCGCTGGCGTTGATGCGCCGCGTGCGCGCGCTCCTCTGGGCGGGCGTCGGTCTCGCGCTCTACCCGCGCGTCAAGAAACCCTCAGACGCGGAGTAGTCGTTCCGCGGCGCGCTCGAGTGTCTCGTCGCGTTTCGCGAAACAGAACCGCAGGACCGGGCCGGCCTGCTCGCCTTCGTAGAGGAACGGTGAAATCGGAATCGCCGCGACGCCGTGTTCGCGCGTGAGCCGGATAGCGAAGTCCGTGTCTGGCTCGCGAGTGATCTCCGAGTAGTCGAACATCTGGAAGAACGTACCCTGGCAGCTCAATGCACGAAATCGCGAGGCCTGTGTCAGCGACAGAAACGTGTCTCGTCTCCCCTGATAGAAATCAGTGATGTCGCGACAGTACGGATCGTGACCTACGGTCTCCGCGTATGCCATCTGGATCGGCGTGTTCACCGCGAACGTGATCCACTGGTGCACGCCTTGAATCGCCGACGTCAGCGCCGGCGGCGCCGCGCAATAGCCGACCTTCCAGCCGGTCGTCGTGTACGTCTTGGCGAACGAACTGATCACGACGGCGCGTTCTGCGATCTCGGGATAGCGAGCAAGGCTTTCATGGCGCGCGCCATCGAACAGGATGTGCTCGTAGACTTCGTCGGCGACGACGACGGCGTCGGTGTCCTGCAGGACGCGTGCGAGCTCGCGGATGTCGTCAGGAGTCCAGATCATCCCGGTCGGGTTGTGTGGCGAGTTGATGACGATCGCGCGCGTGCGCGAAGAGACCTTACGCTTCACCTCGTCCCAGTCGATGCGATAGTGCGGGTACCTGAGCGTGGCGTACACAGGTGTGCCGCCGCTGAGCGTCACCGCCGGCGTGTAGGAGTCGTAGGCCGGCTGGAAGAGCAGCACTTCATCTCCGGGATGGACGAGCGCGGTGATCGTCGCAAACAGTCCCTCGGTCGAGCCGGTCGTCACGGTGATCTCCGTGACCGGGTCATAGCGCCGTCCGTACAGCGTCTCGATCTTGAGCGAGAGCGCTTCTCTCAGCGCGAGGACACCCGGCATCGGTGCGTATTGGTTGTGACCTTCACGCATGAAGCGCGCGACCGACTCGATCAGCTCTGGTGACGTATCGAAATCAGGAAAGCCTTGCGACAGATTGATCGCTCCAACCTCGTTGGCAAGGCGTGTCATGACGGCAAAGATGCTCACGCCACCGGCAGGCAACTTCGAGAATACGGCTCGGACCTGGGACATCGTTCCTAATGATAGCCTCCTCGGGACTCGGGACTCGGGACTCGGGCGCGCAACTGAAAAAGTTGGGAGTTGGACGTTGGAGTTGGACGTTGGGAGTTACTCTAGCCACTGCTCCGGCTTCAGGGAAACGAGCGGGTACTGCCGGCGCAGCGCGACGACGCGCTCGAAATAGCCGGCCCTCGGAATCTCGCGCCTGACGAGACGGTCGCGAAGCCGCCGGAGTTCGTAGCGATAGAGGTCGCTCACAAACTCGTGCACCAGTTCCGGCCGGGTCGCCGTCGTGGGCCGGACGCCGTGGCGCTCGAGCTGCTCCAGCACGTCCGCGCGAAATCGATACGAGCTCACCGCGGTGCTTGCGCCGCTGTCGCGCGGCATTCCGCTCGTCGAAGAAACATCTGCGCCTCGATCAACTCAGGCGGCTCGCCACCACGCTGTGCCCAGCCGCTGATGAGAGCGCGATACCGCTCACAGGAGGCTCGAAAATCGCCCAGACGAGCAGCGGTCCGCGCCAGGCCCAGCGTCACTCGTCTCGTCGTGCCGATCTGTGTTGCCGCTTCCAGGTAGGCGCGACGCGCGTCTTCGAAGCGATGTACCTGCAGCCACAGGTCTCCGGCGACTTCATGCGCCGTCACAATCGGGGCTCCGGCCAATCCCGCCGAACGCTGTTGCCGCTCCAGCGCGAGCGCGTGCTCCAGAAACAGCCCCATCTCGTCTCGTTCGCTTTGCGCGGCCGAGGATGCTGCCTGCAGCACGACTCGCGCGATCTCGGCGGCAGCACTCTCCTGGCTGCGCTCAGCTAATTGGGCAATCGCCACGTTGACCGGCTCCAGCGACTCTGGCGAGCCGCCAAAGCGATACGCCTCGCGCGCAGCGACGAGGCCGTGCAGGTACCAATAGGCCACCGACGTCTCGGCGCATGTGGACAGATCCGCGGCAAGCCCGGTCATCGCGCCGCGGAGATCGAACCGAGCGGCACGCTCGTTTGCGGAAGCGAGCAACGCAGCGCTCGCTTCGCACGAGGACTGGCCCAGAGCGAACGCCACCAGCAGAGCAATCATCGAAGCACGTGGAAATAGTACTGCAGCGCGCTCCGCAGAGCGGGCGTCAGGGCGGCGCGGCGGTAATTGTCCCCCGCCTGACGCAACGCGACCGAGAGCGTCGGATACGGGAAGACAGACGAGGACAGAGCGCCGAGGCTGCCGCCATACCGCATCGCCATTGCGACGGCGCTCACGAGTTCCCCGGCATCAGGCGCGACGATCGTGGCGCCGACGATCCGCCCGCGGCGATGATACAGGCGCACAAAACCGTCAGTCGCTTCGTCGATCACCGCTCGATCGACAGATGACAGCGGGATGGTCACGGCCTCTGCGCCCCGCGCCGCCGCGTCGTCACCGGTGTCGCCAACTCGACCGACTTCTGGCGAGGTGAACGTGCACCACGGGATGACCAGGGACGATACCCGCGCGCGCCCGAAGAAGAGGGCATTGCGCACGACGATGCGCGCCATCGCATCGGCGGCGTGGGTGAACTTGAATTTCGAACAGACATCTCCCGCGGCGAAGACGCGTCGATTCGACGTACGCAGTCGGTCATCCACGCTGATGCCATCCGCGCGGTAGTCAATGCCGGCTGCCTCGAGCTGAAGACCATCCACGCGTGGCGCTCGCCCGCTCGCCACGAGCAACGCATCCACCGACAGCACGCCTCCGACATGCGTCATGAGCGTGCGCTCTCCGTCAGATTGGACGCCCGTCAGTTCAGTCCTCAGCAACACGGTGACGCCGTCCTGGCGCAAGCGCGCCTCCACGATCGAAGCGGCATCGCCATCCTCGCGCGCGAGCAACTGCCGGCCCGCTTCGAAGAGCGTCACTCGCGTGCCGAGTCGCGCGAATGCCTGTGCCAGCTCGCAGCCTGTCGGCCCTCCGCCGACGATCGCAAGCTCACGCGGCTGCTCGGTGAGATCGAACACGGTTTCGTTTGTCAGGTACGGCGTTTCGGCAAGCCCAGGAATGGACGGCATGGCCGGCCGGCTGCCCGTCGCGACGACGGCCTTCCTGAAGCGAAGCTCGCGGCCTGGCGCCTGATCCGCGGTGGAGACGCGTATCGAACGCGGCCCTGAAAACGATGCGGAGCCGAAGAAGACATCGACACCGAGCGAGGACAGTCGCTCTACCGAATCGATTGGAGCGAGGTCGGCGCGCCTGCCTCGCATCCGCGTCATCACCGCCTTGAAGTCGGGCTGCGCGGTGGCACGAACACCAAGCAGTGCTCCGGCTCGCGCTTCCCCCACGACGCGCGCCGATCGCAGCATCGACTTGGAAGGCACGCAACCGGTGTTGAGGCAATCACCGCCGAGGCGCGCACGCTCCACCAGGGCAACGCGAGCGCCGAGACCAGCGGCGCCCGCCGCACACACCAGACCCGCCGTGCCGCCACCGATGACAACGAGGTCGTATTTCGATGCTGGCGATGGGTTACGGAAGTTGGGAGGACGTACGAGAGAGGCCAGCCGTCGATCGTGCTCGTCGATCATGGCGGCCATCGTACCCTCGGTCGCGCGAAAAAAAAGGCGGGTCTGAAGACCCGCCCAGTCCGCGCAGGCTAAAGCCTGCGCTCTACGCCGTAGAGCGGGGGCTTCAGCCCCCGCGTCTGCGTTAGTACCGATAGAAATCCGGCTTGTACGGACCTTCGACCGGCACACCGATGTACTCGGCCTGCTCCGCCGTGAGCGTCGTCAGCTTGACCCCGATGTGATCGAGGTGCAGACGCGCCACTTCCTCGTCCAGCTTCTTCGGCAGCATCGTCACCGTCTTGCCGTACTGCTCGGCATTGGCGTGCAGCTCGAGCTGCGCCAGCGTCTGGTTGGTGAACGACGCTGACATGACGAAGCTCGGGTGACCGGTCGCGCATCCGAGATTCAACAACCGGCCCTCGGCCAGGATCATCACGCTGTGCCCATCCGGGAAGACCCACTCGTCGTACTGCGGCTTGATGTTGATCTTCTTGATGCCGGCTACCTTGGCCAGACCGGCCATGTCGATCTCGTTATCGAAGTGGCCGATGTTGCCGACAATCGCGTGGTTCTTCATCTTCGCCATGTGCGCGGCGGTGATGATGTTGAAGTTACCCGTCGTCGTGATGAAGATGTCGGCCTTGTCGAGCACGTTCTCGAGCGTGTTGACCTCGAAGCCCTCCATTGCCGCCTGCAGCGCGCAGATCGGATCGATTTCGCTGACCACGACGCGCGCGCCCTGGCCGCGCAGTGCCTGCGCGCATCCCTTGCCGACGTCTCCGTAGCCGGCAACGAACGCGAGCTTGCCGCCGATCATCACGTCGGTGGCGCGGTCGAGACCATCGGTGAGCGAGTGACGGCATCCGAAGATGTTGTCGAACTTGCTCTTCGTGACCGAGTTGTTGACGTTGATGCCCGGGAAGAGCAACGTGCCCTTCTTCTCCATCTCGTAGAGACGGTGCACGCCCGTCGTCGTCTCTTCGGAGACGCCGCGGATGCCCTGGGCGACCGCCGTCCAGCGGCCCGGGTTCTTCGACAGTTCGTTGCTCAACGCCTTGAGAATGACGCCCCACTCCTCGGGGTCCTTCTCCGGATTGAACGCGGGCACCTTGCCGGCCTTCTCGTACTCGTACGCCTTGTGCACGAACAGCGTCGCGTCGCCGCCGTCGTCGACGATGAGATTAGGACCTTTGCCATCCGGCCACACCAGGCACTCGACCGTGCACCACCAGTACTCCTCGAGCGTCTCGCCCTTCCACGCGAAGACCGGGATGCCCTTCGGGTTCTGCACCGTGCCACCGGTTTCCGGCCGTCCCACGACAACCGCGGCCGCGGCGTGGTCCTGCGTCGAGAAGATGTTGCACGACACCCAGCGCACGTCGGCGCCGAGCAGCGACAGCGTCTCGATGAGCACGCCGGTCTGGATGGTCATGTGCAGGCTGCCCATGATGCGCGCGCCCGCCAACGGCTTCTTGCCCTCGTAGCGCTTGCGGATCGCCATGAGGCCGGGCATTTCGCCCTCGGCCAGCCGCAGTTCCTTCCGGCCGAACTCCGCCAGATTCAGGTCCGCCACCTTGTAGGGAACGCGACCCGCCGCCTTGGCGAGGTCGTATGCGTGCTGTTCGCTCGTTGCTGTCGACATTGCCTGCTTCTCCTGTGTTTATGCCTTCACTGCGACGGCTGAAAAGAGCGCCGGGCCACCCGCATCCGGGTCGGCCGGCAGGTTCCGCACGCGCACGTCGTTGAAGCCGGCGCTCGTGAGGAACCGCGTCATCTGCTTGTCCGAAAACCCGAGCCACACGTGGCCCATCTGCTGCTGGTACTCCTCGTGCTCGTGCGGCAGCATGTCCACCACCAGCACGCGGCCGCCTTTCCGGATCACCCGCGCGGCCTCCGACAATGCCTTCGCCGGCGCCGGTGAATAGTGCAGCACCAGCGACAGCACCGCGACGTCGAGCTCGCCATCCTTGACCGGCAGCGACTCGATCTCGCCCTTGCGGAACTCCACGTTCGTAATGGCGCCGTCGAGCCGCGACCGCGCGGTGTCGAGCATGTCCATCGATGCGTCCACCGCCACCACCTGCTTGACGTAGGGGGCCAGGGTTTCCGTCAGCTGGCCGGTGCCGCATCCGAGATCGCCAACCAGGAGCTCGGGATCGATGAGCCCCAGGAGCGCCGACAGGTAGAACGTGTCGCCGTAGAGATCCTGCCGAAGCCTATCCCACCCCGCCGCCGCGCTGGCAAAGAACTCCTGAGACTTGGCGCGCCGGCGGGCCAGCACGCCCTTGAGCCGGCGGTCGTCCTGCCCCGCGGCTGAGGTGGCGATGACCTGCTCCCGGATGAGCGGCCACAGCCGCTTCGCACCCGAATCCAGGTCGTCGGCGGGCATGCTGTAGAACCGGCTCGTGCCGTCCCGTCTCGACGCCACCCAGTCGTCGTCGGCCAGCGTCTTCAAGTGCCGGCTGACACTCGATTGCGGCATCTGCAGAACCGCGCAGAGCTCGGACACCGTGAGCTCGTGCCGCTCGAGCAGCAGCAGCATGCGGCACCGCGTCTGGTCC
>Ga0207662_10000920_pt1 | contig 13621 bp, 15 predicted proteins | sample KBSS33LmetaG_FD_184338 | JGI IMG/M metagenome (GOLD analysis project Ga0207662, IMG submission 184338) | Switchgrass rhizosphere microbial communities from Kellogg Biological Station, Michigan, USA - KBS S3-3L metaG (SPAdes) (version 2) | ecosystem: Host-associated > Plants > Roots >... | reverse complement strand
TCGAACGCGCCGACGCCACCGTGGTCTACCAGGATCGCGGCATCTCGCGCGGCATGCAGGCCGGGATCGCCATGGCGCGGAAGCACGGAAAACCCATCGAGTACCGGAACCTTTCGCCGAACCCTTCATCCGCGTCGATCGGATGATGCGTTGCGGCAAGAGGTCAACCCTCTTGCCACGGCGCTCCGCTTCACGTTACCCCCGAAAGCCCCACCATGAATGCCCCCCGTTTGGTTCGTACCTTGGTCGCCGATCCCGCGTGGATGTTCGACGATTCCCTTTCCGGCGAAGGCCGCGGCGCCGAGAAGCATTACCGGTGCATGACCCCGAGCGAGATCATGCGCTTCCCGCTCCCCCCGCTCGCCGACAACGCGGTCCTGTTTCTCTGGCGCGTCGCCTCGCAACCCCAGCTCGCGCTGGACGTGGTTCGCGCGTGGGGGTTCACCCCGAAGACCGAGCTCGTGTGGGTCAAGACGGGGCCCGGATTGGACGCGGACGACGCATCGATCGCGGCCCTGCTCGAAGCGGACACCCTCGAAGAAGAGCGGCTCGCGATGGGCATGGGCCATACCGTGCGCGGCGCCCACGAGGTTTGCATCGTGGCCACACGAAAAAAGAGCGTGGCGCCCGCCGATCGGAGCGTCCGGAGCGTGTTCTTCGCGCCACGCGGCAAGCACTCGGAGAAGCCGGAGAAGTTCTACCGGCTCGTGGAACGCCTCTACCCCGCGTCCGAATTCGGGACGCCCGTGGCGCTCTTCGAGCGCGTGCAGCGTCCCGGATGGATTTGCTACGGCGACGAGCTTCCCGATCCCGCGCCCCCCGCATCCCTGGCGCTGCCTCCCGCGATGACGAAGGGAGGCGAAAGTCTTGGAACCGCCATGGCCGCGGAGGCGCATCGGCGCACGATGGTGGGGGTCGATCTGGCTTTCGGATCGGATGAAACCTGCGTTGTCCGCGCGCGCCGCAGCGAGTCGGGGTGGGTGATTGCACACGAGCGCGTGCACGCCGAAGACGCAAAGGCTGAGGCGCCCGCACCCGAAGAGATCACCCTTCCCGCCGCGCTTCTCGCGCTCGCGACCGATCGTCCCGAAGGCGTGGACGTCACGACCCCGCGCCACGAACTCTTCGTGCTCCAGGACGCTTTGCGGGCGCGCGGCGCGTCCGTGACGTTCGAGCGCATCCTCGCGATGACCGACATGCAGCGCGACGTCGCGCGCGCGTACGCGGATCAGGGAGGCGATTGCCCGGAATTTTTGCAAGCCCCCGCGGACGAACCTCGCGGCGCGATCCCCCAGAGCACGATCGACGGTCTCGGCAAGCACCCCGCACTCGTGGAGGACGCCGCGATCGATCGGTACCTCAAGCACGCGCTCGCGGCCGGTCTCGTCCCTCCGAGCCTTTCGCGGCTCGAAGCGTGGCACCGGCTCCAATATGTGGCCCCTCCCGGGTGGTTCGACGCGCTCGACACGCCCGGCGATCCGGACGGGTGCGCCGCCTGCGACCGGGGCGAAACGTACACGAAAGACAACGCGTACAAGCACACGGGCAAGGGGGACACGTGCTTTTACCCCGCATCGCTTCCCCAGCTCCGGGGCGACATGGGGCTTCCGCCTCTCGATCCGGTGGGTGTCGCGGTCGATGCGCCGCTCGACGCCGCGATCGCCGAAGCGCTGGAGCCGCCCGCGAAACGCCGGGGACGCCCGCGGAAGAATCCGGACGCACCGCCCGCCGAACCGAAACGCCGGGGACGCGGGACGACGAACGGGACGAATGGGACGAACGGGACGAACGGGCATGCGCAGTCGCAGTCGCATGAGGCCCCGTCGAACGGCGCCGAAGGCGCCGGAAGGGGGCCTTCGTTCGATCCGTGGGCGAACGCGCGCGCGATCACGCTGACAAGCGCGGACCCCGACTGCGTCACCGAAGACGCGTTCCTCGCGTACCGCTGAAAGGAAAACCGCATGAAACCGACCGTAGGACGCATCGTCCTCTACAGTTTCCGTTCCCCCAGTTCGATCGCGATCGAACGGCCCGCGATCGTGGTGGAGACCCACCCGGACACGTTCGATTGCGTGGACCTGCAGGTGTTCACGAACGCGAACGAGGACGACGATCTGCTGGAGGCCCACGAACGATCGGGGCGCGACGAACGGGGACGCGCCCGAAGCGTGGTGTGGCGCACGAAGGTTCCGGCCGCGGCCGACATGCGCGAACCGCAATCCGGATGCTGGCGCTGGCCCCCGAGAGTGTCATGAACGAGACTTCCGAAAAAGCATCTATCCCTCGGCCCGGCGCGTGGATGAGCAAAACCAAGTACGCGAAGCGCGCGCACTACATCTACGCGGACACGGGCATGAGCGCCTGCGCGGCCGATCGTGGACCCGAGAACCGCCCCATGGGCGAGTGCCTTCGTTCCGCGTTCACCTCCGAGCTCCGCCCCACCGATCACCTTTGCGGCCTCTGCCAGAAGCACGTACCGACCCAGTGCTACTGCAGCAAGTGCCGCGTGGGAAAAAAGACGCCGGCGAAGAAGGGTCCCCGATGAGCCGATCCCTTGCCGAAGGGCTCACCACGATCCCCACGAGCTCTCCTTCGGATCTGAACAAGCATCTCCTCCGCGCCGAAGACGCCTTTCGCGAGCAGCTGGGCACCGCGGCGCGCGGCCGCGTGCGCCTCGCGTACGAGGAGACTTCCGGCCGCTTCGAGCACTTCGTGTTCCGCGACGGCCGGTTCTGGATCGAGCGCTCCGGCAAAAGCGTGGCGGGGCTTTTCGAAACAAGCAAGCGCACCCGGATCGCCGCCGCAGCCCAGCTCGCGGCGCTCTGGCACGCATGCAGCGGGGGCGTGTGGGGCGCGCGCGATCTCGCGCCCGAGGTCTACCGCTGCCCATGAAACCCGTCCGCGCGCGCGTCGGAGGCGACCTTACGCTCTTCGCCGAAGATCTCACGCCGAAGGCAATCGGCCGGATCGTGGCGAAGCTCCAGGTTCCGAACCCCAAATACGTCGCTGCGCAGCGGATGGGCCGGTGGACCGGAGGCGAGCCCTCCACGTTCAATCTCGCGATTGAAATGCCCGACGGGCTCCACGTCCCGCGCGGCGCGCACGGGCTCGTGAAGGAACTGCTCGCGCGCGACGACTTCCAGATCCAGGTGGTGGAGGATCGCCGCGCGCGGGGCGAGCCGCTCCTCGAAGCGCTGTTTCCGATCTGGCGCGACCACATGCACGCGCTCGGGCTCCGCCCCTACCAAGAGGAGGCGCTTTTCCTGTTTCGGCGGCACACGCAGGGGCTCGTGGTGCTCCCGTGCGGGTGCGGAAAAACACGCCTCGGGATCGCCGCAATCGGCGCGATCGCGATGACCGCGCTCGTGGTGGTCCCCACCCGCGATCTGGCCGATCAATGGATCGACGCGCTTCACGCCGCGTTCCCCTTCCAAAAAACCACCGTGGGGCGCCTCGGAGGCGGCAAGCACGAAGCCGATCGCGCGATCGTGGTCGCAATCGACGATGCGCTCGTGCCGTTCCTGCGCACGGCGCCCCCCGAATGGCCCGCGCGGTTCGGTTTGTTCCTCGTGGACGAAGCCCACCACGTCCCGAGCGCCACGTTCCGATCGATCGTGGGCCAGTTCCCGGCGCGCTGGCGCCTCGGGCTCACGGCCACACCCACGCGGGAGGACGGGCTCGAACGCGTGATCGATTGGACTTTCGGTCTTCGGCTCGTGGAAAAGACCACCGAGGAGATGATCCGGAAGGGTTACCTCGCGAACGCGATCGTCGAAGAAATCCCCACCGATTTTCGGTTCGCGTTCGACGGACCCGCGGACGATCCGCGCCGCGTGTCGGCGACCGAAGAAGCGCTCGCGGACGATATGGTGCGCAACGCGGCCATTGCCGATCGCGTGACGGCTGAAGCCGCGGCCGGCGAAAGCATCCTTGTCCTCTGCCAACGGCGCGAGCACGTCCACGAGCTCGTGTCCCTGATCGAAGCCCGCGGTGTGCAGGCCCGCGGGCTCACGGGCAAGAGCGGCAAGCGGGCGCGGAAAGATGCGATCGGCGCGCTCCGCGCCGGAGACGCGCCCGTGGTCGTGGCGACCTCGCTTGCGGACGAAGGGCTCGACGTCGCGCGTCTCTCCCGCGTGGTACTCGCCTACCCGCAAAAAGCGCGCGGCGCGACGACCCAGCGCCTTGGGCGTCTTCTCCGCCAGTGGCCGGGAAAAAAGCCCCGTCTTCTCGATTTCGTGGATCCGTGCGTCCCCATGTTCGCCCGGCGCGCGCAAGCGCGGCGCCGCATCTGGCGATCGATGGGGCTCGCGATCGCAGCGCCCGCCTCGCCGCCGTAACGCCTCGCGTCGTTTTTCATTCCTGCTCGCTGGAGGATTCCCCATGCCTTGCGACTTTCGCCTCGACGTGTTGCTTTCGGACGCAGCTCAAGCACTGGAGGACAGTGGGTTTTCGGGGCTTTCCGAAGCCGTGCGCCTTGCGCGCGCGCGGCTCGAAGGCGCGCCCGAGCCCCCGCTCTCCGCCCTCACCCTCGTGGATCCGGACGAAGCCGCGGTCGCGAGTCCCACGGAGCTGGAGCTCGTCACGCGGCTCGGGGTCGCGGGCGCGCACGCGCTCCGCGAGAACCGGCCAGGCCACCGGCTGATCGCCGATCTGCACGCGATTGCCCACGGGCACGCGTTCGTGACGTTCGAGAAAGCCCCCGCGCTCGTGCAAACGGTGACGCGCGCGGTCGAAGGGCTCGTCGCGAGCACCCGGGTCGATCGAATCGGAACCTTCGAGTCCCCCGACACGACCCAACCGACCGCAATCGGGCTCGCCCGCGCGTGCCCGGATCCCTCCGCGGCGTACGTCGCGCACGTCACCAACCTTCACCGCGCCGCGGTCCGCACCCGCGCGCTCTTGGGGGTCGCAGGATGAAACCGAGCTCGGGCAATTCCCACCCGGAGTGGACCGCGTGGATCGACGGCCTTCGCGCCGCCGCGATCCCGCAAGCCGCCCGCATCATCCAGCGCGACGCGACGCGCTGGAGCGACGAAGGGCGCGGGCAGTACAAATGCTGCAGTCCCCTCCGGAAGGAGAAGACCCCGAGCTTTTACATCTACCCCGATGGGGGGTGGCACGATTTCGGGACGGGCGAGAGCGGGGACATTTTCGCGTACATTATGCAGCGCGACCGGTGTTCGTTCGTGGACGCCTGCACCGCGCTCGCCGAAGCGGTGGGCCACCCCACGTGGGCCGAGACGAAGCGCCACCGCGGCGCGCCCGCCGAGGATCCGAAGGAGCTCCTCGTCGCGTGGGACACGCAGGCCACCGTCGCGCGCTTCTGGCAGATGGTCACCGATCTCGTGTACCTCTGCCATGCGGCGCTTCCCACGCAGGTGCGGGACTATCTGCGCCAGCATTACGGCTTTTTCGATTGGCTGATCGATTTCGAGAAAATCGGGTACGTCCCGCCCGGGCTTTGGGAGATCGCCGTCGAACGCTTCCGCGGCGTCTACACTGAGGAGGAGCTCCTTTCCTCGGGCTTTTTCGTGCAAACGGGGAGCGGGCCCGTCGCGCATTGTGCCGGACGCATCCTCTTCCCCTACTGGAAAGACGGGCTCTGCCGGTACACGATCGGCCGGCAATACTTCGGCAAGGCGGGCAAGGATTCCGTCGCGATCCCGCCGCACGACAGCGGGAAGTACAAGAAGCACCTCACGCATTCGGAGCGGCGCCTCCACGTCTCCGCGCTCATCCACAACGATGTCTTTTGGGGCGAGGACGCGCTCCGCCTCGGCGAGACCCAAGGCCCGCGGACGCTCATCATCACCGAGGGCGTGGCCGACGCGCTTTCGCTGAAACTCCTCGATTACCCCGTGATCTCCCCGGTCACGGTGACGTTCGCGAAGCGGGACATCGACAAGGCGATCCGCGTCGCGCGCCCGTTCGATCGCGTCGTCATCCTTAACGATGCGGACGAGCTCGCCGACGGCACCGAGCCGGGCAAGGCGGGCGCCCTCCGCATGGCCACGGCCCTTTGGGCCGCGGGCATCGAGGTCGCGATCGGGCGCCTGCCGAAGCCCCCCGGCGTGGCGAAGACGGACATCAACGAGATCGTGCGGGACAGCCTCGGCGCGGGCGGCGGGCAAGAGCCCCAAGAATCGCGCACGGACGAAGCGCGGAGCGTGATCGACGCGATCCTCGCGCGCGCCGAGATCCTCCCTTCCTTCCTTCTCCAAGAGATCCCGGAAGGGGTTTCGCCCGGCGCGCTCGAAGAGCACCTCCAGAGGCTCGGCACGACCGCGGCGCGCATGACCCCGCTCCAGCAAGCGGACCTCCTCCACCAGGTGTTCGTCCGCTTCCCCAAGGCGCCGAAAAAGGAAGCGCGCCGCACCTTCCAGATCGCCGTGGCCGAAGCGCAGAAGGCCGCCAAGATCGAAGCGCGGAAAGAAGAGGCCAAGACCGCCCAGGACGCGGACGCGCACCGCAAGGCCGAAGGGGCCTACGACGACATCGCGCCGCTCCGCGGCGTGGTGCACGGGGCGATCGGCTTTTACGAGCGCCGGCACCTCGACGGCCGGTGCGAACGGATCAGCTCGTTCTCCCTCGACGTCCGGCGCATCCTCGTCGGCGCGCAGGGGCCCGATCGCCTGGTCGTGCGCGTCACGGGGATCGGCGGGCAAGGCACGCTCGCCGAGGAATGGCTCGTGCCGACCCGCGCATGGTCGAGCAAGCGCGCGTTTATCCAAGCCTTTCCGAGCGCATACATGCAATGGTCCGGCACGGACGACGAAGTCCAAGGGCTCCAGGAGCACCTCCTCGCGACCGCGCCCCCGGACGTGCCGCGCGTGGCGAGCACGGCCGTGATCGGCGTGCACGCGGCGCCCGGCGGGAAGGGGCTCCGGTTCGTGCTCCCGGCGGGCACGATCGGACCCGACGGGTGGATGGATCCGCCCGACGTGGTCTACGCGCCCGAGGCGCCGTGCACGCTCGACGGCAAGCTCCCGCGCGAACGGACGCCGTTCGACACGGAAAGCGCCGATCTCCTTCGCGAGGCGCTGACGCTTCTGCCCACCCTGCACGCGCCGTCCACGGTCGCCACGATCGCGGGCGGCATGATCCTCGGGCTCTTCCGGGCCGAGCTCCTCGGCCGGCACGGCCACGCGGGCGTGGCGTTCGCGCACCTTTACGGGAGCCCGGGCAGCGGAAAAACGGCGTTCACGACCGACCTTTGCTGGCGCCTCTTCAACGGCATCGCGCGCGAGGAGCCGTTTTCCGCGGCGCAAACGCCGTTCGCCATGGCGCGCGATCTCGCGAGCACGAACGCGCTGACGATCGTGTTCGACGAGTACAAGCCGGCCGACATGGGCAAGAGCGCCGAGGGCTACCGCCGCATGATCCGCCGCGCGTACAACGGCGACACGGAAACGCGCGGCCGGGCCGATCTCACCGTCCTCACCTACACGTTCGCGGCCCACACGGTGACGCTCGGCGAGGCGCGGATCGACGAAGACGCGGCGCTCACCGAGCGCCACGCGATCGCCGGCGCCGAAGCCGCGTGGATCCTCGCCCACCCCCCCGAGGCCGCCGCCTTTCGTGCGCTCCTCCAAAGGCCGCTCTGGAAAGCCTTCCCGCACGTCGCCCGCTGGCGCCTCACGGCGGACACGGCGGCGCTTCTCACGGCGGCCGAGGCGGACGCCGCGGCCGCGCTCGCGACGCTCCCGAACGTGCAGCCGGCGACCCGCGTGCGCCTCACCCTGGTCCAGATGCTTTTCGCCCTCCGCGCCCTGGACGCGCTCTGCGCGGCCGCGGGCGCCCCCGTCCCGGCATGGGACCGGACCGCGCTCGTCCGGGAATGGCTCTCCGAAGCGCTCGACGCCGAAGGCGAAGACCTCGAACGCGGCGGGCACGTGCCGAACGCCTTCGATCTGTTCGTGGCGGAAGCCGCCCACCTTGCCAATGTCGGTCTCGCCGAAGAAGGACTCTATTTTGACTACGTGGCCGACGATGCCGCGCCCGAGGGCATGGGCCTCTTTCTCTACCTGCGCGGTTTCGAAGCGTTGCGCACCACCCATCGCCGCGCCCAAGGGGGCGCGGGCGTGTCGCCGGGCGAGCGCGCGCTCTACCGCATGGCCCGCGAAATGGAGAACCGCGGCTCGTACGTGTTGCGCTCGCGGCATCGACTCCGCCTGCAACGGGGGGAAACCCATAGTCATGTTCACGGCGTGCTGATCGATCCGACGCGGCTCCCTGCGGGAGCGGACGCGTTTCCACGCACGCCGGGATCGATTCCCCGATCGAGCGGTTCCGGTCGTTCCCTTTCTTGGGAAGAGACTTCCGCTCTGGCGAATCGAAAAAAACCCAACTGAAGGCTTGGTGGTACTAGGACCACGTTAGTACCACGTCCAGTACCATCACTTTTTCTTAGTAATATTCAAACGTTATCCTACCTAGTACCATCAGTACCACATTTTTTAGAGTGTAGATGACTTAAGGAAAAACCATGGTCTCCCAAATCCAAAGGGGGCCACACAAACGTGAAGGGTCTCTCCTCTCCTACGGGGGGGTACATTTTCGATGTGGTACTGTGGTACTAGGGCCTAACTATATGAAAATATTCAACTCTTGGTGGTACTGAGGGGGAACCTAGTACCACATAGAAATGAGGACCGATGATTCACCCCCGACCCCCTGGGATCGAATGCCCCGATTGGGAAGCCGACTCTGCCGATCCCAAAGGCCGACGCTGCCGGCATTACGCCGTAGGCGCGGATCCTGACAAAACCGGCCTCTGCCAATTGCCCACGCGCCACGTCTGCACCGAATGGCAACGGGTCCGTGGCCTTTCGGCCACCCGTGCGCACGCGCACGAGGAGACGTCCAGGACCTCTCCCTATCCCCCCGGCCCCCCCGGCCCAAACGAACCCGTGGCTCAGCCGTTGGACCCCCCGACGGCCCTTTCGGTGCTCGCGGCTCCGGATCGGGCCGCGCCGGCGCCGGAGGCGCCCGCGGCCGAGGGCTTTCGGTTGGAGCCGTCGCCGCGGTTGCCGCGGCCCGCGCCTTTTTCGCCCTCGCCTGGCCCCTCGCCCGTGCCCTTTCAAAATGGGCCCCAGGGAAACGGCGCCGAAGGCGCCGGTCAAAGGGGGCCTTTTAAAACGGCGGCGGAGCACGCGCGGCAGCAATTCGAGGCCGTGCTTCGGGGAGGGGAAACCCTGTTCGCGGCTCCGCCGGATTATGTCCCCGCGAAAGAGGTCGATGCGGCCTCCCTGGAGGCGCTGGAAGCGCGGGGCGTCGAAGTGGAGCTCTCCACCCCCGGGCTTCGCGTGGAGCCGTCCTGGCCCATCGTGCTCGTGCCACGGCATACCGGTAAGCCGGAGCGCCACGAGCTCACGTTCCGGGAAGCGGCGACGCTCCGGATGATCGTGGATTGCCTCCCCGGCGCGCAGGTGGTGGGGTGGCGCGCTTCTGGCAAAACGGATGCGCGTCCGCCCGAGCGGATCCCGCTCCCGCGGACGCCGGAGGGGACGATTAATAATTGCGCGCTGGCGAACGGCGCCGACGAGGAGCTTTGCCAGATGTGCGTGGGCGGCTGCCCCGATCGGGGGAGGTTTCCGCGATGACGGAACCGTTCGTCCCGATGAACCTTCGGGATCTCGTGTTCGTCGACCTGGAGACCACCGGTCTCGATTGCGACGTTCACGAGATCCTGGAGATCGCGGCGGTCCGGACCACGCACGGCGCGGAGCGCGTGGTGGCGTCGTTCGAGCACCGCGTGACGCCCGAGCGGATCGATGTCGCAGAAGCGTCCGCGCTGGCGATCAACGGGTACAACCCCACGGAGTGGCTCGACGCGGTGGCGTGCCGCGTGGCGCTCGTGGATTGGTGCCAGATCCTCGGGCGCGACGAGGAATGCATCGTGGTGGGCCACAACCCGGCGTTCGATCAGGGATTCCTGCGCGTGGGCGCGAAGCGCCTCGGGATCGCGCTCCCGCGCGCGAAGTACCTGATCGACACGGCGAGCATGGCGTGGCCGCTTTGCTCGGCGGGCAGCATCGATCGGCTCGGTCTCGATCGGCTCTGCCAGCTCTACAAGATTCCGAACGACGGCGCGCACCGCGCCATGACGGACGTGCGCCGATGCATCGCGGTGTACCGCGCGCTCCTCGGGAAGAAAGGATCCATTCGATGATCACGGAGCAAGCCGCTACCCCGCTCGTGGACACGTACGTCGCGAAGGCGCTGGGGATCACGTTCCGAAACGAGCATCTCTCGGTGTCGCGCCTCAAGCTTTGGGAGCAATGCCCGTACGCATTTTTCTGCAAGTACATCCAGAAAGGGCCGGTGGCGCCGCGCGACGGGGACGATCCGGCGATGTTCGGCGTGGTGCTCCACGCGGCGCTGGAAGCGCTCTACGAATGGGTCGTGCGCGAGGAGTACGCCGGGGACTTCCCGCTTGATCGTCTCTTGAAGTTTTACCAGCAGGCGTGGACTGCCTCGAAGCTCGTGGGGGTTGCCCTCTACCAGGAGGGCGTCGACATGTTGCGGCTGTACGCGCAAACGAACGACGAAGTGGACCACATGAGGATCCTCGGGGTGGAAGAGGAGTTTAACATCACGATCGACGGGTACACGATCAACGGGTACATCGATCGCATCGACAAGATCGCGGACGATCACGTGGTCATCGTGGACTACAAGTCGAACCGCATGCTGTTTTCGGGACGCGAGCTCGAAGACGATCTCCAGATGTCGATCTACGGCATCGTCGCGCGTCGTATGTTCCCGTGGGCCAAGAAGGTCACGAGCGTGTTCCACATGCTGCGGCACGACACGAAGCAGGGAACGACGCGCACGGCCGAACAGCTCGATGACGTCGCGCGCTACGTGGTGGCGCTCGGGCGCCGGACCGAGACCGCGAAGGAGTACCCCGCGACCCTCAACCCGAACTGCTCCTATTGCGACCACCGCGGCCGTTGCGATCTCTACAAGGACGCGCTGGAGGGGAAGTTTCCGATCTGGAAGGTGCAGGATTCGCAGGACCTCACGGAGGTCTCGCGCGAACGGGAACAGGTCGCGGCGCTTGCGAAACTCATGTACGCGCGCCGTGAGGAGCTGGACGAAATTCTGCGCGCCAAACTGAAACACGAAGGACCGTTCGTGGCGGGCGACGTGGAGTACTACCCGCAAAACCAGACGAAAACCTCGTATCCGTCGCTGGACGTGGTGGTGAACGCGTTCGCAACGGTGGGGGTTTCGGCCGAGGAGGTTCGTACGAAGGCGTATGCGGTGTCTCCGACGGCCGTGGAAGAGCTTCGGAAGGAGATCAGCAAGAAGCTTCCGAAGCCGAAAGCGCAGATGCTGAAAACGACGCTGGAAGCGCTGGCCGAAAAGACGCCCGACACGCCGCGGCTCATGTCCCGGAAGACACGAAGCGCCAAGTTTGCGGAAAAAGGCGCATAACGTGGCACGGTCTCGTGGTAGACAGGGACGCATGCGGCTGGGCTCGATGGTGCAGGAGGCGCGTCTACGGAAGGGGTTCGGGCTCTTGGAATTCGCCCGCGCGGCGGGGATTTCGAACTCGTACCTCTGCCGCATCGAACAAGGGGCGCGGAGCCACCAGCCCAGCGTTCCGCTTTTGCGCCGGTTGGCCGCGCTCCTGGAGCTTCCGCTGGACGAGGTGTTCGTGGCGGCGGGACGCGTCCCTCCGGACGTGGCGAAGTGGATTCTGGCGGGCAACCTCGGGCGCGTGCGCCGCGCGATGCGGGCGGCAGCATGATTGACACGGTGGCCCACGCGACCATCCTCTGCAAGTTTTGCGGCAAGCGCGCGAGCGTATCGTCCGCGTGGGCAATCGCGTTGGATGCGCGTGATGCGGCGGAATTCGATCACATGCTCGACGCCGCGACGTACCAGGAAGCGCGTCGGACGGGGATCTATCCCGTGCGGTTGCCGCACGCATCCTCCAGTTTCGATCGGGTGAAATGGCTCTGCACGGAGTGCGCGACGTGCGTGCTGCAAGCGTTTTCGATTGACGTGGATGGGCGCGGCGGGCTGGAGCTCGTGCCCCGCAAGGGGACGCCGTGAGCTGGGAACGCGCGGAGCGCATGGCGTTTCGCACACCGCACACGTGCGAGGTGCATGGCACGTACGAAGCGCAGATCCAGGAGGGACTTTACCAAGCCACGTGCCCCGAATGCAACGCGGCTTCCTCGTCGCTCCCGACGGGCGTGGTGGCGCCGCCAGGGCACGATCTCGTGGTGTGCGATCGCTTCGATCTGACGTTTATCGACATGAACGAATCCGGTGCGCGCTTGCTCGTGCAACCGCTTACGCGTCCCGAAGCGCAAGCGATGGTGCGCCGGTACCAGCCTCCGGTGTATTCGGGCCGCGATTGGGAGAACTCGAACCTGGAGAGCGAGCTCGGGGTGGAAATGGCGCGACCTCGCGTGGCGATGGGACGCCGCGTGCTCGTCATGCAGCGTGTCGGGTTCCGAGAATTTCGTTTCTACCTCGTGACGTACACGAGCGATGGGGACGGATGCGTCTGAAAAACATCGTACTTCTCGGTATCGATCCGGGACTGCGTTCGTTTGGGTACGCGGCGATCGCGTTTCCGCCCGATCCGTCCAGCGACGTGATGCGTGTGGAGGACTTCGGGTACTTCGGAACGCAGAAAGCCACGAAGAAACAGCACGTCTATTCTACGGAAGATCTGCTGAAGCGCGGTCGCGAGCTCGCGACGTTCTTGGACGCGCTGATCGTGAAGCAACAGCACGATCGTGCGCGTCTCGTGGCGATCTGCGCGGAAGCGATGTCGTGGCCGCGCAACGCGAGCGCGGTGGCGAAGATCGGGATCGCGTGGGGCGTCATCCTGACGACGGCGCTGCGGCATCGGTTGCCGATCCTGCAGGCCAGTCCGCAGGAGATCAAAAAACGGATTGCGGGACGGCTCGACGCGACGAAGAAAGAGGTCGAGGAAGGCGTCTTGCGCCGCGTGCAACGCGCGAACGCGGATCATCTCGGAACGACCGTGTTCGCGGAAGCGGCGGCGCGGATCCCGAAGACGGTGCAGGAGCACCCGTTCGACGCCGCCGCCGCGGCGATCACGTGCAGCGCTGCCGAGATGGTGCAGCTCGCGAGGAGGGCCGCGTAACGTGGAAGAGAACGTGGTGGAGATGCTTGTGACGCTCGCGAGCGTACTGCATTGGATGGGCAAATACCGCGAATGCAATGTGGTGACGCTGCTTGCGCGCATGGTGAAGGCTTACGGAATCGACACGCAAGAAGCGCTGGAACGATGGGTGGAGCGCACGGAGAGCAAACCATGATCGTGGCGTTCTCAGGGAAGCGCGGATCGGGCAAAGACACCGCAGGCGATGTGCTTGTGAACGAGTTTCACTTCCAGAAGATCGCGCTCGCCGATCCGATGAAACGGTTCGTCCAAGACCTGTTCGGGATGACGTACGATCAGCTCTGGGGGCCGAGCGCGTCGCGCAACGCGGTGGACTTGCGTTGGAACCGATCGCCGCGCGAGCTCCTGCAGACGCTCGGCACCGAATGGGGACGCGTGATGGGGCATCCGGACGTGTGGATCCAGTACCTCGTACGTCGCGCGCAATTCCTCCTAGGAAGCGGCGCC
>Ga0207662_10000918_pt1 | contig 13647 bp, 8 predicted proteins | sample KBSS33LmetaG_FD_184338 | JGI IMG/M metagenome (GOLD analysis project Ga0207662, IMG submission 184338) | Switchgrass rhizosphere microbial communities from Kellogg Biological Station, Michigan, USA - KBS S3-3L metaG (SPAdes) (version 2) | ecosystem: Host-associated > Plants > Roots > Rhizosphere... | reverse complement strand
CGACTACGGCAGTCGCCAGACAGATGCCGAGGCAAACCCGGACGGCAATTTGCTGTCTAATCATCACCACGAACACTCAGACCAGAGGTCATTATGCGCCTGTCTCGTAGGATTGCGATATTCGCAGCAATTAGTGTCCTTGCATCATGTAGCGACAGTTCCGGTCCGCCTTCGACAGCGACGTTTTACAGGCTCGACTCAGTCAACGGCCGACCACTACCGACTTTCTTCTCACCGATCCCTGAGGCCCCGACAATCATCGCCGGCGGCGTGTTTCTCGACGGAAAAGGACACGCGACCGTGACAGAGCGGCGGCATGAAACGACCGGCGCCGACCTCACCTACACTACCAATTACAAATACACCATCGCCGACAGTCGAATCGAGTTTGAACCCGACACGCCGTGCCCTGCGAATGCTTTCTGCCCGGCACCACCCACCGGCGTTTTCCTCAGTCGGCACCTGTTTCTCGATTTGAGCAATGGCAACGGCGATGTGATCTACGACTATCTACAAGGCGCATTGGTGGATTGACGCCTCTTCGGAAGCTGACCGTGCCTATGGCGACATGGTCAACATCCATAATGCGGCACCCGCTCAATTGCCGAGCCATCCGCCGGTAAAGCCGGCTTTTTTCAGACCGGCGACGATGTATGGATTCTTTCGCATCGTCTTCCAGATCAGATCCGACCGATAATTCTCGATCATCGCTATTATCGGTCCCTGATCTATGCCAAGATAGTCGCCGTCGAACCAGCCAACGTTCTCCACCACGTGCCCGTGGTGCGGCTTGATCGGCAAGCGAAACGTTGGATTGAACGAATCCAGAAAGCCGTAGCTGGTGAACAGATTGTCGCCGTACTTTTCGCGCATCGCGATCAGCGCCGCGATCGTAATCTCCGGCGCGAACGGAACGGATCCAGCCGACGCGGTCGGAGCGAGCGTTCCATCGTCCTGGATCTCACCCGCCGCAGCGCCCCGCGCCGAGTAGGTGTGGAACTCTCGGCGAACTCCGTCGATCACCACCGTCGTATCGTGAGGGCCATCCACGGCGGTCAAGCCCCAAATGTTGGCCCCGTAGTCCCTGAACTTTGCCGGATTGTCTATCGCGTACGAGCGCTGTGAGATCGTCGCGCGACGCGAATTCTCGAAGTAGTCGATTCCCTTCGTGCGCATGTACGCGTCCTGGATGCCGCGGAAATCGATCCAGATGTGAGAGTACTGATGGCCGAACAGCGGCGGGAAGTTGACGTGGGTCTGTCCGTAGAAATCCGCCCACCTGTATGTGCTGGTCCAGTCGGTCCAGCTCGCCGGGTTTATCGAATGCGTTGGCGAGCCGAGCGCGAGGACGTAGACGATCATTCCCTCGTCATAGCCGCGCCAATCAGCCTGAATCCATCCATCCTCTGGCTTCCAACCCATGCTGACGACGTTGGGGGTGTGGATCGCCCACGCCCAATCGACGCGCAGGTAAAGCGAATCAGCATAGGCGCGAATCGCGCTCTCGACCGGGTCGCTTCCCGTGTAGTACGACTGACAGAACAACACTCCGCCCAGCAGCAGCGAAGTGTCTATAGTAGAAAGCTCGACGCGCTCGAACCGGTAACCCGTCTGCATGTCGAGGAAGTGGTAGAAAAATCCTTTGTAGCCAGTGACATTGGTCGGCTGCGTGCCCTGTGGCGCGTTGTACATGAAGCGCAGCGTGTTGAGCGTTCGCTGCGCAGCGTCCGCGCGTGACACATATCCCCGCTCGACTCCCACCGGGTATGCGGTAAGCGCAAAACCGATCGCCGCGACACTCGAGAAGCTCTTTGTCGGCCAACGGTCCGGGGTCAGACCGTTGTTCGGATCGGTTCGCTCCCAGAACCAGCTGAAGGTGCGTCGCTGAAGTGTGTCCAGAAACGCTGTTTGCCTCACCGTCAGCTGCGACGGAGGAAGCGGCCCGGTGACTCCTGTGATGGATGTCGCCGACGCGCATGCGGATGTGACGACGAGTAGCGCGACCGCGAAGCTTCTCAACGGCCGGAAGATGGCAGCCATGTAGTCCCTCTCAGGTGACGCCGCAATTCTGCAAAATTGCCGCCGGGAAGCGAAAACCGGCGCCGGCTGCAAAACTCGCAACCAGCGCCGGTTTGCGCTAAATGCCGGTGACTGCGATCAGAAGTTGAGCTCCAGTCCCAGCTGATACCTGCGTGCATCTGTGGCTACTGCATTCGCTTTCCCGAAGTTGGGATCAGGCTGTCCGTTCGCCTGCAAGCCAGTGTTGTAGCCGGTAAGGTTGACGTGATTGAACGTGTTGAAGATGTCGAACGTGAGGCCAAGCAGCGCTGCCTGTCGTCCGAGTGGGAAGTCTTTGCGGAAACGCATGTCGAGATTCTGATACGGGAAGGTTCCCGGTACCGTAAATCCTCCACTCTCGAAGTGCGGGCAGAAACGCTGGCAGCCCGCGTCGAGCGTGTACTTGCCGCCCAGTGTCAACAGTCCCGACCACTGGATTCCCCATAGCCACGGCATGTCGGTTATCCAGTTGCCGACGATGCGGTGTTTCTCGTTGTTCGGTGCTGCGTGCCTCTTGATGGTGGTAGCCTGCGGGAACGCGAACGTGTCGCCGAGGTTGTCCTCGCCTTGCAACTCACGTTTGGCGTAAGTGTAGGTGATGCCCGCACCCCAACCAAACGAGTTCAGGTCCGGTCGGCTATAAACCTTCTCCAGCTGCAGCGATACTGCGTCGTACCAGGTCTTCACATCGCTGGTCGAATAAATGATCGATGCGATTCCGTGCGCTCCCCAGTTGAACGGGAAGTTGCAGCACGTTCCGTCGTTGTTCAGTCCACCGGCCGCGACGTTCCAGGTGAACTGGTCGACGCCGCGCTGACCGGAGTAGGTGATCGCGCCGGAGTACTGTCCGAAAAGCTGGCGCAGGCCGACGCTGTACTGGGTGGTCTTCGGCACCCGGATGTCGTTGTTCATCAGCCACAACTCACGCAGCCCGAACTGCGACACCAGTTGATCCAGTACCACCGTGTCAGCCGTGAGATACGAAGGGTTCCACGCAACCTGACCCGGAGCTGGCGCCACGCCCTGCGGTGCGAAATTGATGGTGTAAGTCGGGTTCGAGATCTTCAGCTTCTCATCGACGGCCACATCGAAAGGAATGCGGTCGTAGTAAATGCCCCAGCTGCCGAAGATGGTGGTGCGGCTAGCCTGGTCGATGCCGTACGACAACCCGAGCCGCGGCTGGAATGCCCCCTTGAACGGTTTACGGTTGTCCCCCGTCGCGATGTACTGATTGAGATCGAGAGGTACGAACAGATTCACGCCCGACGGCGAACCGGCGTTGGGCTGATTCATGTACAGCCGCAACGTGTCGAGGTACGCGATCCGACCGGTGTTTGGCGTGACGTACCCGGTGTTGAGCATGTTGCTCTCATAATCCCAGCGAATGCCAAGATTGAGCACCAGGCGCGGGATCGGGTTCCAGTCATCCTGGAAATATGTGCCGAACTGATTGTTGTCGACCTTCATGAACGGGTCGCCACTGCCGAATCTGAGCTCGAACGGAACCTGGAAGTTGTAAGCCTGGTTCCCGTTCCCCGTGTTCGCCGTCTGGGCGTAATGGAACTGCGGTACGAAATCGTTTCGCTTGTCGATGTCGTAGTTGTCGTGATTGAAGCTGAAGCCGGCCTTGAACACGTGCTCCCCGGCCCACTGGAAACCCGTATACGTGACGTCGTCGCGGAATCCAAGACGCTTCTGGACGTATTCCTGAATCGAGGCCGCCGCGCCGATCACGTAGTCGGTTCCGTTTACCGTGTACAGTCGCCGCGGATCACCCACCACGTTCGGGCCGAAGCCGCGGTTGAATCGCGAGAAGTCGACCCTCGCTTCGTTGAGCCACGGTCCGGTGAAATAGCTGTGTTTTCCCTGAACTACCGTGTTGGTGTTGTGAAAACTCACCGCCGCAGCCTCCGTGACATTGCCGCCAAAGTCGCGGATGTCCGTCTCATGCCGGTTGTTGAAGCTGATTTCGGCAGACTGATTGTTGCTGATGTCGGCGTTCACCTTGCCGAACCAGAGGTTCTCGCGGAACGGCGAAGACCCGTTCCCGTTGTATTGCTGCAGATTCACCGTGTCGAGCGCGGGGAAGCCCGACGGAATCGCGCCGATGTTTACGAGGTTGAACCGGTTCTGGTAGTTCCCCTCATACGACCCGAAGAAGTGAACCTTGTCCTGGATGATCGGGCCGCCAACGCTGAAAGCAGCGAGTGTGCGGCGATAATCCGGCTTCGGAGTACCGTTGGCGCGCTGGAAGCTGTCGAGTTGCACCATGCCTTTGTTCTGATATGCATAGAGCGCCTGACCGCTCCAGAGATTGCCGCCTGATTTGGTCTGCGCCGTGATGACCGCGCTGGTGGCGTTCTGATACTCTGCTTTGAAGTTCTGCGAGATGACGCGGTATTCCTGCACGGCATTCCGTGGGAACGGATTGCCGCGGCTGGCATCCTGACCCGCGATGCCGCCGCCTGTCAGCTCATTCTTGTAGCTCGTGCCGTCGATGAAAAGGTTGACCGCTGATGGCGGCTGACCACCGGCGGTGACGGTTCTGAATTGTCCGTTGACGCGGTCTTCGGTGACCTGCACGCCCGGCGCGAGCTGAGCCAGGTCGAGGAAATTGCGACTTGGCGTGGGCAGCTTGTTGATCTGCGCCTGGGTCACGTTGGTTGCCACTTCAGAGGTGTGGGTTTCAACACCTGATGCCGCAGTAACAACCTGGGTCTCGAGTGTCTGCGCCTGGGTGCCCAGTGAGAAATCCTGGACCTGTGTCGCGCCGATCTGCACGACTATGGTGCGGTTTTGCGGCGTGCTGCCGATCCGTCGCACGCTCACCTGATACGTTCCGGGTGGCAAGCCTACCAGCGTGTATGTGCCGGCGTCGTTAGAGAGAGTATTTCGCACTGCGCCGCTGCTGGTGTTCAGCGCGCTCACTTGCGCGTCTGCGATCGGCGCGCCGTTGTCACCGGTGACGGTTCCTCTGATCGTTCCAGCGGTGTTCTGCGCGAAAACGTTCGTCGCGGCAGAAGCTACCAGCGCGATAAGAAGACCCATCGTCCAGAAGCAATGCCTTAAGCCAAAACGGTTGCTGATGTTCATGTACATCTCCGGTTGTTGTTCACGAAAAACCAAAGCTCACAGCTATCGATCAAACTGAAACCATCTCCTTTATGAAGGTTGGTGGTGGTGGACGCTCCGCCGGTCCAGATCCGGTCGAGCGTCGAATTACGAGCTCCGTCGACACGCGCTCCCGCCGTCGCGTGTGATCGTTCTTGTGGGTAATCCCGTGGAGCAGCAGATCCACCGCGCGCGCGCCGAGCTCACAGATCGGCACATGCACGGAAGACAGCGGTGGATCCATGTAGCGGGCGAGAGGAATGTCGTCGAAGCCGGCAACAGCCATGTCCTCCGGCACCTGCACTCCAGACTCGCGGAGCGCGCTCAACGCGCCGATAGCCATCGAGTCGTTGGCCGCGAAGATCGCCGTCGGCCGCTGCTCGAGCGCCAACAACTCGATCGCCGCCTTGTAGCCCGCCGCTTCAGTGAAATCGCCGTCGCGCTCGAGAGATGGATCTCGCTCGATTCCCGCTTCGCGCAGCGCAAGCCTGTAGCCGCGCAATCTTTCAGCCGCGTCGTAGTTGCGCGAAGCGCCCTTGATGATCGCGATCCGCCGATGGCCGAGTGAGGTCAGATGGGCCACCATCTCCTTCGCGCCGCGGCAATTCTGAATAGTGAGCGAGTCGATCTCATTCCCCCTTGGCACCGAGCACAGCAAGACCACGGGAATCGTGCTCGGCAGGTTGCGCAGCGATTCTTCGTCGAGGTCGGGCGACATGGCGACCACTCCATCGACGCGGCCGCGCATCGCGCGCATGGCGGTCTCGATCCCGTGTCGATCGGCGTACGCGCGCGAGATCAGCAGATGAAATCCCTTCTTCTGCGCCGTGTCGTCCATGCCGCGAATCACCTCGGAGAAAAACTCGCCGTACAGATCGGGGAGCAGCACGCCGATCGTTTCGGTCTTGCTCGTGATCAGGCTGCGCGCGCCGCTGTGCGGGACGTAGTGCATCCGGCCCGCGACTTCGCGGATCAGCAGTTTGGTCTCCTCGCTCACCGGTCCGCTCTCATTTAGGACACGCGAGACGGTGGCAACGGACACCTTTGCTTCGCGAGCGACGTCCTTGATCGTGACCATGTTCCTCGCACCGCCGCTTCGGCCCGGGTTCAGGAGACGAGCCCGCCGGGAAACAGCGAGACAGCTCAACTGTTGGTCGATGTATCGGCCGGTCCGCAGGAGCCGTCCGAGCGCTAAAGATGTAATCGTTTACACAGAGGGGCGCCAGTGCAAAGTTCTTAACGCTTTTATTGCGCGCGCCTTCCGCGATACAGGTCTACCGTTGAACTTTCGCGGGTGAAAAGCCCAGCCATTGTTCGATTCCTTACCATCTCCGGCATCGCGACGTTCGCGCTCGTCCCGGTTGGGTGCCGGGAAGTCGCGCCGGCTTTTGGGCCGAACCTCCCCTTCGCCAAACAGAACGCCGACGAGTTCTTCTATTCCGTTGGCTCGCGCTTCACCAACATCCAGCGGCCGCAGCGAGTTCTGCGCGCGCGAACACAGTTCGGTCATTACGCCCTCACCCCGTCAGGCGTGTACAACGACTCGAGCATCTGGCTCTCGATCGGACCCGACAGCGCCAGACTCTTCGGTGACGAAGGAGTCTTTGCGGTTGATCGCTACATCGTGAGTGCCCGCATCACCAACACTCCTCCCAATGCGCTGACCGAATCGCGCGAGATCGTTCGCCTCCGCAAGCTGAGCGACAGCGACTATGAGTGGTTTACAAATGTCGAAGTCGCACTAGGCCGCATCGGCGCGAAAGACATCGCCAACGTGCTTGCAGCTGTTCTTTCGGCCGGTGAAGGAAAAACCGCCGCTGCAATCCGCGCCAACTATACAAGCAGCTTCCCGCGTACCGCCGCTGCGCTGGGAAGACTGTTCACGATCGATTCGCTGACAGTCACCCCGGATGATGAAGGCGCGACGACTTTCAACATCGCCATCAAACTGACGCCCGACGTCCTGAAGGCGACGATGCCGCATTACTCGGCCTACATCGACAAGTACATCAGCAAGGGCAAGTATCGCGTCACGCTCACGGATCAAAGCGGAGCCAGCTGGTTCGATGCGCGGGCAGAGAATTATTACATGCACTTCCGCGTCCGCAGCAAAGGCGGACACTTCGCGCCGCTCGAGGGTGCGGTGCGATCGATGCCCGAGGCGCTGACCATTCACATCGACATGTCGATGAAGATCCTTCTCTTCACCGTTGGGTGGACAGACATGGTCGGCGAATTTCAGCTGATCGACACTCCACACGAGCGCGGCTGGGCGATGCGCTTTGCAAAGGAGCCGCAATGGAGACTGCCGCCGACGGTGGGGACTCTGCTCAAATCCCCTTTGCGCCGACCGTTTCACGGTCAGGGAATTCCGATCCGCGTTTCCATTCGTGACAACCCTGGCTCGCAGACCATTCTCAATCGCCGCTTCGCGTTTGTAGTTCAGGAGAGCGGGATACTGCGCTTTCTGAATCATTTGAGCGGAACAGCGGTCGGCGATTTCCTGGGGGCGTCGGAGCGCGAGGCGAACCGGTTCAATGCGGATGCGTTCCGCGCATTGAGGCTCGATGTGGGGGCGTTGTTCCCCTGACCATCTCGGCGTCATGATCGCGGCGCGATCTGGCTTGGTTGAATACTGAAGCGGGGACGGCTCTCGGCGTCATGATCGCGGCGCGATCTGGCTTGGTTCAATACTGAAGCGGGGAGCTGTTAGCAGGTCAGCTTTATAGCGGGGAGTCGTTACTACTTGCGTTAGAGTGTGAGCGGGGAGGTCCAAGCTCGCTCTAAGCTCCACGCTGATGGGTACGTGTGGCAGGAAGCTCCGAGCTATTCAGCTGACAAAGCTAAGAGCTCCCCGCTTTAGTTCTGTGGATGCCAGCCCAGCCAGCCGAGTCCGTACGCCGAGATGTGGTTCCAACCGCCAGCCGACCAGCGGCATCTTCCTTACATCATCGCTGGGAGTAGAACCTTGGTGAAATCCAGTCTGAAGGCCGCTGCATCATTAGGACTCGCACTCAGTTTGACCGCCAGCGTCAGACCGAAGACTCACGTCACCTACCAGCTGAGCGTCGATTCGAGCGGTCAGTCCATTTCGGTCTGGATGCAAATCGGATTCGGACCCCGCTCCGCGCGCGTTGCGATGGCGCGACACCCGATATACGACGACAGATTCTGGCGATACATCACCGACTGGAACGTCAGCGGGATCGATAGAATAGCGCTGCTCCAGGTCGATAGAGACAATGTCTGGCGCTTGATTACGCACTACGGGAACGCGAATCTGAGCTACCGCATCCGACTGCCGCGCGAAGATCCAACCAATCGAGCAGTGTGGCATACAGGCATTCGCGAGGACGGTGGGTCGATCAATCCGATGGACACCTTTCTCTATCTGGCGGATTTTCCAAATGCAGAGATTGATGTCACGATCAATGTTCGCGGCAATGTCGTATGGGATCTTCCTGGGGAACAGTCCGGCATAGTTTCGTACGGAGGAGGAGTGCCCGTATTTGAGCACCGCTTCCACACGGATGCTTCACATCTGCTCGATAGTCCGCTCCTTTATGGCGACTCACTCCACTACTGGCCTTTCGTAATCGATGGGATTCGGCATAACGTCGTCTACTGGCCACTGCCCCAGGCAACCCCGTTCGATTCAACAGCTTTCGTAAGCGCGATCGAAAGAGTGGCGCGCGAAGCTGTCGCGGTTTTCGGAAAGCCTCCCTATCCGCACTACGTCTTCATGATCGAGGACGGTGCCTGGGGCGCGCTCGAGCACAAGAATTCGGTCACCCTTGGCATGCCAAGCAAGGATCTCGCGCGCGATCCGCACATGTACCTGTACGATCTCGCGCACGAGTACTTCCACGCCTGGAATCTGATGCGCCTCTATCCCGAAGGGCGTGGAGCTCTGAGTGCCGACCCGCCGGCGCGCTCGACAGGTCTTTGGTTCAGCGAAGGCCTGACAATGTTTTACGCCGAAGCGCTGACCCGTCGCGCCGGATATCCTGAAAACGGCAGACCGCGCACTGACCTGCTGGCTGAAGTACTCCAGTCCTACTTCGAATCTCCCGGCAATACCCGAATCTCGCCGCAGCTGGCTAGCGAACGAGAAGTCGACACCACCGGAATCAACGGCGATTACGAGGTAAGCATCCACACACAGGGTCGGCTGATCGGCACCGCGCTGGATCTCTTGCTGCGTGATTCAACGCGTGGGCAAAAAGGTCTCGACGATTTCATGCGCGAGATGTACGCGCGTTACGCCCTGAAGCGCGGGTTCACGACCGACGACGTCCAGCACACGGCAGCCGATGTCTGTGGCTGCAATCTCCGCCGCTTTTTTGACGACCACGTTCGCAACGCCAAACCAATCGAGTTCGCCGCGCCACTAAAGACCATCGGGCTAAAAGTCAAAGTCGACACAATTCCGGCGGCAGACACTGCCGGCAATCCGTTACCCGACACCCGAATCTGGGCGTACCCGCGCAGCAAAGATCGACGGATGCGCGTCTGGATCAGCGATCCAGCCAGCGTTTGGGGTCGGTCCGGACTTCACACTGGGCAGGACTTGATCGCATTCAATGGCGCCCAGGTCGACTCCTTTCCTGACTTTCGGCGCGCCGTCCGTTCGATAAGAATCGGCAGTGAGGTACCTGTCGACATACTCGATGCCGGTAAACCCCGCCGTATTCTGGTGAGTGTCCCGGGGTATTCGAGAACCCGGGTCAGGATCACCGAGGATCCATCGGCTACTTCCGCGCAGGTGGAACGCCGCCGGGTTTGGGAAACCGGTCGCTGAGCTCAGCAGTAAGAGCGGTTTTGTGACCTCTCCGCGGTTGCTCGCGTCCAAACCCTGCATCTATTAGTAGGCGGAAGGCATGATCGAAACCGAGCAGGACAACACGATCACAGCGACTGAGAATCTCGCCATCGCGCGACGCTACCTGGAGGCCATCGAGCATGGCGCGGAGGGCGCCGCATTGGCCGAGTTCTTCACCAAGGACGTTGTCCAGGAAGAATTCCCCAATCGGTTGTCGCCCATCGGTCAGCACCGGAACCTTCAAGCGCTGCTCGATGCCGCCCGCAAGGGAAAGAAGATCATCAGCCACCAGAAGTACGATGTGCTGAACGCCATCGCCGACGGCGAGCAGGTTGCGCTCGAAGTCTTCTGGACCGGCAAGCTGGCGATAGCGGTGGAAGGATTGCCGGCCAATTCAGAGCTGCGCGCCCACGTCTCGATTTTTTTCGAGTTCAAGAACGGCAAGATTGCGCGGCAGCACAACTACGATTGCTTCGATCCCTGGTGGGTCTGAACCAACGGGGATAGACCTACACTCGATCGTTTAGCTGTTACTCGTTACCGGCATCGGTCTCGCTCACACCCCGCACCTTCAGTTGCCGTTCAAGCCTTCACAACCGTGATGCCAGAAACACAAACGCCGCAGGCTCCAGGGAGTCTGCGGCGAATTTATTTGGCGGTCGCCCGCCCATACGTGCCACGCACGCCGTCATTGGAACTCTACGTCCTACCGAGCGGCGGCGGGCAGCTAATGAAATTTCAAAAAAGCAGTGGAGCTGAGGGGGATCGAACCCCTGACCTCTGCAGTGCGATTGCAGCGCTCTCCCAGCTGAGCTACAGCCCCGCGCGAACGCGACGGACTGTCCTCGAACCGCTCGAGCCGACCCGTCGCACCGGATCAAAGCAAAGGCCCCGCGAGTTTGGGCGGGGCCGCTCTTCATGCAACCTAGCGATTCCACCCTGGAAGTCAATACCCAACTTTAGTATCGGCTCTGTAACTCTTTGCCTGGCTTCACGATAACTCCAGGCGAACCAAGCATAAGACGAACGCCTGCAGGTTTGGTAACAACCGATTCTCAAGATACGCTCAAAGCACGGCAACTGATTGCGAACTCACTGCGGACTGGTTGCGAACTGATTGCGGACTAATCGCGGGTGGCTCTCAATCCGCAGTTAGTCCGCAATCCTCAATCAGTCAGCAGTTCGAAATGATTAGTTGGCTCGCAGCCCGCACTCCGCAGTCCCGTGGTCAGCCGGCGATTGTCTCTCCCCCGAGCACCGGCAGGATCTCCCCGCTGATGTAGCTCGAGTCAATGTTCGAAGCCAGAAAAACGTACGACGGCGCCAATTCCTCCGGCTGCGCCGGCCGCTCCATCGCCACATCCTGCCCGAACTCCTTCACGTGGTCGGGATCACTCGATTGCACGTTGAGCGGAGTCCATACCGGACCCGGCGCCACTGCGTTTACCCGAATTCCTTTCTCGACGAGGCTCTGCGCCAGCGACTTCGTGAAGGCGTGAATCGCGCCTTTGGTCGCTGAGTAGTCGATCAGAGTCTTCTCGCCCTCGAGGCCGGTGATGGAGCCGGTGTTGATGATGCACGAGCCTTTCTTCATTCGCTTAACCGCCGCCCGCGCCAGCCAGAAGTAGCCAAAGAAATTCGTGCGGAAGGTGCGCTCGAGCTGATCGTCGTCAATGTCTAGAATCGATTCCTGATTCTTCTGGAACGCCGCATTGTTGACGAGGATGTCGATCGACCCGAGCTGCCTGAAGGTTTGCTCGACGCAGTCCTTGCAGTACTCCTCGTCGGTCACATCCCCAGGCAACAGCAGCGCGCGACGACCTTCGGCTTCGATCGCCTCGCGGGTTTCGTCTGCATCCCGCTGCTCTTCCGGAAGGAACATGATCGCGACGTCGGCGCCTTCTCGAGCAAAGAGCACGGCCACCGCCCGCCCGATTCCGGAATCGCCTCCCGAGATCAGCGCGACTTTTCCTTTCAGCTTGTCGGCGCCCCGGTAAAGCGGCGCCCGATATTGCGGCCGCGGATGAACCTCCGCCTCGATGCCGGGAAATTCCTGATGCTGTTTCGGCATCGGCGGTTTTGGATGCGCTTGAATGCGCTGCAGCTCGGCTTTGCGCGCGCCCTCTCCGCTTCTGCCCGCGCCGTTGCTTTTCCTCGCCGACCCATTCGCGCTTCGCGCGCTGCCGTTCGTGCGGCTGCTGCCACGCGAGCGGCTCGATGATTTCGTTGCTGTACGACTGGCCATTTTACCCGCTCTCTCTGCTGGATTTGATGCATTCAACAGAGGCAAAGCGTGTTCCCGAGCCCGACTCACGTGACGCCTATCCCCGCAGGGCCACCATATATTTCGCCCGCATGTCGCTCACCCTTCGCTTCCTCGGGACTTCCGCGTCACGCCCTACGGTTGAGCGCAACGTTTCGTCCATCGCTGTCATCCGCGAAGGCGAGACTCTGATGTTCGACTGCGGCGAAGGAACGCAGCGCCAGATGATGCGTTACGGAATTACCTTCGCCCTCAGCGACATCTTCTTTACCCACATGCACGCCGACCACATGCTCGGCGTCACCGGATTATTGCGCACGTTGGCACTTCAGGGCCGCACCGAGCCGATGAATCTCTACGGCCCGCCCGGCTCGGAAAAACTGCTCTGGCGCGCGATCACCCTCGGCAGCGAGAAACAACACTTCGAGATCAAGATATTCGAGCTGACGCCGGAGACCCCGCTCAAGCGCAGCGGCTACTCGATCATCCCGTTCCCTGTCGATCACGGCGACCGCGTCGCAATCGGCTACCTGCTCGCCGAAGAAACGAGACTGGGAAGATTCAATCCGGAGAAAGCGCGTGAGATGGGAATTCCCGAGGGTCCACTCTGGGGCAAAATCCACAAAGGCGAAACAGTGAACCTCCCGGATGGCCGCACGATCGACCCCAGCGAGCTCGTTGGGCCCAGCCGGTCAGGAAGACGCATCGTCCTTACCGGCGACTCGCGTCCCTCCGAAGGCACAGTCACCGCCGCGTCCAATGCAGACGTCCTCATCCACGAAGCCACATTCGCCACCGAAGAAGCCCCTCGCGCCCTGGAAACAAGTCACTCGACGGCTCGCGAAGCAGCCGAGGTCGCCGCCAAGGCGAATGTGAAAAAGCTCGTGCTCACCCTCCTAATGCTCGGACTGGCCACCTCCTCGTTTGCGGCTGATGATTTGGCCGACAACAAGGCCGCCGACCGGGTCAAAGCCGCCGCAACCGTCCTGGAAGAGATTCAATCCGCTCCTGATACGGGTATCCCTGACGAAGTCATGGGTTCGGCTGAGTGTGTGGCTGTCGTGCCCTCGATGCTGAAAGCGGGGTTTGTTTTTGGTGCCCGCTACGGCCGTGGCGTGGCCAGCTGCCGTACCGCAAAAGGCTGGAGCGATCCTGCTTTCTTCACCGTTCAAGGTGGAAGCTTTGGATTACAGATTGGCGGGCAAGCCGTGGATCTGGTCATGCTGATCATGAACAAGAAGGGCATGGATAATTTGCTGCACAGCAAGTTCAAACTGGGTGCCGATGCTAGCGTTGCCGCTGGGCCGGTTGGGCGTCACGCCGCTGCCGATACGGACTGGAAGATGCGCGCGCAGGTGCTGAGCTATTCGCGCGCTCGGGGTGCCTTCGCCGG
>Ga0207662_10000916_pt1 | contig 13669 bp, 11 predicted proteins | sample KBSS33LmetaG_FD_184338 | JGI IMG/M metagenome (GOLD analysis project Ga0207662, IMG submission 184338) | Switchgrass rhizosphere microbial communities from Kellogg Biological Station, Michigan, USA - KBS S3-3L metaG (SPAdes) (version 2) | ecosystem: Host-associated > Plants > Roots >... | reverse complement strand
ACCTACCACGCCGAGTCGATCCTCCGCGCCGAATCCGCGGTGGACATCGTCGTCCGGGGCGAGGGCGAGGCGTGCGCCGTCGATCTCGTGCGCACGCTCGCCGCGACAGGCACCGCGGCACTCGGAGGGGTCACGGGGATCTCATACCGGGAGGGAGAGCGGGTCGTCCGCACCGCCGATCGGCCGCCGATCCGCGATCTCGACGCCTTCCGCACTGGCTGGGAGCTGATCGACGATTGGGACCGCTACGGCTGCTTCGGCGGGAACATGACCCAGGTCGGTGTCGAGAGCATCGGCTGGTACCGCCACGAGGGAACGGTCGAGGCGAACGGCATCGGGCGGGAGCTCGAGGAGCGCTCGGCGGCGATGGGTGCGGCGAGTCCCGAGAGCCAGTCGCTTTCGATGGGCATCAACGGGGAGCGCTTCAAGTACGTCGCCGACGTCCTCGTCGAAGAGGCCGGCATCACGCCGATGCTCCATCGCATGGCCGTCGCGCCGATCGTGGAGGATGGCGTCATCCGTGGCGTCATCACCGAGAGCAAGTCAGGGCGCGAGGCCGTCCTTGCGAAGCGGATCGTGGACGGGACCGGTGACGCCGATGTCGCCGCGCGCGCCGGGGCTCCGTTCCACATCACGCCGCGCGAGGAGATGCTCGCCGCGTCAGTGATGTTCTCGATGACCGGTGTGAACAAGCCTCGCTTCCTCGCAGCGGTCAAGTCCGACCCGCAGACGTATCGAGACTGGGCCGGCAACCAGGAGTGGGACATCGAGACGACCGGTAAGGAGGATGAGATGTTCTCGCCCTTCCTCCGCAAGCCGTTCAAGCGTGCCGTGGCCGAGGGCCTCATCCCGCAGAACCTCATCACGCTCGCCGGGACGTGGGGCACGATCAGCGATACCGGCGATCTCACGTACCTCAACCTCATCCACCTGACCGGCGTCGACGGCACGAGCGCCGATGACCTGACGCGAGGCGAGATCGAGGGCCGCAAGCAGGCGATGTACGCGATCGATGCGCTACGGGCGTTCATGCCCGGCTGCGAGGACGCAGTCCTGCGCAACTTCGGGATGACGATCGGCATCCGCGACACGCGCAAGATCGAGGCGCTCTACGACATGACCGGCGAGGACGTCCGGGAACAGGGCCGCTTCGAGGATTCGATCGGCATCTTCCCCGAGTTCATCGACGGATACGGGGTGCTGATCCTGCCGACGACCGGACGCTACTTCCAGGTGCCCTATCGCTCACTCGTTCCGAAGGGGATCGGCAACCTGATCGTCGCGGGACGCTCGATCGGCGGCGACAAGATCTCCCACGCCTCGGTCCGCAACATGATGTGCTGCACGGTCAGCGGCCAGGGTGCGGGGGTCGCGGCGGCCGTATCCGTCAGGGACGACACACCGTTCCACGCTCTCGACGTCAGGAAGATCCAGACCGAGCTGAAGCGGCAGGGCGTCCGGCTCGACTAGATCGGCGCCGCGCCCTGAGCGTCAGCCGTTGAAGACGCGCCAGACCTCGTTCAGCCCGGCGGCCAGCCGGTCGATGTCCTCGGTCGTCGTGTAGACGCTGAAGCTGGCACGCGCGGTCGCGGCCAGGTCGAGGCGCTCATGGAGTGGCATCGTGCAGTGGTGGCCGGCCCGGACCGCGATCCCATACCGGTCGAGCACCTGCGCCACGTCGTGCGGATGGATCGCCGGCAGGTTGAACGGGACGACACCGCCGCGCTTGTCGGGGTCCAGCGGGCCGTAGAGCTCGATCTGCGGGACCTCGCGCGGAAGGACGTCGAGGGCGTACTCGACGAGCCCCCGCTCGTGCTCGCGGACCGCATCCATGCCGATCGCCATCAGGTAGTCCGCGGCTGTGCCGAGCCCGATGGCATCCGCCACGGCCGGCGTCCCCGCCTCGAATTTCCAGGGGACCTCATTGAACTCGCTGCGGCGGAGGTGGACCTCGCGGATCATCTCTCCACCGGCGAGGAAGGGGGGCATCGCCTCGAGTAGCTCCTTGCGCGCCCAGAGGGCGCCGGAGCCCATCGGCGCAAGCATCTTGTGGCCGCTGAACGCGTAGAAGTCACAGCCGATGTCCTGGACGTCGACCGGGACATGCGGCACTGCCTGTGCGCCATCGACCAGCACGAGCGCGCCGGCGGCGTGCGCCATCTCGGTCATCTCGCGTACCGGGTTGATCGTGCCGAGCGTGTTGGACACATGGGTGAATGCGACGAGCTTCGGCTTCAGCCGGAGCAGCACCTCGAACACGTCGAGACGCAGCTGACCGTCATCGGTGATCGGGATGAACTCAAGGTCACCGTCCTGCTCCTGGACGAGGAGCTGCCACGGGACGAGGTTGGCGTGATGCTCCATCTCGGTCAGGACGATCGCGTCACCCCGGGCGATGTTGCGGCGACCCCATGAATACGAGACGAGGTTGATGGCCTCGGTCGCGTTCCGCGTGAAGACGATGCCGTGACTGTCGGGCGCGTTGATGAAGCGGGCAACGGTCGCCCGCGCTCGTTCATAGGCCGCGGTGGCCTTCTCGCCGATCGTGTAGATGCCGCGATGGACGTTGGCGTTGTACTCGCTGTAGTAGGTAGCGACGGCGTCGATGACGACCTGCGGCTTCTGACTGCTCGACGCCGAATCGAGATAGGTCAGCGGATGCCCGTTGATCTCCTGCCGGAGGATCGGGAAGTCGCGGCGCAGCGCGACTGGGTCGAGTGCTGCCCTCGGGGCGGAGGTCTCGATGGCCATCAGAGCCCGCCTAGCGAGCGGCCTCCACGGGCTGCCGGTCGGCATCGCCTTCGAGGTCGAGGTCCGGGCCTTTCGGGACCTGGAGCGCCTCGTCGGACACGTTCGTCTCGAGTCCGGCCTCCCGAAGGACCGGGCCGTAACCCTCCTCTTCGAGCTGAAGCGCCAGATCGCGCCCACCGGTCTTGATGATGCGGCCCTGCGCCAGCACGTGAACGACGTCAGGCTTGATGTGATTCAGGAGCCGCTGGTAGTGGGTGATCAGCAGGACGCCGAGGTTCGGGTTGAGCATCGCGTTGACGCCCTCGGCCACGATCCGCAGCGCATCGATGTCGAGCCCCGAATCGGTCTCGTCGAGGATCGCCATCTCGGGCTCGATCACCGCCATCTGGAGCATCTCGAGGCGCTTCTTCTCGCCGCCCGAGAACCCCTCGTTGACGTACCGGCTGGCGAAGCTCTCATCCATGCGGAGGAGCGCCATCTTCTCGCGCATCTTCGCCCGGAAGTCGCGCATCGAGACGCCGCCACGGACCGGGTCGGTCGGGTCGATATCGGCGCTCTTGTCGACACCCTGGAGCTTCGCGTTGAGCGCGCTCCGGATGAACGACGCGACCGACAGACCGGGGATCGCGGTCGGGTACTGGAACGCCAGGAAGAGCCCGAGTCGGGCGCGTTTGTCCGGCGTGAGCGCGAGGATGTCGCGGCCCTTCCAGAGCACCTGACCGCCGGTCACCTGGTACGCCGGATGACCCATCAGGGCATAGGCGAGCGTGGTCTTGCCCGAGCCATTGGGGCCCATGATCGCGTGGACCTCGCCCTTCCCGACGTCAAGGTCGATCCCTTGCAGGATCTCGTGGTCGGGGTGGCCGAGTGGCGCGACCCGCAGGCCGCGGATGACGAGGTGCTGCTCGGGGGCGGCGGTCGACTGGTCGTTCACTGACTGATCAAGGCTCCTTGGGGATCGTCGAGGGTGCCGACCCGCGGTGGAGCGAGGTCGGCGAGGGTCATCGAATCGAGGGTCGCGGTGATCGCATCACGGACGCGAACCCAAAGGACGTTGACGGTGCAGCGCGCCGAGCGGTCGCACGTCATCGCATGCTCGGGGTCGTCCGTGGCACAGAACATCGGCGCGATCGGCCCTTCGAGTGCGCGCAGGACCTCGCTCATCGGGATCAGCGAGGGCGTTCGCGTGAGCTCGTAGCCGCCGTGCGCGCCACGGGTGCTCACGACGAGTCCGGCCTCGCGCAGGTTCACGACCAGCTGCTCGAGGTACGCGCGGGGAAGATCCTCCTCCGCCGCGATCCCCGCAAGGCTGACCGGCCCAGTGCCGTAGTGGCGCGCGAGCTGGACCATCAGCCGGACGCCGTACTCCCCCTTCGTCGAAAAGGCGACCGCACCCGAGCCGTGGTAGGCGGGGCGCTGGACGGGAAGGGACTCGAGCGGTTGGGGGTCGGAACCGGTGGTCGCGGTCAGGGGAGGTCCTCGATATCCGAGTGATTTCGTCGGATATCGAGTCTAGGGCGCGCGGGTCGGGGCGTCAACGCGAGGAAGCAGCGGGACGTGGGCCCGCTGCCTCAGCGCGTCAGGACGGTCAGCGGATGGCCGGTGGTCGCCGACTAGCCGCAGCAGCCGTACGCACGACGGCACCGCCGTGGTGCGGCGGACTGGTCTGGATGGCCCTCGACACGGTCCCGGTGGCCCCGCTTCCCGGCGTGAACGCGAAACGGTGGAGCGGCTCTGCGATCGTGTCCGTCGGGTGCCGAGCACCTTTCGTCGTGTGTCGCGCTCCTCGGGTATCCATCGGTCACCCCCTTCAGTCGAGCACGAACCAGGCGACGTACGTCGCCGAGGTCACGGTCGTGTTCAGGTAGATCGTGAACTTGCCGGTCGTCGGGACGACGGCTCGAACGTAGCGCCCTGCCCGGTTGGAATGGAGCACGGCGAAGACACGACTCCCGCTCGACGTGCCACTCAGGTTGATGGTGATCGAGGATCTCCCGGCACCGATCGTGCTGCGGCCCGAGCGGGTGAAGTGGGCCTTCCCCTCCACGTACAAAGCGCGCGAGGGAAGGTCTGCCTGGGCGTACACGCCCACGCTCCCGACCGTGCCATTGGCGAACCCGGCCACGCCCCAGCCGCCGTATCCCTCGACGCCCGTAGAGCCCGACCCGTACACGCCGACATCGGGGCTATCTCCCCAGACGCCGGTCCCGACGGCGGTCTCGATGGCAGCCGTCGGCGCGCTTCCGAAGACGCCCGTGTAGTTCGTGAAGTCCGGGTCGAAGGCAGGATCGACCCAGTACGTCGACGGAGCACTCACGCTCCAGCCCGAGACACCCGCAGCGCCAAGTGCCGTTCCCTCGAGGCCGAAGCCCGTCCCGGTGCCGGTCGCATGACCCTCGAACGCGTTGCTGTCAGCGGCGCTGTCGGTCACGCTGGTCGTGGCACCGGTCGCGTTGTCGCTCTCCGTCTGCAGGTTGACCGGAGCCGCGGCGGCGGCGAGCGGCATGGCCGCCGACGCTGCCAAGGCAGCAGCTCCGCCTGCGGCTGCCGCGAGGATCGCCCGGCGAGAGCGGAGCGCATCGATCTCTGACGTCATCGCGCTGACCTCCATTCCGGATCCGCCGGGGAACGATCCACCGGCTATGGGTCCGGGATAGTGGCATGACGCCGTCACGCGACAGGTATTACACGGGCGGGATGGATCGACCCCCCTCGCCGCTGGCGAGGAGGGTCGGTACCTCGACTAGACCGGGCGGTCGCCGGCGGCTGGTGTCAGCGCTTCTGCGCGTTGGGCCGCAACGCCGTGATCGAGCGATGTGCCGAGCTGCCCAGCACGGCTGCGATCGACTTGCCCTGGCTCGAGCGTCCCTTTCCGCGAGCGGCGATCGCCGCCCGGAGCTTCGCGTCGACCCTGCTCGTCGTCTGCTTGGAACCGACCGGGCGTCCGCGGGTAGCCGCGATCGCCTTCAACTGTTGGCGCTCCATGAGCTCGACCTAGTTGATGATGAACCAGGCGATGTAGGTCGCGCTGGTCACGGTGGTGTTGAGGTAGATCGTGAATGAGCCGGTCGTGGGCACGACGGCTCGGACGTATCGACCCGAACGGTTCGAGTGGAGCACAGCGAATACGCGGCTCGACGAGGTGACACCGGCAAGACTGACCTTGAGGGCCGATTTCCCGGCACCGAGCGTGCTCTTGCCGGACCGGCTGAACATGACCTTGCCGTGGACGGTGAGCGCGACATCGGTCGGCGTGGCGCCCCACGCCTCGACACCGGCGCCGCCGATGTCACCGAGACCCACGACGCCCGACGGACCGAACCCGATGACACCGGCCTGCCCGCCGGTCGCGACGATACCGACATCCTCGCTGTCGCCCCAGATGGCGGTCGACGAGAAGTTGGCGTCAGCCGAGGTCGGCGTGAAGCCGTAGATGCCCGTGAAGCTGGTGTCCTCGGCGACGTTGGTCTGATCGCCGGCGCCGCCGATGAGCGCGGCAGCACCCTGGGTATCGTTGAGGACACGGAGCGCGACCTCAGCGTCGGTCGCCTGCGTGAGCGTGGTCTCGGAGGCGCCCGCATTGTCGGTCGCACCGATCACGAGGTTGTCGCCGTCAGCGGCGAGCGTGGTCAGGGGCAGCGCCGCAGACGCCGCCACCGCGGCAGCACCTCCAGCAGCGGCCGTCAACAGGGCACGGCGGGATCGAAGCGCGTTGGGATCGGACGCCATCAGGCTCCCCTCCTCGATTGGCGAGGTTCCGAGCCCCCGCCTTCCGCGGCATTCTGCCACGTCCTGAACCGGTCGAACGTTCCAAATGAGTCGAGGAGGTAGATCGAAAGTCCTACGTGGCTGCCGCCGATCCTCCCAGTCGCTGATGAAGATGCGCTAGCTGCGAGCCCGCCGGTTCGGCCCGGCGGCCACCTCGTGCCGCACCCGATCGGCCGACGCGCCGCTGCCCTTCGGCCCTGACCCCTCCGACGGTCCAGCCGCCCGCCAGTCCTCTCCGCGGTCTTGCGAAGCGACGGACCGGACGTCTCCCTTGCGCATCGGCCCGGTCATCGAGCCCTTGAGCCCCATCTCAGTTGATGACGAACCAGGCGACGTACGTCGCGCTGGTCACGCTCGTGTTGAGGTAGATCGTGAACGAGCCGGTCGTCGGGACGACCGCCCGGACGTACCTCGACGCCCGGTTCGAGTGCAGCACCGCGAAGACGCGACTGCTCGAGGTCGTGCCCTTGAGCGTGATCTTCACGCTCGACCGACCGGCCCCGATGGTGGTCCGGCCCGAACGCGAGAACTTCGCCTTGCCTCGGACGTCGATCGCGATGTCGTCGCCGGTCCCGTCGCCGCCCCACGCCCGCAGACCGGTGGCGCCGCCGCCGAACCCGCCCGCCGCGACCACGCCGATGAACCCCTCGCCGCGGACGCCGACGTCGCCGGTGCCGAGCGTACCGACATCGGGACTGTCCCCCCACACGCCCTGGGCGAAACCCGGGCTCGGCGCGGACCAGGTCGGCGCGAACCCGTAGACGCCGGTGAACGTTGCTGCCCAGAACGGGGCGGCGTCTGTGGCATCCGCGGAGGTCGCGTAGACCCCGGCGGACGTGGTGATCCCGCCCGGATCCGTCGGATCGGTTTCGGCGTCCGTCGTCGCGACACCGGCAGCGTTGTGGACGACGAGTGCCGGGGCCACGCCGACATTCGTCGTCTTGAACCCGATCGTCCGGTCGCCGCTGTCGTCGAGCGACGTTTCCGCCGCGCTCGTGTTCGCGGTCTCCGTCTGCATGTTGGTCGCCGCTGCTGCGACACCGAGTGGGGCCGCGGCGGATGCCGCGAGCGCCGCCGCACCTCCGGCCGCGGCAGTGAGCAGCGAACGTCGAGAGCGGGGCGCGGTCGTGTCGAGTGCCATCCGTGGAGCCCTCCCGATCGTGGTCGACCGGTCGATCCGGCGACCTCTCGGGAATTCTTGCAGTCGCGCGTCGTGCGTCCGCTGGCTAGCTCAGCCCGCCCAGATGCTCCTGGTCGTGATCGACGGCGAGCCGCAGCAGCCCGTCTGCGTCGAGGCGACCGAACGTCGCGTGTCGCCCGGTCCGGGACCAGCCGGCGTCGTCCAACGCTTGGTACATGCCGACCGTTTCGGCGCGAACCACGGCAAATCGGTCGAGCACGCCGTCGAGGCCGAGATCGGGCTCGTGCGGCCACGGACCGGGCTCCTGCCACGACCAGCTCGGATCGTCGTGAGCGGCAAGCTCACGGAGGCGTCGCTGGTGGACCTCGATGTCGACCGCGATCAGGTGACGCGCCACTTGCTCGGGTGTCCATTCGCCCTCGGGCGTCGGTCGCCCGTCGGCCGAGCGCGCGGCGGCCGCGACCACATCGGCGAAGCCTGCCAAGCGCCCGAGTCGGTCGTCGCGCTCCGCCATCAGGCTGCCAGCGTCTCGAGCATCGATCGCCGCCAGTCTTCGGTCGCCTCGACCGCGTTGAACGTGTACAGGTGGAAGCCGGTGACCTGGGCCGCGGGATCGGCGAGCAGCGGCGCGATGCCCTCGACGAACCCTGTCGGCTTGTAGAACCCGCCGCTCTTCGCCAGACCGGTCACGAACCGCAGGTTCTTCACGAGGAACCGTTTCGCGTCCTTGACGCCGATGCGCGCCGCGATCGAGAGCAGCTTCTGCGGGTCGGCGACACCGGGCACCCCCACGACCACCCCGGGTCGAAGCCCGGCGGCGCGCTCGCGCTGCACCCACGCCGCGATCGCCTTCACGTCGAAGTCCATCTGTGTCGTGACGTGATCGACGAAACGAGCTTTGTCGTGGAGCGCGGACTCGAGCGCCTCGTCCGGGATATCGGGGTGCCCCTGCGGGTAGCCCGGGCAGCCGAGCGTCCCGAACGGATGACCGAGCTCACCCATCGCCGTGAGGAGCGACAGCCCATCGAGGAACTCGCCTGGCTCGTCGGCATCGCCACCGACGACGAATGCGTGCGTCAAGCCGCCCTCGCGAGCCCGATCGAGCAACCCCGAGAGCGTCGCGCGGTCCGCGATCATCCGCGCGGACAGGTGCGGGATCGCGCGGAAACCATCGGCCTGGAGACGGACGGCCCAGTCGAGCGTCGCGTCGATCCCCTTCGCGGGAGAGGCCGTCACCGAGACCCGGGCGCCGGCCGGCAGATGCGGGATCTGCTCGGGGAGATTCTTGAGCGGCAGCAGCTCGAAGATGGGATCGTCGAGCGCCGCGGCCAGCGCCGAACGCACGTCAGCCTCGAGACCGCGGCGGCGGCCGAGCAGCGTCGCCATCAGACCTCCGAGTCCGGCATCGACGCCTTGCGGCGGATCATGAACTCGAGCAGCTCCTCGTCGGTCGCCTGCTCCATGGCCGGCTCTTCGTACTCGGCGAGCATCCGCTTCCAGATCGTGTTGGCGCGTTGGGCGGCATCGAGCGCGCCGTCTTCTGTCCACTGCTCGAATGAGTTGTTGTCGGCGACCTCGGACCGGTAGAACGCGGTCTCGAAGTTGGCCAGCGTGTGGGCGGTCCCGAGGAAATGCTGACCCGGGCCGTTGTCGCGGATCGCGTCGATCGCCTGGCCGTTCTCGGACAGGTCGACGCCCTTCACGAAGACGGCCATCATCCCGCACTGGTCCGCGTCGAGGATGAACTTCTCGTAGCCCACGGTAAGCCCGCCCTCGAGCCAGCCGGCTGCATGGAGCACGAAGTTGACGCCGCCGAGGACCGTCGGCTGGAGCGTCGCGGCGCTCTCGTACGCCGCCTGCGCATCGGCGATCTTCGAGGCGCACAACGAGCCGCCCGACCGGAACGGGACGCCGAGCCGGCGTGCAAGCGACGCCATCGTGTACAGGACCAGTGCCGGTTCGGGTGTGCCGAACGTCGGCGCCCCCGACTGCATCGACATCGAGCTCGCGAAACTGCCGAGCACCACGGGGGCGCCGGGTCGCACCAGCTGGACGAAGGTCATGCCGGCCAACGCTTCGGCGAGGGTCTGCGCGGCCACGCCTGCGGCGGTGACCGGCGCCATCGCGCCGGCGAGGATGAACGGCGTGAGGAGCGTGGCCTGGTTGGCTTCCGCATACGCCCTCGCCGCCCCGAGCATCGTCGCGTCCCAGACGAGCGGGGAATTCGCGTTGATGAGCGACAGGATGACAGCGTGGTCCTCGAGGTATTCGGCCCCGAACAGGATCCGTGCCATCTCCACGGTGTCTCGTGCCCGCTCCGGGGCGGTGACGGACCCCATGAACGGCTTGTCCGAGTAGCGCATGTGCGCATAGACCATGTCGAGGTGGCGCTTGTTGACGGGGATGTCGACCGGCTCGCACACGGTCCCGCCGCTGTGGTGCAGGTGCGGCGAGAGATAGGTCAACTTCACGAGGTTCCGGAAGTCCTCGATCGTGCCGTAGCGGCGACCCTTGTCGAGGTCGCGCACGAACGGCGATCCGTAATTCGGCGCGAAGACCGTGTGCATCCCGCCGATCTCGACGTCGTTCGCGTGGTTCCGTGCGTACTGGGTGAACTCCCGCGGTGCGGTCGTCTGGACGATCTTCCGGCACATCCCGCGCGGGAACCGGACGAGCTCGCCATCGACGTCGGCGCCGGCGTCCGCCAAGAGGCGCGTCGCCTCGGGATCACCACGGAACACGACCCCGACCTCCTCGAGGATCGTGTCTGCGTTGTGCTCGATCAGCGAGAGGCCCTCTTCGCCGAGCACCTCGAACGGCGCGAGCGTCCTGGTCAGGTAGGGCGTGCGCTCGAGGTGCGCCTGGAGGCGAGCCGCTCGGCGGGCCTCGCGACCGCCACTGCGTCGACTCCGCGCAGGGTCGGTCATGCGTCGTCTCCCGGGACCGCGCGGAGGGCGGCCCGACGACGTCGCCGGTCGAGTGACCGGTCCGTGCCGCGTCGGTCGGCCGCCGGCGCGCGAGCCGGGAGCGGCACGACGCGCTCGAGATTGGTCGATGGAGCGGTCCGATGGGGGATCGCCATGGCCTCGACGAAGTGCTCCTGGAAGCGCGGCTCGACGGCCGTCTCGATCTTCTCGACGCGGCGCACGACCCCCTCGATCTCGGTGCGTGCCGCGCCCGATAGGAGCGCGATGAGCGCGCCCGTCCCGGCGGCGTTACCCGCCGCGCGGACCCGGCCGAGATCGCAGTCCGGGATCAGACCGAGCACCATCGCGTGCAGCGGGTCGATCTGGCTGCCGAACGCGCCGGCCAGCCGGACCTCGTCGACGGCGTCGATCCCGAGCTGGTCCATGAGCAGTCGCGCACCCGCGTACAGCGCCGCCTTCGCGAGCTGGATCGCCCGGACGTCGTTCTGGGTGATGACGATGCGCGGACCCGCGGCCTCGCCATCCTCGCTGGCGACAGGCTCGTAGAGCACGTAGCTGAACGTGCGACCGTCGGCGATGACGCGCGGCGTTCGCTCGGCAACGGAGCCATCGATCACGCCGTCGGCGGTGATGACGCCAGCGAGGAACAGCTCCGCGACGACCTCGATGATGCCGCTGCCGCAGATCCCGGTCACGCCGGTCCCGCGTCTACGGACCGCGTCCTCGAAGTCGGGCGCATCCGACCACGCATCGACGCCGATGATGCGGAACCTGGGCTCGAGCGTGGTGCGGTCGATGCGCACCCGCTCGATGGCACCCGGCGCGGCCCGCTGCCCGGAGCTGATCTGGGCTCCCTCGAACGCGGGACCGGTCGGGCTGCTGGCTGCCAGCAGTCGATCGCGGTTGCCGAGCACGATCTCGGCGTTCGTGCCGACATCGACGACGAGCGTCATCGCATCGGTCTCGTGCGGCTCCTCGGCGAGGATCACCCCGGCCGTGTCAGCCCCGACGTGGCCGGCGATGCACGGGAGCAGATAGATACGGGCGCCCGGGTTGGCGATGATGCCGAGCTCGGATGCGGTCGTCTCCACCGCCGCGTCCGTCGCCAGGGCGAACGGCGCGGAACCGAGGGGCGTCGGGTCGATGCCGAGCAGCAGGTGATGCATGATCGGGTTCCCGACGATCGTGAGCTCCAGGATCTCGACCCGCTTGCAGAACGCCTTGTTGGCGAGGTTCGCGAGCAGGCCGTCGATGGCCTTGCGGACGGCCGCCGTCAGTTCTGCGTCGCCACCCTCGTGCATCATCACGTAGGAGACGCGGCTCATGAGGTCCTCGCCGAACCGGATCTGCGGGTTCATCACGCCGGCGCTCGCGATGACGGAGCCATCGCTCAGGTCGACCAGGTGGCCGGCGATCGTGGTCGAACCCACGTCGATGGCGACGCCGTAGGCACGATCGTTGTAGCCCGGCCAGATGGCGATGACGTCATGCCCGCTGTGGACCGCGACGGTCACTCGGTACTTGCCATCGGTCAGCGTCTTTTGCAGTGACTGGATGACGTGCAGGTCGGCGTGCAGGTCCGTCAGGCCCCACTCGCTCTGCAGCGCATCGAACAACCGGCCCAGGTCCCCCGTCGGCGTGGCGATGTCCGGCTCGGTCACGTCGACGGTGTGCAGCCGCAGGACGGGGTCCATCTCGAACGCCCGAGCGGCGAGCTCCTTGCGAACGACCTGGCGGTGGACCTGGCTCTCGGGCGGGACGTCGACGACGAGGTCACCGAGCACGCATGCGGTGCAGGACAACCGTCGGTCGTCAGCCAGACCCGATACCTCGCGGTACTCGGTCTCGACGGCGTTGGGCTGCGTCAGGTGGTCGGGGGATGAGGTGATGCCGTGCTTCGCGAACGATCCGAACGCCGGCGTGACGGCGCAGCGTCCACAGATGCCGCGGCCGCCACACACGGAGTCGATGTCGACACCGAGCGACCGGGCAGCGTCGAGGACGGTCGTGCCGGCGGCCACGCGGCCGCGCCGCCCCGAGGGCGTGAAGATGACCTGCGGATCAGCCGGGGCCATCGGCGTCTTGACCAGCGTCAGCCGGCAGCCGGGACGTCGAGTCCCGGCACTTCGACGCCGGGCACGTCGGCCGATGTCGTCGGGCCACTGCCGTTGCCGGCCGGCCCGCGCCGACGGTTGACGCGACGGCGGCCCCCTTCGCCCTCCGTCGGTTCCACGCGGAACTGGCGGATCCAGCGCGCGGCGTCACGGTCGTTGCCCATGAGGACGTCGCTGGCCATGACCGATGTGCGCACGCCCTCGGACACGGGATTCGTGATCGCCGACGTGAGCCCGGACGCGATGGCCATGTTGAGGAACGCGCCGTTGATCCCCTCCCGGTTCGGGAGACCGAAGCTCACGTTGGAGGCACCGCAGGTCGAATTGACCTTCAGCTCATCGCGCAGGCGGTTCAGGATGTGGAACACCTGGCGGCCGGCGCCGGAGAGAGCGCCGATCGGCATCAGCAACGGATCGACGACGATGTCCTCGCGCGGGATCCCGTGGTCGGCGGCACGTTCGACGATGCGCTTCGCGACCGCGAACCGGACGTCGGGGTCCATGGAGATGCCCGTCTCGTCGTTGCTGATCGCGACGACCGCGCAGCCGTACTTCTTGACGAGCGGCAGCACGCGCTCCAGCCGCTCCTCCTCGCCGGTCACGCTGTTGAGCAACGCCTTGCCCTGGTAGACGGCAAGCCCGGCCTCGAGCGCCTCGACGATCGAGGAGTCGATCGACAGGGGCACGTCGGTGAGTGACTGTACGAGTTTGATCGTGTCGGCGAGGATCGCCGGCTCGTCGGCCAGCGGGATGCCGGCGTTGACGTCGAGCATCTGCGCGCCGGCCTCGACCTGGGCGATCGTGTCGCGCTCGACCCGGGAGAAGTCACCGGCCTTCATCTCCTCCATGAGGATCGCCCGACCGGTCGGGTTGATCCGCTCGCCGATGATCACGAACGGCCGGTCGTCGCCGATGACGACCTCTTTCGTGGCCGAGGAGATGACCGTGTGGCTCACGTCGCCGCCTCG
>Ga0207662_10000911_pt1 | contig 13686 bp, 13 predicted proteins | sample KBSS33LmetaG_FD_184338 | JGI IMG/M metagenome (GOLD analysis project Ga0207662, IMG submission 184338) | Switchgrass rhizosphere microbial communities from Kellogg Biological Station, Michigan, USA - KBS S3-3L metaG (SPAdes) (version 2) | ecosystem: Host-associated > Plants > Roots >... | reverse complement strand
CCTATAGCAAGCCCACAAAACACTCAGGATGGCGGCCGCGGCTACGAGCTTTACGCGATAATCATTGAGAAGCAGACGGAATGCACGGTTAGTCGGCATGAAAGGATCTCCTTCGGACGGAACATTGGGGAACGGACAGTCGAGTCGCGGTTAATTAAAGCTGGTTCTGTGAAGAATACACCACGCCGCTCGATTTTGTGGCAGCAGAGCTAGGCAGACGAAGACTTTTCGCTTGGGTTAATGATTGGTTTTGTCCTGCGTTACGCCTCTCTCGGAACTAGTGGCTATTGTCTTGGCGCTTACTTCACTTCCACACTGCCGGCAACTATGGTTATCGCCATTCTGCGCGGCGGGAACCAGCCAGAGGCAACCGCATGATTGGCAAAGGATTGTGGAACCCAGCAGCCATTCGTGGAGTCCTATCTGCTTTTCAACTCTCATTTCGGATCCCCCTTGTTCACCGAGCGGGTTTAGGATCTTTAGCTATGTAAATGTCAAACGCCGCGTTTGTTTCAACAAAATGTGTTTGCTTCATAACATTACTAAAGAGCTGTAACTATTAACCGGTTCCCTCTCATTCTTGCGAAGCGTCAGCTTAGCCAGCGCATTTGACTCGATTTCACTACCGCCTCACAATCGCGGCATGAGCGTTCGCAAACGCGGAGCAGCTTCGCCAACCCAAAAAATCTCAAGTTTTGCGCGAAGCCTGCTCGCAGAGTGGCGAAAACTCCGCCTACCTACTAGCGACGAACCGATTATCGTCGCCGTCTCGGGTGGCGCAGACTCGACGGCATTATTCCTGGCTCTCGACGAGCTGAAACGCAGCGGCAAAATCGCAGGCCAACTAGTCATCGCACATCTCGATCATGGTATTCGCCCTAACAGCAAGCGAGATGCGAGGTGGGTTTCGAGCCTGGCGAAGAGCCTCGGATATTCAGCCGTGATCTCACGAGCGAAAGTCCGCGAAATCGCTGAAGCTAATAAAGACAACCTTGAGCAAGTCGCTCGCCGGCTCCGCTACGAATTCCTTGAGCGAACAGCTAAGCGGAAAAAGGCACGGTTCGTTCTGACCGGCCACACGATGGACGACCAGGCCGAGACGGTGTTGCTCCGACTGATGCGGGGAAGCGCGTCTGTTGGACTCGGCGGAATCCCCGGAATCCGGTCTCTATCGGAAAACGGCGACATCCTCTTAGTGCGACCGCTGTTGTGGGCTCGACGCGCCGACACGGAGGATTATTGCCGTGAACGGCGACAGGAGTTTCTGCAGGACGAAATGAATCGTGACGAAACTTATGCGCGGGTAAGAGTTCGAAAACAATTATTGCCGCTCATGGAGTCGTTCAATGCTCGTGTCGTAGAAGCAATTTCGCGAAGCGCTGCGTTGCTCAGCGAAGACACAGCGGAACTACAGCAGAGTGCGGCCGAGTTATTACAGAAGGCGATCAATCAAAATAATCCCGCCACCCACAAAACCAAACACCACAGTTTGGACGTACAAGTACTTTCCGCGGCTCCTTCAGCACTCCGTCGAAGGGCGTTGCGGCATTGGATCACGAATGCACGAGGCGGTGCGCGACGTCTTGAAATGGTGCATTTGGTCGCCGTGGAGAAACTGCTGGACGGACCCTCTGGCGGCCGCGTCATCGAGCTGCCTGGAGGAGCTAAAGTGAGACGGCTTCGGGGTAGACTGGAAGTGGAGCCCGGCACGGCGCCGCAGAACTCCGGCAAACACTGGCGACGAGGAAAAACAAATTGAAAAAGCGGCGGCCAGTCTTTATAGTCGAATTGTGGCATTGGGCCCGGTGTTGGATAAACGAAACGCGAGCTATTTGGCATCAAAGTGGTCGTAACCCCTGTCAGCGACAAATGGGCGGGTTATAGGGTATTATCTGGCGTTATTTTGGGCGGAGGCGTTAATGAATCTGAGTTCTACAGCAAGGCAGATCGTGTTCTGGCTCCTGATCATCGCAGGGGCGATTTTGCTCTATAAGCTCGTTAATCCACGTGGCAACAATGTCGAAAACGTGGACCTGACGCGGCTTGATCAGATGATCCAGAGCGGCGAACTAAAGCAGTTGACGGTTAAGCAGACCGAAACCGTCGCTATTGACAACCACAACAAGGAATACCGCGTCGCGTTATCGAATGATCCCGCTAAGAATGATCTGTTGAAATCAGCACGCGAGGTAGTGAACGGTCGGCCGCGCGTCGCCAAAGTCGAAGAAGAGTCAAGCAGCAGTTACATCTGGCCCATGTTGATTACGTGGGCCCCGCTCCTGTTCATTATTGCTATCTGGATCTTCATGCTGCGGCAGATGCAGTCGGGCGGCAACAAAGCACTGTCGTTTGGTAAGTCGCGGGCGAAACTTCTAAACAATCAGCAAAAGCGAGTCACATTCAAGGACGTCGCCGGTGTTGAAGAAGCAAAAGAAGAACTGCAGGAGATCATTGAATTCCTGAAAGAGCCGCAGAAGTTTCAGAAGCTCGGTGGTCGTATTCCAAAGGGCGTTTTGATGATGGGCCCGCCAGGAACGGGTAAGACGCTGCTAGCACGCGCTATTGCGGGCGAAGCAAACGTTCCGTTCTTCTCAATTTCGGGTTCTGATTTCGTCGAGATGTTCGTCGGCGTCGGTGCGTCTCGCGTTCGCGATCTTTTCGAACAAGGTAAGAAGAACGCGCCATGCATCATCTTCATCGATGAGATTGATGCCGTCGGTCGTCATCGTGGCGCAGGCCTCGGTGGTGGACACGATGAACGCGAACAGACGTTGAATCAATTACTGGTCGAGATGGATGGCTTTGAATCGAACGACGGTGTGATTCTGATTGCTTCGACAAACCGTCCGGACGTTCTCGATCCGGCGTTGCTCCGACCAGGCAGATTTGATCGACGTGTTGTTGTTTCGCGTCCGGATGTGCGTGGGCGTGAAGGCATCTTGAAGGTGCACACGCGAAAGATTCCGCTCGGTGAAGATGTTGACATCTCGGTTATCGCACGAGGCACACCGGGATTCACCGGCGCCGATCTCGCGAACCTTGTGAACGAAGCTGCACTGAACGCGGCGCGTTACAACAAGAAGCTCGTTGCGATGGGCGATTTCGAGTTGGCGAAAGACAAGGTGTTAATGGGTGCCGAGCGAAAGAGCATGGTCATCTCCAACGAGGAGAAGCGCGTCACCGCTTATCACGAAGCAGGTCACACGCTCGTAGGATTGAAAGTGCCGAACGCGGATCCGGTGCACAAGGTAACCATTATTCCGCGCGGCATGGCTCTCGGTGTAACTCAGCAGTTGCCCGAGGGCGATCGACACAACTACAGCCAGGAATACCTGCTGGGGCAGATCGCGATTTTGATGGGTGGTCGAATTGCCGAAGAGACATTCCTTGGTAGCATCACCACCGGCGCATCGAACGACATCGAACGCGCGACTGAATTAGCTCGAGCGATGGTTTGCGAGTACGGAATGTCAGAGATGGGGCCGCTCACGTTCGGTAAGAAGGAAGAACAGATATTCCTCGGACGGGAGATTGCCCAGCATCGAGACTTCTCGGAAGACACGGCTATCAAGATCGACGACCAGGTTAAGAAGATCGTTACCGCTCAGTATGGTCGTGCGAAAGGGATCATCGAAGAGAACCGGGACATCATGGTTCGATTGGCTGAATGCCTCCTTGAGCGTGAGTCGTTGGATGGTGTTGAGATTCGACGAATCGTTGCGGGGCTTCCACTCGACGACGACTCGTCGGTAGCTGAGTCGGGCAGCGGTGAAGATCGTCCACAGCTGAAAGAGCCGTCGACGAAACCATTGAAGCCAATACTACCCCCGATTACAGGCGGAAATCCTGCACCGGCCTAAGCAAGCGGAAATAGGGAAAAGGTTAAAGGGGAATGGGTGGAAAGCCCATTCCCCTTTTGTTTTAGACCTTTTGACAGAATTTCAGGATTACAAGATTTCAATGAAACGTAGAACAGTTTCAGTCTTCACATCTTGCAATCCGGAATCCTGTCAACTAGAACTCACCCCTAATTACGCTTATCATCCGTCGTCATGAACCGAGCGTGGCAAATCAGAGATCGCCGTTTACCCATAGGTGAACGCACCCTTGTAATGGGTATCCTGAACGTTACGCCGGACAGCTTCAGCGACGGTGACAACTTTCTGACGCTAGACAACGCAATCAGGCACGCTGAACGGATGATTGCCGAGGGCGCAGACATCGTCGATGTTGGGGGCGAGTCTACTCGACCCGGCGGAGAACCCGTTTCGCCAGAAGAAGAAATTCAGCGCGTCGTTCCAGTCATCAAGGAACTCACTAAACGAAGCGACACTGCGATTTCGATCGACACCACAAAATCAGAAGTCGCTCGCGCGGCACTCGACGCTGGCGCGTCAATCGTTAACGACATCTCTGGATTGCGTTTCGACTTTTATGTGGCTGACGCAGCAGCAAGCGCGGGCGCGGGTCTGGTCCTAATGCATTCGCGCGGCACACCCGCAACACTCCATCGACTCCCGCCGGTTGCCGAGATCATTCCGGAGGTCATTAATGGACTGCGAGCGAGCGTTCACATGGCTGAACGACGAGGCGTCAAGCGCGAATCGATAGTGATTGATCCGGGAATTGGGTTCGGCAAGAGTCAGGAACAGAACCTCGAATTGATTGCAAAGCTGGACCAACTCATCGCTGCTTTTCCTGAACTGCCTCTGCTCGTCGGAACTTCGCGGAAGTCGTTCCTCGGTCGCATCCTTGCCGATGAAGAAGGCACACCTGCAAGTGCCGATGAAAGGCTACACGGAACGATCGCCTCAATGGTAGCGGCCGTTCTCCATGGCGCACACATCGTCCGCGTTCACGATGTCAAAGCGTCGGTTGATGCGCTAAAGACGATCGACGCGATTACGCAATCCGCGCCTAAAGCAGTCAGTACCACCTCGCGGTAGCGGGTGGGTACGGAGTTTGGTTTTACTGAGTGAATCGAAACATAAGGCTTCGCACCCACCCGCTACCGCGCGGTGGTACTGACTGTTCTGCGCGCGTCTTGACTCCAGCGGGAGACGTCGTACTTTTGCTCGCGCTCTGATTTGTGTAATCTGTCGCTTCTCAAATGACTAAATTCATTCGTATCGCTGCATTCGCAGTTGTTCTCTCATTCGTTTCCGGGTTTGCTGAATGCTACAAGCCCGTCACCAAAAACCAACTTCCTGCTCGCATCAAAACCGTCGCGGTTCCGGCATTTCAAATAGAGACGCAGGCGCTGCGTTATAAAGTCGAGTCGCGCTTTACCGATGCGGTGATGAGGGAGCTGATCCATCGCGGGCGCGGGCTGCGCGTGCAAGGCGAACGCGAAGGCGCTGATGCCGTTATCGAAGGCGTGATTAAGAGTTTCAACTTCGCCGGCGTGTTGCTCGACGACAAGGGCCGAGCGCGAATCTTTGAAGTTACGATCGCAGCTGCCGTAACCGTAAGGGATCAGACGGAGAATCGCGTTCTCTACGATAATCAGAACTTTGTCTTCCGTGGCGAGTACGAATTCAGCAGCGATCCTCGCAGCTTCTTCAATGAAGAGGATCCCGCGGTGCTGCGCATGTCGCGTGCATTTGCTGAAAGCATCGTCTCAACTCTCATCAATGCGGTCGAAGTCAAGAAATGAAATCTCTTAGTCGAGCTGAACTCGAACGCGCACTTAGCGACGGAAAAATCCAGCCCCTTTATCTACTGTTAGGCCCCGAGCGTTATCTCCGCGACGCTGCCGCGCGGGCCATCACGAATGCCGCGTTGGCCACCACGCTGTTGCGAGAGTTCAACGAGACAAGCTTCAGTTTCTTCAGCGACGACGTGCAGTCGGCAATCGCAGCTGCCGAGCAGTTACCAATGATGTCTGACCGACGCGTGGTCAGAATTCGCGATTTCAGCCGACTGCGAGAAGCTCAGGAAGAATTACTAATTAGTTACCTTGGCAATCCAGTACCTTCTACAGTAGTAATCTTCATCGCTGACGAGTTAGACAAGCGCAAGAAGGCCACGAAATCTTTGCTGGATCGTTGTACTGTCGTTGACTTCTCGCCACTCAAAGACACCGAAGCAAAAACCTGGGTCAAGATGCGCCTGAAAGAATTGAAATCAACGGCGGACGAGCAGGTGATTAGTGAGATCGTGCGCTTAGTTGGCACGAACGTCCAGACCTTGTTTATGGAGTTGGATAAACTCACCTCGGGAGCCGGCGACACCGGTCTGATAACTTTGCAGCTAGTAGAAGAACTTATTGGCCGATCGCGCGAGCTCGCGAATTGGGAACTGACTGATCATTTGCTCGCCGGCAATCGAAAGAAGGCGTTGGAAACTTTGCATCGATTGCTCGAAGACGAAGTTGAGCCACTTATGCTCCTGGGACTGATTGGCTCGAACTATCGGAAACTCGCATTGGGTAAACAAATCCTGATGCAAAGAGGCGAGTCGCAGGTGTTCAAATACGTCTTCATTCAGCCGTTCAAACAACGGTCGTATCTCGACACTTTGCGCCGGGCGGACGCGGCGAAGCTGTCGCATTCGATTCAACTAATCGCTAATGTTGACCTGGCAATCAAAACTTCGCAGGCCACGCCGCGATTGCAGATGGAAATGCTGGTTCTTGAGTTGGCGGGTTGATTAATACGCCCGACGGCAGTCGGGGGATGGTTCAGATCCAACCTACACTTAAAAGAAAAAAGAACTGGACGCGCCGCGCATTCAGTTGCGTCCTATTTTTCAAGTTCGTTTGCGGCGCTCCGGAGGAATTGCGGTGCTGCGGGCTATAAACATCACACACCTACGGTGTGAAGAGGATGGATTGAATCATCTCCACCGTCGGAGATCCGGTTCAACAAAACGTGCGCGAGCTTCATCAGACCACAACAACTCTTGAGAATAGAAATCCAGCGCCAGCTTTGGATTATTCAACTTAGCAACCACAGAATTGCACCGCTCAACGAGTCGTACATCCGCAGGCAGCTTATTCAATTCAAGCACAACCATCTCGAGCCAGAACACAGTCAGCGTTTCGTTGTATTTTCGATTATCAACCTTGTGGTGCTCGAGAAATCTGAACAGCGAGCTTCGCATTCTCTCCGTCGCTACTTCGATCGGCGCGGATGCGAGGTAACAAACTGCGACTACGATATGCTGCTGGTGATGAAATTCGTCCTTACCCGTTTGGCAGCTCTCGAAATCGTCGACCACTCGATCAATCTCTTCGTCAGTCGTGTAAGCCATAACGTCCTCCAAAAATAAATGAGGCGGGTCGAAATCTCGACCCGCCTCGGTATCTAAATCAGTTAAGGCTGTTGCTATTTGCCCGCTTGGTTAGCCCGCACCGTCAAACGCGACTTGTATCTCGCTGCCGCATTCGCGTGCAGTACCCCTTTTTGGACCGACTTGTCGATCACTGAAATCGCTTCAGGCAATATGCTTTGGATCTCGCCGGCTTTCCCTGCATCCAGGGCCGTTCGCAGCTTCTTGATGTAGGTCCGAACCTTGGTGCGATTTCCGCGGTTAATTACGCGCCTTTTCTCGTTCTGGCGCATCCGTTTCTCGGCTGATTTATGATTCGGCATTAACTCTCTCCTAAACAACTAAGCGCCCACAGTGGCCAGTTGGCCCTCAAGCGCAAGCGAGGGAGTTTAGCGGCCGCCTGAGTGGGTGTCAAGTTGCCGTTGTGGTGAGCCAAATGGCCGTAAAACAGCAGTACCCCAACGCGGTAGCGTCGGGTCAACTTGCGTCGTCCACTCAATGAAAGTGTACCCGGCGCTACCGCGTTTAGGTACTGACTGTTTTGCGCAAGATTGACTAACCCCGCAACCGTATAGTAGCGTCAACTTAGCAAGCTATGTCATCCATCCCGGTGCTCACCCAAACCAACCAATCATCCCTATTTGTTCAGTCGTGCGAAGGAGAAATTTAACTGCAATTGAAGAAGATTGAACTGCCGCCCCGTGGCCTCGAAACCCTCTTCGGTGTTCACGACCAGAATATTAAGTATCTCGAATCGCTACTCGATGTGCGCATCGACGCGCGCGGGCAGGATGTCTCCATCGATGGCGATCCGGCTGATGTCGAGACAGCAGAACGCATCCTCGAAGACTTCTCCGATCTATTCAAAGAAGGTAAGCATTTCACCGACAAAGAACTCCGTGAAGCGTTCGCGCAGATAGCGGAGGATCGCGCGTTTAGTCTTCGTGATTACTTCACGAAGGCTCGCTTCAGTCCGGCTGGCAAGAAACAGGTCGCGCCGAAGTCTGCAACACAACGCAAATACATCCAGGCGATTCAAGACAAAGACGTGGTCTTCGGGATCGGCGTTGCCGGCACAGGCAAGACGTATCTGGCTGTCGCGATGGCAGTGCAGGCGTTGATGCAGAAACAAGTCAATCGAATCGTGCTGGCAAGACCTGCCGTTGAAGCGGGAGAGAAACTGGGATTTCTGCCCGGCGATCTGCAAGATAAAGTCGATCCTTACCTTCGGCCTCTCTACGACGCGTTGTTTGATTTGATCGACTACGAGCGCGTAACACGGCTCCTGGAAAAGCGTGTTATCGAAGTAGCGCCGTTGGCATTCATGCGCGGTCGCACGCTCTCTGACGCCTTTATCATTTTGGATGAGGCTCAGAACACAACCAGCGAACAGATGAAGATGTTCCTCACGCGTATCGGCTTTGGATCAAAAGCTGTCATTACTGGCGACGTTACGCAAGTCGATCTGCCTCAGGGTAAACGCAGCGGACTTATCGAAGCTGAACGCATTCTTTCGAATCTCGATGGGATCGAATTCATCTACTTCACCGAAAAGGACGTCGTGCGTCACAAGCTCGTGCAGATGATCATCAAAGCCTACGAAGAGCACACCAAGCGCAGTCAGATCTAACGATGGTCGAAGTCGTTAATCGCCAACGAAGGTGCAAAGTCCCCCCTCGCGACTGGAGCGACCTCGGCAAAAATATCCTGGACGAAATTGGACGCGACGGCTCTTCAGCGACTATTGCATTTGTTTCCGATCGAAAGAGTCGAGAACTCAATCGCACGTTCCGCGGCATCGACAAGCCCACCGATGTTCTTTCGTTTCCATCGGGAGATTCTGGTTCAGAGTTGGGCGATATCGCTGTGTCAATTGAGACGGCGAAGATCCAGGCTCGCCAAAATGGACTTTCACTTGATCGTGAGATTGCACAATTGATTCTGCACGGCCTTTTGCACCTGTGCGGCTACGATCATGAAACCGACAATGGAGAGATGAACCGCGTGGAGTTGCGATTGAGACGGCGCTTGAAGATTTGAGGTCCCTCATATGGAATGCGGCGGCCCGGCGCCGCTTTGGTATTTTCACGCGTAATCCGTAACAAAGCGGCCCCCGGTCGCCGCACTCCAAGAGCTGACGCACTGACAAAGCAGCTTGTTTCATTTACTATTTCGCAATCGATGGAACTTGAAATAGGACTCACGCTCCTGCTGCTGATTGTTCTGTCCGTACTGGCAACGGTCGACATGGCCTTCGCTCAATTGAGTGATGTCGGCCTGCGGCGGTTAATCACCGAAAACGGAGATAAGCCGAGGTCTGGCTCGCGCGTCTTTCTTGAACAAATCCTGGAGAACCGTCCCCGCTTCAGCTTCGCACTGTCAGCGATGATCCAGATACTTCTGGTTATAGTCGCTGTCCTCGTAACATCGATCTCGTTGACGCTCTTTCCTGAACCACGACTGGTGCTCGTAGGACTCGCGGCCGGTTTGGTGCTCGCTGGTATCTTCCGTCAACTCGTTCCTCTTTTCATCTCGACTCGGAATCCTGAAGCGACGCTTCTGTTTCTGCTGCCGATCGTCCGACCGTTTTTTCCCTTGATGGCCGTTGTCGCTGATCCTTTTCAACGACTATTTGATCGATCCAAACGAAAAGAACACGTAACGGATATTGGTACTCCTGAAGAGGAAGATGATGATGGTGGCGACCTTCAGGCCCTCATCGATGTCGGAGAGGCTGAAGGAATTCTCGAAGGCGAAGAAGGCGAGCTCATCCACTCGATCGTTGAGTTTGGTGATACACGCGTCAGCGAAGTGATGACTCCACGTCCCGACATCGTCGCACTGCCAGAAACTGCCACCGTGCGCGAGGCCCGCGACGTAATTCTCGACTCGAAATATTCACGCCTGCCTGTTTACCGTGAACAGATCGATAACGTCGAAGGCATAATCTACGTGCGCGACCTGCTTCAATCGTGGGCCGACGGAAATGAGGACGAGCAAATTGCCTCATTGGTGCGGCCTGTATATGTGGTGCCTGAGACGAAACCCGTCGATGAACTGCTGGAAGAAATGCAGAAGGCGCACACGCAACTGGCAATGGTCGTCGATGAGTACGGCGGCATCTGCGGCCTGGTCACGGTCGAAGATATCCTCGAAGAGATTGTCGGCGAGATCGAAGACGAAGATATCGCGGGCGAAGAGCTCGAGGAGATCGTCGAAAAAACTGCAGGAATTTACGACGTTCTCGGCTCGACCGAGATTGAAAAGATCGAAGACCTTTTCGATCTCGACATTGACTCAGATGAGTTCACGACAATCGCCGGCTTGGTAATCAACGAGCGTGGAAAAGTTCCGGCGGCTGGCGAACGACTCAAGGTGCGAGGACTGGAAGTTGAGGTGCTTAATGCTGACGAGCGCCGCATATCGCGATTGCGAATCAAGAAAGAGCAGCCGGAAAACGCGTCGCACGCGTCGGAAGTCAGGGCCGGCTAATTGAAACGCTGTGAGTCGAATTCTACGAATCCTTGAGACGGTAACAAGCGGCGGCCGCGAGCGCGCGTGTGAGGCGTGCGGAGCCGAGTTCACCTGCGGTGTGTCTTTGAAAGGGTGTTGGTGTTCAGAGATTCAACTTACGGATGAGACCCGCAGTTTACTTCGTTCGCAATACTCGGATTGTTTGTGTCGGCAATGTTTAGAAGCATGGAGCGAAGGGCAAAGCGGAAAAGGCAAAGAGCACACAGGCAGTGTTAGCTCTTAGCTCTTAGCTCTTAGCTCTTAGCCCTTCGCCCTTCGCCCTTCGCCCTTTGCTCTTAACCCTTTATCGAAAATGGCCAAACACAAAAGCAAATTCCTACAAGGCCGGCGCATTGATCCCGCTCCGATAGCGAAAAAGGTCAACGTCGCCGATTTGATCGACGATTCCTTTCTTGCCTACAACGCAGCTCGCCTCCGTGAAGCGTGCCAGCTGTTTACGCAAAAGATGTTGGAGCCAGAAGTCACAGTGGGAATGTCCATCACTGGCGCTTTAACACCGGCCGGGCTGGGAATCTCCGCATTGATCCCTCTGATCAAAGCCGGCTTTGTCGATTGGATCATCTCAACAGGTGCAAATCTTTATCACGATACGCACTTCGGCATCGGCCTCGCGATGCACCTTGGCAATGCGCAGACTTCCGACATCGTGTTGCGCGAAGAAGAGGTCGTGCGTATCTACGATATATTCTTCGACTATTCTGTGTTGCTGGATACCGACGCTTTCTTCCGCAAGATTATAGAAGGTCCTGAGTTTCAAAAACCGATGTCGACCGCGGAATTTCATTATCTCTGCGGGCGGTACGTTCACGAGCGGGAAAAGAAACTGGGCATCAAGGATAAATCGCTGCTCGCAGTGGCGTATCAATACGGCGTTCCCATTTACACGTCTTCTCCAGGTGATTCATCGATAGGCATGAACGTCGCAGCGAAGGCGCTTCAGGGAAACAAACTCGCATTCGATCCTTCATTGGACGTGAATGAAACTGCCGCAATTGTGCTGGCAGCGAAGCGTGGCGCGTTTCAGACAAATGGAAGCGGCAAGAAGGTAAAAGGAAAGTCCGCAGTCTTCATTCTCGGCGGCGGGTCGCCAAAAAACTTTATGCTTCAAACTGAACCGCAGATCCAGGAAGTGCTGGGTATTGACGAGCGCGGTCATGATTTCTTTCTGCAAGTCACCGATGCGCGCCCAGACACCGGTGGTCTTTCTGGTGCAACGCCGGGTGAAGCAGTGTCGTGGGGCAAGGTTGATCCTGATCGTCTGCCTGATGCTGTTGTATGCTACGTTGATTCAACAGTAGCGCTGCCGCTGATTACCGCATATGCTTTGACGCGACACGCAGCACGGAAACCGAAGCGGCTGTATGAACAGCGTGGAGCGTTCATGAAACTGCTCACATCCGAATACGCGCGATCGAAGAGACGCTAAACCAATCTGGAGAGAACGAGCGATGGGCGACATCGTGCCAAAACAAGTCACTAGAACTTATTACAACTGCATTGAGTGTCCTGCTTACTGCTGCTCTGTTTACGACCGTGTGCAGGTAACTCCGCGCGATGTCAGACGACTGGCAAAGCACTTCAATATCACAGAAGAGATGGCGCTAACGCGCTTCACCAAAATGTACGAGAAGGAGCGCGTGCTGCGACGCAAGACCGACTCGCTGCTCGGCCAGGCCTGTCATTTTCTCAATCTCGAAACGAGACGCTGCACCATTTACCACGCGCGTCCGGCTGTTTGCCGTCAATTCCCCGACACCAAGCGCTGCGCGTATTACGACCTGCTCAAATTTGAAAAGCAGCAACAGGGCGATCCCGACGTCGTACCGCTCGTGAAGATTACGTTCCGCAACGGAAAATGAAGACATCTTAGATTGACGATTGTAGATTTGAGATTGTTGGTTGGCCACGCTGATTGAGTTGGCGGGCAATCTAAAATCGTCAATCTCAAATCAATCAATGAACGAGCTTCTCGCTAAATTCATCGGCAAAAAGATCGACGTTTACTGCGGCGGCGCATCAAGCTTGCGTGGTGAAGTATTGAGTGTCGAGGCGGGTGTTGTTCACCTGCGCGACGACGAGGGAAAGAGTTGTTACGTCGCGATCGACAAGATCATTGTCGTGTGGGAAGCGAAAGACGACGAACATCGAGCGGGGTTCGTCTCAGGATTGTAGATTTTTGATTGATGATTGGAAATTGAATCTCAATCTGCAATCTAAAATCTAAATCAACAAAAAATGCCGGCAGCAGCCGGCATTTTCTATTTCTGATTGTGCTTTCCCTTAGTCGGTGATCTTCGCTACCGCAGGTGGCACCTTGCGGAACCCGTCAATTCGCTTCACCCAGTATTCATTAAACGGGGAGTAGACAACTCCATGGTGTCGGGAAGCGTGGTAAAAGCCATTCTGATCGGCAACAACGCCGACGTGTGCGAGACCGCTGAAGAAAACCAACGTGCCAAACTTGTATTGCTCTTCTGGCGCCGGTGCTTCAAACCGCGACCAGAGATTGCGAGCACTCGCTCGTTCGAAATCAATGCCTATTGACTGGAATATACTCCAAACAAATCCCGAGCAATCAAATCTATTCGGTCCGGTTGCGCCCCATTTGTAACGCGAACCCAACCGCTGGTCGATTGCCGCCAATAGCATTGGCTGAATGTTGAGCGCTTCAGCGTTCTTCACAGTCGGGCCGGTGACGGCGACAACTGGCTTCGCAGATCGAACTTCAGCAACGTCCGCTGTGGAAATCACGACCGGGTCATCCGGTGAACACGACAGCTCGTTTACATCAGCGGCCTTGGGTAGCACGGCCGGGCGAACGTCGCCACTTTGTGCAAGAACTGAGATGGACCAGAGACCGATTGTCAGCGTAGCAGTCAG
>Ga0207662_10000910_pt1 | contig 13693 bp, 13 predicted proteins | sample KBSS33LmetaG_FD_184338 | JGI IMG/M metagenome (GOLD analysis project Ga0207662, IMG submission 184338) | Switchgrass rhizosphere microbial communities from Kellogg Biological Station, Michigan, USA - KBS S3-3L metaG (SPAdes) (version 2) | ecosystem: Host-associated > Plants > Roots >... | reverse complement strand
CCATACCTTCCGCGCTGGCCTACGGGGCGGCCGGCTCCGGCCCCATCCCGCCGAATACGCCGCTCGCGTTCGACGTCACGCTCGTCGCGATCGTCGGCAAATAGGCTCGCGCCCGCCTACCGCCCTCTTCCCCCGTTGCCGGTAATGCCGGCGGCGGCGGGATACGACCCGAGGATGCGCACCTCGTGCGCGACGGCGCGCAGCTCCTCGATCGCGTCCGCCACCGCGCCGCCGGGATCGCCGAGCACGTCGAGATAGAACGAATACTCCCAGGGCCGCCCCTTCAGCGGCCGCGACTCGATCTTGGCCAGGTCCGCGCCGCGGCTGGCGAAGGCCCCCAGGGCCTGGTGCAACGCCCCCGGCACGTTCTTGGTCGTGAAGACGATCGAGGTCTTCGAAGCCTTGTCCGCCTGGACCGCCTCGCGCGCCAGGAGCAGGAAGCGCGTGTAGTTCTCGGGATCGTCTTCGATGCTCTCGAGCAGGATCTGCCCGCCGTAGAGGCTCGCGGCCAGGGCGGGACCGATGGCGGCCTGGGTGGCGGGACCGTCGCGCAGCAGGTCCATCACGCTGCCCGCGGTGTCGTAGGTCGCGATGGCCTCGACTCCCGGGTGCTCCGCGAAGAACTTCCGGCACTGGGCGAGCGCAACCGGATGCGAGGCCACGCGGCGGATGACGGCCAGCGTGCTCCCCGGCCGCGCGATGAGGCACTGGCGGATGCGGAGCTGGGTCTCCCCGATGATGTGCAGGGGCGACGCGCTGAGGCGGTCGTAGTTCTCGTGGATGGACCCGGCCAGCGAGTTCTCGAACGGGATGAGCCCCCGCTCCGCCTTGCCGCTGGCCACGGCCTGGAACGCGCCGTCGAAGGTGGGGTGGGGCTGAGGCATCCAGTCCGTGCCCAGCAGCTCCAGCACCGCGGCGTGGCTGAACGAGCCCCGCTCTCCCTGGATGGCCACCGTCCGGCTCGTCGTCCCTGTCGCGCGCTCGGGCATGTCTCTCTCCCCTGAAAAACCGAAAGGCCCGTCCCGGGGTCTCCGGGAGCGGGCCTCGACTGCGGCCGATCGGCTGGGCTGGCGCTACACGCCGTCCCGACCCGCTCCATTGGAGCAGGTAAAGGCGAAACCGGCCGTCCTGGCCGTCATCGACATCGTGGAAGGAATTATGGGCGCCGGGCGCACGTTGTCAAGCGAGGCCCGCTCAGCGCGGCCGTGCGTTGCCGTTGTCCATGTCGGACTGGATGAGCCATCGGCCCTGCGGCCCCTTGACGAGCGTGAGCGTGAACTTGCCGATGTCGGGCTCGCCCTTCGCGCGCGCGAAGCCGCCGATGATGAAGCCGATCCGGCCATCCGTCGAGAAGGCCAGCGCGCGCAGGGCGAGCGGCCCGCCTTGTCCCGTGTAGTGCCGCTCGATGGCCGCGCGTCCGCGCACGGGCGGCGTACCGCTGGAGAGGACGAAGCCGTCTTCGGCGAACAGCGCGGCCAGCGCCGCCGCGTCCTTGTGCGACCAGGCCGCCTCGTAATCGGACAGCACGCGGGCCAGGGGGGCGGGCAGGGCGACACTCGGAAGAGCGGACGGAGAAACGGACGGAGACGGGGTCTGGGCGGCGACCGAACCGGCTGCCAACACCAGGGCGAGCGCGAGGCCCCGCGTCAATCCTTGGCCGCTCGCATGCAGACGCAGAAGTCGGCGAAGAGCACGCCGCTCTTCAAGGCCGCGGCCAGGATCCGCTCGCGCTGTTCGGCCGTGGTGGCGTCCCCGAAGACGTCGTTGCGGGCCCCTTCCAGGCGCAGCACGTTCGGCGTGTGCAGGGTGAATCGAGCCAGCGTCCACTTCCGCGGCTCGCCGTGGACGAATTCCTGCACGTTCAGGATGCGCTCGGACTGGAAGGTCACGGCATAGCCGACGAAGACGGTGGGCTTGTCGTCGCCTTCGTCGAATTCCGCGCGGTAACGGTGATCGGGCCGCTCGGTGACGGTGAGGGTCTCGACCTTCTCGCCTTCGGGGTTCACGCATTTCCAGGTCCCGAGGACATGGGCGTCCACCGCTTCCGCGGTGCCGGGCGCGACGGGCTGATCGTACAAGCAGCCGGCCAGGGAGGCCGCGGCGAGCAGGACGGCGAGGTGACGGGCGCGCGCGGTCAACGGGGCGACGGCTCGGTGTGGGGGACCATCTTGCGGATGTTCTCCCCGAGCAGGATGGTGGCGTCCTTCATTCCCTGGCGGGCCTCCTCGTTCTCGTGGTCCATGCCCATCACGGCTCCGAACTTCGCCATCGCCTCCGTCGCGTTCCCCGCCTTCATGGCCGCGTGCGCCTCCTTCAGGAGCTGATTGACCTTGGCCGGATCGGCGCTGGGGCGGCCTCCGCGCGGGCCCGGCGGTACGGGGGGCAGGGGCATTGCGCCTGGGCCCGGCGGGCCTTCGGGAGGCTCCGCGCGCTCGGGCTGTTCCGTCCGTTCCGCCTTCTCCGGCCGCTCCGGCTCTTCGATGTCGATCGTGCTCACGACGTCTTTCACGCCTTCCACGCGGCGCGCCATCGTTTCCGCGTCGTGCGCGGCGGCAGAGGACGCCTTGCCGGACAAGCTGACCACTCCTTCGTCGACCTCGACCTCGATGTCCGCGCGGCGCGTGCGCGGATTGGACCGCAGCGCGCGCTGCAGGGCGACGGCGATCGCGCCGTCGTGCAATTCCTGGAGGTCGCGGTCGACGGTCTCTCCGGCCGCCGGGGTCGGCGAGGGCTGCGCGTCGCGCCGCTTCGACTTGTTCGAGTCGCGGTTGAAGAAGCTGAAGAGCACCGCGGCGGCGATCACCCAGAGCCAGACGCGCCGCTTGCGGCGGCCGCGGACGGGCGGGGGCGCGAAGACGGTCGGCGCGCCCGGGATGGCCGGGGGCGAGAACACCGTCGGCGCGGGAACGGGCGTCCAGGCCGACCGAGCCGGCGTCCAACCCGGCGCCGAGGGCCCTGACATCGTCGGGGAGGGAGCCGGCGTCGTCGGGATCGGCGGGGGCGTGCGGTGCGCGGCCATCGGAGACGCGCCCGTGTAGGGCGCGGGTCCGGGGACGGGTGGCGTCTTGGGCATCACCCGCGTCTCGTGACGGTCGATGTCGAAGGGGATCGGCGGAGGCGTAGGCGGACGACCGGTGCCGCCGGAGCCGGCGTCCGCGGACCCCGGCCGCTCCGCCAGAGGAAGGGCCAGCACTCCCTGCAGCGCGGTCGCCATGGCCGTCGCGGAAGCGAAGCGCCGGCCCGGGTCCTTCTGCAGCGCCTGCATGAGCACGCCGGAGAGCGCGTCCGGGATGCCGAGGTCCGGCCTCACCTCGCGCGGCTCCGGCGGCGGCGTCTGGAGGTGGTGGAGGATGATCCCCATCGCGGTGTCGGACTCGAAGGGGAGGCGTCCCGTCACCATCTCGTAGAGCACGACGCCCAGCGAATAGAGGTCGGCCCGGCCGTCGATCTCGCTGCCCCTCCGGCCCATGGCCTGCTCGGGCGAGATGTACTGCGGCGTCCCCACGACCATGCCCGTACGCGTGGCCACCGCCCCCGAGTCGCCGAGCGCGCTCTCCTTCATCTTGGCGATGCCGAAGTCGAGCACCTTCGCCGTCTCCGTGTCGCCGGAGCCCGTGAGCAGGATGTTGTCGGGCTTGATGTCGCGATGGACGATGCCGAGGTCGTGCGCGGCGGCCAGCGCGGCCGCGACCTGCCGCGCGATCACCACCGAGCGCCGCAAGGACAGCGCTCCCTGGTGGCGGATCACTTCACGGAGGTTCTGCCCCTCCACGAATTCCATGACGATGAAGGGACGTCCGTCCTCCGTCATGTCGAGGTCGTCCACGCGCACGGCGTTGGGGTGTTGCAGGCGCCGCGCGACCACGGCCTCGTTGCGGAAGCGGCGGAGGAAGTCCTCGTCGTCGGCCAGGCGGTTGTTGACGACCTTGATCGCGCGCACTTCGCCGAACGCCAGGTGCCGCGCCCGGTAGACCGCCGCCATCCCGCCCGCGCCCAGCTTGCCGAGGATCTCGTATTTGCCGCGCAGGACCATCCCCGGCTGCAGCTCGGACGCGGTCAGCAGGTCCGACTGGTCCTTGGGACAGGTCCGGAACTCGTTCGGGAAGACGGAATGGCAGGAGGGGCAGTAACGCACGGTTTGCCGGGCATTGTAGCCCGACCCCAAGGCGAGGCCGGATCAGGGCTGGCGCGAAGCGCGGCGGTGGAGGTCGGCGAAATCGGGCATGTGGGCCTTGAGCCCGCGATCCCGCGTGTTCTTCGAGAAGCCGGCCACGAGCTGGTCGTTCCAGCGGCGGGCCGAGAAATCGAACGGGTCCTTGGGATCCATGTCCACGAGCTCGAGGTCGGTGTTGGCCATGGTCAGCTTGCCGAACTTGAGGGCGCCCCCGCGCCAATAGATGTGGTTCGGGGAGACGGCGGCCGGCCGGAGCGCGTGCGGGGCTCCCGTCCCCAGGGTCTGCACGAGGGTGTCGCCTTCGACGTGGACCTCCGTGACCTTCCCCCGGATGTGCGGCGGCGGGAGCATGAGCTGCGGATCCAGGATCAGGTCGTTGTCGTCCACCCACACGCCATGGCCCGGCTCGACCTTCAGCATGTCGTCCATCTCCACGCTGAACAGCTTCATGAGCGGCTTGACGGGCAGGCCGAAGCCGCGCACGGACTTCGCGTGGACGCGGATGCGGCCGTCGCTCGTCGCCTCCACCGCCCCTTTCACCTTGAAGGGGATGTCGAGGCCCTTGTCGATCTCCCCCTTCTGTACGAGGCGTCCCTTGTCGTCCGTGGCTACCGTGAGGCCTTCGACGTTCGAACGCCCGTGTCCGAGGACGTGCTCGTTGAGCAGCGCGTTCAGGGACGCCATGTCCATGACGATGTGGGCCGAGTCCACGACGACCTCGTAGGTGTTCGGGTCGTCGAGATACGGGATGCCGCTGCGGCTGGTGCCCACGAACCGGCCGTCGAGGTGCTCGATGCGAAGCGTGATGTCGTCGGTGATGTGCAGGTCCACGTTGCGCATCTCGACCGCCACCGGCTGGCGGCCCGCCTTGGGCTCGGCCGGCGGCGGAGGCAGCGGCGGGAGGGTGCTCGAGGGCGGCGCGGCGGGCGTCGTGTCCGGAGGCACACTCCCGCTCGCGGCGGGCGCACCCGTGGCGCCCGGGTCCTTGGACGATTCGACCGCCGCCTTGGTCCCGGCGCATCCGAGCATCGCCGCCAGGGCCAAGGCCGCGAGGAGGGAACGCATCGATCCTCCGGCCCTGTCTCGATGCTGGGACGGGCCGCCGGATGGGTCAAGACGACGCGGAAATATTGGCGCGCGGCCGTCCGAGGCCCGTCACTGCCGCCGGGGAGGGCCTCCGCGGCGGCTTCCCCGCTCGATGCAATCGCGGGCGTGGGGATGGTTGGGGTCGATGCGGAGGACTTCCTGGCAGGCCGCCACCGCGGCCGCGGTGTTCCCCGCCTCCATCTCCCGCTTCGCCTTCTCCATGAGCTCGCGCGTGGCTTCGCGGTCGCGCTCCCCGTCGTCTCGCGGCGGGCGAGACGTGTCCTCTGGCGCCGCCTCGGCGGGGGCCGGCGGGGCGGCCGCCGCGGCTACGGCCGGCGGCGCCGCGGGAACGCGCAGCGTGTTGAAGACGCGGCGCACCCCCGAGACACTGGAGGCAAAGCTCTCCGCCAGCTGCGAGGAGAGGGCGTCGTTGACGGAGCCGCTGAGCGTCACGATCCCGTTCGCGACCTCGACCACGATGGGCTGGGTGCGCAGCTGGGACGAGGAGACGAGCAGCCGTTGGATCTCGGCGTGCATGCGCGCGTCCGCGTTGCCGTCGGCGGGCGCCGCCACCGGTCCCCCTTCGACGGCAGCGGGCGCGGCCGCAACGGGGGCCGCGGGCGCCTCGGCCACGGGCGCGCTCACGGGGGCGACGGGACGGCCACGCGTGCTGGAGCGCCAGGCGATGGCCCCGACCACGGCCAGGATCACGATCGCGGACGCGACGAGCACGCCCCCGCTCGACCGGGGCGCGGCTTCCTCGTCCTCCAGCGGCGCCACTGCTTCCACCGCCGTCGGCACCGGCGGGGCCGCCGGGCGGACGCGCGTCGTCCCCGTTCGGGACCGCGGCTGCGGGGTGAGCATCGGCTCCACCTCGATCGCAGTCGATGCCGCCCGGCTCGCGACGGCGGCGCGCGCGGTCGCTCCGGCGCGAGGCGACACGGCGGTGATGGGGAGCACGGTGAGAGCGTCCAGCGCCGTCTCCATCTCTTCGGCCGTGCGGAAGCGGCGTCCGGGCTCTTTCTGCAGCGCGCGCATCAGCAGCGCGCTCACCGCCGGCGGAAGGGCGAGGTCGGGACGCACCTTCTGGGGCGGCGGGGGCGGCGTCTGCAAGTGATGAAGGATCATCTCCATCGGCGTCGTCGACTCGAAGGGCAGGCGGCCCGTGATCATCTCGTAGAGCGTCACGCCCAGCGAATAGAGGTCGGAGCGCCCGTCGAGGTCGTCGCCGCGCTTGCCCATGCCCTGCTCGGGCGAGACGTATTGCGGCGTGCCCACCACCATCCCCGTCTCGGTGGGCGTGTAGCCGGGTCCCACGTCGAACGATCCCTCGCGCACCTTCGCGATCCCGAAGTCCAGCACCTTGGCCAGGGCCTGCCCGTCCGGCCCCACCGTGAGCAGGATGTTGTCGGGCTTGATGTCGCGATGGGTGATGCCGAGGGCATGTGCGGCCCCCAGCGCCGACGCCACCTGCTTCCCGATGGCCGCCGCCCGCGGCACTTCGAAGGCACCCTCCGCGCGGATCACCTCGCGCAGGTTCTTGCCCTGGACGTGCTCCATGACGATGAAAGGCCGGCCGTCTTCGGTGACGTCGAGATCGTCCACCCGCACCGCGTTCGGGTGCTGCAGGCGGCGCGTCACCACCGCCTCCGTCCGGAAGCGCTTCAGGAACCCTTCGTCGTCGCAGAGCTTCGCGGCCACCACTTTCAGGGCACGGATCTCGCCGAAGGCGAGGTGGCGCACCTTGTACACGGCCGCCATCCCGCCCGCGCCGATCTTCTCGAGGACCTCGTATTTGCCGCGCACGACCATGCCCGGGACGAGGTCGGAGGTGGCGCGCAGGGGGGCCTGGTCGCGCGGACAGGTGCTGAAGTCGTTGGGATACGCGGAGCGGCAGGTGTCGCAGTACTTCATCGAAATGCGTCCTTGCTCCGTGCTCGGAAAACGCGCGGTCCGGCCCGTTCGCGCGCACTGTAGCACGGCCTCCGCCCCCCCTGCCGGGCGCGATCTTGTCTCGTCCGGCGAAATCCCGTACGCTGACTTTGAAAAGGGCACCAGGCCCGATGACGACGATGCTGCGCAAGATCGATCGCGACGTGAAGCGGTTCCGCCAGATCGTCCGCGGCGTGATCAAGAAGGAATTCCGGAAGTACCTGACCCAGGGCGAGCTGATCGGACGCCAGGGCAAGCACATCGTCTCCATTCCCCTGCCCCAGATCGAGATCCCGCGCTTCCGCTTCGGCAGCAAGGAAGCCGGCGGCGTCGGCCAGGGCGAAGGCGAGGCCGGCGAAGGCGTGGAGGGCGCGCCGGGCACCGAGCCCGGCGACCACATCCTGGAGGCGGAGGTCTCGCTCGACGAGCTGGCCGCCATCCTGGGCGAGGAGCTGGAGCTTCCGCGCATCCATCCCCGCGGCCGCCGGTCCGTGCCCGTCGAGAAGGTCAAGTACTCGAACATCCGGCGGGTGGGACCGGAGAGCCTGCGGCACTTCAAGCGCACGTTCCGCGAAGCCCTGAAGCGCCAGGTCGCCCTCGGCCTCTACAACCCCGGCAACCCGCTCATCGTGCCCATCCGCGAGGACCGCCGCTACCGCTCCTGGCACGTGCGCGAGGTGCCGGAGAGCAACGCCGTGATCATCCTCTGCATGGACGTGTCCGGCAGCATGGGCGACCAGCAGAAGGAGATCGTGCGCGTGGCCTCGTTCTGGATCGACACCTGGCTGCGCAGCCAGTACAAGAACCTCGAGAACGTGTACGTCGTGCACGAGGCCTTCGCCAAGGAAGTCGACCAGCACACCTTCTACCACCTGCGCGAGAGCGGCGGCACCAAGATCTCGACCGCCTACGAGCTGATCAACGCCGCCATCGACAGCCGGTTCTCGCCCGATTCCTGGAACGTGTACCTGTTCCATTTCTCGGACGGCGAGAACGGCGACAGCCGCGACACCGATCAGTGCATGGAGCTGCTGCGCAAGGACCTCCTCCCCAAGCTGAACCTCTTCTGCTTCGGCCAGGTGCGCTCGTCCTACGGGGGCGGCCGCTTCAAGAACGACATCGAGGACGCCTTTCCCGGCGAGTCCAAGGTCGTGACCAGCGAGATCCGCGACAAGGACGAGATCTACGACGCGATCAAGCGGTTCCTGGGCAAGGGGCTGTAGCGTCCAACTCGGGGCACAGGCTGTGCTTCGCCCGTGGCACCGCGAGGACGTTGGGGACGCTCAGGGCCGACGGCTCCGCGGGGCGCAAGGCGCCGTCGTCGAGGATCTCGAGGAACCGGTAGCCGGCCCGCGGCAGCCCGGCCAGGAACTCCGCGCTCTCCGATCGCTTCAAGCTGAAGCCACCCGCCGTATGGGCCCTCGCTTCGAAGAGGACGAAGGGCGCGTCGGGACGGTCCAGCGTGTTCCGGCCCCCCTCGAAGGCCAGGCGCTCCCCGCCCTCCACGTCGCACTTGATGAAGCCGGGCACCGGAATGCCGTCGGCCCCCAGGATCTCGTCCATCCGGCGCTCGCGGCAGGGGACGGTGTGCGCCCGCGAGCCGCCTCCGGCGCGGCCGCGTCCGGCGGGATCCGCGCTCGTCCAGTCCGCGAGGCTGGCCATGGTGTGGTCGGCGGGCACGAACAGCACGGACTCCCGGCTCTCCTCGGAGAGCGCGCAAGCGTGGAGCGTGACGTTGGGCAGGGCGGCCAGGGTACGTTCGAGCAGCGGGAGGAGCTCCGTGTTCGGCTCGAAGGCCACGACACGTCCTCGGGGTCCCACGAGGCGGGCCAGCAGGACCGTGTGCGCGCCCATGTTCGCGCCGATGTCGAGCACGACGTCCCCGGGCCGGACGAACCGACGCATCACCGCCTGCTCGTTCACCTCGAGCGGCGAGCGGTCGAAGGGCGTCCCCAGGAGCCAAGAGTGCGCGCTCAACGAGCGCATGTCCATGTAGATGGGGGGCCAATCGGCCACCTGGATGGGGACGCGCTGCAGCGACTTCAGGTGGCGCGCGAGGAGCAGGGTGAGGCGCGTCCCTCCGCGCAGGTTCGTCCGCGCGTAGGCGCGAAGGAGGCCCGCCAGCAGCGGTGTCCGGGGCCCCCTTCCAGTCATCACCCATTGTCACCCCTCGCCCGATCCCGTACCCTGGGGATGCCGCGATGAACCTATCGCCTGATCTGGAGCGCTGGCGGCACGAGATCGAGGGGTACGCCCGCCAGTACGGCCTGGACTTCTACGACGTCGTCTTCGAGGTCCTGGACTACGACCAGCTCAACGAGGTCGCCGCCTACGGCGGCTTCCCCACCCGCTATCCCCACTGGCGGTTCGGGATGGACTACGAGGAGCTGGCCAAGACCTACACCTACGGGCTCTCGAAGATCTACGAGCTCGTCATCAACAACAACCCCGTCTACGCGTACCTCATGAAGGCCAACGCCGCCGTCGAGCAGAAGGTGGTGATGGCGCACGTGTTCGGCCACGCCGACTTCTTCAAGAACAACCTGTGGTTCGCCAAGACGAACCGCCGGATGATCGACGCCATGGCCAACCACGCCACCCGCGTGCGGTCCTACATCGACCGCCACGGCGTGGAGACGGTGGAGGGCTTCATCGACGCCTGCCTCTCCCTCGAGAACCTGATCGACTACCACGCTGCCTTCATCGAGAGGCAGGAGCGGCGGGAGCGCGTGTCCGCTCCCCCCGCGGAAGACGAGCCGGCGGAGAAGGTCCCGCGCCTCCCCAGCAAGGGCTACATGGAGCCGTACATCAACCCGCCCGCCTTCCTGGAGGAGCAGAAGGCGCGGATGGTGGAGCGCGCGAAGCGCAAGAAGCGCGTGCCCGAGGACCCGCAGCGCGACGTGCTGCAGTTCCTGATCGAGCACGCACCGCTCGAGAACTGGGAGCGCGACATCCTCGGCATCGTGCGGCAGGAGGCCTACTACTTCGCGCCCCAGGGCATGACGAAGGTCCTGAACGAAGGGTGGGCCTCCTACTGGCACTCGACGATCATGACCCAGCGCGCGCTCACCGATTCCGAGGTGATCGACTTCGCGGACCAGCACTCGGGGACCATGGCCATGAGCCCGGGCCGGCTGAACCCCTACAAGATCGGCATCGAGCTCTTCCGCGAGATCGAAGACCGCTGGAACAAGGGGAAGTTCGGCAAGGAATACGACGAGTGCGACGACAACGACGTCAAGCGGCGCTGGGACCACAAGCTGGGCCTCGGCCGCCAGAAGATCTTCGAGGTCCGGAAGATCTACAACGACGTCATGTTCATCGACGCCTTCATGAACGAGGAGTTCTGCCAGCGGCTGGAGCTGTTCGTGTACGGCTACGACGCGCGCACGGGGCGCCACGTGATCGTGAGCCGCGACTGGCGGAAGGTGAAGGAGCGGCTCCTCTTCCAGCTCACGAACCTGGGCCAGCCCATCATCCACGTGACGGACGCGAACTACGCGAACCGCGGCGAGCTGTACCTGCAGCACCGGTTCGAGGGCATCCCGCTCGACGTCGAGAAGGCCCGGGACACGCTCAAGAACCTGCATCGCGTGTGGCGGCGCCCCGTCCACATCGAGACGGTCGACGACGAGCGGGGCCGCCTCCTCTCGTACGACGGCGTCGAGCACAAGTCCACGCGGCTCTAGGGCGGGCCGGCGCCTCCTGTCCGTCCCGGGGCGGTGACCCTCCCCTTGCTGCGAACTGACCTACCGCGGCAGGTCCGACGCCTACCATCCGGGACATGTCCACCCGCGCACGATGGATCTCGGCTCTCGGCCTCGGCCTGGCCGCGGCGGCGGTGCTGCCCGTGGCCTTGCGCTCTCCGCGTCTCACCCTGCTGAACGCGGCCCTGCGCATCGACTACGGCTGGGTTGTGGGCACGGCCGCCCTGGCCGCGGCTCTCCTGCTCGCAGCCGCGGCCGCGCTCGTCCCCCGCCCGTGGGCCCGGGCCGTCCTGGTCGTGGGCGCGGTCGCCGTCGCGGGCGTGGGCAGCGCGCGCCTGCGCTACCGGCTGGACATCGAGCCGGACGGCCTCAACTCACGCGAGCTGACCGGCACGACGCTCGTGCCCTGGGGCGAGGTCACGCACGTCGACCGCGGGACGGAAGCGCTCGTCGTGTGGGGGCGCGGCGACGCCCAGATCCGCGTGGACACGGCGTCGTTCGAAGGCGATCAGCGCGCGGCGCTGGAACGGGCCCTGGCCCGGCGGATCATCGAATCGACGAAAGCCGCGAACTAGATGAACAGGTGCTCGTCTTCCGCGTAGCGGCGGGTGGCGCCCCGGCGCTGCGCGGCCAGCCCGCCCAGGCGCTGGTAGACGTCGAGACCGCGCTTGAAGCCCTTCAGCACCGCGGTCACGTCCCGGAAGGAGTCGAGGGGACGGCCGATCGCCTCGCGCACCTGATCGCGCGCCTCGTCCACGCGGCTGACGGTGTGGGCGACGACGGTCTCCAGGCGCTGGGCCTGCTGGGTCGCGAGCTGCGAGACGGAGGCGAGGTTGCGCGCCAGCCGCGAGACGTCGTCGATGGCGGGCCGGATCTCCTCCTCGACGCTCTTCTGGATCTCGCCCATGCGGCGGGCGATGCGCAGCCCGCCGAAGGCCAGCCCCACCAGGAAAACGCCCTGGACGAGGGAGGCGAACGCAATCACACCTAGAAAGACAAGTCCCAGCGAGTCCATTCCCCCCCTCGGTCGCCTAGGCGTTCTCCTTCTGCTTCTCCTCGCGGTAGGCCTGGCGTCCCGCCTCCACCGCGGCCGTGAACCGTTCCTTCCGGCCCTCCAGCTCCTGCTTCTGCCTCTCGACGTAGTTCGTCGCGTCGTTGACCAGGGCCCGGCCACGGCCCACCGCTTCCTCCTTCAGCTCGCGGCCGCGCTCGGCCGTCTCGCGGACCCGCTCGCTGAGGAGGTCCCGCGTCTCCTTGCCGGAGCGCGGGGCGTAGAGAAGGGCGACGGCGGCACCGGTCAGGCCGCCGAGAAGGAAGGCCAGGATGACACTGGACGCGCTGGAGTCGCGGTCGTCGTCATCCTCGTAACTCGTCATGACGTCACCTCTTGCCAGAAGAACGGCGGAAAGACTGAATCTAGATTAGAACACCTTCAATTGCACCCGCAAGTACTTGCTCGGATTCTTCTTGACGTCGGCGATCAGGGACCGCGCGTCCATGGCCGCGCCGTTGAGGTTGTCGTAGAAGTCGGGGTCGTTCATGAGCTTGGCCAGGCTGCCCTCCCCTTTCTCCATGCGGGAGGCCAGGCTGTCCAGGCGCAGGGTCAGGGCGTCGAGCCGCCTGTAGAGCGTGTCGTCCGTCATCATCTTGCCCAGCGAGCCTTCGCCCTTGGCGAGCTTGGACGAGACGGCATTGAGGTTGCCGACCACGCCTTTGAGGTCCGCGACGAGCTTCTCGTCCTTGGACAGCGCACCGATCGCGCCCTGACCGGACTCCACACGGGAGATGACGGCCTCGAGGCCGGCCGCCGACTTCGCCAGGTTCCGTGACATCTCCTGGTCGTTCATCAGACGGCCCAGAGGGCCGCGGTCCGATTCCATCTTGCCCATGGCGGACTGCAGGCGGGTGGCCACGTCCGTCATGCGGTCGTACAGCTCCTCGTCGCGCAGGGCCTTGCCGATGAGCCCTTCGCCCGCGTCCATGCGGGCGAGGATCTTGCGCAGGTGGGCGGTGGACTCCGACGTGTCCGCCATGAGGCCCTTGAAGGCGTCCTCCTTCTCGGCGTTGACCCAGCCGTTGTCGGTGATGGGCGTGCCTTCGGGGGCGGCCGTGATGTCGACCGCCTTCTCCCCCAGGAGACCCATCGCACCGAGGGAAGCCTGGCTCTTGTCCGTGATGCGGTCCTGGACCCGGCTGTCGAGCTTCATGTCGACCTCGACCTCGCCGCTCCCCTTCGCGAGCTCGACCTTGGTCACCGTGCCCACCTCGACGCCGCCCACCCGCACGGCCGCGCCGGGCTTGAGCCCGTTGACGTCCTTCATGGTGGCCTTGATCGTGTACTTCTTGGCCCAGGGCGAGCCGCTGCCGGAGCCGATGTACAGGATGGTGCCGGCAAGGACGACGAGGCTGACGAGCACGACGACGCCCACCCTCAGCTCGGTCCAGGTCAGAGCCTTCTTTTCAGCCATTCAAAGCCTCCCGGCGTGCTTCTTCCGATTCACCGTTCGCTGTTCGCTGTCACCGTTCGCTGTTGCTGTCACTGTTCGCTGTTGCTTGCTTACCAAGTCAGGGGGGGCACTCACGCGTCACCCCGATGGGCGTTCGCGACCCCCCCTGAAACCCCCCTCGCAACGCGCCGCCGCTACGCGGCGCCGCCTTGCTCTACGTATTCCTCGAGAGGCTTTTATGGCTGACAAGAAGGCTCTGACCTGGACCGAGCTGAGGGTGGGCGTGGTCGTGCTCCTCAGCCTGATCGTCCTCGCCGGCACCATCCTGTACATCGGATCCGGGAGCG
>Ga0207662_10000906_pt1 | contig 13707 bp, 15 predicted proteins | sample KBSS33LmetaG_FD_184338 | JGI IMG/M metagenome (GOLD analysis project Ga0207662, IMG submission 184338) | Switchgrass rhizosphere microbial communities from Kellogg Biological Station, Michigan, USA - KBS S3-3L metaG (SPAdes) (version 2) | ecosystem: Host-associated > Plants > Roots >... | reverse complement strand
GCCGTCCTTCCCTGCCCCGCGAGGATCAGTGACCGTGCCTTCTCGATGACCGGCTGCGCGCCGCCGCCGTAGTTCGACATCACCGCCAGCGTGTAGTCCTCGCCGACGTAGATGTCGAGCTGCGAGTTGATCCCGGGGAAGCCGCCGCTGTGCCCGACCACGCGCCCGCCCTCCTCGATGCCGAAGCCGAACCCGTACTCCGGCGAGCCGAGCTCGGGCTTCGGCGTCGTGAGCGTGCGCACGCTCGCCTGGCTCACGAGCTTTCCCGCCTTCAGCGCTTCGGCGAACCGCGTCATGTCGCCCACGGTGGAGTAGCCGCCGCCGGCCGGGCCGCCGCGGATGACGTGCTGGAAGATGTTGTTGCGATAGATCGGGCCGTTCGCGTCCTGGCCCTCCTGCTCGTAGCCGACGGCGAGATTCCGGTTCACGCGATCGAGCTCGTACGCATCCGTGCTCGTCATCCCCGCCGGCCGCGCGACGTGCTCGCGCACGTAGGCGAAGTAGTCCTGGCCGCTCGCCTTCTCGATCACCTTGCCCAGCACGAGCATCCCCGTGTTGCTGTACGCCCAGCGCGTACCGGGCTCGAACTGCAGGCTGTCGTTCTTGATGAGGGCCATCCAGTCGTCGACGCTACGGTAGAGCGCGCGTGACTGCCGGTCCCACTCGTCCGTGAAGTAGCTGCCGAGCCCCGACGTGTGCGACAGCAGATGCTTCACCCGCACCTTCGACAGCACGTCCGGCTTCATCGCGCCGGCGGGGAGGAACTTCCCGAGTGTGTCGTCGAGCGAGAGCTTGCCCGCCTCGACGAGCTGCATCACCGACACGGCGGTGAACATCTTGTTCATCGAGCCGAGATTGAACTTCGTGTCGACGGTGTTCTTCACGCCGAAGTCCTTGTTCGCCTCGCCGAACGCCGCCTGGTAGAGCGGCACACCCTTCTTCGCGAGCAGCACGGCACCGGAGAAGACGTCGCGCGCCGCCATCCGCTCGACGTATCCCTTGATCTGCGCGACCAGCTCGGCGTCGCTCGGGCGGCGCGCCGGCGCGTCGGGAGACTTCGCGGGAGACAGACGGACACCGAGAATGCGCGCGGGGCTCGCGTCGTCGAGCATCAGCGCCATGCTCACCCAGGCTTCCGTGCGCGTCGCCTGCACCAGTCCCGCGATCTCGCGCGGCTTGCTCGCATCGACGCTCCTCACGGCGAGCTCGCCAAAGTTCGCATGGAGTCTGCTCAGCCGCTCGACGCGCTGCTCGGGGGTCACTGGGCCGCCCGGCCCCTCCATGGCGAACCGCTCGTCCACGATGCGGCGGAGCGCGGCACGGTCGCCGGTGTTCAGCACGCGCACCAGCTCGCGGAGCGTCTGCTCGCCGACGGGCCCCGCGGCGGCGGGTTGCTGGGCGTGCACGGTCACCGGTCGGGCGAGCGCGGCGAGAAGGAGCAGCAGGGTCGGAGCGACGGAGCGCATGGGCGAGCCTCGGTGGATCTGCGGTCGGGTGGGTCGATCGGCGATGGTCGAATGGGTCGACCATACACCTCGTCGGACACGATGCGCTTGATCAGGGTTGCCCTTCGTGCCGAGCGGTTACCCGACGATCGGGATCCGGATGATGCGGGGATCGGTGAAGACGTCGAGCTCGTCGCGGCTCGTGCTGGAGAACTCGGAGACGACCGCGCCCTCCGCCCCCGCCTGGAACCAGTGGAGCGTGTCGGGCGGGATGGTGAACTGCTCCCCCGGTGCGAGCACGAGCTCGTGGAAGACCGAGTAGTACGACTCGCTCCCCGCCGGCGGACGCGCGCTGCTCTCGCCGGTCGGCGGCCCGTCGACGAAGAGGTGCACGGTGCCCCACCGACAGCGGAACGTCTCCATCTTGCCCGGCTCGCCGCCCACCGGCGGATGTCGATGCTCGGGGCAGGTCTGCCCGGGAAAGAGCACGAGATCCTTCGCGCAGTAGCGATCGGTGTTGACGTAGGTGATCAGCTCGAGCCCCGTGCGCTCGAGATCCGCGAGGCCGAAGTCCGCCACCTCGATGCCCGCGAGCTCGGTGGGAGTGAGCACGATGCCCACGCGCCCGAGCATCTCGGCGGCGCGGTGGCGGGCGTTGTCGACCTCGGAGAGGAACGCCTGGACGTCGTTCATTCACTCATTCTCTCGCCGGTGCGTGCGGTCATCCTCCTCCGCCGCGACCACCCTCGGCCTTCCAGTGAAAGTAGTGCAGTACCCGATGGAACACGGGCGCCAGCAGGATCGCGGCGATGAGCAGAAAGATCAGCCCCGAGTACAACGAGAAGAACGAGGCCCAGAGCTTGAACGCCGTTCCCTCGATCGGTCCGATCGGCCCCATCCCGCCCAGCAGCATGGCGGTGTTGAGGAATGCGTCGATCGGCGAGAGATGGCCGATCGTCGTGTAGCCGAGCTCTCCGAGTGCGAGCGAGAAGACGACCAGGACTCCCGAGTAGCTGACGTGGCGCGCCATCCGCCGCAGGAACAGCGGACGGGAGATGGGAGGCTCGTGCCGGCCCTCGTAGTGCATCATGCTCATGGCTTCGTCAGCTCGCTGGACTGAGGTCGACGAGATCCGACACCGTGATCGCCGCGACGCTGCTCCACTCCGCCGCCCACCGCTGGACGAGCTGCCGCTCGGCCTCCGTCGCCTGGCTGCCCTCGCGGCTCACGGTGAACAGAAGCTGTCGACGTCCACCTCCGCTCGCCACCAGTCCGTGCGTCGCGAGCAGGTCCATCAGCGCCCGCACCATCTCCTCGCCCTGCGCCTCCTCGACCGATGCGCGAAGATCGGCGAGGACGGTGAAGCCGAGGATGGGACAGGGCGCGCTCACCTCAGGAGCACCCTTCCACCAGCTCCACCGCGGGCCGTCGGCCGGCCCGGTAGCGCGTCACCCGGCCCTTCGACGTCTCGAAGACGATCGCGAAGCTGCTGTCGTCGGCCGCGTTCACGGTGAGGTAGTGCCCGTCCTCGTACTTGTGTGGAGTCACCGTCACGCGGCCCGGGTAGAGGCTCCTGATCCGCTCCTCGGTGTCCCCGACGCGCGCACCAGCCGCCGTCGCGATCCCGGCGCTGTCGATCTCCACCCGAGCGATGCGCCCTTCGTCGACCATCACGTGCACGCCTCGCGGTCCACCATGCCAGGTCGCGTAGTCGCACCCCGTCGAGGTCTCGAGCGGCATGGCGAGCGCACCCGCCAGCGCCTGCTTCGCCTCGGCGAACGTCATCCCGACGCGCAGCGCACCGAGCCCGTACTCGGTGACGGTGGAATCGGTCGCCGGCGTCGTCGTCGGAGTCGTGCTCGGCGCGGCGCTCGAATCGCTCGCGGCGCTCCGTCGCGCGGCGACGCTGTCCGCCGACGCGCGCTCGGTACCGCTCGCGCACGCGACGGACACGAGCAGAAGTAGGGTTGGCGCGACGCGCCGCTGGACGGTCATCGATGTCTCGCTCGGAACGTGTGGCATGCCGCGGCGGCGTCAGCCGCGTCCGTCGTAGAAGCTCGGGCGCCCGCGCAGTTGAAGCACGAGCTGCGCCACGAGCTCGATGGCGATGAACGCGAGGCCACCGATCCACCACGCGACGCGCGACGCGGGCTGCAGACCGGTGAGCGCCGCCGCCGTGAGCCGCATCGCGATCAGAAACAGCACGCCGCCGACGAACCAGAGCGCGACGCGCGCGACGACCTGCACTGAGCGGCGGCGCGGAAGCCTCGGGCGAAGCCAGTTCAGGAACCAGAGCTCGAGGAAGTGGCCGCCGAGCGCCGGCCAGAGCATCACGACGGTCGTGACGGGCCATCGCGCCATCCCGCCCCACTGGCGCGCGAACAGCGCGCCGGCGACGAGCGCGATGCCGACCGTGCGCGCCAGTGTGGCGCGCGCGGGCTCGCGAAACGGCTGCCACTCGCCGACGACGGTTTCCGGTGAGGTCGAGGTCACGTCCTGAACGATCTTGCGCGTTGCGCCGGGCGCAAGGGGAGGTATGCTTGCGCACTGCGCCCCGCGCATCGCGATGCCGGCCTGCGCCCGCTCTCACACTCTCGCCACACGCCCCATGAAGCGATTCGTCCTGCTGGCACTCCTCCTCGCCGGATGCAGTCGCCCCGAGCCGGAGGAACGCTACGGGTTCGTCGCGCTGCTGGGGCGCGACACGATCTCCGTCGAGCGCGTGACGCGCCAGGGGAACAAGGTGACGAGCGACGAGGTCGACCGCTTCCCGGTCGTGCGCCAGCGGCACACCGAGATCGCGCTGGACGACTCGGGGAGGATCGAGCGCCTCGTGATGGACATCCGCACGCCGAGCGACTCGGAGAAGCTGCGCGAGCGTCACATCGTCGCCGACGTGGCGAAGGACACCGTGCAGCTCACGAAGCGCGACGGAAGGAGCACGACGACCTGGAAGTACGCGACGAACGGCGGCGTCCCGACGGCGCACGTCGATCAGATGTACAGTCTCTACGAGCTGCGCTTCCAGGAGGCGCGCCGGCGCGCCGCGGCGCAGCACCGCGCGGCGGGGGACACGGTGATGCAGCGCCAGTTCTACATCGACCGCGAGTTCGACCGCTTCCCGATGAACCACGGCATGGTGAAGCTGATCGACGCCAACAAGGCCGAGATCTCGCACGATTGGCTGGCCGGCACCGGCGAGGCGACGTTCGACTCGAGCGGCCACATGCTCACCTACTCGGGCGCGCGCACGACGTATCTCGTCGAAGCGCGCCGCGTCGCCGACGTTCCGGACATCCAGACGCTGGCCACCCAGTTCGCCGCCGCCGAGGCGAAGTCCGGTCCCCGGTCGCTGAGCGTGCGCGACACGGTGCGTGCGAGCATCGGGGCCGCGAACTTCACCGTGGACTACGGCCGGCCGCTCGCGCGCGGGCGCACGCTGGTGGGCGGCATCATCCCCTACGACATCGTGTGGCGCACCGGCGCGAACGCCGCCACCCAGTTCACGACGTCGGCGCCGATCACGCTCGCCGGGCTGCAGCTCCCCGCGGGCGGCTACACGCTGTGGACGGTGCCGCGCGCCACGGGCGTCGAGCTGATCGTGAACAAGCAGACCGGCCAGTGGGGCACGAGCTACGACCGCTCGCGCGATCTCGGCCGCGCGCCGATGACCAGCGAGACGCTCACCACGCCGGTCGAGCAGTTCACGATCGCGATCGCCGGCAAGGATGCGAAGAGCGGGGCGCTCACGATGGCGTGGGGTCCCTTCCGCTGGACGGCGCCGATCGTCGTGCGCTGATCACCCGCTACGGCACCACCGTCTCCGCGCCGACCGACGTGAGCGGCTCGGCGCGGTACATCGTCTGCGTGCGCGTGACGAGGTGCCACACGGGCGTGCCCGCCGCGTCCACCTCGTAGACCTCGGTCGGCCCCGTCGAGTTCGCGACGCCTGCCGGCATGCCGAACGCGATCATCGTGTTGCCGTTCGGGAGACGGCGCGCCGAGCCCACCGCGCCGGCGAAGTTGAGCGGCTGCGAGCGCCACTCCCAGACGGTGCGCGCGGTCCCGCCCTCGAGTGAGAACTCGACGGCGCGCGAGTACCCGCCCCGATTGACGCCGTTGTCGAACATCAGCACGTGGCCGGGGGTGATCTCGCGCGGCGTGTGCTGCCCCGAGAACGCGTCGGCGGCGGGCAGCGGATACGTCGCGTTCGCCCCGCCTAACCGCCACTCGAGCGTGCGCCAGTCGGGCGTGATCGAGATGACCTGATTCCAGAAGTGCACGCTCAGCAGCACGTTGTTGCGCGGTCCGATCGCCAGCGCGTTGGCGTGCATCCACTCGGCGCCTCTCGGCGCCGGCGTCGTGGCCAGGGTGAAGAAGTCCCACGAGGCCCAGCGCTTGTCGAGCGCCCCCGTCTCGGGCGACCACTCCCAGATCGCCTCGCCGCGCACCTTCGTGCCGTTCACGATGCGGTCGTCGAATGCGATGAACAGCACGGTGTTCGACGGCGAGACGATCGCGTCGTGATGCATCTCGCGGTTCGCGAAGTCCTGTGGCAGCTCGTGCACGACGGTGCCACTTGGACTCACCTCGACGATCCCGCGCCCCTTGTCCATGAACACGAAGTTCCCGTTCGCGCGCCGCGCCATCCCGAACGGGAAGTCGGTCGTGCGCCAGTACCACACCACCTCGTCGCGCTCGCCGAGCATCGCGTAGCCCTTGAATCCCGTCGAATCGAAGAGATGCACCATCAGGAGCGGCGCGGTGCGCTTTCCCGTCACGCTGACGAGCGACGCGGCGAGGTCGGTCGGCACCGTGTCGCTCGTGAAGCTGCCGGTGGCCGACGTGCCGACGACCTGATACTGGTAGCTCCGCTTCGGCCGCAGCCGCGTCAGGACGAGCGACGCCGATGGCGACGCGGTCGCCTGCACGCGGAGATGAGGGTCGCCCTCGGTCCAGTACTCCACCGCCACCTCGGCCGACCGGTCGAGCTCCAGCTTCAGCGTGCGGACGAACGGCGCCGGCGCCGACAGCTCGGCCGACAGCACGCGAGGAGCATCGACATCGGTCGGCGGATCGCAGGCGGTTGCGGCCAGCACTGAGATGGTCGCGAGCGCGCGGAGCGCAGCGTGGGCTCGGGTGGCGCGGAGCTGCACTCGGTTTGCCGCGGAGCTGAGGGGGCGGGGTGCGATGCTGGCGGTATGGTTGACGGTGCGGAACGTCGGTCTATTCCCGGCCAGGGGCATCGCCCTCCGCCGTCCGCCGGATCTCGCGCAGCATGGCGCGCCGGATCATCCCGCTCGCCGGCCGGATGAGATACCAGTATGGGAGGAATCGCCGCCGGACGCTGGTGTCCGCACAGTGCACCCGCGTCTCCGTCGTCAGGTCGGTAGTGCCGTCGGCGCGCGCGTGCAGGTGGAAGTTCCACACGCCACGCGCCGTCCCGGGCGTGGCGCGCTGCGAGCGGAACGACGTCGCGGGTGGCGTGCACAGATTTCCGGTCGGACGCCAGAACTTTCCCTCGACGCCGATCACGAGCTCGGTCGGCGGGAGCTCGGCGAGCAGCTGGAAGCCCCGTTGCTGGAATGTCGCCAGAGTGATCGGCCGGGTCCCGCGCGTCCGGAGCGCGCGAAGTCCTGCCACGCCCCGGCCGAGGGCTCCGGGCAGCGCGCGTAGCGCGAGTAGCATCCGTGCCACCGGCGCGTTCGCGAGGTTCGCCGTCCAGATCGCCGAGTAGGTCGCCTCGCACGAGGCGGCGACGTGCGTGCCGTGACGCTCGCTCACGTCGTACTGCGGGAGGTAGTCGTCGATCAGCATCGCGGCGTCATTGCCTGCTCACCGACGTCGCGCCGACCACTGCGCCCAGTGCCGCGCTGCCGGAGAGCACGACAGCGACGAGGACGACCCCGATCGCATTCCGCGCCCCCAGCAGCACGCCTGCGGCGGACGACGCCAGCGTCGCGGCGACGATCGAGGTGATGGTCGCGGACGACGTCGAAGCCCGCGCGCGCGCGTACGCGAACACGACGCGCGCCACCACCGTCGCCGCGAGCGCCATCCACACCATGCGGAAGTCGCGTCGCACACTGAGCGCCGCCATCGCCGCGGCGACGAACGGCGCCACGGTGAGGAGGAGGGCGAGGATTCGTCTCACGATTCGTCACCCTCGCTCGTGTTCTCCCACGCCACAACGTCGCCGACCCTCACCGTTCCACCGTCCAGGATCTGCGCGAACGCCCCGCCACGCCACTCGGGATACATCAGCGCGCGCAGCCCGGTCACCGCCTCCTCCATCCGCTCGCACGGCTTGACTTCGCCGGCGATGCGAACTCGCGTAGCGCCGAGCCGCAGCACGCGTCCTCGACTCGCGCGAAGATCGATTCCCGAGACGAGCACGTTGGCGCGCCGCGTCTCCGGCCCCGCGTCGCTCCCGAGCTCGCCCATGAGCGCGTCCCACACCTCGCGCTCGAGGATCGTGACCTGCCGGCGTCCGCCGCGATCCGCGCTGCCTTCCACCCCTCGGCCGGCGACGAACTCGATCGAGTCGCGTGCGTCCATCGCGCCGCGATGTGCGCGCTTCACCCACAGCCGCTCGACGCGGCCGGGACCGGGACGCTCATTTTCCATCAGGCCACCTCCGCCTTTCGCATCACCGACATCGTCGCCTCGAGCGCGATGCGGGCACTCTCCTCGGGCGGCATCGTGTCGGGGATGCGTGGGCCGATCGTCTCCGGCGCGACGCCGCCTCGATAGCCGATCGCCTTCAGCGCCCCGAAGAAGCCGGCCAGATCGATCACCCCCTCGCCGGGCAGCAGGCGCATGTCGTCGCGCACCTGCTCCGCCGGCATCGCGCGCGCGTCGGACACGTGCACGTGCACGATGCGCGACGCATCGGCGGCGCGAATCTCGGCGACCGTGCCTCCCGAGTGGTGCCAGTGCCACGCGTCGAGCGTCACGCCGACGTTCGCCGCGGACGCGTCGCACAGCGCGAGCGTGTCGCGCAGCGTCCAGACGAACGGCACGGAGGGCGCGGCCGCGCCGGGCGGCTGCCGCGTTCGAAAGTACAGCGGCCCGAGAAACTCCAGCCCCAACCGCATCCCGTGCGGCGCGATTACGTCGCCGACGCGCGCGAGCCGGTGACGCACCTGCTCCCAGCGCGCCTGCTTCGATTGGCCAGGGAGCGTCGTCGGGCCGAGCACGAGCTGGAAGCGGCTGCATCCGATCGCGCGGCAGAACGCCGCATCCTCGGCGAGCCCGGCGAGCTGCGCCTCGAACGCCGCGTCGTCGGGACCGAGCGTGCCGTTCATCGGAAGGTTGACGATCGTCGGCACGATCCCGAGCTCGGCGAGCAGCGCGCGCGTCGCGTCGACGCCGGCGCTCTTCGCCGGCCCGAATGCCCAGTCGATCCCCTTGTAGCCGACGCGAGCCGCGAGCCGCGCCTGCTCGGGCCAGCCGACGCTGCGCGCCACGGCCCATGGCGGCATCGACACGAACATCGTCGTGCGATCGGCGCTCACCGGTCGAGACGCGGTGCGACAGCCGGGCAGCACGAGGGCTGCCGCGCCGAGGGTCGCCCACTCGAGGAATTCCCTGCGATCGAGCGAAGGTGTGAGTGTCGACATGCGAGCCGCGATTCGGGGATCGATTCGAGTGGGCTCGATGGTGCACTCGCCGACGCCGCCCGCGCAACCACCGTATCGTGATGAACGACGCTATCTCATGCTACATGACGTCGAGCCGGCGTGCAGAGGAGACGCTCGTGCTCGACGCGCAGCGCGTTGCCGCGCGGAGCACCGTCGCGCCGGTATCGCCACGTCGTTCTCAGGGGGCAGACGCTCTACGATTCAACTTTCTGCTCGGGCCAGCAGCGCCCGGAGCACGACGCGTCGGCAGTCTGAACCGTTTGGCAGGCAGTGCGACGCTCCGCGCCCCTCCGCTCAGCGCTCGGTCAGCTCCACGAGCAGCGGAAAGTGATCCGACGCCGTGCGCGCGACCTCCGGCGTTCGCCGCACCTCGCAGGACTTCACACGCGTGGCGTACGCCGCCGGCGTGAAGACGTAGTCCAGTCGCACGTGCGGATTCCAGACCGGGAAGGTGTAGCCCGGCTCACGCTCCGAGTCGGGATGCACGGTGCGCCACGCGTCGGCGTAGCCGTCCGCCCCCATCATCTCGATCGTGCTGCGCGCGATGTCGCGGCCGCTCAGCCAGACCATCCCGCGGATCCATGCCGGCATCGGCGACGGGTCGAACCGCTCGCCCGGGGCGAGCGCGTTGAAATCCCCGCACAGCACGTGAAAGGCGAACGCGTGCTGCTCGCGCACGAGCTGGTCCTTGATTCCGTCGAGCAGCCCGCGCAGCTCGCGCGCGCGACGCTGCTCGTTCCACTTGGAGAACCACGCGCGCAGGTGCAGCACGAACACCCGCGGCAGTCCGTCGCCGAGCGACACCTCGAGCAGCGCGTGGCGCGTGCGCGGCGGATGGCGCCAGCCGTGCTCGATCACGGGCACGCGGCTCAGGAACCCAGTCGAGTGCAGCGGGCGCGATCCCCAGTAGGGGAATCCCGCCAGCGTCGCGATGCGCTCGACGACCGCCGGGTGCCTCGCTTCCTGGAGCGCGACGACGTCCGGGCTCGCCGCGCTGATCACCTCGGCGATCTGTTCGGCGCGACCGACACCGCCCTCGCGAATGTTGTAGCTGAGGAGTCGCACGGTCGGGCGCGCCTGGTCGCTCGTCAGTCGTCCCGCATCGTCTTCGCGGGCTCCGTCTCCTCGTCCGCCGGCTTCTTGAGCAGCACGAGATAGGGCTGATCCATCACGACGTCGCGAAGGAACTGCACGAGCGACGTCGTCGCCTGGAGGTTCACCGGACGGCCGCACATGGCGCAGAGCCGTTTCCGCAGCGGACCGAGCGCCGGCGACGCGAACGGGTGCGCCTCGCTGAGCGGCGCCGAGTGGATGCCCGGGATGTGGAAGTCGCGGAACAGGGTGACCATGTCGCCGCCGACGAAGGTGATGTCGAGATCGCTCGTGCCCGGGCCGTCGGCGTCGAACGGCTCCTCCGAGTGCCACTTGTGGCCCGTCACCGCGCTGCCGCGCAGGATCACCTCGACGCCGGCCGGCGTAGCCTCGTCGATCGCGCGGACGAACTCGTCGTAGCGCTCGGGGTCGTCCTCGAAGGCGAGGCGCGTGACGCGTGCGCGGATCGTGTCCTGATCGCCGAGGTCCTCGCCCTGCGCGGCGGTGCGCGTGGGGTCGGAGGTGGCGCGATCGGTCGGCGTGGGCGTGTCGGAGGATTCGGCGTGCATGGCTGCGGTCAGAGGTGTCGTGGCTCGGGTGGTCAGACGGCATGTCACCTACCGTGCCACGCTTGGGGATGCCCTTCCCGACTTGACAGCGGCTAATGTAAGTAAATATTTACTGCACTATGACGGATACACGACAGACGCTCCTCGACGCCGCCGCCACGGAGTTCGCACTCCATGGGCCGAAGGGCACCCGCATTCAGGCCGTGGTCGCTCGCGCCGGTATCAACGAGCGGATGATCTACCACCACTTCGGCAGCAAGGACGGACTCTACCGCGCCGTGCTCGACGAGCAGTGGGCCGCGCTCTGGCGCGCCTGGCAGCCGACGCTCGATGCCGCGACGCGCCTCGCTCCGCGCGAGGGGATGCGTGTCGCGCTCTCGGGCTTCTTCGACGTCACGCTCCAGCACCCGCTCGTCATGCGGCTCGCCATGCACGAAGCGCTCGGCGGATGGTCTATCCGTCCCGCCCCTGCCCCCGAGCAGCTCGCGCCGACGCTGCACGAGCTCTGGAACCGCGGGCGCGCCGACGGCACGTTCGGGCTCGACGCCGATTTCCCCATCGTGTACGCCGCCGCCCTCGGCGCGCTCACGTCGCTCTTTCTGCTCGGCGCCCGCTTCGCACCTGCCGTCGGCGACGCGACCCATCCCGGTCCCGACGCCGAGCGCGTGCGCGACCAGGTCGTCGCCCTTCTGCTCGACGGCATGTCGGCGCGTACGCCATGACCACGTCCGTGCTCGTCGTCGGCGCCGGACCGACGGGACTCGTGCTCGCGTGCGACCTCGCACGACGTGGCGTCGCCGTGCGGCTCGTCGAGCGAAGTGCGACGCACGCCACCGGCTCGCGTGCGAAGGGGGTCCAACCGCGCTCGCTCGAGGTGTTCGACGATCTCGGCGTCGTCGACGAGGTGCTCGCCGCCGGCGAGCGCCGCCTGCGCTTCCGCCGGCTGCGCGGCGCGCAGGTGCTCGGCGAGCACGAGGCATGTCCGGAGCGACCACCCGCGCCCGGCGTTCCATACGGCTGCATGCTCCTCGTTCCGCAGTGGGCGGTCGAACGAATCCTCCGGGAGCGTGTCGCGTCGCTCGGCGTCCGCGTGGAGCTCGGCACGACGCTGACGGGCTTTCATCAGGATGCGGACGGCGTGAGCGCCACGCTCGTGCGCGACGGCGGCGTCGAGAGCGTGCGATGCTCGTATCTCGTCGGCTGCGACGGTGGGCGCAGCACCGTGCGTAGGGCGCTCGGGATCCCGTTCGTGGGCGAGACGCGGGAGACCGAGCAGGCGTCGATCGGCGACGTGCGCGTCGACGGTCTGGCGCGCGACGCATGGCACGTGTGGCTCGATCCGGAGCGCGGCGTCGGCGTGATGCTCTGCCCTCTGCCAGGAACCGATGCGTGGCAGTTCCAGGGCGCGGCCGAGCCGAGCGGGTCGGCGACATCGGATGCGACGACCGGCGCCGGGCCATACCCGCCACCCACGCTCGAGATGCTGCAGCGCCTGTTCGACCGGCACGCGGGAATGCCGACCGTGCGTCTGCACGACGCGACGTGGCTCTCGACGTATCGCGTCAACGTGCGCATGGCCGAACGATTCGCCATCGGACGCGTGTTCCTCGCGGGCGATGCGGCACACGTGCACTCCATCGCCGGTGGACTCGGCATGAACACCGGCATTCAGGACGCCTACAATCTCGGCTGGAAGCTGGCGCTCGTGCTCGACGGCGTCGCCGCGCCGGCGCTGCTCGACAGCTACGAGTCCGAGCGTCTCCCGATCGCCGCGTGGGCGCTCGCCGTCAGCTCCGAGCGTCAACGCGCCGTCATCGCCGCCGCGCGCGCGATGCGCGGTGCGGTCGACGCCGGGCTCGATGGCGACACGACGCAGCTCGGCCTGCACTATCGCTGGAGCGTGCTCGCGGAGGGCGACGACGACGGCGCCACAGCGGAGCACGTACTTCGGCCGGGCGACCGCGCGCCCGACGCGAGATGCCGGTCGCTCGACGGCGGCGAGGCGCGGCTGTTCGACGTCTTCCGAGGTCCGGACTTCACGCTGCTCGGCTTCGGCACACGCAGCGAGCCGTCCCTGCGCGAGATCGCTGCGAGATTCGGTGCGCACGTGCGCACGTGCGTGGTGCTGGCAGACGGCGAGCGTCACGAGACGCGTGACATGCCGGCGCTCGTCGACTCGCGAGGCGAGGCGGCTCTCTGCTACGGCGCGTCGGACGGATGCATCGCGCTCGTGCGGCCGGATGGATACGTGGCCGCGATCGACCGCGATGGCGAGCCGCGCAACGTCACGCGCTGGCTGCGTCGGCTGTCAGTCAGGCCGCGGGCTTCCAGAACTCCCACCAGCGCCGTCGCGGCGCGGGCGCCGGCTGAACTTCCTCCGTCCTCGCCGGCCGGGCATCGAGCGTCGTGACCTCCACCAGCAGCCCGTGCACGGTGAGACACTGCAGGCTGCGGCCGTCCGCGAGATCGTAGTAGAAGAGCGATTCGGGGGACCAGCCGTTGCCGTCGTCGGGATCGCCCGGACCGAGCGCCTCGACCAACTCGACTTCCGTGTGCTCGCCGAGGCGCAGCAGCGCCGTCGCCTGCTCGACGGTGAGCGGCTCGCTGGCACGGGCGACGGCGGGCGGCTCGCGGAAGCGCAGTCCTTCCTCGACGACCCCCGTATCCGGCGCGAAGAAGCCGGCGAGCTCGTACTCCGGCCAGAGCGTCAGCGGCCAGCGAAGTCGCACGACTTCGCGCTCGGGGTCCTCGTGCGGCTTCACCCCGTAGAACGCGGCGTGCTCTTCGAGCGTGAGCAGCGTCTGTCCCGCGTTCCGCATGTGGAGATGGCGCGCCCACGCGCGCTCGACGTCCGACAGCTCAACGCCCGAGCCGGCGAGCCGATCCCACACGACGGGAAAGTCTCGAAATGCCCAGGCGAGTTGTAGATCCAGTTGGGGAGTCTGCACCGAGTCGTCG
>Ga0207662_10000904_pt1 | contig 13711 bp, 13 predicted proteins | sample KBSS33LmetaG_FD_184338 | JGI IMG/M metagenome (GOLD analysis project Ga0207662, IMG submission 184338) | Switchgrass rhizosphere microbial communities from Kellogg Biological Station, Michigan, USA - KBS S3-3L metaG (SPAdes) (version 2) | ecosystem: Host-associated > Plants > Roots >... | reverse complement strand
GTGGCGCGCGCGATCCACATCAACAGCGCGCGCGAATCGCGCCCGTTCGTGCGCGTGAACTGCGCCGCGCTGGCGCCGGGCATCCTGGAGTCCGAGCTGTTCGGTCACGAGAAGGGATCGTTCACAGGCGCGATGGCGCGCCGCCTGGGGCGCTTCGAGCTGGCCGACGGCGGCACGCTGTTCCTCGACGAGGTTGGCGACCTGCCCGCCGACGTGCAGGTCAAGCTCTTGCGCGTGCTGCAGGAACGGGAGTTCGAACGGGTCGGCGGCGCCGAGACGATCAAGGTCGACGTGCGCGTCGTATCGGCGACGCACCGCGATCTCGAGAAGCAGATCGCCGACGGCACGTTCCGCGAGGACCTCTACTATCGGCTGAACGTGTTCCCGATCGTGCTGCCGCCGCTGCGCGAGCGCGCCTCGGACATCCCGGTGCTCGCCGAGCACTTCGTGCAGAAGTACGCGCCCGCCGCGGGCAAGCCGGTGCGCGGCCTCGACGCGGGGGCGCTGGCCGCGCTCGGCGGCTATACCTGGCCGGGCAACGTGCGCGAGCTGGAGAACGTCATCGAACGCGCGCTGATCCTGGCGCGCGGCTCGGAGCTCACGGCGGCCGACCTGGAGTTCACGCGGCGGCCGGTGACGGCGGCGCCCGCGGCCGCGTCCGTGCCCGTGGTGACCGCGGGCGCGCGGTCGGCCGACGGCGGGCGGCCGCTCGCCGAGCGCCTGCAGGAGCAGGAGCGCACCGCCATCGTCGGCGCGATCGACGCCGCCCAGGGAAACATCGCGCACGCCGCCCGCGCGCTGGGCATCAACCGATCGACGCTCTACTACCGCATGCGTAAACACGGGCTCGAGCACCTCTTGCCGATGAAGGACGCGCCCACATCTTCTTCCTCGGAGGGTGGCTAGGCCCCGCGAGCAGGAGCAGGAAGATGAAGCTGCTTTTCGTCATGGACCCGCTCGCGCGATTGCAGATCGCGGGCGACTCGACGTTCGCGATCATGCTCGCGGCGCAGGCGCGGGGGCACGACATCTGGTTCTGCGAGCCGCGCCACCTGTCGCTGGAGCATGCCGAGCCGGTCGCGCGCGCCTGGCCCGTGACCGTCCGCCGCGTCGTCGGCGATCACTACCTGCTGGGGCCGCAGGGCGTGGTGCCGCTCAAGAGCTGCGACGCCGTGCTGATGCGCAAGGACCCGCCGTTCGACCTCGACTACTACTTCGCGACGCTGCTGCTCGAACGGGGACGCGGAACGACCTGCATCATCAACGACCCGCGCGGGCTGCGCGAGCAGAACGAGAAGCTCGCGGTGCTCGAGTACCCCGACCTCTGCCCGCCGACGGTGGTGACGCGCGAGACGACCCGGCTGCGGTCGTTCCTGGCCGAGCAGGGCGGCGAGATGGTCGTCAAGCCGCTGGACGCGTCGGGCGGCTTCGGCGTCTTCCACGTCCGCAAGGGCGACCCGAACACGGGCGCGATCCTGGAACAGGCGACCAACCTCGGCCGCCGCTGGACGATGGCGCAGAAGTACCTGCCCGAGGTGCGCAAGGGCGACAAGCGGATCCTGCTGTGCGACGGCGAGTTCCTGTGCGCGGTGCTGCGCGTGCCCGCGCCCGACGACGCGCGCGGAAACCTGCACGTCGGCGCCAAGCCGATGGCGACGAAGCTGGAAGAGCGCGACACCGAGATCGTGCGTGTGCTCGGCCCGCGGCTGCGCGCGGCCGGTCACTTCTTCGTCGGCCTGGACGTGATCGGCGGCTGGCTCACGGAGATCAACGTCACCAGCCCCACCGGCATCCTCGAGGCCAACGCGCTCTACAACGACACCTACGAGGTCAAGGTGGTCGAGCGCCTCGAACAGAAGACCCGCTCCGCGACGTCCACGCCTGCTTGATGCGGCTCGCCGCGTGGGCCGCGCTCGTGTCGTGGTGCGCGGCGAGCGGCGCGACCGCGGCGGCCGCCGGCGCCGACGGCGATCGGCAACCGTCGGACACGCAGTCCCTCGTGCTGCTGGCGCAGGGCGACGCGCTCGTCGCGTCGGCGCCCGCGCGGCCCGGCGATCCGCCCGAGGGCGCGTCGCTGCGGCTGCGGCGCGTCCGCGCGGGCGAGGATCTGCGCGCGGGCCGTTTTCGCCTGCGCGCGGTGCTGGAGGCGCAGTCCGCGGACGCGTTCGGTGACCACTACGACGCCGTCTCGGGCGGACGCATCGAGGGACCGCTGCGCGCGACGGACGCGTACCTGTCGTGGGCGCCGCACCGGGTCTTTCACGTCGACGCGGGCGTGGTGCCGGTTCCGTTCTCGCTCACGCGGCAGGTCGGCGAGGCGGACCTGCGCCTGCCAGAACGCGCGGCGTTCACACGTACGCTCGCACCCGACTTTCGCGCGGGCGCGGCCGTCGGCGGCGATCTCGGCGCGCTCGTCTACGCAGCGGCGGTGATGTCGGCCAGCCGGACGCTCGACGGCGATCTCTTCGACCGCGGGGCGCTGGTCGCGGTCCGCGTCGCGGGCGAGCCGATCGGTCCGGTCGGCACGACACCGTGGCGACGCGCGCCCGAGGATCCCTGGACGGACTGGCTCCGTTATCGCCTCGGCGTATCGTTCCTCTACGGCACGCTGTTCGAGGCGCGGACCGTCGGCGCGGGGGCGGATCTCACGGGGCAGTGGCGCCGTTTCACCGCGACCGCCGAGTACATCTTCGCGCACGCGCCGTCGCCATCGGGTGACCACCAGGGCGCTGTTCTCGAGCCCGGCGTCACCCTCTTCGCGCGCCGGCTCGACATCGTCGCGCGCGGCACCTGGGAACGCGCGGCCGGCGCGAACGGGTGGGGCGCCGGCGCGGCGTTCACGCTGTATGCCCCCGATCCGCGGGCGCGCATCCAGGCCGGCGTCGAGCGCCGCACCGGCCCGTCGCCGTCGGGCACCGCGAGCTATGGCCTCGTCAGGCTGACGCTGACCACGAACTGACGGAAATCTGAGCCGTTTCGGGGTCCCTCACCGCACTTGCACCCCAGGAGTTCTCCTGTGATCCCCGGAACGACAAGACGACCGTCCCGCTGGTTGGGCGGCTCTTGGTTCCTGATCGCGGCGCTCGCGGTTGCGGGCTGCCATTCGAAGAAGAAGCCGCCGACCTACGACGGCGGCGGCGGCTTCGGAGGGTCGGCTGGCGGCCAGGGTGGGGGCGCCGCGGGCGGCGGTGGCGGCGACGTACAACCGACGGACGCCGCCCAATACGACCTCGCGCTGGGTGACGTGCCCGTCGACGTGAGCACGACCGACGTTGGCCCGACGAACGGTGACGGCGGGCCTCAAACGCCGTCCACCTGCCCAAGCGCTTCGTCTCAATTGCCCGGCAACGCGGTGATCATCGGCTGGTCGTACGACGCCGGCGGCAAAAACAGCCTCATCGCGATGCGCGGCGACGGCTCCGTCGTCAAGTTCGCGACGGTCGGAACCCTCGGCGCCTTCCGGAGCAGCGGCGGCCTGGTCCTGATCACGGCCGCCGCGGCCGACATGGACGCCGGCGATTCCTACGTGGCGTGGCTCGTCGATCGGACGCTCAACGTGCGCTGGCGCCTCACGGGGTCCGGGGGCCCGCCGAACGGTTACCTCGATGGCCGAAGCGGCGCGGCCATCGTCGGGGGGGCCGCGATCCTGCCGGACGGCACGTTGTACGACCTTGGTGCTATCACGCCCCTCGGCCCGCCCGGACGAGACGGCTGGGTCCCGTTTTCGATGCTCATTCCCAACGACTCGAACCGGACCTACGGGTTCATCAAGGCCGACACGGGAGAGAAGCGGATGCTGCGAAAGCCCGTTCTCGGGGTCTCACCGCCGCCCGTGGGCGACGGCGTCTTCTACTATCAGTCCTGGGACGACACCTCGCAGCCCGGCATCGTCGTCGAGGATCCGGACGGTGCGAACTTCTACTCCACGCCGGTCGCGGACCCGACAAACACAAACCTGCTCACGCGGCTGAAGCTGATCGTGACGCGCGCGGGGCTGCTACAGACCGTGGACGGACGCCCGCGCTGGCTGCTGCGCGACCTGACGACGCTCGTCGATCTCGGGCCGTTGCCGGGCGACGACGGGTCCGTCGTGCGCACCGCCACCGGTGCCGGCGACTGGGTCACCGTCGTGGGCGGCGACAATTCGCCGCGGTGGACTCTCGAGCTCAGCACCGGAAAATTTTCCACGTTGTCGGGTTTTCCGGTGGCGGGCGCAGACGCCGGCGCCACGAACTACCCGACGCCGCTCGTGGACATGAACGACCGCTGGGCCGTCGGCGTCGATCTCACGGGGCGCATCTGGCGCGTGGACCTCGCGGCCGGAACAGGGACCTATCTCGACCTGGCCCCGCTGCGCGATTTTGTCGACCCCTGCGGGCGGCAACCGCCGCGCCTCCTCCCTGACGGGTCGATCGTCGTCGGGCTGCGCGACGACTACGCCGCGGGCGCCTTCATCCAGTCGCCGACCGAAACGACCTGGCGGCGGGCGGGCCGGCCGATGGTGAACGTCACCGGCGTGTACATCGACCGGATCGAACGGCTGCTCCTGATACACGGGAACCCCAGCAACATCTACTGTCCACACATCGTCGAGCCGTGGACGCCGTCGCCCGCAGGAGCCGACGTCCCGCTCATGGGAGGCCCCTCCCAGGCTGTGTTCTTGCCGGACACGACGGCGGCGGCGGTCAACCTCGGCACGCTGACCGTCGGCGTCGGCAACGGCTCGATCAGCGCGAGCGGGGACTGCGCGGCCTGGAGCGGCCAGGTCCACAACTTCGTGACCGGCGAGACCTTCGCTTTCCCGGCCACCTCCGCCGCCTGGTGGTGATCGGCGATCAGTAGAACAGGCTCCCGAGGCAGCCTTTGCCGCGGGGATGGTCGGTATCCGCTCCAGTGTGCAACAAGCAGACCGTGAATGGTTATCTTGTCGGGGTGGCTGAGGCGGTCGCACGGCGCAAGGCGGAGACGATCCTGGTCGGCGCGGCCACGGCGCTCATCATCGCCGTCATCTGGCCGCTCTGGCGGCCGTTGCTGGTCGCCGCGGTGCTGGCGGGCGTCCTGTCGCCGCTGTACGAGAAGGCGGTCGCGCGCATGGGCGGCCGCCGATCGCTCGGCGCCGCGCTGTTCACCGCCGCGACCGTCGTCCTGATCCTGATCCCGTTCGCGCTGCTCGTGATGATCGCGATCCACGAGGCGCTGGATGCGGTGACGCTGGTCCGCCACACCGTCGCATCCGAGGGCGTCGAGGGGCTCATTGCCAAGGCGCCCGACTGGATCGAGGGCTGGCTCCACGGGATCGAAGAGCAGCTGCCGAGCCAGATCGATCGCGCGCGAACCCAGTTCGCCGCGGGCGGCCGCTGGGCGCTGGGCGCGGTGTCCGGCGCGCTCGCCGTGCTGGGGCGCCTTGGCTTCAAGCTCGCGATGATGCTGATCGCCTTCTTCTTCCTGCTGCGCGACGGCCGCCGGCTGATCGACTGGCTCGCCGGCGCGACGCCGCTGCCGCCCGAGCGCGTCCGACACCTCATGCGCGAGTTCCGCAAGGTCGCCCGCTCCGTGCTTGGCGCCAACTTCATCACCGGAGCCGTGCAGGCGGTCATCGCGACGATCGGATATTTCATCGCCGGCGCGCCGAGCCCGATCTTCTTCGGTCTGCTGACGCTCTTCGCGTCGCTGATCCCGTCGGTGGGAACGGCGCTCGTCACGCTCCCGGTCGCGGGCCTGATGCTGCTGCTCGGTCACAGCTGGGCGGCGCTGTTCCTCGCCGGGTGGGCGTTACTGGTGGTGGGCCTCATCGACAACCTGCTCCGTCCGCTCCTGATCCGCGGCGGCGTGCGGCTGCACGGCGCGCTGATCTTCTTCTCGCTCATCGGCGCGATGGGCACGTTCGGCGCGATCGGGCTGTTCCTCGGTCCACTGGCGCTCGTGTTCTTCCTGACCACGGTCCACGCCTTCCGCGGCGCGCCCACGCCGTGACGGTTCAGTCCCCGTGGCTCTCGAACGTCGCGCGCACCGACGGGCGCGTGTAGACGACGATCAACACGATCGGCAGCGCCAGCCAGAGCAAGAACGCCGGCACCATGATCACGCCGACCATCGCCGCCTCGCCGCTGCCCATACCGAATCCGCCGACACCAGCCGTGATCGCCAAGATGACGAGGATGATCACGACGAGCCCCAGCCAGACGGCCGCGGAGATGATCGTCGCGCGGCGCGCCCAGGACGCGATCCTCACCGAGCCGATCCCACACAGCAAAAGGTTGGCCGTCGGGATCCCGTAGATGAGCCCGGCGAACGCCATGAGCGGCCGGCTCGTGGACGCCGCCATGATGACCGTCCCGAGCGTGACCACCGCGAAGATCGCCCCGATCACGATGAGGATGATCCCCATCGCCAGGATTGCGCCGCGTCGGTTCGCGGTGGCCGGCGGCGACGCCAGCGCATGATCTCCGACGCCGTAGGCGCGATCGAGCAGCTCGTCCCCGCGATCGCCCGCCACCGTTACCAGATCTTCCACCAGGGCTTGGTCAGCTTCTCCGCGTCGGCGTCGGCGGCGGTCGCATCGGGCGGCACCGGCTGCCGCGGAATCTCCTTCGTGCCGCCCGCGAGGCGATCGATCACGTCGCGCCCGAACTGTTTCCCGCTGGCGAAGCCGGGGTTGAGAAACGCCGCGCACTTTTCCCGGGCGAGCCGCGCGAAGGCGATCTTGCCCTGCAGCGCGACGAAACCGTACGTCCGCTCGCGCAGGCGCCCGATCTCATCGACGCGCGCCCGCGACGAGAACAGGGGGACATAGGGCCCGCTCGGCGATTCCCAGGTGATGAACGGCGCGTCGCCGGCGGCCGGCTTCGACGTCAGCCCGTCGGCCAGGGGAGCATCCTCGGCCAGCACGTAGATCTCGCCCGCGAGCAGCCGCCGATAGAAATCCGGCCGCGCCGCCGGATCCGTCGCGGCGCGCACCAGCGTCTGTTCCAGATCGTTGGCAGGTTCGAATTCGACGATCACGGTCGGTTATCCTCTCACACGGGCAGGGCGCGCGTCTCCATCAGCTCGGAGTAACCACTGCGATGCCATGCATCGAGCTCCTTCGCGCGCAAGATAGGAAATGGATGCGTTCGCCGGACCGTAAGTAACAACTTGTAGGCGCGGTTCAACTGAGATCGATCCGCATCCTCGTATTCCTGAATCTGGCGGATGAACTCGCCCTGGTCCATCTCCGCCCACAGCCGGCCCGCGCCGCCCGCCATCTTCATGAACGACGTCACGCAGGGATCGAGATTCTGGACGCACAGCAATCCCGCGCGGTCCGCCGTCAGCTCGGCCTTGCGGTCCCAGTCGTAGAGCGCCACGACCAGGCCCTGTCCCAGCAGCGAACCGATCCCCAGCGTCGCCTGCCCGAGCGCCGAGATGATGCTGGCGATGTTGCGCGCGATCATCTTGTAAAGGACGTGCCCCGTCTTGATGTGACCCAGCTCGTGCCCGATGACGAACGCCAGCTCCTCGTCGCCGAGCAGATCGATCAGACTCGACGTCACCACGATGAACGGCTTCTTGTGCCCGTAGGTGTACGCGTTCGGGTGCGGATCCAGCGTGACGTATAGCTCCGGCTCCTCGATGTCGAGGATCCGACAGCCCCACCCGAGGTACCGGTGCAGGCGCGGCAGCATGCGCGGCGTGACGCGCACGTTGTCCGCGATGTTCTCCAGGTAGTACATCTTCTCCAGCCCGTACTCCATGACCTTCGAGACCACCAGGTCCAGGCCGGGAATGCCGGCCAGCGCCTCGGTCGCGGCCGCATCCTGCGGATGCTGGAACCGCGACGCGATCAGTCCTGGAAACGTCTTGAGCTGTCTCTTCTTTTTTGCGTCCGCCATCGCGCCCATTTTACCGCGCGCCCGCGATAACATGACGTCATGCGATTTAGACTAGCCTTGCTTTTCATGATGGCGGTGGTGTTCGCGCCGCCCCGCGCCGCGCGCGCCTGCGGCGGCGGCGTCGTCACGACGCCCGCGCAGGTCGCATCGGTCGGAGCGAACGCGCAGCGGATCTTCATCTCCGTCTCCACGGGCGGCGTCACCGACGTGGTCACGCAGATCGGCGTTCCCGCCACCGTCGCGGACTACGGCGCGCTGATCCCCGTTCCGAGCGAGCCGACGCTGGATCCGACTCCGATCAATTCGGCCGAGCTCGCGGCCCTCGACCTCTTCACCCAGCCCATCATCACGAAGCAGGCCGATGACGACGGCTGCGGCTGCAGCGGTCCCGGCGGCGGATCGGACAAGGGCGGCAACGAAGGGATCCCCGGCGGCGCGCAGGTCAGCGCGCCGGTCACGATCGGACCGGTCACGGCGGTGACGCTGACGGCGGACACCGGCGACGCCGTCAACGCCTGGCTCACGCAGAACGGATTCGCGATCCCGGCCGCCAGTCAGGCGATCGTGAATGCGTACGCCGGGACCGGGCGCTATTTCATCGCGCTCAAGCGCAGCAACACCGCGGCGACCGGCGGCCCGACCAGCGTCGGCCTCCACTTCACGCTCACCGGGGACGAGCGTGGCCTGCCGCTGCGATTCATCAGCATCGGCGCGGCGGCGTCCGTCGGGTTCACGGTGTTCGTGGTGGCCGACGCCGCGGTCGCCCCGTCGGCGCCGTTCGCCGCGCTGACCGTCGACGACCTGGACCTGATCGCGCTGCGCACCACCGGCTATTCCGGCGCGGTCTCGGCGGCGGTCGCGCAGCACGGAAATCACGCCTTCGTGCTCGAGGGCGTCTGGAGCAGCGGGGCGCTGGCGAACGCGCAGATCCCCTCGCTGAAAGCGTTCATCGCCTCGACCCAGATCCTGACCCGGCTGTCTTCCGTCGTGCCGGCCGCCGGGCTGGACACGGACGTCGTCTTCGATCAGCCGTTCTCGGATCCGGTCCCGCGCGTCCGGGTGGTGGAGCAGGTCGCTGCGCCGGGCTACGGCCCGGGCTTCGGTCACGGGTTCGGGCTGCTGGCGATCGCGGCGGTCGGGTTCCGCCGCCGCCGGCGGCGTTGAATCGGTTCGGCGCCGACTTCGCCTTCTACTTCGACTTCACGCCGCTGCGCTTCTTGACCGTGCTGGGCGCGCTCGGCGACTCGCCGGAGTTCTCTTGTTCTTCCGGCGTCGCCGCCGCCTTCTTGCCCATCGGGCAGCCGTTGTGGGCCGAGTCGGCGTTCGCCGGGCCCGGCTTCAGCGGGCAGGCGTCGTCGGGATCGGCGATGCCGTCCTTGTCGGTATCGATCAGCGGGCAGCCGGGCCGCTTCGGATCCGGGTTCGGTCCGGGCTGCGTCACCGGGCAGGCGTCATCGACGTCGGGGACGTCGTCGCCGTCCTCGTCGTTCTCGGGGCAGCCGGGCTTGAACGGGTCGGGGTGGTTCCCCTGCGGGACGGTCTTGCAGAGATCCTCGTCGTCGCCGATGCCGTCGCGATCCGAATCGGGCACCTTGAGACGGAAAGAGCTGCCACTCCGACGGCCCGATCCCGCGGCGGCATGCTCCCCCGCCGCCGCCCGCCCGAAGTGGTAGGTGAACGCGCCGCCCAGTGACCAGGCGCGGCCGTCGTCGCTCGTCCGTTTATCCGGGTTCAGCACCTGGTTGTAACGAAGGAAGGGGCCGATCGACAGGCCCGGCGCGTCCGGGATGTCCCAGTCGAGGCCGCCGCCCACGTCGAAACCGAACGCCCAGGCATAGCGGGTGGACGCGCCGCCGATGGTCGCGTCCACGTACGTGCGCCCCCAATCCCATGTCTTCGGCTCCCAGCGCGCCGTCAGACCGAGCATCGTCGCGTGGTTCGAGCTGGGCAGCCACCACTGGCGCAGCGCCAGACCCAGGGACCAGGCCGGAACGATGTCGTAGGACCCGCGGAGGCCCGAGTAGAAGAGCAGCGCGCTGGGACTCTGCGCCTGGTCGTACGTCGTGATCACGCCGCCGGGCCCGATCTCCAGGCCGATCGACGTGTGCTTGTCCCAGGTATCCGACGGGTCCGCCGGCGCGGCTGGCCGCGGCGGCGGCTGCCGGCGCGGCCCGGGCGTGACCTGCGCACGCACGCTTCCCGCGACCCCGATGACCACGGCGACGGTGGCAACCCCCACAAGCCGCGTGGGGAGCCGGCGAGCTTTGCTCGCCGCGTACCGCCGCGGGGGGTTCGGGACCCTTTGAGGGTCCCGAGTTAGCGGGCGTGACATAGACCGGCATAATGCCAGAAGGACCCCTGTCTCGCCTAAACTTTGCCTGTCAGACCTCCGACACACCCTCCGAATGACCCGGCACCCCCGTCATCTGATCGGTCTCGCGTGCGCCATCGCGGCGGTCGGCTGCGGCGGCGGGAAGGGCACGGGCGGCGGTGGAAACGGCACCGGGTCGGCGGCCGACGTCGCGCGCAAGCTGGGTCGCACGCCACATTTCCTCGTCGGCATGGGGAACGATCTCGCGAACGACCACAGCATGGACGGCGCCTACACCCTGGGCGTCACGATGGATCTGCACTACGCGTACATGGTCGGCCTGCCGGGGCAGGGCGGCTGGCCGGACTGGAACGCGGGCGGCACGTTCGTCGACATCCTGGCCAATTCCGCCGACGACATGGGCACCACGCCGATGTACACGCTGTACGCGATGGCGTCGATCGGCGACGGCAACCTCTCGGGCCTGGCGATGGATTCGTTCATGCAGCCGTACTGGGAGGGCGTGCGCCTTCTGTTCCAGCGCATCGCCGTGTTCGACAAGCCGGCGCTGGTGCACGTCGAGCCTGACTTCTGGGCCTACGCCCAGCAAATGGCGAACGGCAATCCGGCCGGCCTACCCGTGCACGTGACCAGCCTGGTCCCCGAGTGCAACGGGCTCACCAATGACCTGGCCGGCCTCGGTCACTGCATCCTGAGGTTGGGACGGATGCTCGCGCCCAAGGCCCTGATCGGTTTCCACGCCTCGCGCTGGGCGGGCGATACCGCCGCGATGGTGACGTTCCTCCGCGGCATCGGCGCGGGCGAGGGGGACGTGATCGTCCAGGACATGCTGGACCGCGACGCCGGCTGCTTCGAGGCGCACGTCGACCCGAATTGCCAGCGCAACGACGGCCCCTGGTACTGGGACGAGAGCAACCAGACCACGCCCAACTTCCACGAGTACCTCGACTGGGCGAAGGCGATCGGCGACGGCGTCGGCAAACCGATCCTGTGGTGGCAGGTGCCGTTCGGCGTGCCGAGCTCGACACCGGGCGGCACGGCCGACCACTACCGCGACAACCGCGTGCACTACGTGTTTGGCCACATTGGCGAGTTCACGGCGGCGGGCGGCGTCGGCATCACGTTCGGCGTCGGCACCGGCAATCAGACGTACATCACGACCGACGGGGGCCAGTTCAAGAACGCCGTCGGCGCCTACTTCGCCGCGCCGGCGGCGCTGCCCTGACGCGATCGCGCGACCAGGCGCCAGGTCACCTCCAGCTCGTCCTTCACCTTGACCACGCCGACCTTGGAGATCGGCTTGATGCCGAAATCTGTCTGCCGGAGCTTCGTCGATCCCAGCGCCTGCAGCCTGTCGGCATCGAAGGTGACGCGCACCGGAATGGTGATCTCGCGCGTGACGCTGCGAATCGACAGCTTGCCGTGAAGATCGAACAGGACCGCATCGCCGTCACGGCGCGCGGCGGTCACGGCTGTCGACACAAAATGAATGCCCGGATGATGGGCGGAATCGAGGACATCCGGGCCCAGCATGTTCTCCTGCACGCTGGGAACGTCGGCTCCCGGCTCGCCCTTGCCCGTCACGCGCAGCGCGCCCGCGTCGAACCAGACGTCGACCGACGCCTGTTCGATCCGCTCGGGATCCGCGGACACCGTCCCATGCATGCTGCCGGAGACGACCTCGTGCTCGTGGCCCGCGATGCTGAGCAGGCCAGCTTTTCCGACGTGGACGACAACCTGACTGGCGTTCGCGTCCAGCGCGTAGCGGCGCGTCTCCGCCTGCGCGTCCGCTGGTCCGAACAAGAGGCCGCCCAGCGCCAGCGATCCGACGAGCCAGCCGAACCTCATGAGGTCAAACCTCGCCATCGCTGCGCGCCGGGCAAGCTCGGCCGCGTACTGATCAACTCAGGACGTCAAAAGGCGCGCGCGACCAACGCGGCCAGGTGATCGCGGCCGGCGGGCCAGGCGCCGAGACCGGAGGCGGCGTTGATGTGGCCGAGCGAGCCGGCGTCGACGAACTGGGCGCCCCAGGCGGCGGCGCAGGCGCGGGCGCGATCGATCGTCACGAAGGGATCGTCGCGGCTGGCGATGACGGTGGCGGGGAAGGGGAGGCGGGCGCGCGGCATCGGGGCGAAGCCGCGCGTCTCGGGCGGCGTGTGCGCCGGCGAATCGACGTCGGCCGGCGCGACGAGCAGCGCCGCGCGCAGCGCGCGGTCGACCAGCGACGGCCAGCGCGACACCGCGTGCGCGATCAGCGCGCAGCCGAGGCTGTGCGCGACCGCGACGACCGGCTCGCCGGCGGCGCCGATCGTCCGCCGCAACGCCTGCAACCACTCCTCGCGATCCGGGTGATCCCAGTCGCGCTGGACGACGCGCGCGCAGCGCGGCAGCCGCGCCTCCCACGCCGTCTGCCAGTGGTCGGGTCCCGAGCCACCGAGCCCGGGGATGATCAGGACGTGCGCCACGACTCGACGGTGGCGGAGAAGGAAGACTCCGTCAACCTGACGACCCGGGTTAAAACGGGAGCCGGTCAGCGTGAAGCGGTAGTACCGCCCCGAGGAACGGCGGTGCACTTACCCTGGATACAGGGGCAATCGGTCGGCATCTGGCAGGGGAGAATGCATGCGATCGTCGGTGGCATAGGAGCGCTTCGGGGCAAGCAATAACCGCAGCAGTCTCCGACGCCGTCGGGCCACTGCATGCAGTCGCTGTTCACTTGACACTGAACGTCGGGGTTGCCGCCGCGACCGCCGGTGGGGACGCCGGTGCCGCCCGCGCCGCCCCGGCCGCCGGTGCCGGTGTTGCTGGACCCGCCGCGGCCGCCGGTCGGCATGCCGCCCGCGCCGCCGGTTCCGCCGGTGCTTCCGCCGCGACCGCCCGTCGGAACGCCGCCCGTGCCGCCCGTGCCGACGGTACCGCCGCGGCCGCCGGTGGGAACGCCGCCGGTGCCGCCGCGGCCGCCGGTGGTGCTGCTGCTGCCCGCCACACCGCCGCTGCCGCCACTCCCCGCGCGACTACCGCCGGTGTCCATGCCGCCGCGGCCCGCGCTGGAGCCGCCGGTCCCGGCCGTGCCGCTCGTGCCCGCGTTGCCGCTGGTGCCCGCCGCGCCCGAGCTCGTGCCCGCTGCGCCGGTCGATCCGCCGTCCGTCGTCGTGATCGATCCGCAACCGGCGACCGCCAGGCCGAACGCGAAGACCGACGCCGCCAGCGCGCGGGCGAGCGTCATCGCGCGCGCGGCTCCGGCTGGCGGAGGCGCGAGAAGAAGTCGCGCAGCAGCGCCGCGCCCTCGGCCGCGAGCACGCCCGGAACCACCTCGACCCGGTGGTTCAGGCGCGGGTCCTCGGCCAGGTTGAACAAGGTCCGCACGGCGCCCGCCTTCGGATCGTCGCAGCCGAAGTAGAGGCGCCGCACGCGGGCGTTCACGAGCGCCCCCGCGCACATCGGGCAGGGCTCCATCTTGACGAACAGCTCCGCGTCGGTGAGCCGCCACCGGCCCAACGCCGCAGCC